>Ga0209302_10000054_pt1 | contig 73519 bp, 56 predicted proteins | sample ArcOceMetagenome_2_FD_187445 | JGI IMG/M metagenome (GOLD analysis project Ga0209302, IMG submission 187445) | Marine eukaryotic phytoplankton communities from Arctic Ocean - Arctic Ocean ARC135M Metagenome (SPAdes) (version 2) | ecosystem: Environmental > Aquatic > Marine > Oceanic | place...
CGCGGTAGCCATAGCAACAATTTTGGCGCGTGGTGGTTGACCTAATGTTTCAGAGAGTGACTCATCGCCAATCAAAATAAGAGACGCCGCATCAGCCATGGCAGGCGAGTTCCCTGCGGTATGTACATGTCGAATAGCCTCTAGCTCCGGGTGCTCTTGGCACTGCAGAGCATCAACGCCTTGGGCTCCTATGTCAGCGAAGAAAGGTTTCAATGCGTCTAATTCGTCCATAGAGATTGCTTCTCTAACACATTCATCCATGTTGACCATGATGTCTTTAACAGGGTTGAAAATAGGGATAATAGAGCTAAACCAGCCCTGCTCTCTGGCATAGGCGGCTCGCTGTTGACTTTTAAAAGCAACCTCATCAACCTGCTGACGACTCATATCAAAAAGGGATGCTATAAGATCAGCGCCGCTGCCCATCATGAGCATGCGATGGCGCAAAGCCTGGGCTGAATCTGAAAATAGGGTCGCCTTATCTGACAACATAGGCACTCGAGACATCATTTCTATGCCTCCGGCTATAGTGCACTGTGCTTGCCCGGTCATCACTTTCATGGCAGCGATATTAATGGCATCGATTCCCGACGAACAGTAACGATTAACCGTTAAGCCTGGGACATGATCGGGCCATCCAGCATAAAGTAATGAGGCTTTTGCTATATTACCGCCTTGTTCACCCACCTGTGTTACGCATCCGAGCACTACATCCTCAACGCGATTTCTGTCTAGGTGAGTACGCTGTTCGAGGGCATCGTAAAGTGTTTTTAATAATTCAAAGGGAGTTAAGTCGGCTAGCCCACCATCGGCTTTGGCCCTACCTCTTGGCGTCCTGATCGCATCATAAATAAACGCCTGTTTCACGGATTAACGCCGACAATAAAACTCACACAGGTGGTGGTGCTACCACCCAAATTAAACGTAGCCATGTTCTTTGCCCCAGCAATTTGATAGTCACCGGCCTGACCTGTCACTTGCTTTGCGCAGTCCAATAACATGCGTACGCCTGTGGCCCCAACCGGATGGCCTAAACCAAGAAGGCCTCCACTAGGGTTAATCGGGAAATCACCGTCCATTCCAATGCGTCCCTCCTCGATGGCTTTCCAACTCTCTCCGGGTGCTGTCAGACCAATATGATCTATCGCCATATACTCTGTAATAGAAAAACAATCATGTGTTTCTAAACCGTCAAGATCAGTCACATGAGAAAAGCCTGCTCGACCCAGAGTATCGATCATGAGTTGATTAACATGGGGAAATAAAAATGGCTGCCCAGCACTCAATTTCAACTTGCTGTCTAAGCTTAGTGCGGCCGACCGATGCCCCCAGCCTTTAATTATTGGAATATCTGAAAGCTTCAGATGATGTTCTGCGGCATAGGCTTTAGCCGCCTTTTCACTAGCTAAAAACACACAGGCGGCACCATCGGTAATCTGACCACAATCCATTTTGCGCACCTTGCCTTCAATAACCGGATTGAGCTGGTCGTGGTCGGTGTAACACTCCGGTGGAAAATTCCAATTCCTGGTCTGAGCATTGGGGTTGCGGCGACCATTGTCGAAGTTGATTTTTGAAATGGCTTTTAGATAATCACAGTCAATGCCATGACGCGTGTCATATTCATCAATTATTTGATTGAACATGAAGGGCCACGGAAAATCACAATCGGTCGCCTCAACACCTTTCCATGTTGCTGCGCCCAAATATTCAGCGCCGGTTTGACCGTCCACATTGCGCATATATTCCAACCCCAGCACGCAGGCCAAATCGTAATGACCCGCTTCAATATCTCGCATAGCACTTAGAATAGCGATGGATCCTGATGCACAGGCAGCCTCATGACGACTGGTTGGAATGGCGGATAATTCAGCATGCGCCTCGGCAAAAAAACCGCCTATTAACCCCTGACCGGTAAACAAATCACCCACAAAATTGCCCACATGCCCAACTTCAATTTGATCTGGGCTAATGCCGGTTGACGTTAGCGCTTGGTTCAGTGCCTCGCGAAACATATCGTAAAGAGACAGATCTTCTCTTGCCCAGTTGCGTGCAAAATCTGTTTGAGATCCTCCCAATATATAAATAGGTATACTCATTAAATATTCTCCTGCTGACGTTGGCTGACACTGTCTTCCAACATAAAACGCTGCACCTTGGCCAATGGATTACGCGGCAAATGAGTAAAAAACTCTATGCGCTCCGGCAGCTTAAATTTAGCGATGCCTAGTGCACTGAGATAGTCCGATAATTTCTCTAAGGTTATAATTTCAGTGTTGGGCTCCATGACTATACAAGCACAGATCTTCTCACCCAGTTCATCATCTTGGTACTTACACACCGCAGCCTCTGTCGAATCGGGCAAGCCTTCTAACAAAATATCAATCTCTGCAGGAGAGATTTTCATACCACCGCGATTAATAATATCTTTGCTGCGCCCGGCTATTCGATAAAACCAAGGCGGCTCACCGCAAATCTCAACCAGATCGCCGGTATGGAAGTAACCATCGTCACGGAATAATTCGGTATTGTCAGTACAGAGGTAGCCATCAAACACCGTTGCCCCAGCAAACAGTAACTCCCCTACCTGCCCAACTTGAGTAATCACTTCCCCAGTATCTATATCCACCACCTTGCTGAGCAGCGCCTTATTTGCATAGGAATCAAAATGATCGATACCACATCCTAATCTTGGAAACATAGTCGCTCGAATATCGCTGTCAGCCGTGTGCATAGGTGTACAGAACAAACTAATCCCTTCATTAGATCCATAAAAATTAATCACATCTAACCCATACTTCTGACTAAAAGTATCAATCATCCAAGGGGCAAGAGGCGCCGAACCAGAGCCTATAGAGCGCAGGTTAGAAAAATCAAACTGGCCCCACATGTCGGGGGATTTGGCCAGTTGGTTCAGTAGTAAGGGCGGTGCAAGAGTAAAGGTAATTTTTTCATTCTGTAACTGACTCAAATACAGACTCGGATCTAAGGGATGATGCAAAATAATACTGCATCCAGTTATTAGGGCCGGAAATAAAAATCCGCCAATTGATGCCATATTGACCAGCGGAAAGACATTTAAAAAGCGATCTCCGGCTTGGTAATTTCCCGCCTCAGCGCAGCACCGGGCCGTAGCAATCCACATGTTGTGAGATCGTGGCACGCCTTTGGGTGTACCTGTGGTTCCCGAGGTCCAGCAAATGGTAATAATATGGTTGGCATCTGCTGGGTGGAATTGTTGATAACGGGATAACTGCAATTGGTAGGTTTCATCTGGGCTACTATTCACCTGCAAGTCTTTACCAAAAACCAGCAATGCTATCCTGTCATCAAGGTATTCTTGAGCATTTTTCGCCAGTGGCAGATCTCTAAAGCTATCAATTGTAATCATTGCCTTGGGGGAAACCATGGCACTAATATGAGTTAATTCATGACGTCCATATTGCACTGGAATCGGCGAAATAATTGCGCCTACCTTGCTACAGGCCATATAGCAGATGACTAGCTCTGCGATATTGGGGAGTTGCACAATAACGACATCATCCGCACCAATATCCGCATCAATTAACTGACATGCAAGTGCGGTACTGGCGTCATTAAGCTCACTGTAGGTTAAGCGATAGGGGGCGTCGCCGGTTAATTCGCCTCGATTAGGCTGATCTGCAACAGCCAGTAATTCGGGATTTTTTTCAACCTGCCGCTGCAGAAGGTCATGTAAGGTCTCATGGCCCCACCAATTACGTTCGGTATACTCTTTAATGCGCTGCTGAGGTGAGGTAATCATAGGCTGGCCCTATACTCTTTATCTAACTGATCAACCACCTCAGCAATAGATTGATTGCGACTAATAGACCCCACTGACTGGCCTGCTGCCCAGATATCTCGCCATCGTTTGACATCCCCCGCAGCCTCAAGAAAATTAATCTCTCCAGGCGATGGCATGTTGTCAGTGTCATAGCCAGCGTTAACCAGGCTTCCTTTAAGCCAATTGGCTTTAACACCGGTGACTGAATCTGAAGTAACGATATCTGCACCGCTGGATTCGACCACCATGGTTTTGTAGTCTGTTTGAGCTAAAGATTCGTCAGTCGGTATGAATCGTGTCCCCATATATACATAGTCAGCGCCTAAAACTTGTGCTGCTCGAATGGCGCGGCCATTGCCAATAGCCCCCGAGAGGATGATCTCTCCATCAAAAAACTGGCGAACTTCATCGACAAAGGCAAAGGGTGATAGCTGGCCGGTATGACCTCCCGCGCCGCAGCAAATCAATGCCAAACCGTCGACTCCCGATGCCGCAGCGCGACGGGCAAATTCAATGGTTGTTACATCTGCGTAAACTTTTCCGCCATAAGCTTGCACAGCATCCACTGCTTCCTCGGGGCTACCCAGTGCAGTGATAACAATAGGGGCTCGGTATTTAACCGCTAACTGTAGATCTTCAAGACGGCGGGGATTAGACCGGTGCATCACTAAATTTAACGCCCAGGGTGCCGCTTGCGGAGAACCTGCAAGTGCCTCAGTAATAGTGCGTAACCACTGTTCTAACACATCGATGGTCCTAGCATTAGGCGAGGGAAATGATCCGACAATCCCCGCTCTACAGCTGGCAATGACCATTTCAGGCCCAGACAATAAAAACATCGGCGCCTGAATAACTGGCAAACGAAGATTACTAAATGACATTAGAGCTTATCCATAGACTGAAGCCTTACTTTTATCATGAGACCAATCAGAGTCTAAATACTAACCAACTGCTGATGCGCTGGCAAATGCACTCTTTAAAACCGGCCTAGGTACTTGCATAAATAGACCATACTGAGGCATAGTTTGGTTAAAGACTAGTAGAGATAAGGATTATGAGTAGTAATTTCTTCGAAATTACCGAGAAATGTATCGGATCTGCCCCTAAATTTGATAACACTCAACAATGGATTTACGAGTTAGATAATCCCTATCTTCATGGTGCCTATGCGCCAACCTCTGATGAAATTGTGGTCAATGAACTAGAGGTTATCGGTGAGCTACCGGATGATTTGTTTGGTGCGTTTTACCGCAATGGGCCCAATCCAATGTTTAAGCCCAAAAACCTCTATCACCCCTTTGATGGTGATGGGATGGTACATGCTATTTATATCAGGGACGGTAAGGCGTCTTATCGCAATAGTTATATTCATACAGCTGCCCTGCAGCATGAAATGACAAAAAGTGAAGCAGTATGGCCGGGGGTCATGGGGCCTTTCGATTTTTCACTGCCTGATTTTCCTATCAAAGATACCGGTAATACCGATATTGTGATGTTTAATGGCAAGCTCGTACCCACTTGGTACAACGCCGGAATTCCCTATCAGATGAACCCTCTGACCTTAGAAAATCAGGGTGTTTTTGATGTTGAAGGTCGTACGCGCAGAAATATGTCTGCTCATAGTCACATAGACTGGAACACCGGTGAATTAATTTTTATGGACTATGGCGATGATGCACCCTTCATGACCTATGGTGTTGCTAACCCCGATGGAACCCTGCGCCATGAGGTTGATATTGAGTTGGCCGGACCACGTTTACCTCATGATTTAGGCTTTACTACCCATTACACCATCCTCCATGATTTGCCGTTCTTCCATGACATGAAGGTATTGCGTAACCACAACATGCGGGTGCTCAATTTTCACCATGATATGCCCTCGCGGTTCGGTGTTATTCCGCGTTATGGCGATGCTAGAGAAATCCGTTGGTTCGACTGTGAACCCTGTTTTATTCTGCATGTGTCCAACTGTTGGGAAGACGGCGATTGGATCACTATGGATGGCTGTCGATCGATTAACCCAATGCCAAATGCTGCCAATGAGGAGGGCGCACTGTCTCATATGCTGGCTTACATGCGCTTGGAAGCCAACAACTATCGCTGGCGTTTTAACCTAGTGACTGGCGAAGTCCGTGAAGGTGATATTGACGATCTAAATACAGAATTCAATAAAATCAACCAAATTTATCATGGTATAAAATCTAAATATGCCTATCATCAACGTATTCCACTGCTCGAAGAAGGCGGCCATACTCTGCGCTTCAATGGAATGGTTAAATACAATAACGACACCGGTCAAAACGTCCAATGGGACTATGGCGATGGTGTTTATGGTAGTGAAACCCCTTTTGCGCCGGTTAAAGGCGCCGATCGTAATAGCGTAGAAGATCATGGCTATGTCATGTCTTTGGTCACCGACAGCAACACGTGGACATCTGAGCTACAGATATTCGATGCTCAAGATATATCTCAAGGACCCATTGCACGGGTTAAAATACCTCATCGCGTGCCTGTTGGTTTCCATGCTTGGTGGAGTCGTGGTGAGGATCTTTGGGCATAGTCTCATCCCTTTATTGCCCCTAGGAACCCCAATTCAATGAACCTCTCAGGTAAAACCACAGTCAGCACTAAAGCGAGCTCAATTAACCGCGCTCTCGATGAAATTGGTGATAAGTGGTGTCTATTAATTCTTCAAGAGGTGTTTTGGGGCATTAACACTTTTAGCGATATGCTAGCCGGCACGGGGGCTTCTCGCGGTGTCCTTAGCAATAGACTCAGCTGGCTACAGTCAGTGGGTTGTCTGCGCAAAGATATTACCGTTAAAGGTCAAAAACGACCCACCTATCATATGACAAAAAAGTCCATTGAACTCTATCGCAATGGATTAATGGCCATGACTTGGGAACGAAAGTATTTCACCACTCCAGCGTTAGATTCTGTGGAATTGATCCACGACCGCTGTGGCAAGGCATTTTGGCCAATGATGGAATGCAGCCATTGCAATCAGTCAGTACTTTCGACAGATGTAAGCTTTCATAAAGGTCCCGGTGCTAAAAACGATACACGTATCACCAAAACACGCAGACGATCATCAAACCTCTCTGCCTCTGAAGACCGTGGTAAAACACTCTACAACAATTTAATTAATCTATTGGGTGATCGCTGGACCGCAAATATTATTGCGTTGGCTTTTCATGGGTTTAATCGCTTTGATGATTTCCATACAGAGCTGCCGGTGGCGACGAATATTCTCGCCGATCGGTTAAAACTATTAGTTAACGAAGGTATTTTTTATCAGCAGCCCTACCAAGTTAGTCCACTGCGTTATGACTATCATCTTACCGATAAGGGTCGAGATCTATTCCCCTATTTTGTAACACTCATGGCGTGGGGCGATAAATGGTGCACAACGGGAGATGGCAACCCCATTCTACTCAAGCACATAAGCTGTGGTGCAGATTTAAATGCCGAGGTGCGCTGCGACCAATGTGGCGAAGGGCTTATCGCGACTGAGGTTCACTTTAAGCGCTAAAGTGCCATTCAATTAACCGTGGGTTGCAACGCCCCAATAATTGTAACCCGCAAATTTAGGGGTGCTGGGTAGATACATCTCATCCATAGTTTGAATATGAAAACCCGCAGAACGAATCAACTCAGGAATATCACGATTTAGGTGACAGCCACCGGCAATCTTTCCCCAGAGCGGGTCGATTCGGCTCTGCCATTTTGACACCTTCGCATCAGGGGCTAGACCATGTTCGCAAAAAATCATCTTGCCACCGGGCTTTAACACTCTGAGCATTTCTTTATTGGCCGTAAGCGCATCGGGAATAGTACACATCGTGTAGGTCACTAAGACCGTATCTACGTGATGATCTGGAAGAGGAATATCCTCAGCACCACTGAGTAAAAACTGAACCTCAAGGTCATGCTTATTGGCCATTTTTTGGGCCATGGCATTAAGCTCAGCTGATGGATCAAGACCAATGAGTTTCTTCACCTTAGCTCTGTCGTAAAATGGAATATTCAACCCGGAGCCAATTCCAACTTCTAAAATAATGCCCTCGGCACAAGGAACCACTTTTTGTCGTTGATAATTGATCGGCTTACTGCCGCAGGCGCAGTTTAAAAAACTTGGTAAAATGTACTTATCATAAAGACCCATACGTTCACCCTCTGATTTTTAAAATCTAGTTTAGATCTGTTGCATAGTGCCGCAGTATGTCCAAAGGCACAATATTGAGTGATTCGCTGTTAGTGCGTTTTAAATGAACTCTAGGCGCAAAACCAGCCTCATGGGCTTCAAGCCAGCGACCCGCACATAAGCACCAAGATTGCCCGGCAACTAAACCAGGGAATTCAAATTCGGGTCTGGGTGTTGATAAATCGTTGCCTCGAGACTGAGAAAACACTAAAAAATCATCAGTAATCAATGCACAGATAGTGTGCGAGCCTCGATCATATTTAGTCGTATTGCAAAACCCATCACGGAAGTAACCCGTAATGGGATGACTACAGCACTCTTCAATCGATTCACCAAATACATTGGTTTGATTCACTTGATTCTCCGGAATGATTAGAGTGGTTTTGCTGGGCAATATTGATTCAAAAATTGTTGATGTGTAGGTAATTGCCCGACGACCTGATCAACCATGGCTTTATTCGTTTTCAAGAACCGTTCTAGCTCAGCATCACTCATCATATCAACGATAGGATGGTACTGTTCTGGCATTAGACCTTGGCCCAACATAACCTGGGTCCAACTGTTTTCACCAAAAACATCTCCTTCCCCCTGAAATACGCGCCCTGATTGTTTAAATAATCTTAGGCGATGATCTAAGGACTCAGGGATATCCATAGTTTTGCACTGTCTCCAAAACGCGGTGTCGCTTCGCTCCGTCACGTGATAGTGCATGATAATAAAATCACGAATAAAGTTATATTCGTCACTCATTTGACGATTAAATTCATCACGGTCAGCATCTGTTATGCCTGTCAGCGGAAACATCTGCATTAAACGAATGATCCCGCGCTGAATAAGATGAATACTGGTGCTTTCTAAGGGCTCCAAAAAGCCTCCAGCGAGCCCCAAGGCGACACAGTTTTTGCTCCATTGTGTTTTTCGTTGACCGGTGCGAAACTTAATCACTCGAGGTGTCGTTAAGGTTTCACCTTCCACATTATTCAGCAAAAACTGTGTTGCTTCATCATCACTCATATATTGGCTACTGAAGACCAATCCGTTACCCACGCGCGACTGCAGAGGAATACGCCATTGCCAACCGCAATCTCTGGCGATAGAACGGGTGTAAGGAATGGGCGATGATACCGATGCTGTCTGCACCGCAATAGCACTGTCACAGGGCAACCAGTGGGACCAGTCTTCATACTCGACACCCAAAGTCTTGTCGATCAACAAGGCTGAAAATCCAGAGCAATCGATAAACAGATCACCCTCAACCTTTAGTCCAGAATCTAGAACGACACTTTGGATATTCCCGTCGCTAGCTTGGTTGACCTTAACAATCTTTCCTTCTTTACGAATAACGCCGCTCTCTTCGGCCATTCTTCGCAGAAATTTAGCATATAAACTGGCATCAATATGATAGGCATAATTCAAGCTATTCTGCTTGAGAAGACCAAACTTATTAGCTTTTGCCGCCATCAATTCTGGAGAGTAATGGCTATATTCTTCACTGAAACCTAGAGCTTTTCCTTTGAGCCAAAAATGTTGGAACCCTGCAGCCCAACATGATTTCCCTGTATACCCAAAGGCATGAATATAGTCCTCTCCTTTGTTTTTCCAACTTTCAAAGGAAATACCCAGCTTAATGGTGCCCTGCACCTCAGAAAGAAACTCTGCTTCATTGATTTTCAGCAATTGATGTAGGGCAAAAAAAGTAGGAATAGTCGCCTCTCCAACACCCACAGTCCCTATTTCATCGGACTCAACCAAAGTGATATCCAGGTCTCTACCAATTAACCTTGATATAGAGGCCGCAGCCATCCAACCTGCGGTTCCCCCACCAACGATTACCACTTTTTTTATTCTTTGTGCTGTCAAACTCAACTCTCCAATAAACACTGTTAGTGCTTAAATTGTTCTAATAATAGGCCACGAATTTGTTGGGCAGTTTGTTCAGTTATTGGATTTAACGCTCCTCTAACGGATTCAGGAATGTGCGCTACGTTTTCTTCACTCGGATTGAATACATAGTAGTCAAATAAATCTTTCCATACGGCTCGTTGATCCTCCGGTAAATCTCGAAGGCCTAAAATAGCGTGCTGTAATACACTTAGTGGTGGGCCCATAAAGCTGGGTGTACTGCGCCACCAATAGTTAACCAATACATTTAGACTGTCCATAGCTTCAACATGATGCCACCACATACTAGGTATTAGTATTGCGTCTCCAGGCGCTAAATCTGCTGCCTGTGAAGCCTGTAAAGCCTGCTCAAATTTTGGGAAGCGCTGGTAGTCTGGGTCAGCCAGATCAACTAAACTGATTGGCTGACCTGCTGGAGAACGATCAATTGGACCCACATACATATTATGCAATTGCTCGGGAGGAAACAGCGTAAATCGTCGCCGGCCTGCGACCGAGCATGCAATGTTCGTTGGGAAATCATAATGAGGTGCAACACGGCTCCGATTACCGATCCACAGCGAGGCTAGTGGTGATCTGTCACCAAGCACTAAATCGTTTTCATCTCTAAAGCCTGGCAACCAGTTATCTATATTAGTCGATCCTACATAGATCATCGGTGGTTTATCTATCCTTTGATATTCAACCAATTTCTCAAATACCTGGGCTAAAGTCATCCGATGATAATCAAAATTAAACCCGTCAAAATTATCATTATAAAAAATCCGCCCATCAATATCGGCGCCACCTTCCATCGCCGTAAGAGGTCTGCCACTATCAAACTTTTTCAAATAGGCAATAGTTTGCTCGGTTGATTGATTAGCTGCCGCCACTATTGGCCAATCAGCTACTAACCCCCGAAGTACGACTGGCTGAGAAGATAATAAGACCTCTTCAGGAATACTGTCCCAAGCGCAGCAGTCGATCTCTTTAATATTATTTACAATTTCTAACATGTAAATCGTCCCCTAAAAAGAGCTAGTAATTACAGTATTAGAGCATTCCGTTTTTCAACAAGCGGCCTAAGTCGAGAGTGAGAAGCCACCGCCATAAAAATTGCTTGGAGGTAACCGCGTTTATTTAACATCGCAAAAGTATCTCCCTCTAGTTCATGCAGTTTTTGTTCCGCGATGGTATAAAACCCGGTTAATTGATTTTTTGAACCATCGTTAAGAACAACCTCCAAAGTAAATGCTTCAAGCAAGTCATGCTCTAATAAGGTCTCAACAAAACCTTTATTGTGCTCATGCCCATGATGAATTGCTTCCAGCATACTAATGGATTCCTTTAAATAATCCGTAGCCTCACCATTATCAGAAAATAGAGGCTCCCCTTCACTATCATTAATACGAGGATTGTCCATATCGATAGACACTACTGGCTTTTTTCCGCCTACATGCTCAGGGTCGGTTTGATAACCAATAAGAAATGGGTGCCGCTTTATCATCATGGGAATATAGGATGCATCCCATCCACCTTCGGTCAAAAATAAATTCTGATTCTGCTCAAGACCAAAAAGAGCGGCAGGATAGAACTGCCCAGACTCTGAATCTTTACAGAAAAATATTGGATAACTTGATTGAACGTCGCGAAATTCTATGGGAAACGTCATCGCGTGCATAACATTATCCCCATAGCTTTCAGATCGGGTAGTGATCACTCTTAAATCTTTGTGGGCGCTATTATTTAGCAGGACGTAATTGCTCATAGTTACTCCAAACAACCTATTATTTTAAGTTCCTAACAGTTTATATTTTTTGCAAACCGTAGGTAGTGATTTTATCGATTAATTCCCTATTAGTGGGCATTGAGGCCAGCAACTTTTGGGTTCTCTCTGCATTTTCTCGGAAAAGCCCCGCTGCCGCAGAATCGGCTTCTCTATCAGATCGCCTCACTGTCGTACTACTTTGAGTTTCAAAGCCCATTCCGTAAAGTACATATTGAAAACTCGCCGACGGAAACATTTCATCAATGTGCCCGGTATCTCTATGCCAAGGACTTTGCCACCGCCATAGATCTATGAGTTCAGATAGACTTTCAGGAATACTCGACGCAGCAATGTTATCTTTCCAGTAATCACTATCCTGTCTCTGAGAGAGAATATAATGAAGCTTCAAAAAATCAATAATTCGGTCCCAGCGATAGAGGAACTTAGTATTAAACCGCTTCGCCACAAGATCCATCACCTGTCGATTTGCAGGTAATTGCTCGGCAATCATAGCGGCAGACAGCTCCACTAAAACCAGTGCTGATGCTTCCAGCGGTTCTATAAAACCAGCAGACATACCTACGGCGACACAGTTTTTATGCCAAAATTTGGCGCGATGACCTGGATTAAATGCAACCTTCCTAATTGACGTTGTCGAGGCTGCTTCGGCACTAACCGTCGCTTTAATATATGCCAACAATTCTTCACTAGCACGGTCTTCGGTAGTATGAGCACTGGAATACACATGACCGATACCGCGTCTGGTTGGTAATCCGATATCCCAAATCCACCCGGAGGTCTGAGCGGTAGATAATGTACTTGATGCAATCGGATCATCGCTGTTGGTATAGGGAACCTGAGAAGCCAATGCAGTATCGTTAAACAGAAACTGGCTTCTCGAGCAGAAGGGTATCTCAAAATGCTCCCCTAGCAACAGCGCTTTGGAACCACTGCAATCAACAAATAAATCACCTGCAATATGCCCTTCCGTGTCAGTTTGTAGAGACTCGATATCACCATCAGCCGACGAGTTAATAGCAATCACATTTGCTTTTAGGTGAGTGATCCCTAATTTATCGACGCAGTGTTTCCGGAGTAGCTCAGCAAACTTACCCGCATCAAGATGATATCCATAATTAGCATTAAAGGCATATTCGGGCGTGGATATTTGCTTCGGGGCTAAGCCCTGAAACATTAACGCATTTTGTGATGACACTGCGTCAGCAAAGGCAACTTCATTTCGAAATTTCTGCCATTGGGGCGCTAAATTAGTCGAAGCATAGGAATGAGGGGGAGTGAACGGGTGGGTGTACGCATCATTTCCACCGGTTTTCCAACCATTAAAAAGCGTACCCTGCTTGAAACTGGCATCGCATTCTCGAATTAAATCAGTTTCGGAGATACCCATTTTTTGTAAAGTGGATTTCATTGAAGGCCAGGTACCTTCTCCGACTCCAATAGTTGGAACATCCGGTGATTCCACCAATGTGATTTGCACATCAACCAAATCATTGATCGCAGTGCCATTGGCACTATGCTCTGCGGCTATAATACCCGCCGTTAACCATCCGGCAGTCCCACCACCCACAATAACAATGCTATTTATTTTTTGATCTGGGGTCATAAAATACATCTAGCTCATTCAAATCATTTCAATGTCCGCTACATGGTCAGCAACAAATGTAGCTACGAAAGCTAATAGTAACTCATTATTCTTTGGAAATTTCTTTACTACTTCTATATACGTTAGAACCAAAGAAGCCGCCCAAAAAATTAGAGCGGCCTCATTGGTTCTATCTATCTACTAAGATCTAGAACAGTTTATAACGGATTGCCAAATCGTATCTTGGACCACCCTGCACTGCTTGCAGCACTAAATCTTTAGACTTGCCATACACACGAACTGTTTCATCCGTAATATTAAGACCTGATGCATAGATAGTTAGCCTATCATTGTATTCATAGGTAATACCAAGATCTAACTGGCCATAGGCTTCAACATTTGTTGGGTTAGTATTAGTACCCTGACCTTGACCAGCGCCGGCCAAGAAATCATCTCGCCAGTTGTAAGCTAAACGAACAGACAGTCCATCTTTATCGTAGACGCCCACCAAGTTAGCTGAATCACTTAAGCCATTAAGAACAAACTGCCCCTCATTAAATTTCATATTATCGTAACCAACATCAGCACTTGCAAAGGTCGCGTTAGCAATAAATCCGTAACCTGATTCGCCGAAGAAATGCTGCAGATTGATCTCAACACCATCAACCCGCGCTTTCTTTTGATTCACAGGCTGAGTCACAGTCCATATCAAATCAGGATCACCCGCCGCACCAGAGATCTCATCTCCGTTAACATAGGGGCTGTCTTGGTAATTATCTAAAATATACTGAGCAACTACAGTGTATTGAGCAGGATCAAGGCCACTTTCAGCAACAGCTTGATTCCAAAGGGTACCGCCAATGATGTTAGGAATTGCTCCCAATGAACGCTCTCCGATACCCGAACCAATGAATTTATCAACGTCCTTATCGAAATATCCAACCGATACGTAACTTCCCTCGCCGTAATACCACTCAGCTGAAAGATCTATGTTACGAGACAAAATTGGCTCTAAATCAGGATTACCCGCCGATGCAAAAGCATTCTGATTAGCGTAAAACTGAGTACTGTTAGCCGTTAGGCCACCTTTAATATCGTTATAACTTGGGCGTGTTATCGTTTTACTAAAGGATGCGCGCAAGACAACGTCCTCCACAACCTCAATGTCAAAATCAAGGCTAGGTAATACAAAATCGTAGTTGCCCAAGAAAGAATCTGGCTCTCCGCCCCCAGCTTTCGCTGTCAAATAAGCTTCGTTACCTGCTTTAGCCCAAACTGTTCCGTCGTACTCTGAAGTGACTGCTTGAGAGGTGATATCAGTTTCCTCATAACGAAGACCCAGATGCAAATTGACGGGCATTCCAGACACTTCGGTGGCTAAGTTGTAACGAATATAAGCTGCAATTGATTCTTCAAGAGTAAAGAGGTTACTGAAGCCATTGACGTCTTCACCATTGTATTTAGTAGAGGCACAGTACCCAGTACCACAGTCACCAATAGCTTCATAGTCAGCGCCGCTTACCACATAGGAAGCCTCTCCTGCCGCAATCAAGTCTGCTAATGAAGCCGTCATATATTCTGTCTGAATACCCTCATAATCATTACCTGAGAGTTGATCAAATTGACCTTCAACACTTGAACGAACAACTATATCTGCCAAATCCCCAGGATTAGTACTTCCTCCCCAGTTATTTAGCTGTACAAAGTTAGAAACCGCTTTGTTGTCGACGTCTGAGATCTGTACACCAAAATCAATACTTGAGTCCTCAGAGAAGTCCCAGGTGCCGCTGAACTTACTTTGCTCAATATTCATTAACGCAGCATCATTTACGAATGTACTACCGGTGATGATCATGTCATTTTTATAAAGAGGTCGATCAGTTTCACCGCCAGAATTCAAATCCAGCAACATAACTGGCATATCATATCCAGTAATAAAGGTCTGACCTACCTTATTAAAACTTGCCATTGTTATTAATGAGCTAGTTCCATTAGGACCATTTGCGCCTGTCTCTGCAGACGAATCATGCCAGTCAAAATTGAGCACTAATTCATCATTGACTTGCCAATCAAAATTCAAACCTAATGATTCATTAGTGTTAGTCCGTCCATCTTCACCAGTACCCATGGCAAAGTCATTGTTTTTGACAGTCTCTTGGTAAAAAGTTGGGCTAGCAATTGGGCCATCTGTCCACGAACTAGATTGAGATACCGCAGCAGTATTTGAGAACCATGCCGACAGATCACTGTAAGACCGCTCAAGGTCATACTCTGAGCGAATATAATCTAGCGTCATGCTCACAGAGTCTGATGGTGCCATTTGCAATACTATCTGACCGTTAGTTCTTTCACTGCTGTATTCTGCAATGTTGTAGGCCATCGATTGAGGTAAAGAATAATTTGAGTCTGCTGTGGTTGGTCGATTAATCTGATTATCATTGCCTGATAATTTTTGATCAGCTCCATCGCCAGCTCTAGTATAGTAGCCTCCAACGCTTGCCGCATTGACACCGTTATTACGCTCTTGTCGACTGGCTATAATGGCTATACCGATAGTGTCATCAGCAAAGGTATTCATGTAGATGCCAGAAAATTCTGGAGTGTACTCATCGCCAGCGCGAGTAGAGGTATCGTTAACAGCCTTAACAGAGATACTTCCAATAGGGTCAGCCTCAAGAGGCTTAGGCGTTGATATATTAATGGTCGATCCGATACCACCTGAGGGTACATCTGCACGGCCTGTCTTGTAGACCTGCACACCAGCAACACCTTCAGAGGCGAGATCACCGAAGTCAAACGACCGGCTTGCTCCATTGTGAGTTGGCATTTGCCGACCATTCAAAGTAACTAGGTTGTATTCAGGACCAAAGCCACGAACTGTTACCTGACTACCTTCACCGCGACTTCTAGAAATAGACACACCGGTAATACGTTGCAAAGATTCTGCTAAGTTCGCATCGGGGAACTTACCGATATCTTCAGCTGAAATAGCATCCACAACACCCATAGAATCTCGCTTAATGTCCATCGAGGCTTTCAAACTGCCACGAATACCACCCTGGACAATAATTTCTTCTATCACTCCCTCGTCTTGAGCGAACGCAGGAACTGCTGTGCCGATAAGCGCTAATGCAACGCTAGATGAGAGTAATCTCTTTCTGAATACCATTTTATAACCCCTGAAATTTATGTAAAAAACACATATATTATTTTGAGTGGACCATTCAATCGAGCCAAAACTCTTTTGAAATCTCTGGACCCTCAAATTGTAAAAATTATTTCGATTGTAAGAGTAAAACACTATAGTTTTTCAAACTTCATGTTTGAGATTAAACGCACTAAATATGAGTTAAAGGGCGGATAACATTGATTAGCGCCTACAAATAAACGAATTTCCTATACTGAACGGGTCTCTCGCACTTTTAATTACAGTTATTTCACGAGAATGGCAGCACTGGAAATAGCCTTTTATCCCGAAGTGATCGGCAACTCGGTTTTATACTTGACCTGCTTCAAGGCAAAGCTAGATTGAATATTTAAAACGCCCTGAATGGTCGACAGCTTTTGAACAATAAATGTTTCCAAGGTTGCTATATCACTAACTAAAAGTCTAATCAAATAATCACTATTGCCAGTCATTAGGTAACATTCCATCACTTCGGGGTAGCTCTGCATCTTGGATTCAAAATTTTCTAATGCTTTTTCAACCTGCCTCTCAAGTGTCACCTGTATAAATACATTGATCAACAAGCCAACGGTGCCCGGCTTCACCAAGGCAACGTAACGGTCAATAATCCCTTTTTGCTCTAGGGCTCGCACGCGGCTCAAGCAAGGTGAGGGAGACAGCCCAACCCTGCCTGCTAGATCTACATTGGATATTCTCCCAAACTGTTGAAGCTCATGAAGTATTCGCAAATCTATGGAATCAATCTCATTATTCGGCATAATATGCTTAATCAATCCTTTAAATTTTATATATATGCCTTTAATCTTCCCATTTACACCACAAAACAGCAACACCTGCCACGGATTCTCACCTACAATTCTGCTTTATTTACCGCTGAGCGATGACCCATGAAGCTATCTAACTATGGCGCTACTATTACCGATAGCGACCCAACAGAAACGCAAGAATGGATCGATTCAATGTCGTCTGTGACCTCAGTTCATGGCCCAGAGAGAGCGCAATTTTTACTTCGTCAATTAGAAGAAGTGATCAGAAATACCGGATTTACTGCCAGCGGACAGCCCTTCTCAGCCTATAGAAATTCTATTTCTGTAGATCAACAAATTCTGTATCCAGGCAACTTAGAACTCGAAGAAAGAATCACCGCCATTAACCGCTGGAACGCGCTGGTTATGGTTATGCGTGCAAACAGAGCCTATGGCGGGCTCGGAGGTCATATCGCCAGCTACGCCTCAGCTGCGGAAATTTTTGAAACGGGCTTTAATCATTTCTTTCATGCAGCAACCGAAGACTTCGCGGGAGACCTTATTTACTTTCAGCCACATTCTGCTCCAGGGGTTTATGCTCGGGCTTATCTTGAAGGTCGTCTCAGTGAAGAGCAGCTCTCCAATTATCGGCAAGAGGTTGGCGGCAAGGGGCTTTGCTCTTATCCGCACCCTTGGTTGATGCCAGATTTTTGGCAATTCCCAACAGGCTCTATGGGCATCGGCCCAATCAATGCGGTCTATCAAGCCCGTTACATGCGCTACTTAGAAGGACGCGGTTTAGCCACGACCGAAGGCCGTCATGTTTGGGGGGTATTTGGCGATGGCGAAATGGATGAGCCAGAATCGATTGCAGGACTAACACTAGCCGCACGTGAGGGCCTGGATAATTTAACCTTTATAGTCAACTGCAACCTGCAGCGTCTAGATGGCCCCGTTAGAGGCAACGGGCAAATTATCCAAGAACTAGAAAGCTTATTTATTGGTGCCGGGTGGAACGTCATTAAAGTACTTTGGGGGTCCGAGTGGGATAGTTTGTTTGCCAGAGATAAAGATCAGGTCCTTCTACGCCGCTTTGCTGAAACCGTCGATGGTGAATACCAAGATTTAGGATCTAAAGATGGCGACTATAACCGCGCCAAATTTTTTGATACCGATCCCGCTACCCGTAAACTGGTTGAGCACATGACGGATGCTGAGATAAACCGTCTTAAACGCGGCGGCCATGATCTCCGCAAACTCTATGCTGCCTTCGCCGCAGCTAAGTCTTGTAAGGGCAAACCTACGGTGATTTTAGCAAAAACCAAAAAGGGATTTGGTATGGGAGGTGCCGGGGAAAGCCGTATGTCGTCGCACCAAGCTAAAAATTTAGACATGGAGGCACTAACCACCTTTCGAGACAGATTCTCACTACCATTGACCAATGATGACTTGGAAAATTTACGTTTTTATAAGCCTGATGAAAATAGTCCTGAGCTCACCTACTTACGCCAAAAACGTGAAGCTCTAGGCGGGGCCGTTCCCGCTCGGAACGTAAATCAAGCCTCTAGCGCAGAGCCGTCAAATACGAAAGGTTTGATACCAGAAATAGAGTCCTATGCTAAGTTTGCCCTGCACGCTAACAACAAATCTATGTCGACCACTATGGCTGCAGTACGCATGCTTGGGGGGTTGCTAAAAGACAAGACATTAGGCCCCAAAGTGGTCCCCATTGTTGCAGATGAAGCACGAACCTTTGGTATGGATAATCTGTTCCGTCAGATTGGTATTTACGCGCCCCTTGGGCAACTCTATGAGCCTGAAGATGCGGGCTCAATGATGTTTTACAAGGAAGCTAAAAATGGACAGCTTTTAGAGGAAGGCATTAACGAAGCCGGTGCGATATCATCCTGGGCCGCTGCCGCGACATCCTATTCTGTTCACAATGTTCCTACTTTACCGTTCTACATCTACTACTCCATGTTTGGCTTTCAACGTGTAGGTGATTTAATTTGGGCCGCTGCAGATCAGCGCGCTAGAGGTTTTTTGCTAGGTGCCACTGCCGGACGGACAACGCTTTCCGGAGAAGGCCTACAACATCAGGATGGAAGCAGCCACCTAATAGCATCCACTATCCCCAATTGCCGTGCCTATGATCCTGCTTATGCCTATGAATTAGCCATTATCATGCAGCATGGCATGGTGCAGATGATGGAACGAGATGTTGATGAGTTTTATTACATCACTGTCATGAATGAGAATTATGAGCAGCCCAGTATTCCCGGCGAGATAGAGAATGATGTTCTTCGCGGCCTCTACAAACTGCAAAGTCGCGGAGACGATAACGACGGCATAAGAGTACGGTTAATTGGCTCAGGAACTATTCTTAATGAAGTCATAGCCGCCGCAGATATATTACTCGACCAGTTCAATATTAGCAGCGACATATTCAGCGCGACTAGCTTCACCGAATTGGCTAAAGAAGCGAGAACGGTGGAGCGTGAAAATCGGCTGAACCCTTCAGAGACCCAAAAACGCAGTCACCTGCAGGAATGTCTTCCTGGCGAAATGCCCATTATCGCTGCCACCGACTATGTTTCGGCATTACCGCACCTGGTAGCGCCCTACTTGGAGGCGCGTTTCATTGCCTTGGGGACTGACGGCTTTGGCCGCAGCGACCAACGCACTGTGTTGCGGGAATTTTTTGAAGTCGATAGAAAAAATATTGCATTAGCAGCGATCGAATCACTGGTCAGGTTAAAGTTAATTGATCGTGCTGTTTTAGTCGGCGCGCTCAAAACATTCGAAATAGATCAAGAATCTGCTCCACCTTGGACACTATAAGTGGCTGGCATAAGGTCAAAATAGCATTTTTAAACAGGCCTAAATGCCAATAACCACTAGATATAGCTAATATATTTCGCTATACCTGCGCAGCAATTTTTTTTATACTGCTCCGCGCAATTTCTTCATCATCAGGTTACCCTCTTACAAAGGATAGTCACATGGCAAAACTGATTACTGAGACCGTCACCAATGTTCACCATTGGAATGACACATTATTTAGCTTTAAAACTACACGTGATGCTGGTTTTAGATTTAAAAATGGTCATTTCGTGATGATCGGCCTTGAGCATGAAGGTAAGCCGTTAATGCGTGCCTATTCCATTGCCAGCGCTAATTATGAAGACGAACTCGAGTTTTTTAGTATTAAAGTAGAAGACGGTCCTCTAACCTCAAAGCTACAACATCTGGTGCCTGGCGACAAAATTTTGATCGGTAAAAAGCCAACTGGGACTTTAATCACTGACCAAATGTTGCCGGGGAAAAATCTCTATCTGATCGGGACAGGAACAGGCTTAGCCCCTTTTATGAGCATTATTAAAGATCCAGAGGTCTATGAGCAGTTTGATCGAATAATTTTGGCCCATGGTGTGCGCTACATTTCAGAACTAGCCTACAGCGATTACATTCAAAACGAACTACCTGAGCATGAGTATTTTGGCGATTTTGTTAAGCAAAAATTGATTTACTACCCTCTTGTGACGAGGGAGCCGTTTAGAAACAATGGCCGGATCACAGACATGATGACCTCTGGTAAACTATTTCTAGACTTAGACATACCAATGCCAAATAACCAGGATGATCGTTTTATGCTTTGTGGCAGCCCAAGCATGCTCAAAGATATGTGCAAAATTTTAGATGACAGAGGCTTCTCTGAAGCACGGAATTCTAAGATGGGTGAGTATGTTATCGAAAGAGCTTTTGTAGAAAAGTAATACAACAACGTTTTAGTAATAAAAAAGGCCACTTAATGTGGCCTTTTTTATTACAATTTTAATGCCCAAAACTAGGCATTGACGTTAAACGCGCCACGCATGCTGTAAGAGTGCCCAGGGAAGGAACAAAAGAATGTGTAACCTTCACCAACGGTCAATCCTGAGGTTGAAAAGGTTACGCTAGTGGACTCCCCACCCCCAATCACCTTAGAGAACGCCATCACACGGGCATCACCCTGCGGTACGTAGCTGGCAGCAAGTCCAGCACTCATGCCTTCGGTCGCAACTGCCTGTACTTCAGTATTCTTAGATAAAACCCAGTTGTGCCCCATTATGTTAGCTGGCAACTGGCCGCTGTGCTTTAGATTTACAGTGATAGATTCACAACTCTTTTCAACGGTCATATCCGCCGCACTAAATTTCAAATAGTCGCCGACTTCTACGTCGAAGGAACAGGCAGCCTGAGAGAGGCTAGCCGCCCCAGAAAAACCTAATAAGATAGCTACTTTTAATATCTGCTTCATGTTGACTCCGTGGTTTGTTATACAAATGTATGCGCCAAGATACGTCAAAAAATGACTCTTGGATGATTAATTTTATCACAGGCTAGATCATTAACATCCTGGCTACTCAATAGGTGCTGGCGCTGAGGACAATCATAGTATTTAGTCTACCTTTGTAGCATAGCGCCTAAAACATATCACGGCTCTCGAAAATCACCCTGCATGTTTGCGGCCATCCAAACAAATGCTGCGTAAGCGGCTACATTTTGAGCAATATCATCAGCAGAAATCTTGTCAAAGGTATCATTTGGCGTATGGTGCAGATCAAAGTAATCCCAACCATTCTGCTTAAGAGTTACAACCGGCATACCGAGCATTCGCAAAGGACCCATATCAGGCCCACCAGAGGCGTCGTTTGAACCCAGCGCAATACCTAGCGGCGATAAAACTTTGTGCATTGCCTCAGCTTTGTGCAGCTTACTATCAGCAAATCTAGTCTCAAAACGCCAAATTTGACCGGCGCCGAAGTCAGATTCAGCTCCAACCACATGGCGATCAAGTTCATTAGCATGTTTTTTGGCATAGGCTATCGCACCAACTAACCCCACCTCTTCTGCTCCGAACATAACTACTCTAATCGTACGTCTAGGTTTTTTATTCATATCCAGAATTAACTTTGCAGCACCCACTGTTATGCCAATTCCAGCACCATCATCAACGGCACCAGTTCCCAGGTCCCAACTATCAAGATGTGCCCCGATAATAACAATTTCATCCGTTACTCCAGGAATCTCAGCAATGACATTACCAGACTGACTTTTACCGTATGATTGGACATCAATTTGAAGTTTCACCTCAACATCACCGCGCCCAAGGGCTCGATGCAACTGATCAGCATCTGGAGCAGAAAGAGCTGCGATTGGGACTTTGACCACATTTTGGTCATAAGTCATCTGACCTGTATGCGGAAACCGATGGTGATCAGTGCCAACTGACCGAATGAGTGCAGCGGCGGCACCACGTTTACCAGCCTCAACAGCCGCTCCAGATCGCTTTTTCACAGCGACCCCATAGCCAGAGCCATCTTGCGTTCTGGTCATATACTCATCAACAAAGACAATTTTTCCTTTCAGGCCTTTCATTGGTGCATCTTTTAGAGCCTGCAAATTTTCAAACCTAACCACTTGACCAACAATGCCGGCTGAATCTGTCGCTATGCTCCCACCCAACGCTGTAATCATTAGCTTTTGTGGGAAAGGCGATGTTATCTCAGCATGTTCGGAATGGCGTTCCCAATGATCTACTTGAAATGGTTCAATGCGTACATTCTTGAAGCCTAGCTGTTTAAACTTGGCAACGCCCCAATCTCTTGCGCGCGCCTCAGCCTCTGTCCCGGCAAGCCTTTGACCCACCTCTGTGGTCAAACTCTCTATTATCTGATAGCCAAGATCGCTCTGAAAACTTTGAGCTATTAACGCTTTGGCCTCATCCCTAACATTCTGATCTAAAACTTCCTCTGCATTAAGATAAAGTGGCAACAAAAACAGTGCCGCGCTGATTAACTTAGGGATGTGCATTTACTATCTCCATTCATGTAATTTTAATATCGCTAAAAAACATAGTTTTTACAAAGTAATTAACGATAATGCCGGCAATATATAGCCAGTTCAAAGACACCTTATTTTAACCGAATAATTAGTGATTAACGAGTATGGTGCTCAAGATCTTTTTAAACAAATATCCAAAAAATTCACTTTAAATCCAGCTAGAGAAAAGTGAATTTAGCTAGGAAAATAGCCGCAAGAAACCAAGCTCCCAATGTTATATCAGCGCGTTTACCGGCAAAAAACTTTACAGCGACATAAGTAATAAATCCCAGCGCTATACCGTTGGCAATTGAGAATGATAGTGGAATCATAATGATGGTTACCAATGCCGGTAATATTTCCGTCATATCTGACCAGTCAAGAGCTTCCATACCGCTCAACATGAGTATAGCTACATAAATTAGAGCCCCCGCGGTGGCATAGGCTGGCACAATTGCAGCTAATGGCGAGAAAAAGATAGCCAATAGAAATAAGCTGCCTACAACAACGGCTGTCAAACCTGTTCGGCCACCCGCTTCAACTCCCGCTGAACTCTCAACATAACTTGTGACCGGCGGACAACCCAAAAAGGCACCCAACACGCTAGAGCTACTATCAGCTTTCAACGCTCTGTCCAAATTTTTGGCATTACCCTGTTCATCAATCAATCCTGCTCGGTTAGCAACCCCCAGTAAAGTACCCGCAGTATCAAATAGATTCACGAATAAAAACGCAATGATCACGCTAATCATGGCAACGTCAAATGCGCCAACAATATCTAATTGCATCAAGGTTGGGGCCAAACTGGGCGGCGCTGCTATCAGGCCGTTAAACTCTACTAGTCCCATCGCAATAGCGATACTAGTAACACTGAGGATACCTATAATAATTGCGCCAGGAACACGGCGGATCGAAAGAATCGCAATACTCAAAAAACTAAAACCAGCAAGCAAGGTTTGGGGTTGCGTAAAGTCACCTAGAGACAAAAAAGTTGCTCCGTTAGCGACAATAATTCCACCACTTTTAAGACCTATGAATCCGATAAAAAGACCGACACCGGCGCCCATAGCAATACGTAAATTGAGCGAAATACTATCTAACATCCATCTTCGAAGGCGCGTAACACTCATGATCACAAAAATGATGCCTGCTAGAAAGACTGCTCCCAGCGCTATCTGCCAGCTGTAACCCATCTCGCCAACAACCGTGTAGGTAAAAAAAGCATTTAGGCCCATTCCGGGTGCCATACCCACCGGCCAATTTGCATATAAACCCATAACAAAACAGGCTATAGCCGCGGCTAAACAAGTGCCGACAAAACTAGCGCCCTGATCCATGCCGCTTGCGGCCATCATCTGTGGATTGACGAAGATAATATAGACCATGGTTATAAAGGTTGTGCAGCCTGCCAAAACCTCAGTGCCCACATTTGTACCATTTGCTTGTAGCTTAAATAAGCTATCCAAAAATCTGTTCATATAGAGTCCATATCGCTTAGTTTTCACGGAAATTAGTGGCAAAATTATCAGCGCTAGCAATTCATCCTAAGGATATATAGCAGCCTATTAGCGTTCAGAAGACATCAAGCACGTCACTTTGATCAAGATGATACTTCAGCGCATAGTTAGATAGCTAGTGGCTAACTCAACAAATAATATTGATCCATTTTAATGTATCATGGCAGGGTTTTTGCTTTAGTATATAGCATTCTCCCCTAGGGGCGTTTGCCTTGGGTTGCCGAAACAAATGCACCCAAATGGTTCATAAAGTTATTGGCGCTCCTTAAAACGCGCAAGTTTGGGTCAGCCAAAAATCTATTTCATATAACACTTACATACATAGGTATCCGAAATGAAGCACCCTTATCTTGCGGTTAAAGTCCTCAGTGTGACAATAGCGTCATTACTTGCTGCGGATATTTCTGCACAAGATTCTCAACCTGTTTTTGAAGAGGTTTTAGTAACCGCCGAAAAACGCAGTGAAAGTCTCCAAGATCTATCCCAGGCGATAACAGTTTTGACCGGAGAAGATCTAGATACTCGGCAAGTGACATCTTTTGTTGACCTTAGTGCCATCGCCCCTGGCGTTAATATTGCCAAGAATGAAGGATTTAAAACTGTTATAACAATTCGTGGCGTGGGCAACGAAGCCAACCAGAACGCAATTGCCAATCCTTCTGTCTCCTACCACCTAGATGGTATTTATGTGGCATCCCCTTTTGCTCTGCAAACAGATTTTCTCGACCTCGAACGCATTGAAGTGTTGCGTGGCCCACAGGGTACACTGTTCGGGCAGAACTCTACTGGTGGTGCAATCAATGTAATCACCACTGCACCCTCCATGGACAGCAGCTTCGGTAAAGCCGACCTGACTCTTGGGGATTACGGTTTAGTTAAAGCTCGCGCCGCATACAACCTACCCCTAAGTGACACCTTAGCGCTGCGTGCATCGGTTATTTCTAACAAGCGTGATGGCTTTACTGACAACCTGACTCTGGATCAAGATCTAGATGATGCCAACAGCCTGTCTGCTCGGGTTCGTGTGCTCTATGAGCCCTCAGATAATTTTCGCGCTAATTTTACGGCCCAGTACTTTGACGAAGATCGTAATGGCGCTGCACAAAAAGGCCTATTAGATCCAACTCCAGGCGCCAGAAAACTTCGTCAGAACTCAACAGCCGAATACGAGCTAGAGTCACAGTTATATAGTGCCGTATTGGAATGGGATTTCGAAAAATTTAGCGTTAAGTCACTAACCAGTTATCAGGACGATGATATTTTAATTCGTCGCGACAATGACCGTAATGATCTGGATTTCCTGCCGCCATTTGCTCAACTTCCTAGCTCGTATGACCCTGAGACCAATAAGCAGACCACCATTACTCAAGAAGTAAACTTAGTTTCCTCCGAACCTCTATTTGGGAAGCTCGACTGGGTCGCTGGTGTGTTTTACTTAGATACAGAAGTCGAGATCAGTATTCTTGAGCGCCTTGATTTCGGTTTTGATGGTACTTTTGATCCCTTCACAATAGAGACTATTTACGCCTATGGTGGTGATGTAGGCTTTATATCTGATTCAAAACCAGAGCGCGACTCAACCTCTGTTTATGGGCAGGGGACTTGGAACCTCAGTGAAACCTGGCGAACCGTATTCGGCCTGCGCTATACAGAAGATGAGGTTTATAGCTCAGTGACTAACTATTACGGGCGAGAAGGCACAGATGTCCTAGAGATAAAAAGTGATAAAGTCACTGGGCGTCTAGTAGTTGAGCATGACATTAATGATAGCACCATGCTATTTGGCTCCTTTACTAAAGGGTTTAAGCCTGGAGGATCGAACCTAACCTACGGCACCGAAGCTGTGATAGCACCGATTGTCGTCTTACCTATCTTTAACGAAGAAATTGTTAATGCCTATGAAATTGGCTTGAAAACTGATTTGGCTGACGGACGAATACGTTTGAATGCCGCCGCTTTTTACTATGACTATAATAATTTGCAATATCAGGCCACAGACCCTGAAGTGTTTAATGGTGGCGTAGGTAATATTCCAGAGTCAGAAATTTTCGGCGCGGAATTAGAGTTTTCTGCATTTTTATCCGACTCACTTATTCTCGATGCCCGCATGGCATGGTTGGATACCGAAATCACCTCAGATCATCTCGCCTTAGATAACGTTCAGTCAGAAGCGGCTGGTAATGCTTTGTTAGGACAGGGGTTTGATCTTTTCAGTGATGAGATTCAGATAGCGCGCGCTGACCAAATTCAGAATGTAAATGGTAATGAGTTAGCCAAGACGCCTAGTTTTACCGGAAACCTGTCACTTAACTGGACCAAGGAACTAGAAGCCTGGGGCGAAATGCGCAGTACACTTCAATACACCTATCGTGGAGACTTCAAACATCGCATCTTCAACAATGCTGACACAGATATAGTACCTAGCTACGATGTTCTTGATTTAGTAGTCGGGTTTTATCCCGGCGCTGGCGAGAGTTGGCATGTAGAACTCGTTGCCAAAAACCTTACCGATGAAGATGGCATCAATGCTCGCTTTACCGATGTTTTCGGCGTTGGAGCAACCGGTGATGAACTTATAGGGCCTCGCCAATTAATGGTTCGTTTTGGCATGGACTTCTAGAATTAGCCGTTAAACAACCAACCCCGGCCAGAGATTCTGTCCGGGGTTTTTTATTAAGAATGCCTTATATAGCAGATGTAGTGGTCGGCCGAGGCAATGCTTAACAACGACGAAACATGTTAATATTGCCGGCTATTAAAAGCATTTATTTGGAATAAGACTCGATGAAAAAGCGCTACATTCAAGCCCAACAGCTACTAGAAGACTCCTATCGCCTAGCATGGAACATTTTTGAGAGCGGCTATCGACCGAACTATATTGTCGGCGTTTGGCGCGGCGGCGCGCCTATTGGCATCGCAGTGCAAGAATTTCTCGACGTGCTAGGCGTTGAATCAGACCATATCGCCATTCGCACCTCATCCTACACTGGTATTGGTGAACGCAGTAAAAAGGTCAAAGTACATGGTCTTAGCTATATTATCCGTCAACTTGAATCTGAAGATTCACTGCTAATAGTGGATGATGTCCACGACACAGGGCTCTCCATCCAACAAGCAATAGACGATCTTAAGAAAGCCTGTAAAAAAAACACGCCCGACATCCGTATCGCCACCCCTTATTACAAACCCAAAAATAATAAGGCCGGCAAGGCCCCTGACTATTTTCTTCACGAAACAGATGAATGGCTAGTATTTCCCCATGAATTGCATGGGCTCACCGCAGAGGAAATCCGCCAACACAAGCCTGAGCTTGCAGACTTGATCGACAAGATGGCGCCTCTTATTTAGAGCGCCAGTTCGGGCATGTTTTTAGCGAGTTCCCCCGCTCGCGTCCCAATCTTTTCGCTAAAGACAACCTTGTGCTATTCTCCTCCATCGTCAATAACTATAAACGTCCCTATGAGCGATCCTAAAAGTATTGAGAGCACAGAACCCGAAGTAGACATGGCTGTCTTCATTCCCGCGGTCATTATTGTCTTAGTCTGCGCCATCCCACTTATGATTTTTCCAGAAAGCGCTTCCCAGTTGCTGAGTGAGGGTCGTACATTTGTTATGAGCAACTTCTTGTGGCTCTATCTTATGGTCGCCATGGGTGCCTTTATTTTTTGTATGTGGCTGGCCTTTGGTCGATATGGTCAGGTGAAATTAGGCGCGCCAGATGAGCAACCTGAATACTCCGACGCTCACTGGGTGGCCATGATGTTCACCACCGCCATAGGCGCAAGTGTTATTGCCTGGGGGTTCGCTGAACCTATCTACTATCTGCAAACACCCCCTATGGGTATTGAAGTAGGATCATCAAAGTCTTTTGAATGGGCGCATATGTACCCGCTACTGCATTGGGGCATAGTGCCTTGGTCTATTTATGCCCTACCCGCAGTGCCCATCGCCTACATGCTTTATGTTAAGCGTTCTCCCATATTACGTATTAGCAGCGCCTGTGATGGAGCACTGCCGGTCAAAGGTCGTAATCAAATAAAAACCGTCATTGATATTTTAATCATCTTAGGCATTGTCGGTGGTGTTGCCACCTCTTTAGGGTTAGGCGTGCCATTGCTTTCAGCAATGCTCTCGACCCTGTTTGAGATTCCAGACAGTATGGTGGTCAAAATGAGTGTACTTGGGTTGTGGACTCTGCTGTTCGGTACTAGTGTTTATCGAGGCTTAAAATCAGGCATTAAAGTGCTTGCCGACATTAATATTGTCCTAGCCTCAATCGCTATTCTATTTGTACTGATAGCCGGGCCTGGTGTGTTTATCATGGACCTCACAGTGAACAGCATTGGCTTAATGTTTAACAATTTCATCAGTACATCAACATGGACTGACCCTATTAATAACGGTAGCTTTCCCGAAGACTGGACTGGATTTTATTGGGCCTGGTGGCTCGCCTATACCGGCATGGTCGGGTTGTTTTTTGGGCGTATTTCTCGAGGCCGTACCATTCGTCAGTTAGTCTTGGGCGTTATTGGCTGGGGTTGTTTAGGCACCTGGTTATTTCTGGCCGTGATGGGTGGTTACTCACTTTACTTAGAAAGCACTGGGACACTGGCGGTAAAAGAGATTCTCAGCACTCAAGGCATGTCCTTCGTGAATGCCCTAGTTATACAAAGTCTGCCGTTTGGCAAATTCACCCTGTTTATTTTCACCCTATTGTCAATCGTGTTTTATGCCACAACCATCGATTCCTCAGCCTATGTTCTGTCTAGCATATGCGCTAAAAATCTGCGTAGCGATGCAGAGCCGCGACGCTGGAGTCGCGTTGCATGGGCGGTACTACTGGCGTTAATCACTGCCGGCATACTTCAGTCAGGTGCCTTAGATACTGTACTATCAATTACCGTTCTCAGCTCTGTTCCCCTAATTCCTATTATGATTCTGTTGTGTATTTCACTGGTACGTTGGTTGAACCAAGACTTTGGTGATCTAGTGCGACCAAAAGAATTGTCGTTAACCGCAGAAGAACTTAACTCGAATCGTTAGATCCTTTGTCAAGACTAAAAATATCACTGGAGAAACCTCCGGTGATATCAATGACATTCTTGAGGCCAAATTACTGGCGATTGAAAATCAGAATTCACTATAAATTGGCATAGCAAGTGCCATATATTTTATATACACTCTTCCTGACTTTAACAATCAGGGAATGAGACTCGATGAAATCTACTTTAATTAATTGAATCTTCAATACTCAGCTTTACCATGTTGATATTTGTTTTAATCCCATTTTATGGGGTATATCGCACCCGTAAAACCCTTGAAGCTAAAGACTGAGCAATCTTTCTAAGCTACACGTATATCACTTATTAGGAGCAATTATGGACTTTACAGCCTTTTCACAATCACGAAAGAGCGTACGCGGATTTCAACAAAAACCGGTACCTAAAGAAGTTGTTGATGACATTATCAATACTGCAAAATGGGCACCGTCCTCATACAACACTCAAACCTGGCATATCCATGCAGTGGCTGGAGAAGTACTTAATAAAATTCGCGAAGGTAATACGAAGGATACCTTGGCAGGAAAACCTAACGTCCGCGACTTTCCCTATAAAGAAAAATACGAAGGAGGACACCGTCAAAATCAAATTGATGTTGCTGTGCAGCTGTTCGAAGCAATGGGTATTGAGAGAGACGACAAAGAAAAGCGTATGGATTGGATGTTAAGAGGATTTCGTCAATTTGATGCTCCAGTATCGTTAGTGCTTACTTATGACAAAAGCCTTGAACCTGCTGCGATCACTCAATTTGGATTGGGCTCTCTTGCTTATGGTATTGTGCTTGCAGCATGGGAGAGAGGGATTGGATGCGTCATCAATGGTCAAGGCATTATGCAGTCTGACGTGGTGCATGAGCACGCTAATATTCCAGATGATCAAGCTATTATGATTTGTATTGCTATGGGCTATCCCGATGAAAGCTTCGCCGCAAATGACGTGCGCTCGACACGGGCCGACAACAGTACCTTTGTCACTTATAGCGGTTTTTAACGACACTGGTAGCGCCTGTGAGCGCAGTTAATCTGCGCTCTAAAAAGTCACAGTGTTTGACCCATCACTCGCTTAGCTATAGTCTCTTATTCCAACGGACGATTAGGCTAACCACGGAATAGTGTATGAGTGAATTTCCAAAGTTTAGGCAAGCTGATTACCCTAAATTATATTTAGAGCAAACTGATAAGGATTTATCAAAAAGCCTGCATGCTAGTTTTCGCTATGCCTATTTCAAAACTATTGCCAAGGGCGGCAAGTCGCTCATTCAGTCCTGTAAGGACTTACATTTAGGTCGTGTGGTTTGCCATAAGTCTTTAAAACCCGAGTTTGCCGAAGATCCTATTGAACAAAAACGTTTGTTACGCGAAGCGCGTATCTCTGCCATGTTGCAGCACCCCAATACTATGCCAACCTATGAGTTAGGCCGAGATCGCAAAGGACACTATTACTTTACGATGAAGCTTGTGCATGGCTATACGTTTCGAGAGATTATTAACTATCGCGAACGTTATGACACCACCCAACTGCTGAATATCGTTATTCAGGTGGCCTACGCCTTGGAATATGCCCACACCCATGGTGTGGTGCATAGAGACATAAAGCCAGAAAACATTTTGGTTGGGCCCTTTGGCGAGGTACTGCTGTTAGATTGGGGATTAGCCAAGGTTAGAAGTGAGGAAGGTGAGGAAGGTGAGGACTCGGATATTGACAGTATTGACTCCGAGCATGTCATTGATGACCAAAGCATGACCGGATTTCAGAAACTCCAAGGCACTATCAGCTATATGTCTCCAGAACAGATTAAAAAAGACTCTAGTATCAATGGAAGAACCGATATCTATAGTCTTGGCTCGGTACTCTATGAAGCCCTTAGTGGCAGAACTCCTGCCGCTGGCGACACTATGGATAAACTCATTGCCAGCACAATGAACGATCAACCACCACTGCTATCGTCTATAACCTCTATGCCAATACCAAATTCGTTAGATGACACCATCATGCAGTGTCTGCAAAAAAATCCAGACCAGCGAATTCAAACTATGGCTGAATTGATTAGACGGTTCAAGCAGTAACTCTGGAACTCTCTACGCAGCTAGTTCGATACCTGCGCAAGAATAAGAGAGATGTTGTCCTGACCACCACAATCTAGGGCGCGGTCGAGCAGTTTGTCTGCGTAGCCTTCTAAATTATCAACGAACTTTATTGCGTACTCTAACAACAGTTCATCTTCGATACGATCGGTCAAACCGTCAGTACAGGCCAAAATAATATCGCCTATTTGCAACTCAAAACAGTCGGTATCAGGTTGAATCAACAATATGCTACCGACTTTCTGCGTCAGAATACTCGGAGCACGTCGGTAGAGGTCGGGCGCTAAAGTGGCATCGATTTTATTGCGATCCAAGGTGTGATCTCTAGTCAGCATTTGAATATTATTTTGGGCCGGCCTGACTATATAAATTCTGGAATCACCAACCCAGGAGAAATGCAGCTGATTGTTGACCATCAACAAACAGGTCAGGGTCGAACCCATGGTGCGATATTGTTCTTCGTTCTGCTGAATAGCAATAATGGCCTCATTGGCATATTTTACAGCATTGCCAAGTTCACCCGCGGGTTTGTTAAGTAACTTCGCAGGATCAGCACTGGCAAGGTATTCAACGCTGGCATCTACCGCAATTTGACTGGCAATCTCACCAAAATCAGTGCCACCCATACCGTCTGCAATAGCTGCTAAAAGCCCATTTTGATGAATTCTTAGATAGTCTTCATTGTTGCGCTTTATCTTGCCCGTGTGGGTGCGCGAATAAAACTGGAGAGTGAAATCTTTAGGCATGAGCAACAGTTTACCTGATGTTAATAAACGGACAAGGGGCAGCGATGGAGAGTGTTTAATGTGCTGCGATATTTTAATTCTCTATTGATTAATATTTGATTACTATTAGTCCGAGGTTTTGATGACTAAACGTAAAATATGTGGGTATCTGTATGGAATTAATTAACGAGGCAGCACGTGAAACGCCAATTATCCACCGTACTGATGTTTTGGTGGTGGGTAGCGGTCCAGGCGGACTAGCGGCGGCAATGGCTGCCGCTAGAGCAGGTGCTGAGACGACTTTGTTAGAGCGCTACGGCTGTTTTGGTGGCAATCTGACTCAGGTCGGCGTCGAGGGTTTTGCATGGTACCGACACGACAAAACGGTTGATAGCGAGGGTATTGGTATTGAGTTTGAGGAACGCGCCAAATCGATGGGTGCGGCCAATCCAGAGCCTCAATCTAACAGTCATGCCATTGATGGTGAAGCCTTTAAGTATGTTGCTGACGTGCTAGTTCAAGAAGCCGGTATTACGCCAATGCTGCACAGAACCATGGTTGCCACGATTGTAGAAGAAGGAGTTATCAAAGGTGTCATCGTAGAGAGCAAAGCTGGCCGAGAGGCTATTTTAGCCAAGCGCGTTATTGATGCCACTGGTGATGCTGACATCGCTCACAGAGCCGGTGCGCGAGTACATAAGACACCCGTAGAAGAAATGATGGCAGCCTCTGTCATGTTCTCTATGAATGGTGTCGATAAAACTCGATTTATCGAAGACGTGAAATCTAATCCTCATACTTATAGCGATTGGTGCGGACCGGACTGGTCAATGGAGACAACTGGCAAAGAAGACAAATTGTTTTCGCCCTATTTAAAAAAGCCGTTTGAAAAGGCCATTAAATCCGGCCTGATTCCAGCAAATTTAAATACCATCACTGGCACATGGGGAGCTATTAGCGACCAAGGTGATCTTAGTTACCTAAATTTAGTGCATTTAGCTGGATTGGATGCCACCAACCCTGATCATCTTACAAAAGGTGAAATGGAGGGTCGTCGGCAGGCGATGTTAGCCATTGAAGCGCTGAAACAATTTAATCCGGGTTGTGAGAATGCCAAGCTAAGAAACTTTGGCATGACCCTGGGCGTTCGAGATACCCGCAAAATTGATGCGGTTTACAACATGACCGCTCAGGATGTTCGGGAACAAGGTACGTTTGATGACAGTATTGGTATATTTCCTGAGTTTATCGATGGTTACGGCATTCTCATATTGCCAACTACCGGTCGTTATTTTCAGCTACCTTACCGATCTATGCTGCCCAAGGGTGTGCGTCATTTACTGGTGACGGGACGCTGTGTAGGCGGTGACCAAGATTCTCATGCCGCGGTGCGCAATATGATGTGTTGCGCAGTCAATGGCCAGGGTGCCGGTGTGGCCGCCGCCATTTCAATACAGACCAATGTCGATGTCGCTGATGTCGATATTAAAAAAGTACAGAAAATACTAATTCAGCAAGGGGCTCGCATACATTAAAATTGTCATGCTATTGGACTATTTAAATGAGGATATATTGTCTGTGCACTATGTATGCTATAAATATTGTATCTAAGGATTTGTAAACTTTTACTCTACAAACAACCATTTAAATAGCGGAGGCTACTCATGCCATTAACGGTCAATCCAAATGTTTTCATTACCTGCGCTATTACTGGTTCAGGCAACACCCAAGACCGCAGTCCGGAAGTGCCGAGATCACCTAAAGAGATTGCTGCAAGTGCCATTGCGGCGGCTAAAGCAGGTGCTGCCATCGTTCACTGTCATGTGCGCGACCCGCAGACGGGCGTGGCCTCTAGAGACCCTAAACTATATCGAGAACTAACTGATCGGATTCGCGATTCAAACACTGATGTTGTCTTAAATTTGACCGCTGGAATGGGTGGCGATATGGTATTTGGTCCACCTTCTGCGCCACTGCCATTACATAAGAGTACTGATATGGCGAGCGCGGAAACTCGAATGGAGCCCATTGCTGAATGCCTACCTGAAATATGCACACTGGATTGCGGCACCATGAACTTTGCCGAAGCTGACTATGTGATGACCAACACCCCCGGTATGCTCAGAGCGATGGGCAGCATGATGACCGCGCTGGGCGTTAAACCTGAAATTGAGGCTTTTGATACAGGTCATTTGTGGTTTGCTAAAGAACTGGTCAAAGAAGGCGTGTTGAGTAGTCCCGCATTAGTACAGCTATGTATGGGTGTGCCCTGGGGCGCTCCCAATGATCTCAATACTTATATGGCGATGGTAAACAATATTCCTGATGATTGGCACTGGTCGTCATTCTCTATTGGTCGTCACCAAATGCCCTATGTAGCCGCCTCTGTTCTAGCTGGGGGTCATGTGCGTGTTGGTCTAGAAGACAACCTTTGGCTAGAAAAAGGTGTATTAGCCACCAACGAAGCCCTAGTTAAAAAAGCAGCCACAATTGTCGAGGCTATGGGGTCAACTCTGATGAATCCCCAGCAAGTTCGGGATCAGCTAGGGTTAACGAAACGATCGCCGCGATGAGTAAAACTGACTCAAACGTAAATAAACTGTTGAAAAATGAGATTACATTTGGCGTTATTGGCGGCGGGGTTATTGGCGGCGGCTGGGTCGCGCGCTTTTTACTGATGGGTTTTGATGTCAATGTGTTTGACACCGACCCGCAGGCTCAACGAAAAATTAAGCAGATGCTAGAAAATGCGCGTCGCTCGATGCCGGGTCTATTCGAGTATCTGTTGCCCGAAGAAGGCCAGCTAACTTTTTGCTCGACTATTAGGGATGCGGTTAGCTCGGCCAACTGGATTTGTGAGTCAATTCCTGAACGCTTAGCGCTTAAACAGTCTGTCTATGACGAGATACAAGCCCACTGCTCAGAGGATGCCATCATTGCGTCCTCAACCTCTGGTTTCAAACCCTCTGAGTTGCAAGCAAACTCATCGAGACCCGAGCAGATTATTGTTGCACATCCATTCAATCCTGTTTATCTAATTCCTCTGGTAGAGTTGGTGGGTAACATCAAAACTACGGAGCGAGCCGCAGTGGTTATCTCCCAACTGGGAATGCACCCTCTCACGGTGCGCAAAGAAATTGACGCGCATATTGCTGACCGCCTCCTAGAAGCGGTATGGCGTGAAGGTTTATGGTTGGTCAACGATGGTATTGCAACCACACAAGAAATTGACGACGCTATTCGTTATGGGTTTGGCCTGCGCTGGGCGCAAATGGGAATGTTTGAAACCTATCGCATAGCCGGTGGAGAATCCGGTATGGCGCATTTTATTCAGCAGTTTGGGCCGGCATTAGAATGGCCATGGACCAAACTTATGAATGTGCCCGAGCTTACCGATGAGTTAGTTGACAAGATTGCCAGCCAATCAGATGAACAATCTGGACAGTACTCGATTAAAGAATTGGAGCATATTCGCGATGACAACCTGGTTGCCATGATGCGTGCCTTAAAACTCAAAAATTGGGGGGCAGGAAATCTACTCAATAAGATAGATCATGAACTCGAAGCTAAGTCTGTCGAGCCCCAGACGACTCTTACCCAAAGAGCCTCTGTATTGACCGTAAGTCGAGTGGTTCCATCTAGTTGGATCGACTTTAATGGCCACATGAACGATAGCCATTATGCTGAGGTTTTCTCTAAAGCCAGTGACATTATTTTGCGACGGCTGGGCGCAGATCCCGAGTATGTCGCCCGTGGCTATAGCTACTTCACCGTAGACATGAAAATTGACTACATTAATGAGTGTCACGCAGGAGAACAGGTTTTTGCTTTCACGACTATTAAATTGGCCAAGGGTAAAAAACTAGACCTGTACCATGAGATGAAAAATGTTCAGGGTACTGTCTGTGCCACTGGCTCTCAGTTCTTACTGCATGTTGACTTAAATTCACGTAAATCTTGTCCACCTTTAGAGCCCGTTGCCAGTGCTTTGGAGGGTTTAGATTAGATAGTCTCAATAGAGGGCTTTGCTGTGCAAGACACTAATATTATTCCCACCCCCGATAGTCGATATTGGCCGCCAAGCGAAACGATTAGGTCTGCAAAGATTCGTCATAAAGCCATTATGCTCAGCTGGAGCAATAAACAGGAATCTAAGTTACACCCACTATGGCTGCGGGATAATTGCTGCTGTGAGCAATGCTTAAATCAAGTAACTCGAGAACACTTGCTGGATCTGCGTGACATACCCGCCGATATTGAAGCTGCAACCGTTGAGGTTGATGTCCAGGGAGCACTTTGTGTCACCTGGGCTGACGATCAGCATAGTAGCCGCTTCAACCCCGCATGGCTTTACGCTCATAGTACTCATCAACCACCCGAAAATTCAAAGCCACAACTATGGAGCGCTGCGGACTTTTCAGAACCACCCAGCTTTTACGCCGTTCACGGTGAAATTAGTGAACAACTTTTACATGAGGTGTTACTCAGCGTAAGGCGTTACGGTTTTGCACGGCTCAGAGACTTAACCACCGATCTGGAATTGGTTGAGCAGTTCGCTCAGCGGATAGGACCTGTACGGGAGACACATTTTGATCGAATTTTCGACGTCATATCAAAACCCGACGGCGACAGTAATGCCTACACCAGTCACTACCTAGCAGCCCATACCGATATACCGACTCGCGAATCACCACCGGGAATTCAGATACTTCATTGTCGGATTGCTGATGCTCAGGGGGGTGAAAGCACCATGACTGACGGCTTTAAAGTGGCTAAAGATATTGAGCAACAATTCCCCGAGCACTATAAGACACTGACCACTACAAAATGGTGTTATGCCAACAGAGCCGGGCCAAAAGACTACCGCTGGGAAGCGCCCACTATTAACTTAGACGACAACGGTGAGCTATCTGAGATCAGAATGTTGCCATTTTCTCGAGCACCCTTACAGGCAAGTTTTGATGAGATTGAAGCCACTTACGCCGCATTAAGATGCTACATGGAAAAGGCTAATTCTGCAGAGTACCAAGTAAGCTTCCCCTTTAAAGCCGGCGACCTGATTATTTTCGATAACCGTCGAATCTTACATGGGCGTGGTGAGTTTTACCCACAGACCGGCAACAGAGCACTGCGCGGAACCTACATTGAACGGGATGATGTCTTGTCCAAGATCCGACAGTATGAGCATGGATGATTGACTACAGGCCAGTATTAGAATGTAGTGGTGAAAATAAAAAGGGCCCAACTGCCAGTGCAGTTGGGCCCTTTTTTTACTCTTACTCTTACTATCTACTTTTACTAGAAGTCCTTAGAAAAACGCACACCTACAGTCCGCGGTCTAGCACGAACACCGTAGTTTTGAGCTCCACAGGTTCCTGCAGCACACTGACTGGTTAGATAAAGTGGCGCATCTTCATCAGTTGCATTCTTAATGAAGAAGTCGACAGAATATGAGCCTGTGGCAATACCGGCGCTAAGATCAAGGAAAGTATTAGAAGGTACGTCCCCTCGAATTGCGTTATCTGCCTGATTCATACTTGAACCTCTTTCGCCCTCGTAGGAGAAAGCACCCTGTATATGACTGTCATACCCACCTGCCTCAAACGTATAGCGAGCAACAATATTACCCTTAAAGTCAGCCGTCACAGGTAATGACGTTCCTTTTGGAGCAAGTACTTTAGTCACATTACCATCAGCGTCAAAGTTGGCGTAGTCGCTAAGTAACTCAGAATCAATAAACGTGAATGCTCCTGATACTGTTAAGTTATCAGTAGGAACCCAAAGAATCTGCCCCTCTAATCCGAGTACCTCTGCAGATGGACCATTGGCAACCTGAGTGATGGCGTTAGCGCCAGTGAATGAAATTTGGAAATCATCCCACTCTTCTTTGAACACTGCTCCGTTAAACTGCAAGGTGTTATCCATCCACTGCGTCTTCCAACCTAATTCCCAGTTAGTCAGGAAGTCAGATGTATAATTACCCGCACCAGGTGCACGGTTAATACCACCCGGACGGTAACCCTCAGACCAAGTTCCATACATCATATGGTCATCGGAAATCTGCCAAGTAAGATTAACTCGACTTACGTTTTCACTCTCATTAATACCTTTATCAACGTTCAGACAAGGTTTGTCTTTATAATCAGCTTGTCCCGTGGGGAACAAATTACATCTGTTCTCACCATTAGATGACCACATAGGCGTAAAGCCTAGTCCGAAACCAAAGAATCCTTTTACCGTAACTTCTGGTTTAAAGAAACGTGTTCCCACCGTCACTTCAAGATCATCAGTAATGTCGTAGCTAAGGCTCGCAAAAACAGCTTCATCTGTATCTTCACGATCCAAGCTGTTCAGATAAACGGTACTGTCAAAGCGTGGATTAGGATTATCTTGGTTCGGCTCCATGCTATCTGCCAGACCATCGACTCTCCAGTGTTGCTGGAAGTCGTGCTTTTGATTCTGATAGAAAAGTCCAACCAGACCACGCACTCTATTATCTTGTGGAGAGCTGATTCTCAATTCATGGCTGGTCTTTTTGTAGCCATCATCATTGGTGAAATAAGCGCCACCCATGACTCGAGTTCCCGCGTCAGGGAAAAACATGTTCGGAACTGCGCGATCGCCACTATTGGCAAAGTGAAGGTCAGCGTAATAACCTGTGGTATAGGCTGTGTCATACCAGTAGGAGTAATCGCTGTAATCAAATGAGCCGTCAACTTCACGATCAAGATAAGACGCCGCATAACTAACATCAAAATTGCCGATGCTACCCTCGATGGTCAAGCCCAACTGATGCCACTCATCGTCTGTAAATTCATTCTGGAAGTGAGTAACCGACTGATCTTCGGCAACGAAATCACTCAGATCTTCACCCCATGATCCTTGCCCTTCTTGCTTTTGATACATAACCTGCGGCATTACCGTCCAGCTATCATTTAAGTCGATACGCAATGAGGCGCGGGCGCCCATAGTCTCCATGGTGTTGTAATTATCTTCAGCTGTGGCTGTATTAGTAACAATGATGTCATCGGCAGTAGTGCTAGCCACGCCCGGGAATGTTCGGCTTCCAAGAACGTTATCGATATAACCGGCATCACTACGATTCCAGCCCACTAAACGAATTGCCATATTGTCGGTGAGAGGTATGTTGACAAAACCCTCGGCTACATAGCCTGCGTCATCACCATCAACCATATTTCCTTCTAAGCCATAACCTGCAGAAAATTCGTTCAAATCAGGCTTGTTAGTGATAATACGGATTGTTCCGGCTTGTGAACTAGCACCATAAAGGGTGCCCTGAGGCCCAGATAGCGCCTCTACACGAGCAACGTCATACATATGTATATCAAGGTTACCCTGAATAGTAGTAATTGGTTGCTCATCAAGATACATACCCACACTTGGCTGCGATGTAGTTGCTTGGCCATCTCCGGCTGTAGCGATACCACGCATATAAACTAGCGTAAAACTAGAACCGGCGCCCAGTGATGGTGTCATGGAGACACTTGGAAGCATTTTAGCGTAGTCCTGGAAATCTTGAATACCCAATTCGCTTAAAGTCTCATTACCAAGCGACTGGATGCTAATAGGCACGTCTTGCAGATTCTGGGCACGCTTTTGCGCGGTAACCACGACCTCTTCAATGCCTTGAGTTTGCTGAGCAAGCAGCCCAGGACTCAATAATAAAATAGCTGCCGCAAGTGGAGCGCGGCCGAACTTATTTGGAATTTTTTTCGCTGTTACAGCTTTCATGCTACATCCCCCAAAAATTTAAAGTTTAAAGTTACTCTTTTTCTTAGCTCAAAGCTACCTAAAACACCCCAGAGAAGGGCATTTACCTAATCAATTGATTAGTTTTGTTAATAGTAGACCATAATCTCTTGCTGACAAGCCTCTTTATAACTGGCCTTAACCGCATGGCATTATCGCGATGGGATGTCAGGATAACTATCCAGCACTAGCCCCAATGAGTCTTTTAATGGCTTCAACCACGGCTCATAATTAGCCCATTGCTCCATACCTTGCCTATAGATAGGCTGACGCACCTGCTCTGAACTAGCCGTACGCACCCCTCGCTGGGTTTCAAAAAAGCGTAAGCAGGCCGGTTCAAATTCCAACTGGCAATAGTCCAATAGCTTGCGCACTTGAGTCTCAGTGTCCTCAACAGTTTGTTCATAAATCACGCGGTGGATACGTCCTGGCAATACCGTATCGAAATGTGCCATTAGCTCAACATAATCATGATAAAACCGACCAATATCTGAGAGGCTATAACTGAAATTTTGACCTCGAGCATAGTACTGCTTAAAATTAGAGAAGCAGCAGCCCATAGGATGCCTTCGCGCATCAATAATTTTGGCATTGGGGAGAATTAAATGAATCATGCCGATATGCAAAAAATTATTAGGCATTTTATCAATAAAAAATGGGCTGTCAGTTTTACGATGAACACGGGTGCGTTCAAGATACTGGGCGCCGAGTTCTCGCAACTCGTCATGGCTTTTAGTCGCTAAAATATTGCTGTACTGGGCGTTTTCACTAGTGTCACCTTCAGTACTCATTTCTAGTGCCATACTGATGATGTCAGGTAGCTCTGTGGTTCCCTCGACCAATGAGTGACTGGCCAGAATCTGCTCCAACAGTGTAGACCCTGAACGCGGCATTCCCACAATGAAGATTGGCGAGGCCGTATCGTGACCTGAGCCAGCTCGGTCTTTCATAAATGTCGATGTAAATTTTCGCTTAAGACGCTCCGTTCTAGCGGTATTGCCGTCCGCATCGTAGCGAATACCCTCGCGATGGAGGCTATTGCCCTGATTATAATGCTCGAAAGATACCGCATACTCAGCAGCATCTTCTGCCGCTTTGCCAAGGGCAAATTCAAACTGAACGCGATCCTCTTGGGTCAGTTTGTCGCCCCTGACCTGCAACTGCATGGCAGTCATGTCTTGTTGAGAGAACCGAAACGTCTTTAGATTTGCCAGACTCCAATAGGCTTCCCCGAAACTCGGATTACGTTCAATACTGTTACGATACGCCTCGATGCACTCCTCCTGCCTACCTTCTGTCTTTAATACATGTCCGTAGCTCAGCCATATCTTTGCATTAGCAGGATATTCAGATAACAATTGGGCATACATACTGCTAGAGCGCTCATAATCGCCAATTCGGCTGAGAATAACCGCCGTCAGATTACGGTAGCTAGGATTGCTCGGGCTTACCAATAACAGTTGTTCGATTTCAACCAGTGCTTGAGACGATTTGTTAAGGCGATGTAATAGAGTGGCATAATTAAACCGTGCTGCAGTAAAACTAGGCGCTAAATCAAGACAGCGTTCGAGAAGTTTTTCTGCATCGTCATTATTACCGCAGCGCACTGCTACTTCTGCCAACATGCGAATGGCAGGAACATCAGTGGGGGCTTTTTTTAATTGCGCCTTGAGAAGAAGCTCCGCTTTGGGAATATCATTTTCTATCATCGCACTCGCTGCCTGCTGCAAGTGCGGATCGCTGACAGAACTTTGGATGTGGCGAGTATATGCCTCGTCTGCACCAGAGGAATCGCCTATAGCCATCAAGTGATCTGCAAGAAGCCGCCATGCTTCAGGGTGCTGAGGTTTTAGCCCAACAGTCGTTCGTAAAGCCTCAATTGCCTCATCGCCTCGCTCGAGAACTGCTAGTAATAAGGCATATTCAAAATGTGCAGCCGCCCACCGGGCTTGTACTGGCAGTAATTTATTAATCAGCTCCAAAGCCATTAAATGGTTACCGCAATGACGTTGCCCGGTGACCAATAACAACTGTGCTGGAGGGTAATCAGGTACGGCATTCAAAATTTCACCTGCCTGTTCAACCGCCAGCTTTGGGTCTACCTCCATTAGGCGTTCTGTATTTCTCACCGCAGCTGCAAGAGTACCTTCAGCGTCAGATTTTTCAGTCATAGTCGAACGGCCTTTTTAAATCTAACCCAAATCAATAGCATCATATGCTGCCTCCCTATCCGTTTATTGGCACGCCTCGTTTGACTTTGCGCTTTTATTATTCAAACAATACTACACTTTTTACGACACCCGAACAGCCACGCCTTCTTTTTGCCGCTCTTGCCAATGCTCATCGATATATACATCAACCGACGACGCCGGACTTGTGGTGTTCCCTTTAATTAAATCCGCACCCCGCTCAGCCACCATCATGGTTGGCGCATTTAAATTACCATTGGGAATAGTTGGAAATATTGAAGAATCGATAACTCTAATATTATTGAGCCCCTGCACTCTGAGCTGAGGGTCGACAACCGCCATTGCATCAGTCCCCATTTTACAGGTGCATGAGGGATGATAAGCGCTGTCAACAGATTGGCGAATAAACGCATCAATTTGCTCATCACTTTGTATATCATTAGTAGGCTGAATAACCTCACCGCGAAATTCATCCATCGCGGGTTGACGCATAATTTCTCGCGTTAAATGAACACAATTACGAAACCCTTCGCGGTCGTCTTCTGTTGCCAAATAATTAAATAGTATTTCAGGATGCTGGCTAATATCCCCAGAGAGAGCTCTAACATAGCCACGACTACTCGGTTTATTGTGCCCGGCATGAACTTGGAATCCATGCCCAGTAAATGCAACAGTGCCATCATAGCTAATGGCACCCGGTAAAAAATGGTACTGAATGTCGGGCCATTTTATCCCCGCCTTGGAGCGAATGAATGCACATGACTCGAAGTGATTGGTCCGTCCTAGACCGGTTTTAAACAGCAACCACTGAGCTCCAATCAATGCTTTTTTAAACAAGCCTAGCTCGCTATTGAGGGTAATAGGTTGCTTACAGCGGTATTGAAAGTTGAACTCTAGATGATCTTGAAGATTCTCACCAACGCCCGGTAAGTCGTGAACTACATTAATGCCAGCTTCAACCAATTTATCTTTGGGGCCCACGCCAGAGACCTGCAGTAAGTGTGGGGAGCCAATTGACCCCGCGCAAAGAATCACTTCTCGTCGGGCACTAACGTTTTGTATCTGCCCTCTTAGCCTGTATTCAATGCCTGTGGCAGTTTTATTGTCAAAAGTAATTTTCGTGACTAATGCTCTTTTCAGAATGGTGAGATTAGGCCGTTTTTTGGTATCCTTTAAATAAGCATAACTTGACGATGCGCGAATGCCTCGGTCTACGTTCATGAACTTTTGACCAAAGCCCTCTTGACGATAACCGTTATAATTTTCGGTTTCACTGTATCCAGATTCCACCCCTGCATCAATAAAGGCGCGATACAGTGGATTGCGCATATTATTGCCGCCACTTATGGCAACAGGACCCTCACTGCCAGTGTATTCACTGGTCACACATTGATGGTTTTCTAGCTTATTAAAATAGGGCAAGCAATTTTGATAGTTCCATCCAGTGGCACCAAGAGACTCCCATTCATCAAAATCCAAGGCATGCCCTCTTACATAAACCATCCCGTTAATGGATGAGGACCCTCCCATGACCTTGCCACGCGGACAATTCATGCGCCGATTGTCCAAATAGGGTTCCGGTGCAGACTCAAATCCCCAATTATATTTTTTGGTATTCATGGGAATACCAAGCGCCGAAGGCATCCGCACAAAAACACTACCATCGCCACCGCCATATTCAACTAGTAGTACACTGCAGTTAGAATCTTCACTTAAACGCGAGGCTACGATAGCGCCCGCCGAACCTGCGCCTATGACAATATAATCGTAACTTTGTTGTTTTCCCATCAGTCTAGACGCCTTCATTAGAATCTTAAAAACTATGCTATTGCTAGCAACCAGTATAATGCAGTTGAATTTAAACGTGTCACTGCCGCACGCACAATAGTATTTACCGCCGCTGTTATCAATGCTATTAGCCACAAACTGGCAGTACTGTAAGTGCCTAAACACGCATAGCGTGATATTCTCGGCTAATCTGCCAGTCCAGTGGTCTTTGACCATAAACGTAGGCTTGAAATCGCTCTAACAAATTGGAGTCAACGTCTTTTTAGTTGAAGCAACTGAATCTGTAGCCAATAGAAATACTTAATTTTAGGAGTACCAAATAATGACACAACCCACCGCCAGTCATTTCATTAATGGCGAATATGTTGAAGACACTAATGGCGCGCCGATTGATGTGATCTATCCAGCAACAGGGGCAATTATTGCTCGCGTCTATTCGGCGACATCCGACATTATTGAGCACGCAGTAAATAGCGCATTAAACGCGCAAAAAGCCTGGGCGAGACTATCTGGAACCGAACGTGGACGAGTTTTACAGCGCGCAGCAATTATTATGCGTGAGCGTAATCGAGAACTATCTGTTTTGGAAACCTATGACACAGGAAAACCGATGTCTGAAACTCTTTATGTTGATGCCACCAGTGCGGCTGATGCTCTAGAATATTTCGGCGGGCTGGCGGGGTCAATCACCGGTGAGCATATTCCCTTGAGCGAGGGTAACTGGGCCTATACTCGACGCGAGGCCTTAGGTCTTTGTGTGGGTATTGGTGCATGGAATTATCCAACCCAAATTGCCTGCTGGAAAGGCGCCCCTGCACTTGCCTGCGGCAACGCGATGATATTCAAGCCCTCTGAGACAACCCCCCTATGTGCCCTCAAAGTAGCTGAAATTTTAGTCGAAGCCGGGCTACCCGCGGGTTTATATAATGTTATTCAAGGCCTGGGCGATGTTGGCGCAGCTCTGGTTTCTGATCCTCGTGTGGACAAAGTCTCTCTTACTGGCTCCGTGCCGACGGGCCGCAAAGTTTACGCAGCTGCAGCCTCTCAAATGAAGCACGTCACTATGGAGCTGGGTGGTAAATCACCGCTCGTCATTTTTGATGATGCCGATCTTGAGAACTCTGTCAGCGGCGCGATTTTAGCCAATTTCTATTCCACCGGTCAGGTTTGCTCAAATGGAACCCGAGTCTTTGTTCAGAAGGGGATCTTAGATGCGTTCTTAAAACGACTCACCGAGCGGCTCGATTTAGCCGTTATAGGTGACCCACAAGATGAGAGCACCAATTTTGGCCCAATGGTAAGTGAGCGCCAACTAGACATCGTCCTCAGCTATATTGAAAAAGGTAAGGCCGAGGGCGCTCGACTGGTCACCGGAGGAAATCGTATTGCTGGGGTAGGTTATTATGTACAACCCACCGTTTTTGCTGATGTCACAGATGATATGAGTATCGCCCGTGAGGAAGTTTTTGGTCCTCTCATGTCAGTACTTTCTTTTGAAAATGAAGACGAGGTTATTGGCCGAGCCAACGCAACAGAATTTGGCCTAGCCGCGGGTGTATTTACGGCTGATTTAAGCCGCGCTCACCGGATGGTCGACGCGCTGGATGCCGGCACCTGTTTTATCAATTCTTACAATGATGCTCCTGTGGAGGTACCGTTTGGTGGGGTAAAAATGTCGGGAGTAGGACGTGAAAATTCAAAGGCGGCTATTTTGCATTATTCTCAATTGAAGTCAGTATTTGTGCGTATGGGTGATATGGAATCGCCTTTTTGATTAAAGCATAATTATTTTAACTATAAATAAATTGAACTACTTGAGAATACGCTGTCAAATTAAAGGCAAGTGATGATTGCATATATTCTCCCCCGAGATAGTTAAGCAAGTGATAGACCCCGAGTAGCGAAAAACCCTAGTCTTTTAAGACTGGGGTTTTTTGTTATGGAATTCATACCTATATTTGTGAATCGATAATTAATGCGTTAATTACTTTATTTTTAAAATAAAATGAACTACTTGTGAATACGCTGTCAAATAAAAGGCAAGTGATGATTGCATACATTCTCCCCCGAGATAGTAGTGTAGGTGTTAGACCTTGAGTGACAGAAAAACCCTAGCCTTTTCGGGCTGGGGTTTTTTTGTTTAGGCGAAGAAGTCAATCGACTCTCTAATCTCATAATGTTGTTTCACAACAGTTGTCTATCGATTAACAGTAGTGTTAATGTCACAACGATAGGTAATACTGATCTAACATTGAAGTTTTAGGAGTCGATAATGAACCCTGTAAAATACTGCCTACTCTTGGGCTTTTCTGTTGCCTTATCTGCTCTGACTACGTCGTCCATTGGCCACGAAAAAGCCAGTACGCCTAAACTGTCTTCTCAGCGCGCAATTGTGTTCCCCGATACAGCAGACTATCAAACTCTGGTGGTTGATCTGCATACCCACAGTGTTTTCTCAGACGGCCATGTCTGGCCTAATATACGTGTAGCTGAGGCACAGCAGGACGGATTGGATGCTATCGCTATAACCGAACACTTAGAATGGCAGCCACATCTTGCCGACATCCCCCATGCCGACCGAAATCGAGCTCACCAGCAAGCCGCTGAATCAGCCAAGGGCTCCGATGTGATTGTATTGCGTGGTAGCGAAATTACTCGCTATGAGCCTGTCGGGCACATTAATGCTATTTTTGTTGATGATGCCAATAAGCTAATGAACGTAGAAGGCGATGCTAAAACCTCAACTGATACAAAAATATTTGGTGAAGCAGCAATCCAATGGCCCGCTCAAAAAGCGGTTGAGGCCGCTCATCAGCAAGGCGCATTTATGTTTTGGAATCATCCTAATTGGTCAAACCGAGCAACATCGGGTATCACCAAAATGAATGATTTTCATGCCAACAATATTAAGCAAGGAATGCTCCACGGAATTGAAGTTGCCAACGGGCCTTGGTATGCCGAAGCGGCATTTCAAACTGCGCTAGATTATGATCTTGCATTAATAGGTACCTCCGATGTGCATGATTTAATAGATTGGGATTACAAACCACATGAGGGTGGACATCGACCGGTCACACTAGTATTCGCCAAAGAGAAAACCGCAGACTCGATTAAGCAAGCCTTATTCGCTAAACGCACTGTGGTGTGGTTTAAAAATATGCTGATTGGGCGACAAGCTGACTTAGCGCCTTTACTAGCGGCGAGCTTACAGCTTACAGGGATGCGTTACCAACCGGACACCGTGATCGCTGAAATTGATTTGCAAAACACCTCAGATGCTGACTTTGAGGCTCGATATACCGGGCCCTACAGCTTAGGTCTTAGCAGCGACCGTTTTACCATTCCAGCCCACAGCACGGTTACTATAGAAGTCAAACCTGGAGAATTCGTAGAACAGATAGCACTGCCAATGATCCTTGAGAATACACTTATAGAGCCCAATAAACATGCCTCAATGACTCTTGTCGCAAAACTGCCGCCCCAGTCAGAAAAGTAGCCGCCAATGTGCGTACGGAAGCACCTATGTCTGGTATCTTTACTCCGTGTTATCGGCAATCAGTCGAATAAAATATTTTATTCCACTATTGTATAGAAAGCATATCTACTTTTAATATCCAGGCATGTCCCACAGCGCGCTAACCACGGATTTATCTAATAGTGGTGTGTTAAACATTCGTTCTTTCATGCAGTAGTAAAGCCCCTATGTGGTGCGCTTTCGGTACAAATCTAGTTTTTGCACCAAAATAAATCACGAATTATGCAGACTATTAGTCTACCAGCCTAAATATCAGCCGATAGAAGTTGGCATGCAAAATGCTTAGCCAAAGATGAATAGTTTAGATAAGTATTAGACCAAAATTGCTTTGCACCACCAGTTTATTTTTAAGTTGACAGTGTAAACTTAATGACTATAATGTGCTCGCTGTCAACATTGAGCGCAGCGGTATCGATAATATGTTTAACGCGAAATTTTTTAACCCTTAACGGAGAATGGAAAGTGAATAAAGTATTAAGTATTTTAGTATTAACGTTTTTATCAAGCGGCGCTATTGCTAGTGATTTAATGAAAAGATTTGATCTTGACTCGAACGATCTGGTCACAATGGTGGAGCTCGAGCAAGCCGGATGTACAATAAAAAATAGTATGTTCAAGGCTGCCGATAGAAATAAAGACGGCACTTTAAGTAAAAAAGAACTCAGAAAATCTCGTGATTACCTTTTAACACGTAAGCGGTGTCCTAAAACTGCCGTTTAGTAACAATTTCTAGTCATGAATATGTCAAAGAAAGGTGCCTTAAAGCCCAGAATTTTGGATTTTAAGGTGCTTTTCTAGCTCTGCAGTTCTGCTATATCTCTAAACTGCTCTAATGCCTCGGGATTGGCTAGTGCATCGGTATTAGTCACCACCTCCCCATGCACTACTTTACGCACCGCGAGCTCCACAATTTTGCCACTAATAGTTCGTGGGATATCGGTAACCGCAATAATTTTTGCTGGCACATGGCGCGGTGTAGTCTCGCTGCGAATAGAGTGTCGAATGGTCTTTTGCAGGGCATCACCGAGATCAACCCCGGCGCGCAAGACAACAAATAATACCACTCGCACATCATCATCCCACTTTTGACCAATACAGATACTGTCGACTACATCGTTGAGCTTCTCAACCTGACGATAAATTTCTGCGGTGCCTATTCGGACGCCACCAGGGTTCAACACTGCATCCGAGCGGCCATGAATAATCACCCCGTTGTGCACCGTAATTTCACCATAATCTCCCTGAGCCCAGATTCCAGGGTAAGTTTTAAAATAGGCACTGAGATACTTTTTGTCTTCGGGATCATTCCAAAAATAGATAGGTGCATTGGGAAAGGGCTTAGTGCATACCAGTTCCCCTTTTTGCTCGGTGATGGCATTGCCCTCGTCATCCCATATCTCTACTGCCATACCCAGTCCAGGGCACTGAATTTCACCTTCCCATACTGGTATGCAAGGGTTGCCAAGCACAAAGCAAGAAATTATATCAGTGCCACCGGAAATAGACGCTAGGCAGAGATCGCTTTTGATATCAGCATAAACATAACGAAAGCTTTCATGAGAGAGTGGCGATCCAGTGGAGAGTAGCGTTTTTAAATGTTGCAAATTATGAGTCTTTCGCGGCACTACACCCGCTTTTTCTAGGGAACTTATATATTTAGCGCCTGTGCCAAATATACTCACCTGTTCCTCTTCGGCCATATCAATTAATGACTTAGCTTCGGGGTAAAATGGCGAGCCATCATAAAGTACCAATGTCGCTTCTGACGCCAAACCACTGACTAGCCAGTTCCACATCATCCAGCCACAGGTGGTGAAATAAAATAGCTTATCGTCGGGCTTTAGATCAGTGTGCAACTGCTGCTCTTTAAGGTGCTGAATCAATGTGCCACCTGCACTGTGGACAATGCACTTAGGTACGCCGGTGGTACCAGAAGAATACATAATATAAAGCGGATGATTAAATGGCAGTTGCTCAAAAACTAACTCGGTACCATGGTGGATAGACAAAAAATTATCATAGGAAACGCTATTGGAAACACCACCTGTCGGCACTGCATCATCTATTACCGGCACCACTACCACTTGAAGAATACTCTCAATCTTGCCACAAATTTCTTCGATACGCGGCAGCGAGTTAATGGTTTTGCCATTGTAAAAATAACCATCACAGCCAAACAGTACCTTGGGTTGGATCTGACCGAAGCGATCCATCACACCATTGATGCCAAAGTCTGGGGAACAGGAAGACCAGATAGCGCCAATGCTGGCAGTGGCTAGCATGGCGACAATAGTCTCAGGAATATTAGGCATAAAACCAGCCACGCGATCGTCCTTGGTAACACCCAGTTGACGCAGAGCGGCGGCACATGCAGATACCTGCTGATAGAGCTGTTTATAGCTGAGTGTTTTGCGTGAGCCATTTTCCAGCCGCGAAATTAGGGCTACTTTGTCACTGCGATTACGCAGTAAATTTTCGGCATAATTAAGTCGCGCGCCTTCAAACCAAACAGCCCCAGGAAATTGTTCACCGTCGCGGAGCAAACTGTCCCAGCCCTGCGAGGCGCGAATGTCCGTAAATTGCCAGATGTGTTCCCAGAAAAGGTTAGGCTGGTCCACTGACCACTGATGAAGCTGCTGGTAATCATCGAACGTTAAGCCCAGCTTTTGCGCAAGGTACTCGTCAAAGCGCTTTAGATTACTGGCATCAATTCGCTCAATACTCGGCTGCCAAAGTGGCTGTGTGCTGTCATGCTTCATTCACTAAATCTCTTAGGGTCAATGTTAATTGACCTAGATTGCCTGAGCTTTATAATTAACTCAAATTGTATAAAACAAATAATTAATAGATTTAAATTATGAATATAAATAATAATAGCGCCAGCACTATAACCATTAAACAGCTACGCGGCTTTGTCGCCATTGCTGAGGTTGGTAGCTTTGCAGAAGCCTGCGAGCGGCTTCATATCTCTCAACCGGCCTTAAGCGTATCAATTAGAAAACTTGAGCAAGCGAGTGGGGGCTTACTATTCGCCCGCTCAACGCGATCAGTAGAACTGACACCAGAAGGGCTACAGTTCTTGCCTATTGCGAAGCGCTTACTTGGGGATTGGGCCGAGGGTTTCGACGATTTACGCCAGTTATTTACGCTGCAGCGCGGTAAGTTGACGATTGCAGCCATGCCATCCTATGCCAGTAATTGTCTACCTAAGGTGTTGACCGACTATGGTCAGCAGTTCCCGAATATCACCTTGACCGTGCAGGATATTATTATGGAAGAAGTCATCAGTGCGGTACAGTCAGGCCGAGCCGAACTAGGCATTACCTTCAAACCAGATAGACTTGATGGCATCGATTTCTCACCTCTGTTTACTGATCGCTTTATTGCTATCCTTCCACCCCATCATGCGCTTGCTGCGAAACAAAATATTGCTGTCAGCGATCTGTTTAAGGAACCCCTAATCGCCTTAAACCGAGGCTCCAGTACTCGTCAGTGGGTTGACCAACTAATTGCTAAGTCTGCGCCGCAAGCGCCACAGATATTTGAAGCTTTTCAGTTAACGACAGTAGGCGCCATGGTCGTTGCAGGTGCAGGTGTGGCATTAGTGCCGGCACTTTGCGGCGAGCAAATGCAAAGGCTAGGTGCAGTCTGCAAACCTATTTTAGGTCCTAGTATAGAGCGTCAGGTTGGCATATTTACTCGTCGTCGGCATGCTCTTTCAGCACCAGCCCAAGCCATGGTGAAACTGCTACAACTCTATTGAAGCATAATTTTTGACTACTCATACCAAATTCGGTATGCCGGAGATAATTAATATTCATTTTTAATATGACTTAAAAGTAACTATTGTGTTCTCTCCGAAATCAGGAGTGGTCAGGTGCTGTACTTATTGCTTTTTATTATTCTCTCTCTTAATGGCGTTGCCGTTAATGAAATGGACCTAGCACGGCGGATGAAAGCCACTAGTCATATCAGTTTTGTGCATCAGGATAAAACCGCTCACCGTTAATGTTAAAACCGCATAAGCAAGTAACATCAATCTGCATGGCTTGTCGCTACAAAATACTTGATGACTAATAAATTGAATTGAGATTTGGTGTTTTGTGAACGGTTATAGAGCCCCTATAAAATATTATGCCGACAAGTTGGACTACAGTATTTGATAAAGTCTTGGCTGAGATGCTATGTTGTCAAAACAGATCCATCCTTTAAAAGCCAGATGCTGTGTAATTTATTTTCAATGCGCCAATAAAAGATACTGCAAACCGCATTCATAGATCATTACCCAGTAAAAGAATTCGAGACCTTGCCATGAAGATAATCAGAAGCATCATTGCCAGCATCATCGTCATAATCCTTTGTGCCGGAATTTTTCTGTTTAAAGGCGAATTGGCGCAAGACCAGGTAGATGCCAAGTACACGAGTGAAAAATCACAATTCTTTACGATGGAGAATGGTGCCCGCATACACTTTAGAGATGAAGGAAACCCAAATGGTCCAGCGGTCGTTTTAGTCCATGGGTCTAACGCTTCGCTACATACTTGGGAACCCTGGGTAGGAATTCTGGGTGAGAGCTATCGCATTATTACGATGGACCTTCCCGCGCATGGATTAACCGGAGCTGTGCCCGACAAGCGTTATGGTTCTCCAGCACAATTGAGAACCGTAGATGCGGTGGTTCGTCATTTGGGAATAGATAAATTTACCCTAGGGGGTAATTCTATGGGCGGTGGGGTTACTTGGCGCTATACCCTGGCTCATCCAGAAAAAGTAGAGGCCATGTTGCTAATTGATTCCTCAGGTTTGCCCCAATTTAGACAGCTGTTAGAGGCAAAGGCAAATGAATTAGATCAAGATAAAAAAGAGGCGCCAGTATTTTTCAGCTTAATGCGTAAACCCTGGTTTCGTGCCATTGCCAAATATATCGATCCTTACTGGATGACTAAACAAGGTGTTAATTCAGCCTATAACTACTCGCCTATGGTTACCGAAGAGCTTATCCAAAGGTATTATGAATTAGCGCTGCGTGATGGAAGCCGTGATGCCACTCTAAGTCGCTTTAGCACTTACAACACAACCGAAGAGCCCGTCGATGCCGGCGGATTTAGTGTGCCAGCACTTATTATGTGGGGGAGAGAAGACTCATTAATACCCGTTGATGTAGCTGAGTTATTTTCTACTACCCTGGCGCAGTCAACACTGGTGATCTATGACAATGTTGGGCATATGCCGATGGAAGAAATCCCTAACCGGTCCGCTAAAGATGTGTCGACCTTTTTGTTTGAGGTCTATGACTCTGATTAAGGCCATTCATACTATTGACCATCACTTTATAAGTCGCCATTGCCTAGAAATTGACGCGCTTTATTCCCAGAACAGAGAACGCAATAATCTATGCATAACTACTGCTTCAGCAACTCTGAATTATTGATTAAGATCGACTTTAAAGTTCGCTTAATTTAATACCATCCATAAAAAAGGCCACCCCTTAGGGTAGCCTTTTTACTCGCCTATATTTTTACTTCTTTGGTGACATCCAAAGTGGCAAAAATGCAATCAAGAAACCAGACACTAAAAGTGCGATCGCTACCGGATGGGGCATGGTTGCCATTTCGCCACCATACTGCGCAGCAAAACCTTTAGCCATAGGGCTCGCCGACTCACCCAGCGATGCCATGGCATTTGCATGACCAATCAATTGATTTGCCATGCTAGTAGATATAATCCAATTCATTGCGAAGACTGACAGTGAAAAGACAGAGCAAATGACCTTAGCGCTGACTGGCGCTTCTTTTTCGACCATGACACTACAGAACCTAGCCGCAACCCAAATGGCCACTACCATAGCAAGAAAAAACGTAGCACTAGCACCGCGTGAAGCTTGAAATGTTGCCCAAATTTCTGATTCCATGACCTTCTCCAAATGTTATTATTAATGAATAGTCACCATAACAAAGCTATTCAGGTTTGGGTAGCTCTATTCAATTACTCGCTTTTATCTACTTTAAATAGGCGCTAATTGAGACAGTTCATAGAGGAAGTGCAGTTGTGTGTTTTTGCTGACGCAAAATTAAATTGGTGGTTGATGAGCGGACAATCCCAAGACGCAGCAGGCTCTGCATTATAAATTTCTCTAGACTCTCAGTATCTGTCTCAATAATCTTAAGAAGGTAATCATTGGATCCTGTGATCGAGGAGCACTCAACAATCTGCTCCTGAGTGGCAACAAAGTTGTCTAATGTTTCAATGGTTTTCTGACGATGATCCAGTAGCGCTATATGCACATAGGCCATAGCCGTCAACCCAAGAGATTTTGGATTAAGCATGGCCACATAGCCGTCGATGACACCGGCTTCCTCAAGTTTTTTAACCCGCCGCCAGCAGGGAGAACTTGAAAGGTTGACCTTTTCAGCCAGATCTTGGTTGCCAATTTTCCCATCTGCCTGCAAAACTCGTAAGATACTACGATCATAATTATCTAAATTCGCCATGGTAAATAATTTCCTTATTGCCATCAATTAGGGTAAATATACCCTTAAAATACCGATTTATACCCAGTATAACAAGTTATTACCTGAAAATATCAGTAATACTATCCTTACAAAAAAGGGTAGAAAAATGGCAAAACATACCAACTACACCGCCAAAAGCGCTGACAGTAGTGGATTCATCGGCTACACCGCAGAAGAACACAGCGTTTGGTCTGACCTATTCAATCAACAACAGGCCAATATCCAGCACTATGCAGCCAATGAATATTTATATGGTTTGGAAAAACTAGCCATGCCCAGTGACAGGATCCCTCAATGTTCCGAAATTAGTCAGCGCCTAAAACCTCTCACTGGTTGGACCGTGGCCCCTGTGCCGGCACTCATTAGCTTTGGTCGTTTTTTCAAAACGCTCTCAGAGAAGACATTTCCCGCCGCATCCTTTATTCGCAACCGCGCTGATTTTGACTATATTAAAGAACCCGATATTTTCCATGAAATTTTTGGGCATACGCCTTTGCTCACAGACCCTAGTTTTGCGAATTTCTCTGAGACTATTGGCAAGATTGGACTGCAGGTAAAACCCGCAGATTATAGTTGGCTGATCCGTCTATACTGGTTCACCATAGAATTTGGTCTGATTAAACAAAATGGCATCTATAAGGCGCTTGGATCTGGCCTTAACTCGTCACCCACAGAGTTGATATATAGTATTGATAGCCCAGTCCCAGAGCGTCGTGAATTTAATGTCATTGATATTTTGCGCACGCCCTATCGTATTGATATCCATCAGCCAATTTACTATGTAATCGACGAAATCGACGATCTTCTTCAAGTCGCAGAAAGAGACTTGCTGAGCGATATAAAAAAGGCTCAATCCCTAGGGCTATATGAAATGACCTATGAACCGTCGCAAACAACTGAATTAACCGCATAAAAGAGGATGACTAAAATGACCGACAATCAAGCCTGTGACCTTAGCAACCGCAACTGTGAACCCTGCCAGGGGGGCATTCCAGCTCTGAGCTTAAAAGATGCCAAAGACATGATGGACCAGTTGCACAATGACTGGCAACTATCATCAGACGGCAAAGAAATTTCTCGAGCATTTAAATTTAAGGGTTTTGCCCGAGCCGTACAGATGGCAAATTTGATCGCATGGGTTGGGGATCAGCAGGGGCACCACCCAGATATTGCCTTTGGCTGGGGCTATTGCTCACTGAAATTTACGACTCACGAAATCTCTGGCCTATCGACCAACGACTTTATCTGTGCTGCTAAGTTAGACCACATTGTTGATAACACCTGAGCTATTCAGAGGGATAATCAGGCTGAGCTTTTGGGCTGGCCACTGCAAAGGCCGGTAACATTTGACAGTGGTCGTATATGGCGCCAATAGTCGGGTAACCTTGCAATGGACAATCAAAGCGGAGCGCGTTGTATACCTGTGGAATGAGACAAATATCCGCTAGGGATACTGCATCGCCAAAACAAAACCGGCCATTACTACTAGATAGAGTTAAGCGGCGCTCCAAGGCAGTAAACCCCACATTAATCCAGTGATGGTACCACCGCAACTTTTCAGCTTCCGACGCGTCCATTTCTGCCATTAAAAACTGGGTTACCTTTGGGTTATTCAACGGGTGAATTTCCATGGCAATCTGATAAGCCATAGACCGCACATGTGCACGATCAATAGCCTTACTTGGAAGCACCGGCGATTTTGGGTGAGTCTCTTCAAGGTATTCAATGATCGCAAGTGACTGGGTGATTGTACCTTCCGCCGTGGCTAAAGTGGGCACCAACCCCTGAGGATTAACCTGCAAGTAGGACTCCTGCTTCTGGTCTCCTTTGAGCAAATTAACCGGCAGCTGCTTGCAGTCCAACTGCTTTAACGCCAAGGCAATACGAACTCGGTACGCTGCAGAGGAGCGATAATAGCCATAGAGTTGGAGATCAGTGTTAGCTGACATACTTTATTACCGTTTGATCAATCTCACCAAAGATACTCTGTCCATGGTCATTTAACATATCAATTTGTATGCGATCGCCAAAATGCATAAATTCTGTAGTGGCATTGCCATTGGTAATGATCTCAAGCATACGAACTTCGGCTAAACAACAGGACCCATTGGAACGATCTAGATTGGACACTGTGCCAGAACCGACAACGGTGCCAGCGCAAAGAGGCCGAGTTTTGGCGGCGTGGGCAATGAGCTGTCCAAAATCAAAGGTCATATCAACACCGGCATTGGGTTGCCCTACTAAATCGCCATTTAAGATGGCGCGCAAAGGCAAATGCAGTTTAGCGCCATCCCAAGCGTTACCCAAAGTTTCGGGAGTCACCGCCACTGGCGAGAAGGCACTGCTAGGCTTTGCGTGATAGAAACCAAAGCCTTTAGCCAATTCACCAGGAATAAGATTTCGCAGTGACACATCATTAACCAACATTACTAATTTGATATGTTGCTTGGCTTGGTCTGCAGAGACACCCATGGGAACGTCATCCACAATCACAGCAACCTCAGCTTCAAAATCAATACCCCAGGCTTCATCAGCCATGGCTATATCTTCCCGCGGTCCTAAAAAACTGTCTGAGCCGCCTTGATACATCAGTGGGTCGGTCCAAAAAGATGCTGGCATTTCCGCGTTGCGCGCTTTGCGCACCAGCTCTACGTGATTAACATAAGCGCTACCGTCAGCCCATTGAAAAGCTCTGGGTAGTGGCGAAGCACAGAGTGCTGCATCAAATAGTTGCCCTTCTAGCTCACCACTTTCTAATTGCTGATAAACGGCCAGCAGCTGATCTTTGCAGCAACTCCAATTGTCCAGAGCGATCTGCAGTGTCGGTGCAATGTCTGCCACTGACACATAACGCTGCATCAAACTGTTAACCACGACCAATTGACCGTCTCGACCTTGTTTAATAGATGCGAGCTTCATGACAATGTGTCTTTGTTGAATGACTTAGCCTTATCATGGAGCCATGCAGCATGCTGAGGTGCTCGCTTAGTTTTATCCCATTCTTCAAGCATAGCCGGTGCTACTCGATGCAATTCTTCTAACATACCAGGCTGGGCTGTGTTGGTCGCTAATTCAAGGCGATGCCCACTGGGATCAAAGAAATAGATAGATTTAAAGAGGGTGTGGTCAATAGGCCCCAACACTTCTATCCCTAAACCTTCAATCCTCTCTTTGGCCGCTACTAACGCGTCCATATCGGGTACTTTAAATGCTATATGCTGTACCCATTTAGGTGTATTTAAATCAGAACCCATATCCGGGGACTGAGGTAATTCAAAAAATGCCAGCACATTGCCGTTACCGGCATCTAAAAATATGTGCATATAGGGATCTGGTTCACCGGTAGAGGGAACCTTGTCCTCAGCTATGGCTAACTGGAAGTCCATGCCGAGTACCTGCTGGTAAAACTCGACGGTCTGCTTCGCATTGGCACAGCGATAAGCCACGTGATGAAAACCTTGAATATCCATAATTATACCGCCTCAGTACTCTTAGCTTTTATTGGTGAATTGTTGGTTCCTAGTACGCCCCTTTTCAGCTGGTCACGCTCTATGGATTCAAACAACGCCTTAAAGTTACCCTCGCCAAAGCCATCATCTTTTTTCCGCTGAATAAACTCAAAGAATACCGGACCCACTAAGGTTCCTGAAAAAATCTGCAGTAATAGACGAGGATCGCCCTGCTGAGTTGATCCATCTAGGAGAATGCCGCGAGATTGTAGATCTTCAGTAGGCTCACCATGCCCGGGTAAACGCTCTTCGAGCATTTCGTAATAGGTCTCTGGTGGCGCTTTCATAAAAGGTAACCCCTGAGCTTTTAACTGATCCCAGGTGGCATATATATCATCGCAAGAGAAGGCAATATGTTGAATTCCCTCACCGTTATAGGCCATTAAAAATTCTTCGATCTGTCCGCCGCCGGTAGATTCTTCATTAAGAGGAATGCGTATCTTGCCATCGGGCGCAGACATCGCTTTTGATTTTAACCCTGTGTACTCACCGGTAATGTCGAAATAGCGTATTTCTCGAAAGTTAAAAATGTTTTCATAGAAACTAGCCCAGTGACTCATGCGACCGCGGTAAACGTTATGCGTCAAATGATCGATTACGTTGAGACCACAACCAGCAGGGTGTAGATCGACATCGTCAATAAACTCAAAGTCTATGTCGTAAATAGAACTGCCATCACCATAGCGATCAATAAGATACAGAGGCGCTCCGCCAATGCCCTTGATAGCTGGCAAACGCAACTCCATCGGCCCCGTGGGAATATCCATAGGTTGAGCACCCATCTCTAAGGCACGGGTGTAGGCTGCCTGAGCATTTTTGACTCGAAAGGCCATGCCGCAAGCAGAAGGACCATGCTCACTGGCAAAATAATGGGCGTAGCTGTTTGGCTCATAATTGATAATGAAATTAATATCCCCCTGCCTAAATAACACCACATTCTTGGACCTGTGATTGGCAACATGGGTAAAACCCATCATGGTGAACACGGGCTCTAAAATACCGCGCTCTAAGGCGGCGAACTCAACAAATTCAAAACCATCAAGCCCCATGGGGTTGTTTTCAACATCGTTCATGCTGTCTCCTTATGACCCATTATTATGGGCAATCAATATTAGTTGTATTCACAACCATTATTCGTTGCAATTACAACTAATGTCAAGCATCATCGCCAAATGAATGAAAATAAAATGTCACGCACAAATACTAAAAAAACTCGTGAAATACTGCAGTTAGAGCGCTATCTGCCCTATCGGTTATCGATACTGTCCAACCGCATCAGCGGGCTGATTTCGGAGACCTACAGCGCCAAGTTCGCTCTCAGCATTACTGAATGGCGAATTATGGCGGTTTTGGGAGAGTATCCAGGCATCTCAGCTGACGAAGTATCGCTAAAAACTCAAATTGAGAAATCCATACTTAGCCGGGCAATCAGTAAATTATTACAGCGTAAGCTTTTAGAGCGAGAATTTGATCCCGCAGATAAACGCCGTTCCATGCTGCGGCTAACTGAGACCGGCCTTTCGGTTTATGACGAGCTTGTGCCAATATCCTATGATTATGAGCAACAGTTACTGACCTGTTTCAGTGATGCTGAAAGCAAGCAATTTAGTGAGCTTATTGATCGTCTCTATGAGTATTCGGGAAAATAGTCTTTAAAGCAGCATATATAATAACAAGGCTGTTTGCTCGCTAGAAAAAAAAGGCGCAAAGCATAAGTGCCTGGTCACTGGCGCGACCTGGTTTCTGGGAAGTAATCTGATGGGTAACTTGGTGCCAAGCGCCATCTCAGCTAGCGCTTGACCCACTGTTTAGCTTGTTCTGCCCTTCTAAATGATTAGGCCCCTAATAAGCTCTGACCGCACACTCTCACCATATTTCCGTTGACGCCAGCAGCCTGAGGGCTGAGGAAGAAACCGATCACTTCGGCCACATCAATCGGGAGGCCACCCTGCCCAAGCGAGGAAAGTCTGCGCCCCATCTGTCGTGTTAGAAAAGGAATAGCAGCCGTCATCTGTGTTTCAATAAATCCTGGTGCTACGCCGTTAATGGTTATGCCTCTGGCGGCACAGGTCTCTGCCAGAGCTTCAACCACACCGATAATTGCTGCTTTAGAAAAGCCATAGTTCGTCTGCCCGACATTACCAGCAATACCACTGATGGAAGCAACCCCAATGATCTTGCCTCCATTGTCCAGCAAATCTGTACCCAATAGCGCAGTGTTGATTCGCTGCACAGCGCCGAGATTTATCTGTACAAGTAAATCCCATTGATGGGCTGCCATTTTCGTTAACATCTTATCTCGGGTGATACCGGCATTGTGCACAATGGCATGTAATTTTGAGCTGTGGGTAGAGCAAAAATCGCGCAATCGCTCTGGCGCATCCGTATCTGTAATATCTAATGGCAAGTTCAAACCACCAATAGCAGCCATAGCCGCCGCCAGCTCATCCTTCGATTGCGGCACATCAACGCCAATCACCACAGCGCCATCTCTGGCCAACGTCTGACTTATTGCCAAACCAATGCCCCGTGCGGCTCCTGTCACCAGCACGGTCTTTCCTTCCAGAGGCTTAACCCAATCTGCTTCCATGGGAGCTACCGGTGTGGCTACCGTTAACACCTGGGCATTCATAAAGGCTGACCCTGCTGAAAGTAGGAAACGAATCGGGCCCTCGAGCGCCAGATCCCCACCTTTATCCACAAGCACCAAGTTAACTGTGGCTCCCTTTCGGCCAACTTCCTTAGCAACCGACTTCACAAACCCCAGTAGGCCTCGCTGCACCGCTGCGTGGTCTGCATTAGCTAAAGCGCTGGGTTTATGACCCACTATAATTACACGCCCAGAATGTTTAACAGACTTTAGGTGCTGATTAAAAAAGCTATAAAGCTCTGCACTCTGCTGTGCACTGGTAATACCAGAGGCATCAAATAATAAATGGCCACTGCCCTGCAGAGACTGATTAGATACTTTAGCGCCAGCGGCTTCGACAAAAGCACCAATGGTGTTCGCAAAAACAGCCCCTTCACTGGCACCCAGTAATACTTGATCGCTCAACTTATGAGGCTCTGCAGGGTTCTCACGAATCAGAGGGACGGGATCAGGCAATCCAACTGCAGCCAATATTTTTTTACCCAATGTTGAGTTAGCAATTTCTAGATACTTGTCTGACATTTTTATGTTATCCCATAGACAGTGCGTAATAGTTAAGATTACTATTTTACTCCTGAACGGCGGCTTATGGTTGGCCGAAATGACAAACAATCCTCAGTGACAGTCAATGGCTTTTACATCCAGTCAATTTAGGATTACTGGTATGATTAACCGCTACAACCTTTAACTGACGAGATCATCACCATGACATCTATTCGTAAAGTCGCCATCATCGGTGGCAGCCGCATTCCATTTGTACGCAGCAATACCAGCTACAGCTATGCGAGCAATATGGATATGCTCAGTGCCACTCTTAGGGGGATAGTGCAACGTTTCGATTTGGATGGCGAGCGCCTCGGCGAGGTCGCGGCTGGTGCGGTGATGAAGCATTCTCGTGATTTTAATCTAGCGCGGGAAGCCACATTAAACTCAGGCTTATCCGCACAAACCCCAGCGTACGATGTTCAACAGGCCTGCGGTACTGGTTTAGAAGCCGCTATTCTTGTCGGTAATAAAATTGCCCTCGGCCAAATTGACTCTGGTATAGCTGCAGGCACAGACACGGCTAGCGATGCACCCATCGCACTGAACGAAAAATATCGGCATATGATTCTCAACCTCAATCGGGCAAAAACTCTGGGCCAGCGATTAAAAGCGCTCGCCAGTATTCGACCCAGCTTTATGCTTCCGCTGTTGCCGGCTAATGCCGAACCTCGCACTGGTCTGTCAATGGGTCAGCACTGTGAGTTGATGGTCAAAGAATGGGGCATCAGCCGCGAGGATCAAGATCAACTCACATTTAACAGTCATCAGAATCTTATAGCTGCCTATGAACGCGGCTTCTTCGATGATTTAGTTCAGCCCTTCAATGGGGTTGAGCGTGATGGCATTATGCGTGACACGCCGCTCTCAACATTGGCTAAATTAAAACCTGCCTATGATCGTGCAAATGGCACCTTAACGGCAGCCAACTCCACTGCTCTGACAGATGGTGCAGCCGCAGTATTATTGGGTAGTGAAGAGTGGGCACAGCAGAACAATCTGCCCATCCAGGCCTACCTTACCCATAGCGAAGTCGCCGCAGTGGATTTCTATAGTCAGGGTGAACAGAGCGAAGGCTTGCTCATGGCGCCTGCCTACGCCGTACCTAGACTACTTGAGCGAGCCGGTATCAGTCTGCAAGACTTTGATTTCTATGAGATTCATGAAGCTTTTGCCGCCCAAGCTCTGTGCACCATGAAAGCATGGGAAGATACGACATTCTGTAAAGAAAAACTTGGTCTTGATGCACCACTTGGGAGCATTGATCGGACAAAGCTTAATGTGAACGGCTCCAGTGTGGCGACCGGTCATCCATTTGCCGCGACAGGTCCAAGAATTATTGCAACTTTGGCAAAATTACTGGAGCAAAAAGGAGGAGGTCGCGGTCTTATTTCCATTTGTGCTGCTGGCGGCCAAGGCGTAACGGCAATCATAGAGAGGTAATTGAAAGCTGTGAAAGAAGTTATTCATAGCTCCTTTAGAGCTCTATGCACTCCAGAAGTAAGATCTCTAATGAGTCATCAATGCTCTCGGATATAATCTCAATGCGGCTCTCGAAACAGTCATCCAATTCAATTTCATTGAGAGCATCCGGTGTGGCGTTATAACCAAATATACCAATATCGGTGATAAAAACAGCTTTTATACGTTCGGCCAACACGCCCGTTAGCAACAAGAATAGTTTTTCTCGATTAAATACTTTATCAGGAGAGAATCGCCACCCAACACTGCTAAAGCCTTCGCCTTCATTCACTGCCTTGATATAACCGCACTCCGGTATAATACTATCCGCAGCCAAGGACTTTAGTTGGTGGTTATGGTGGTGATGCAATTGTGATGGAAGACTGGCAATTGATCCTTGCAGCGCTGAAAGCTCGATTTTCCCATGTTTTGCAAAAATCACGTTAACATGTGCCTGCCCCTGGCGTTTAGCATAATTAATCAAACGTGCCTTATCGCCGTTGTCATATAAATCAAGCTTATTACCTATGATGGTATCGGCAATTGCTATCTGCTGATTGAACGTTTCATGGCTAGTATAGCGCTGATCGGTCAATTTTCTTGCATCCACCAACGTGAGTGTTTTTTGCAACGACAATATCTTTTTATAATACTCAGCTGAAAGTACCTGAAGCACCTCTTTTGGATGTCCAAGTCCAGTAGGCTCGACGAGTAAGCGATCAGGTTTGGCTTTTGCTAACAGTTGATTTAGCGCAATTTCCATGGGTAACCCAGAAGCACAACACATGCACCCACCAGGCACTTCACGAATAAAAATGCCTTGTTCTTTGGCATGCTGGCCTTCAAACAAACTACCATCAACACCAATCTCGCCGAATTCATTAACCAATACCGCCCATCGTTCATGTACTGGTTTTTGACTCAGTAGATGCAAGATAGCCGACGTCTTTCCAACGCCCAAAAACCCTGTAATAACATTGGTGGGCACTACGCGAGTCTGGTGCTTATTAGGATTCATTGGCTAGTCTCTGACTGCTATGGCTCGGAGAAAATTAAAAGGCTATCGGTTCTTTAGTGGTGCAAGCCACAACATTTTTTAAACTTACGGCCAGTACCACAGGGGCAAGAATCATTTCGACCAATTTTCGGTTCCATACGCGTAACAGGACGCTGAGGTGGGCAGCAACTAGTATTGCTGCAGCAAGTATTACTATCGTCAAGATTTTCATTACTAGCTGGTAAAGTCGATTCAATCATAATGAATTACGCCCTCTCATCAGCAGGGCAGGAGCAGTCTTTATGCTCTTGTGCGTGGCAGAGGCGAAAATTAAGCCAGTGTCCTACCGCAACGAAACTTGCTCCTAGGACTGTCATTATTTTTTCACCAGCCTCCCCGATTCTCTCTTCTCCTAGCACCAATGCCAGCACTAACATCACTAGCCCAATGAATGCCCAAAAAAATAATTGATAACGGCTGTGTTCTTTGCACCCTAAGAATAGGGCATAAATGCTGCAGGGGATCACTGCTACTACCATCCAGAGATGAAAAGCCTCATTATCAAGATTCAATGCGGCAATGCTCGGTAGCATTAAAATTAACACGGGTAGAGCCAGACAGTGGATGGCGCATGCGACTGAAAGCCCAATGGCCATTTTGTCTGTTACTGCTTGTTCTGTTTTCATAGGGTCCTTTTCCTAAATATTAAGCTGCCTGCTCGATACAATCCTCGCAGAGGCAATTCATTTCTAACTGTGTGCTTATAAGCTTGAAACCAGATTCATTTACGCTTGCCCGAAGCTCATTAATGGTTGCTGGTTTTATAGCGATTTCTTTTACTTTGCTGCATTGTCGACAAATTAAGAATTGCGGGACAGCATGTGCATGACTACAGCTAATGTGAGCGCAGGCGACATACTTATTAGCCAGGCTAAGTTTATGCACCAAATGCTCATCTTCTAGAAACTCTAGAATGCGATAGACTGACATGGCTGGCATGCTCTCGCCGTACTGTCGGTTACAAAAGGCCACCAACTCATAGGCAGAAAGAGCCTTATCCGATTGGATAAGTCCGGTCAAAACCTGTTTTCGTTTTACTGTTAAGCGAGCACCATGAGCTTTGCAATGCTGCTCTGCATGTCCAATAATTTTGTCAACGTTATTCATGGTCATTACCTAAATACATTAAGTCGTTTTACTGTTTGCACTTAACCCATAGGACCTACATTTTATAAATGCTTGGGAAGGCATCAAAAACATTAACGGTGATTGAAGATAACGCAGACTTTTTAACCGATATGTTAGGTATGTAAATCCTACTAAATGTGATGTTACAACATATCATTTATGTTTGCTAGCTGAGCTATGTCATTAGCAATCCTGGAGCATCACATCATAGCCGATATTTTTGAAAGTCAAAAAAAGGGACCTCATTTGAGGTCCCTTGAAAAAATCCTTTATAGGATTAGGGGAATTTGCGTCGCAGGGTAAATTCTGTATGCCGGTAAGCTTTTTTGATACTTTTTTAAATCATTGCCTCACTCAACCATGTGATGAACTGAGAGGGCCAATTCAATAACAAAAATCAAGTGTCAATAACATACGACGCTGGCCTTCCGGCAAAGCGGGCGAGCGATGCACCAATCCCGCGTTTTCGTTACCTTCCCAAAGCTCACCTTTTAGCAAGGCCACGTCTCCGCATTTAAGTTGTTGGATGTCATGCTGGTCTCCATATAACCCAGATTGGTTATCAGGTTTACCTTTGCTCCCAAGACCTAATTTTTCGCGATTAATAGCCTGGTGGGGGAGCCACTCTGTGGCAATGCCTTGATAGGTTGTCACCAAACGGCAGGGGATTTTGTCAGCATGGAATTTTGGGCACATTGCACGATCAAGTGTTGCTAAACGCAATCCAGCACGCTTGAGCTCAAACAGACAGCAAAACATATCGACCAGCTCGGCAATGTTTTCGCTTAGCTCAAGTTGAGTCGTATCTCCTAACGCTGCGCTTATACTTGAAAGTGCGCTTTGTGGTGTCACGGTCATAGATGTTTGAAAGCTTGAATTCGAATCTAAAAAAGTAGAGACCGAATTTTTCAGTGTTGCAGATAACTCGCGCTGCCAAATAACAATATTAGTTTGTTCATGATAGATATCAGTTAACACTTCCGGCTCTCTACTTTGAGCAGCTCGCCGAATCTTTGCTTCACTCCCATAGAAAGCATCAACATTAGATGTGCGCGCAGGGTTAAGAGAGTTCATGCTTGCTCCCATACAGGAAATGGATCCTGCAACGTATTCCAATATGCTTTACCTCGCAATACATCTTCTTCGCTCAACAAACACTCATCAAGCGCTTTGGTCATAGCGCTCTGATCCACGCCCTGACCAATGAAAACCAATTCCTGACGCATATCACCAAATGGTTCAACCCACTGCCGTTCAATCGAGGTCAAATATTCTTCATCGGTAGGCCAGTTTTTCTTGGGGATAGCCTTCCAAAACATCCCTCCAAAACCATAGCGGGCGATGCCTCCCGCCTGACTCCACTGCCCCGCAAACTCAGGACGAGACGCCAACCAAAAGTAGCCTTTGGAACGAATTAACTTGCCGTATTTGTCTGTGCTATGTAAAAACTCGTGGAATTTTTCTGGATGGAAAGGACGCCGCGCTTCATAAGTAAAGCTAGCAATACCATATTCTTCCGTTTCGGGAACATGCTCGCCGCGCATCTCTTTAAGCCAACCAGGGGCCTGTTGGGCGTGCTCAAAATTGAATAAGCCAGTGTTAAGGACTGCATCGATATTGACTTGGCCTTGTGAGATAGGAACTATTTTCGCATGAGTATTTAGCGTTTTAAGAATTGCCGTTAAGCGCGCTATATCAGTCGGACTCGCTAAGTCAGTTTTACTGACAAGAAGCACGTCGGCAAACTCTACTTGGTCAACCAGTAAATCGGCAACACTGCGTTCATCCTCTTCACCTAGAGATTCACCTGTATCTTGTAGGTATTTTGCCTCGTCATAATCCTTTAGAAAATTGACCGCATCGACCACGGTGACCATTGTGTCTAAGTCGGCGACATCAGATAGCGAAACGCCGTTTTCATCCGCAAAGGTGAAAGTTTCGGCTACCGGCAGCGGCTCTGAAATCCCCGTCGATTCAATAACGAGGTAATCAAAACGTCCTTCTTGCGCAAGCTTAGTGACTTCCTCCAACAGGTCTTCGCGCAGCGTGCAGCAAATACACCCATTACTCATCTCAATAAGCTTTTCTTCACTGCGGTTTAATGAAACTTCATTTTGCACAATCGCTGAATCAATGTTGATCTCACTCATATCATTGACAATAACTGCGACCTTCTTGCCTTGGCGATTGTTGAGAATATGGCTAAGAACAGTTGTTTTACCGGCACCAAGAAAGCCCGAAAGCACAGTTACGGGTAGTTTATTCATGAAGAAAGAACCCTAATAGAAGTAAATTGAAGAGATATGATATAACGTATCATTAATTTATGCTATTCAATTATTAAATCTTAAATTTAACAGGGCCTCACATCTGGGTTTACCTCTCATACGAAAATCGCTGCGTTAGCTGCAGAACCTAAAATGTATGTCGAATCTCATTTTTGACTAATTTCATATAAGAAAAATGAAAGGCGTTAACAAACACTATATGATCAGGTTAAAAGGCAGCCTTAATGGTCAGTGAAAGTGTGAGGAAAAAATGTTTGGTCACAGGTGCAACTGGTTTTCTAGGTAGCAATTTGGTGCACGAACTTGTCAAACAAGGCTGGGATGTTAGAGCATCGGGCATGCATGGCTCTGAAACTCAGTACATCAAAGATCTTCCCATCGACATAGTTTTTGCCGACATCACGATTGCAGAAGAAGTTGATCCCATTGTAGAAGGCTGCGACTACGTCTTCCACGTTGCGGCAGACACTTCATTTTGGAAGCGTAATTTCGCTCGACAGCGGACGATCAATGTTGACGGAACAATTAACGTCGCTAATGCCTGCGTAAAACACAATATAAAAAGATTAATACATACAAGTACATTAGATGTCTTGGGCTATAACCCAACCGGCGGTAGTTATGATGAACGGTCTGGCCACTACAACTTTAATAATATGGGCTACAACTATGGTGATACAAAACTTGAAGCGGAGATTCGCCTTCGAGGCTATCACAACGCTAATACGTTAGATGTGGTGTTTATTTACCCTGGCTTTATGATTGGCCCTTTTGACTATACCCTTCAGCTCGGCAGAGTATTTTTCGACTTGGCTAAGGGAAACTTTCCAGCCTCTCCACCGGGTGGTGGCTCTTTTTGCCATGTAACGGAAGTCGCTCGTGCTCAAATTAAAGCGGCCGAAAAGGGTCGACGAGGCGAAGGGTATCTGTGTGCTGGCACTCCAAGCAATAATATTCCATATGCTGATATGTTTGCCCGCATGGCTCTAGCAATTGGCGCTAAGCCACCTCGTCTGACCACTCCAAAAGCGGTTTTTGTTGCCTATGGCCAGATTTGCGAATGGGTTGCAGAACTCACCCATAAAGCACCTGACATGAATCCTGGCCAGGCAAGATACATGTCTTGCCCGCAGTATGCCCTCAGTGATAAGGCGCAGCAGGAGTTAGATTATCAGGTGCCCAGCGTTGAGGAGTGCATTGCAGATGCCCTGACTTGGTATCGTGCCAATGGGTTTCATATTTAGTTAATTCAACAGCCTGCTATGCAACGCTAGAGTTCTTGTCCATTAAAAAATCGCCCTTGGGGTCAGATGTTTTGAGACGTGAAAAAAGCAATTAAACCTTAGAATTAGCTTTTGGTTGCTTGTTATTACCTACTTTTAATAGAATCATGTGATATTGAGGAATAATAGAAGTAGTTCAAAACCCCAACTCGTGGAGTATCAGAATGAAGAATTTTATTTTAGTATTTACCCTATTTGCTTTTAGTCTCAATGCAAGTGAGCCCAATAATCTAGCTTTCATAGACAAAGAAGGTTTCGACGAATTACTTTCTGAAGTCTCTAATTGGGGTCGGTGGGGAGACTCAGATCAACTAGGCACTCTAAATTTAATCACTGAGGACGTACGAGTATCCGCGTCAAAATTAGTGAAAACAGGACAGGTCGTATCACTGGCCTTACCGCTAAATGAAGAAAAAGATTCGGTTAACGAATTCCCCTTTATTCATGAGCCTTTTATTTTTCCACCTGCTTTTGGGATGCCGGAAGAGGCATTACCTGAAGCGGCAGGTGATAATTTTTCAGTGTCTTATCATGGTTTTTCCCACTCTCATTTAGACGCGATATCGCACTTCGGATACAAAGGAAAAATGTATAACGGCTACCCGTTTGAGCTAAAAGAAGGTGGATTTGAAAAACTTGGTATTGAAAATATAGCCAAATCAGGTGTTATAACTAGGGGTATTATTGTTGATCTACCTGCCTTGTTTGGGGTTGAATTCCTCACACCAGGACAGGCAGTTACGATTGAAGATTTACTTCGATGGGAGAAAAAAACCGGCGTTAAAATTGGCTCCGGTGATGCTCTGCTAATAAAAACAGGGCGGTGGGCTGCTGTTGAGAAACTTGGGCAATGGAATTTTGTTGAGAAGGCAGCGGGACTTCATGCCTCCGTCGCAACATTTCTGAAAGAGCGAGATGTCGCTGTTATTGGTTGTGATGGAGTATCCGATTTAATGCCATCTGGTGTAGAGAATCGTTTTAACCCACTTCATGAATTAGCTATTGTAGGAATGGGCATGCCAATTTTTGATAACCTTGATTTAAGAAAGCTAAGTGAGGTCGCTAATCAACTTAATCGTTCTACATTTATGCTCGTCGCTGCACCTTTAAATGTTGAAGGAGCAACGGGATCACCTTTAAATCCGATGGCTATATTTTAAAAAGAACAACACGTAATTATGTAATAAAATGTGCTTAGCCGAGCACTATAAAAAAACAGCCTCTTGGACAACAAGGGGCTGTTTTTGTGGAGACTAAACGTTATGTTAGCTCAAAAATATCCCGCTAATAGCAACATAATCTTTACAAACTTCCCAAAAATATAACATTCTAGCTATAGGTTGGCTTTCACTACAAATATCGATACCTACAAACCGAAAATCGCGCAAGCCTTAACCAGCGGTGCAACCGATTGTGTTAAGCCAACCGGCGTCAAATTACGGCGACTTTGGTTCAGCAGGTTGCCTAACAAGCTGGCATCCTCAGCGGTCAAATCGCCATCGCTGAGCGCCTTGATCATGGCGCCATCAGCTTGCTTAAGCAATACCTTGATCTGTCGGATATCAGTGATAATAGCTGCCTGTTCTGCCGCCTGATTAAGGGTGCTGGCATTAGCGGCCCGCGCCTCGGCGGCACAGATAGCATCGCGTGCTAACAGGTCTAACCGGATAGGTTTGAAGCGGGCAATGCCGCCAGTAACATCTGCCGTTAACTCGGGATACATAGCTTTACCGACGGCGCGTCGTAAGGGTGAGTGGGCAACATAGATACTGCCATCCGCAGCAACAACGCTCATTGCCAGTGAGTCTTCACGACCTTCGGTAAAGTAGCGCAACTTCCCTGTTTCTCGGTCTAGCAGACCCATTCCTACATGCAGCATAAGGGTCTTGCCGAACAATTTTTTGCCACCACCTATCATAATAACGACACCGTTGGCGGTTGCAGTTGCGGTCAAGCCGTTAGATTGCACATCGACATTCGCATAACCATCAAAGCCTGTTAGCTCGGCTGTCCACGTTCTGCTGCCGCTGTCACCGCTATCGATTAACTGGATCACGTCTTTGGCGGTAACGGCATACAGTTCATTGTTATCCGCTGCCACGGTGATAGAACCCACCAGTGGCTCGCCCACATCCACGCGCCATACTTCAGCTAACTCACTGTCCAACGCAATAACATGACCTTCGTTATCCGACACATACAAGCGTTGACCATCTGCGCTGAGCGCCGGTGTTGATCCAGTGCCGCCCTGAAAGGTCTTGCGGTTTAATACTTGGAATTCGAAACGACCCTTGCCGTCATCGACCAAGTCGAGGGCATAAATTGCGCCGAGTTCAGACCTACCGTCTTCTGTACCATCTTCCGTATCTGGGGCAGTAGCCGCCATATAAATACGGCTACTGTCTGGGTCGATACTGAAAAAGTTAGTCACAATACCGCCACCGCCATAGATATAATTCACCGCGGATGAGAACAAACTCAAGCCTTCATCAGTTTTACCAAAGGCTTCGTCCATTAAGGGATCTACCTTATTAAGAACAAAATCGGGAATATTGGTGCCGTTTCCACTGATCGCAGGCGCGCCGGGTATTTGCCCGATAGGGGCTATCAGTTCTCCGCTCTTGCGGCTGAACGCGAACAGGGCGCCGGCTTTAGTTACGGAGACTAGCGAGTCTGTCGCTGGGTGATAATTGAAACTATGAAATTTGCCCTTTGCTTTATTGCTTAGTTCCGAAACGGGAATACTGAGACCCGTATCTTTACTCCAGATCATTGAACCGTCCGGCCGCAGAGCCATAAGGCGGTTATAGCCAATGATATAAATAATTTGCGATCCCGGATTTTCAGGGTCATTCAAGATGAAGGCTGGGCTGCTGGCTTGTATGTCGTCATCGGCGGGTATCGTCCAGCGTCGCTCACCGGTTTTGCCATCGAGTGACACCAGTACCACCCGCTCGCCATGGTAGAACTGAGGGCTAAAGTAAAGATTTCCTTCGTTATCAAATAGCGGACCATTACCGACAAAGTACTCAGGCTCTGCCACCCAATCTAATTCAAACATTGGCGCGGCAACACCCCAGACAGCATCCGAATTAGCTGCATTAACATGTATGGCGCTAAAGGTATCCGGCTCGGGAATAATATCGTAGCTATGCTGTCCCGCTACACGGCGCCCCATAGGCTTCCACTGGGTTTTTTCGGGTGGGCCAAAAACTTTAGGGTTATGAGGCCTAGGCGTGTCGAAGAACGTTTTGAACAACACAACACAAACCGTTGCGATCAGTAATACAGTTATCACTTTTCGAGTATTCATTTTTTAAAAAACCCTATTTTTATCGTCACTGCTGGTTTTCATGGCCATATTAATTCACAAAGTTGTTTTGTTGAGTCGCCGCGCTATACCAAATAGGTGAGGACCATGCGCGCTCTTGAATGGTGGCAGGCAGGTCTGAGCGCGGCGTTTTGCCGGCGCGTATGGCATCCCAAGTAGACCAGCGGCAGACCGGATTTTCAAGGACGCGGGCATAGTAAAATGCCTCTTGGCCTGGGATAAAGTTAGGATCTTGCCACAGAGCTTTTAGCTCCCCCGCGCCAATATTGGCTGTTCTTGAGCAGTCAGCCAAGTTGACCTGTGCACCATTGTCCGGACAGCGATGAGTCTGTGGATCCACGCTCAAGCCATCGGCGCAGGCTACGTCATAAACCTGCTCTTGGTGTTCGTCGTTTTCAAGCCAGCCCTTGATAATTTGTACACGTTGCAATTGGGCCGTATTTGGATCAGCCAGGGCCCAAGTCAAAAACGTCGGTTCTCGATCATCGTTCGCTTGCAAAGTACCCCCCATAGTGACGCCACTTTGGTAGGTATTTTTAACGAGATCCGGATTATTTAACTCAGCGTCAGCAAGATCATAACTGGCAAAAAAGCGTACTTTGATTCTTGTGCCGCTGGTGGCGAAGGTTTCTTTGCGGCGCAGTGCGGCGTAAATCGCTTCGCGAGTATTTTCTTCGGCCCATACCCCAGCAATGCCAGAAGCGCCCCAGTACTTGTAACCAGAAAAATCAAGATAGGCTTTATCGTCCACTTTTTCGACCATGTCAGACGCCGCTAGTTTGACCAAGGTCCCGTAAAGAAAGCTCGCCGGAACAGAGCCACGTTTTTCGGCGGTGCTGTCAAAGGAGCCAATTTTGCCAAAATAGTTATCCTCTTCCAGCGAGGCTGCGCCTGTATGGGTATCACTGGCACCGATTACCCCAAATTTATAAGGGTTTCCGGCGCCGCCCTCCTGCATGGATAAACCACGTTGCCAGGCATTTCTCACATAGCTGCCAGGCGGATCACTGAGCATCTTGGTAGAGGTGCGCAGGGGAAATATTTCAAAGTTAGCCCACTCATCGTTTTTTGACAGCAATGGATGAGTATCTGATGTGCCTTTCACCTGAGTGATTTCCACCAGCGGTTCATTACGCAGCCGTTGGTCAGCGTATTCCTGGTCAATTGCTTTACCTTCCCAATCGGTGAACATAAACATCGCCCCATTGGAGCCATTGCTATTGTGCGGTATTGCCAGACTTTCTATGCCCTGTTCACGCATCTTGTCCATCCAGTTCCAAAGGCCCTCGGGGTTAATACTATTGAAGCGTGTAAAGGGCAGTGCCGGTAAGCGTCCGGTGCCACGAAAAATGACGTTGCGATGCAGTGCCTCTCGCTCCGCAGTGGATGACGTGAACTCATACCCCGCAAAGGTGGTGAATGTACCGGGCATATACGCCTCGTCGGCCGCTTCAATAGTTTTCGACCAAGCAGATTTACTGACTTTGTTGACGACGCTGTTATCGATAGTACCATCGAGAAGCCCCCCCACCACATCGCTAATAAAGTTGCCAAATACCTTACTGCGTTTAGCCAAATCCAAAAGGCCACCATCGACCGACTCGTTAATATTGTGATATTCCTTGGCCAGTTCGTATTGGGAAAAGGCTGTACTGGTATCTTCAGCGTCATTGATCAGACCCAAAAATACCCCATGATCGGTAACCGCATAAAAGTCCAAAGGCTGTGCCAGCTGAACGTCAAAGCCACTGGGGTGCCTGATCGCCTCACCCTGCGCGTACCGATAGGCATCGGCAGGTGATGCGGTTGTCCCAAAAGCAGAAGCGTCAAAGGAGAGCGTTGTATGCACATGCAAATCGCCAAAATAGGCATTGCGATCTAGATTGGGCTGGGGGCGACTCGGATCGGGCGCGGGTAATGCTGGAAAACTCATGATTTCATCACTCGCAGGAATAACCGTATTGGTCGTCCGATAGTATGCTTGAGCCTGCGCGCGCTTATCTTCCAGTGCTTGGTCCCCCGAGCAGGCG
>Ga0209302_10000055_pt1 | contig 73078 bp, 61 predicted proteins | sample ArcOceMetagenome_2_FD_187445 | JGI IMG/M metagenome (GOLD analysis project Ga0209302, IMG submission 187445) | Marine eukaryotic phytoplankton communities from Arctic Ocean - Arctic Ocean ARC135M Metagenome (SPAdes) (version 2) | ecosystem: Environmental > Aquatic > Marine > Oceanic | place...
AAAGGTGGAGAAAATTACTTGACTTAGGACAAGTCGGCTAAAAATTACTTGCATTAAACACAAATTAACGGTTATAATTATTTATTTATTTTTTACCCATACCGCGTACATCCACAACCTTTTGCAAGGTTTTGATGGCATTCTCAAGGACAGGTTCCACCGATTGCAGGATACCCAAACGTCTCTCCAGTTCGTTGATCTGCGGTTGCATCCTTTCGAGCGCCTTCATATTATTCGCCAATTCTTCTAGCGCTGAATATTTTTCACTTTCCGATTTTATAAGAGGTGTTGTATGCATAAGTAGAGTGTTTATAGACTTATTTGAGGAAAGTCTGCGCTGCGGAATACCGCGTACATCCACGATCTTTTGCAAATGTTTGATGACAATCTCGAGGATAGGTTCCACCGACTGTAGGATACCCAAACGTCTTTCCATATTTTTGACCTTCTGCTGTAGTCTCGAAATATGTCTCATTCGTTTTCCCACAAATGCTCTTTGGAGTGCAGAGCCCCCGTGGACAACTACGTTTACGTCTTCCGAAAAAACGTAGTTGATAACACCCGATTTAGGTTTTTTACAAAATGCAATGTTCTCTTTTTCTCCATGTTCTCCGTCTTGAATAGTCGCCGACACGTCTTTATGCCCATGTGGGGGTGACGCTCCAAAATAATATTCATCTATGCCGTCTTTCACTGGTGATACATCATTAGTCTCGCTAGAAGAATCGATATCGACAGGATGTTGGGATAAAGTCCTGCGATACAGAACTTTTAGTGAATCGACCATTGCGTTCACAATAACCAATATCATGTTTTTATCCGGATCATTTTCGTTATCCAAACGTCTGCGTTTTCCTATACCGCTAACATCCTTCACATTTTGGCCATCCACGAGTTCTTCCAAATGGTCAATGGCCTCGCCAAATACCGCCGATTGCGCAAAACCCAAACGTCTCTCATCCACGATTTCTTCCAATGTTCCAATGGCATTATCAAGGACAGGTCCCACCGACTGTAGGATACCCAAACGTCTCTCCAGATCCGCCATCTGCGGTTGCATGCCATATATCGCCTTCATTTTTTGTGGTATGGCCGCGAGTTCCTTGGTCAGTTGCCATCTCGTCTCATAGTTTCCTTTCCTTTGTTCCTGCTCCTTTTCCTCATCGATAAACGAGGAAAATGCCATCTCCAATTCATCTCCTGACAAACGTCTCTTTTTACCCATACCGTTAACATCCGTGAGCGTTTTTAAATGGCGATTGGCATTATCAAGGACAGGTTCCACCGACTGTATGATGTTTAAACGTCTCTCCATATCGTTGATCTGCGGTTGCAGGCCTTCGATCGCCTTCATCTTGCGATAAACTTCGACCAATGGCGCGCCATCGTCCAAACGCTTCAATATTTGCGCAGTCAATGACTTTTGAATGTTCTTTATTGCCGCGGTTTTGGCAATGGCGGCGGTGGTTGCCCGTAATTTCTTACCGTAAATGCCCTGTATCTCTTTTTCAGCGTCTTTGATATATTTTCCCACGTCTTCCATTATATTTGCAGATGGCGAAGGGTTGTTAATATTTTCATCTTCTGACAAACGTCTGCGCTTTTTTCCCATACCCCGAACATCTATACCTTTTTCCAATGTCATACCGATCCAAGATAATTCTCGATTCAGTTCGGGGATTACGGCAGTTCTATTGTTCATATCATTGATCTGCGGTTGCATGCCTTCGATCGCCTTCATCTTGCGGGCAACTTCGACCATTGGCTGGCCATCGTCCAAACGCTTCAATATTCGCGCAGTCAATGACTTTTGAATGTTCTTTATTGCCGCGGTTTTGGCTACAGCAGCATCGGCGTCCAAACGTCTTCGGTTGCTCGTGCCGCTCATGTCGACAATATCCTGCAGGGTTTTGACGGCATTATCGAGGACAGGGTTGACACTATCCACCATTCCAAATCGGCGGCCAAAGTCATTGACTTGTGGCTGGTAGCCTTCCAACGTCTTCATCATGGGTAAAACGTTTACCAGTGGCTGACTATCGTTCAAAATATCGTTCAAAAGATTCCCAAATAATTCACTTACTGCCGTTTGAATGTCGTACTTGATACTCTTCTTCGCCGACTCACTGATCCAATCGAACTGGTCATAGGCATCTGTTTCTATACCGCCCGCTCCGAGCCTGTCTACTAAATCGGCTGTGTAGGCAGTGTAATAATTAGTTGGTGCGCCATTAACCAATGTTGTTGGATTATCCAAGGCGTACTGGATGGCAAATGTTAAAAAGTATCTCTCCATTAATTGTGGGTTGTGGATCAAAACATGGTCCATAAATGACGTTAACGCATTTGCTCTTTTCTCTTCTTCTTCTATGAGCGGATTAAAATCATCCGTGGCATCTGTTTCTATACCAAACCCACGGAACCAAATTTTATTTGTCGGGCCACCGTTTTCAGTTTTTAAATTAATATAAGGATTATCGGTTTTGGCGGTCACTAAACAAGTTTGTTCATCGTGTGCCAAAACAACAGACGCTTTAAGAAACAGAGTACCTGCAATGAAAACAATAGATTTCATTTTATTCATATTGATAAAAAAAACACTCCTTTATATATGAATATATTTCATTTTTTTATAAGCCACCTAAAAACAACTCAAATTAGGTTTTCGTTGTATACTTTGGAAGCAGCTTCGAAAGCGTTCCTTGTAGCTCTGTATGGACCTCGTGCAAGTTTGAGTCTTTCTCTGGCTTTCATATAAGCGTCTCTTGCTTTTTTGTATTCCGCTGAATAATCTGTCAATGTAAATGTGTTGCCCGTTTCCTCTTCTGGTTCGTCTACTGCTTCTGGCACTGGTTCGGGAACTGCTTCGGGCTCTGGTTCTGTGTGTGGATGTGAATGCTCGGGCACTGGTTCTGTGTGTGGATGTGAATGCTCGGGCACTGGTTCTGTGTGTGGATGTGAATGCTCGGGCACTGGTTCTGTGTGTGGACAATCGCCTTTGTCGTAGTCGCATGTCGCCACATTACATTTTGAGTCGCACATTCCGTCTCCAAGCCACGAATCTGGACATCCTGGCGCGCATCTATGCGCATATGTCAAAGTTAATCCTGCCAATAAAATGAATGCGCTTTTCATCGTTTACAAATAACAAATTCGTTAAATACCGTTTTTTTATTCTTTTGGTATTTGTTGTTTTTATTGTTTGGTCGCTGAATTATTTTTCTATTTTCTCAAGTCTTTCTGGATTGACGTCTGAACGTTTCTTTTTACCACCGTGTCTATATTCAATAGTAATGGTGTTGTCGCCAATACCTACGATTTTAACCGGTCCTGATAAATGTCCGATTGACCCAGATTTGGAACCGGGTTTGGCCTTTAATAAGTTGACATGTGCGCCTATTCTAAAATGAGGGTGATTTTCTGGCTGCCAATCTAGGCGTCCTGTGATCAATGGGTTCATCCCGGGTATCGGATCGTTGGCCTTGTAAACTCCCCATGCTCCATCGGCTGATTTATTTTTGGCCGGTCTGTCTCTGAAGTCAGCTCTTTCTTTGTGCCATTTAAGTATCGCCGTTCTTACCTTTCCGCCTTTCAGCGGGTCTTTGATGGCTCCTTGTTGGGTTATCAGGTCATATTCCACTTCTATTTCCTGTTTAGTTGTGCGATGGTTCGCTTTTCGAACTCGCGCGAAATAAAATCTAAATATTTGTTGTGTATTGGCAGTGACTTTGTGCGCGATATATATTTGGCAGTTTTTTCTCAACTGTTTCCTTCGAGTGTTTGTCGGTGGACGATCGACCGGGGGATCTACATTTTGTGGGTCATCTTCGGAAGAATCGCTTAATGAATCATCGGAAGAATCCTCTAAATCGGACAAGGGCGATAACTGTCTTTTTTTTGATGGATCATCTTTTGGAAACTCGTCTATATCGTCTATGTCAATTCCCAGTGCCTCATACACGTGGTCCAAGTTGCACGTTCTTAGTTTTTCAAACTCGTCTTGTCTTATTTCCTTATGGACTGCCTTTATTTGCTTGTTTATCCCGGTAAGTGTTTGTTTGTTTCTTTTATTTCTTTTATTTCTGATAATTTTTTTAAAGTATTCTCCCATATCGTCCAGATTGATGTTGTTCACATTGGGTCCGTCTAGTCTTTTATATATAATCTTTGTGGCTTTGAAAAGGCCCGAGTCTGAATGTCCTTTGTACGTTTGTTCGCCAAATTCAATGGCATTCGGGTTTATTCTCCCGCCTGGTTCGGAAGAATCGTCACCAATGGCCTCTTTGAGTATGTCGAATATGTTTGTATCGCCATTTCGAATGAATTTGTATTTGAGATAGACATACAGGATGACAAGTCTTATGAATGGTATTAGGGCCACGAAGGGTATATTTTGAATGATTTCGGTATGGCCTGGCTCTGATGCCTGTTTTTCCCTTCTGGGTTTGATGAATTCGTGCAAAATTTGTTTGATATCTTTTTCTACAAGTTGACTGGCGGGCATGGACCAAGACCATTGTATTTCCATACCTTCCAATTCTCCATCTCTTCGTCTTAAATTATTCGTAATACCAACTTTAATTTGGTTGTTAATGGCGTTTTCTTTTTTTCTGGCCAGATATAGCCACGTATACCAACGCTTACCCTTTTTCGTGGGATATGACGTCCCTCCTTTGAACATATCAGACTGAATAAATTCTTGGACACTGGCGGCCAAAAATTCCGAACATTCCGAACATTCCATTCTCTTTTTGTTTGAAAAGACATTTATACTAAAATTTTGGTCACGACGAATAATCTTCTGTAAAGCTTATGTGATTTTGAAATAAAAATTTAGAAATGGAGATCAGATGCGTTTGAACTGCGAGTTCGGTGACTGCCTTTGTTCCAAATGCATCGGTTCGCCAAAATGTCGTCGTTGTGGCCATGGGGAGTGTTGGCATAAACGTTCTGTACAGTTTGATTCGCCACGAGTGTCTGCTCGCAGGGGTCAATACGTGAAGGTGCCGATTGTCCATGGGGTGTTCATTCCTATGGCACCTCCAGTGTCGCCTTTAGAGTCTGAAGATTCGGACAATTATTGTTCACATTCGGTGGCGTTGCCTGTCTAAAAAAGTCAGTATTTATGGCGGGCTTGCTTCCAATAAATGGAAGCCGAACTTATACACACTATGAAAAATCACGGCTTGGAGGCTTCCCACAAATTACTAGACGATGCCCATAAAGACGGTCAGCGGATTCACCGCGAGCGTTTTGTGGATATGGTAGTGAATCATGTCCTTGAAAGCAATCATGTGCCCCATGTAGAGGCTGTCCTCCAAAAAATGGATCGACAACCTAAAATCGAAAAGAAACTTTTATTAAAGTTTTAGTCATATGTGGTATTTGATTCTCAACCGGTACATTGACTGAAAAGATCGCCGAAATGGAAGAAGTGACCGTTGAAATTATCCCAACCGAGGAGCAACTCCAACTTTTAAGGGGAGACATGAATTTGGCCGCATTAAAGGCGGCTGATTTTTTGGGATATCAGGACTATATTAATAATTGGATCATAAATTGGACACAAACAAACAATTATGCCCCGATGGAGTTGCCACTCTGCGTTTCAGAAACGATTATCACCGACAAAAAAATGCGAAAACATTATCGCCGGTATGTGAAAGCTGCTGTTGTTTCGCATGATATGGAATGGCTTCGGACACATTACATTGTTTCTTATGAACGCGTATGGAATTATGTTCAGTTTGAACACATTCCTAAAGTTATATTTGAGATCTTATGGTCCGAAACACACCTGCCATTAAATCTGGCCAGTTTTTTGGCGGGTTCGCGGCGCATAGACCTATGGCCAATCTTTGTGGCAGAGTATGGCCCCACCGCATGCATGGAAACAGCTTTAAATCAAAAGTGGCCCGCAGGTACCATCTTTTGTTTAAATGATGGCGCAGATTTACATGCGAAAGACTTTATGCGCGACGCGATGTTAATGGATCCATCGATAGTACGGTGTATTCTTTTGGCAAATCCCCCGGCAACTAAGGAAGCCTTTGAAGAGTTTTTACTATGGAAAAGAATGCATAGAATACAAGACGTCCCCCTGATAGAAGAATTCTTTTGGATCAATGGATTTAAAGAAAACGAATAAATATACTATAACTTCTATTTTTATAAAACATACATGTCTACCAATATTAGAGCATCTTCCGCCAATCTTTTAGCGCCCATCGCCTTAAAAACACAAATGCCATTGCGCACAGACCTTGCGGAGGCCATCGTCGGCTATAGAACCACCATCAACAACATTTTGACAAAGAAAGACCCCAGACTGTTAGTGATCATAGGCCCTTGCTCTGTTCATGACCCAATAGCCGTCAAAGATTATGCCAATAAACTCGTCTCCCTACAACAAAAATGCCCAAACATATTCTTTGTCATGCGCACCTACTTTGAAAAACCAAGAACCAGAAAAGGATGGTCCGGATATTTACATGACCCAGATCTCGACGGAACAAACAATATGCAAGCAGGCACACAACTCACAAGGAAATTGCTCATAGAACTGGCCGCACTAGGCGTACCATGCGCCACAGAAACATTATCCCTAATCGCACCACAATATTTTGATGACCTCATCGCATTTGCTTGTATTGGCGCCAGAACCACAGAGTCTCAACCCCACAGAGAACTCGCATCCGGCCTATCCGTACCCGTAGGATTCAAAAACTCCACATCTGGCTCTGTAACGGCCGCCATCAATGCCATACACTCCGCCACAGAACCAAAATCATTCATGGGCATCACCCAAAATGGAAAAGCAGCCGTCATTCACACCACGGGCAATCAAAACTGTTGCCTTGTCCTCAGAGGGGGCACAACGCCCAACTATGAACGCGCCATCGTTCAAAAGTATGTCGAACAACTCGATTCGGAAGGCATCAACCGAGCCATCATTGTAGATGCATCGCACGGGAATTCGGGAAAAGATTGGCAACAACAAATGCAAGTCATTGATTATTTGAGCAAAGCAAGACATCCATCCATACGCGGATTAATGATTGAAAGCTTTATCAGAGATGGATCCCAATCGGTTCTAAAAAAACCACTCGAATATGGCATCTCTGTTACCGACTCGTGCATTGGATTTGATAAAACAGCAACCCTCATGATACAACTTAACAACACAATAAGATAAGTATTTTTTTTTATGAACATTCTAAACAAATCAACCCTATATAATAGACAACTGACACTATCATAATGAATGATACGTATCATTCTCATCGCCATGATCATTGTCGTGAGTAATGCTTTTAGTCTCGTACCATATCTAGAACGATACAGATCCACAAGAGACATATATTCTGAAGCGGTCCGTCAATTCAAAACCACTGCAGCCGACTACAAAACCGCAAAAAGTGCTTATCTTGCAGCGTCCTCGTCCATGACACAAGACATACACGAGTTTGATCAATACGATCACCCGGACCGCAAAATTGCCAAGTTCAAAGCCACAAAACACAAACTTAATCACATACTCGCACGAGAAATGCGCAAATGCGTCATTCATATTAAAAAAATAGAAATTGATATACAAAAGGCGAAAAACGCGCGCGAACAATCCACACAAAGACGAAGGCTAGATATTGATCCAGAACATATCATAATGGCCACCCAACACCTTTATGAACAATTGAATATTGAAATGGATAAAGAACAACAACGGTGCAAATTTATTCAGCATGACCTCAAAACAAAGATACATGCAGTCGAACATAAAATATCCGAACTCAAAATGTTCGCCATCTAAAAAAGAATACTATAAACAGTCATTTTTTTTTATATAACATGAAACTTTTTACTATTGGACTCATTGCCGGAACTGCTTTCGCGGAACCCAACCTTAGACCAACAGATAGAAAACTCAGCGGCGAGACCATCGGTATCGATCACACACTAACCCTGGATGGGACTGCTTACGTCAATTTAAACACCATCGCGGGTGTTAAAGTTCTTGCCGAAGCATTTAAAACACAAGAAGAAAATAGATTAGAACAATGCACGACGGACCTCCTTGTTACTTATGGCGAGGAAAAAATAGCTTATGACTCTGATTTAATAGCTTATAATTGGGCCACTGCCAAAAAAGCTTTTCTTTGTCAGGAATGGTCTGCTTATGAGGGGTGCAGCACTGAATCCACCCCAGATGCACTCGTAGGCCAAGATGCTGAAGCTGATTTAGCTTCACAAACGGCCTCCTCAAGAAGACGACTGGATATCACTGTAGAACATCTTGAAATCTCTCTTAATTATCTCGGTTCGGGGATGACGACGTGTCCTGCAGAACCCGAAACGACTAAACCATCTGATTGTCCGGCGTCAGCGCCTTCCACAGTTAATGATCCTGGAGCCTGGGACACTGCTAACGGAGACGAACCCGATTATAGTGGAACGTTGACACCGCCGACAGAGCCAACGCCTCCGGCCGGTTGTGGAATTATCTGCGATGACGCGCGCACAGATCCACAAATGTTTGAATGTTCTATAAGGAACCAATGTATAGCTGAAAAGGTTTGTGGAATCAAGCGCGTTATATTGCAGTTAGACCCGAACCATACGTTTTAACTAAAAAAATAAAGAATAAGTGATTTTTATTTACATCCTATATTATGTATTCACGATGAATATTCAAGCCCGTGCGATGGATATCGTCTCTAATTTTGAGCGAACATTGACGCCATCTGTTGAGGAAATCCCCGAGCCTTCGTCGTGGTGGTCACCGACGATGGTGATGTTGGAAGATGATCCCGAGATTCCGTTGGAGATGCGTCTCTATTGTGGCTGGGAACCGTTCAAAGAGCGCAGTTGTGATGACTGGCACTTTTTTGCGCCTCATCACGTGTTTCGTTTGCCGGAGGAGTCTGACTATTTGATTGCACAAAAGCCCTCTAAATGGTTGATGTTTTCCTGCAAGGATAGTTGTTGGAAGATCCTTCATACGGGTCGTTTGACGAATAGTGCGAAAAGTTTTGGTGATATAGTTTCATATCTGTAGAATAAAAATTCAAAAATCTATTTTACTAAAATTTTGGTGAAATGATTACTAAATTTTTGGTGATTATTGCGTGTCAATGATCTTTGTCAATAGTATTATCATTTATATAGTGTTCAATATTCTGAAGAATGATCACCAAAATTTTGGCAAATGAAAGACTAAAATTTTGGCGAATCAACAACCAATTTTTTGGTGAAATGAAAGCGACCTTTGGCAAATGAAAGACTAAAATTTTGGTGAAAGACCAAAATTATAATCATTTGCCAAAAAATTGGTCTTTGTTAATTTTAGGAAGAAAGACCTGGAATTTATAAAACATGTCAATTACACCACCGCCACATGTCACAAAACCCATGCCAAACGCACCGCAAAAGAAAAACAAGTCGGTTGACGATACTTTTGGACTCATAGCGGCCTTCGATCACAATATCGTATTCCATGGAAATGGTAAAGACAATAATGAAGATTTAACGTCTAAGGTTCACGGCACGACAAATCGTGGGCTTCAATTGTCAACGGGTAAGACCACGACGGAAACTGGTAAGTCTGGTAAGTCGTCAGTAACAGCATTTATCAATATCAAGTTGAATCTGGGAGATTGTTTAGAGGATGGTGGAAAGAATGACTTCAACCACCGCCAACAGCAAATAGTGATTGGAATAGAAAATAGTCCTGATATATATGATTATTATTTAGAAAATGACTGTTGGTATATTGGTTGTTATTTCGTAAACAATCCATTTAATACAATCTTAAGTATCTATGAATTTGAAGAGTTGTTTCGAGATGTGATGCTTAAATTAGGTTTTAATGAAGAAGGGAAAAAATATTTCAACGGAGATAGTTATGAACAATTATTTATTCAGATTGAAAAAATGATGAATAGGCTCATAAAGACATTGGATGACACCAAAGGCGGCAAAAAATGGAGTTATAAAGAATATAAACATCATGGTGGAATTAAATTAAATTTCCAAAAAATAGACCAATTTTTAAATGAAAAATAAAAATAAAAAAACTTTGATCGTACATAACTATTTACTAATCATTGTGGTTTGCGGGCTGCAACATCTCTGCAATTTCCAGAATAAATTGCGCCGTTGCCAAAAAATTGGTCTTTCACCAAAATTTTAGTAACTCAATGACCAAAATTTTAGTAACTCGATGACCAATTTTTTGGTCTTTGTTCGCCAAAGGTCGCTTTCATTTCGCCAAAGGTCGCTTTCACCAAAATTTTAGTAACTCAATGGCCAAAATTTTGGTCTTTCATTTCACCAAAGGTCGCTTTCATTTCACCAAAAATTTAGTAATTCAATGGCCAAAATTTTGGTCTTTCACCAATTTTTTGGTAAATCTCTGACCAAATTTTTGGTAAATCTCTGACCAAATTTTTGGTAAATCTCTGACCAAATTTTTGGTAAATCTCTGACCAAATTTTTGGTAAATCATGACCAAAATTTTGGTCTTTCATTTCACCAAAATTTTCGAAATCATTGACCAAAATTTTCGTATATATAAGTTGCGTTTCATCTGTTCATAATGGAAACTACAAATTTATTGGGATTAGATTGGGAACCCTACAATGGCCCCAAAAACCCAAAAGATACGTTTCAAAAATCTTTGATCGGAAGAGCTCTAACAAGTTGCAATACAAAATGGTTTAAGACATCTTGGTTGGGCATATTTATTTATACAACAGTGGCATGTCTCAATTATCTCATCGGTTATTATGGTATTTACAGAGGAATGGGCTACAATACACCTGTCCATAGCCGTGTCCGCATTTTCGGAGATCTGGTGACAGTGGGTTGGTTTGCGTTGGGTTTTGTGTCATTGCCTTGGCATCAGTGGGAGGAATTGACGTGGATAAAGACTCGTGATTGGGCTGGTTTCGGTCGTTTTATGGCCTGGTGGTTGGGAACGATAATGACTTTCTTTGTGTATGGATGGATGGGTAAGGATCCGTTGTTTCAGACTTCGCTGGCATCTAATTTGTCTGCAGATCAAAGAGCTGTGTATGTGGTGGTGTTTACTGTTATATTTGCGATTGTGATCTATTGGTTTGGCAAGTTATGTCCTTGTGGTAAGTTCAAGCGTATGTGTGACCCTGAAACTTCTCGCAAAGTTATTTTCATCCGTATATTGGCATTATTGGGTTCATTGTGTGTGGTTTCGTATTTGGTGTGTGATTCTGAATCGTGTGAGTATCATTTGCACCATTGGTGGTTTGGTTTTGTGTTGATAATGCTTTCGTCGGCATCCTTGGACAATTGGTTTGATTATTTTTTGCAGGGGATATTTTGGACGTTTTTAACAGAATCGATTTTCAATTATGGTGTAGTATTTGGTAGGTTTTTTATTTAAGAAAAAAAAGATTAATTAAAGTCTAGTCTTGGTATGTATTCTAGTTTTCTTTGTTGTCTGCCACCTGAAGATGATTTAACAAAACAATATACAATGTTGGACACAGCAAACAATATGAATAAACCTGCTCCTATGAGTCCTGAAATGGAGAGTTCGCTTATTTTTGCCTGAAGATTTTGAATTTCTTGTTCTGCAAATATATCGATACCGTCTCCTTTGTCGCCCTTTTCGCCTTGAAACCCTTGTATGCCTTGGTCTCCACGATCGCCCTTATCTCCTTGGTCGCCCTGTAGGCCTATTTCTCCTTGTGGACCTTCTGGACCAATTTCACCTTGGGGACCTTCTTCGCCTTGGTCACCTTGGTCTCCTTTGACACCTTGTTCACCTTGTTCACCTTGGTCGCCTTGTTCACCTTGGTCGCCTTCGGGTCCAACTGGTCCACCTGGGTCACCTTTATCGCCTTGAGGACCTTCGTTGCCTTGGTCTCCTTTGGGACCCTGTGTACCAGAGTTGCCTGTTTCGCCACGGTCTCCCTTGAGACCTGCAGGACCTTGGATACCCACAGCGTCAACGCCTTTGGATCCTTGTAGGCCTTGTGGTCCTGCAGGTCCTTGGATCCCTTCTGCTCCTCTAAGTCCAACTCCTGCAGCGCCGACTTCGCCTTTAGGTCCTTGTGGTCCTACACCGCCTGCAGGTCCTGCAGGACCCATATCTCCGTCATCGCCTTTATCGCCTTCGGGACCCTCATCACCCCGATCACCTTTATCGCCATCAGGTCCTTGTTGTCCTTGAACGCCTTGATCTCCTTTCACTCCTATCCCCTCCGGTCCTTGTATGCCTTGTGGTCCCAATGGACCAGCTGGTCCTACACCGCCTGCAGGACCTTGCACACCCAATTCACCTCTTGGTCCTACAACGCCATCAGGTCCTGCGGGACCAGCCGGTCCCTCTTGTCCCCTTAACCCATGTGCACCTGTATCACCACGTGTACCTTGTGGTCCTGCAGGACCCATATCTCCGTCTTCGCCATCACGACCTTCCTCGCCATGTTCACCGTGTTCCCCCTTAAGGCCTTGAATACCATGGAGACCGTCTCTTCCTCGAGCACCTGCAGCACCTGTAGCGCCAATTTCCCCCTTTTCACCGTTTCTACCGTCTTCACCTTTTCTACCATCTTCACCGCGTTCCCCCTTCTCGCCATCTCTTCCCTGTTCTCCACGGTCACCTTTCTCTCCTTTGGCACCATCGCGTCCTTGTTCACCGCGTTCTCCCTTCTCGCCTTTGGCGCCATCTCTCCCCTGTTCACCTTTTTCTCCATTTTCACCTTTTCCACCATTTTCGCCCTTGTCTCCCTTTCCACCAGTGTCTCCTTTGGCACCATCTCTGCCTTGTTCTCCGTTTTCGCCCTTTTCACCCTTGAGACCTTGGTCTCCTTTGGCACCATCGCGTCCAGCTTCGCCTTTTTCACCTTTTTCACCTTTGTCTCCCTTTTCGCCTTTGGCACCATCGCGACCAAGGTCTCCTTTATCGCCATCTCTTCCCTGTTCGCCTTTCTCACCTTTGGCGCCATCTCTGCCTTGCTCTCCCTTTTCACCACGTTCGCCTTTAAGACCTTGGTCTCCCTTGGCACCATCACGACCATCCTCTCCTTTGGCGCCATTCTCCCCCTTTTCACCATCACGGCCTTGGTCACCCTTTTCTCCCTTTTCTCCCTTGAGACCTTGGTCACCTTTGGCACCATCTCGGCCATCCTCTCCTTTGTCTCCTTTCTCTCCCTTCTCTCCACGTTCTCCTCTATCGCCTTTGAGGCCATCTTCTCCGCGCTCTCCTTTGGCGCCATCACGGCCATCTTCGCCTTTATTACCGTCCTCTCCTTTGGCACCGTCTCTACCTTGTTCCCCTTTATCACCTTTGGGTCCTTGAACGCCTTGTTCTCCTTTGGCACCATCACGACCATCCTCTCCCTTTTCTCCGCGTAGACCTGTATCACCCTTTGGACCGGTCTCCCCTTTGTCACCCGATTGGCCTCGATCCCCTTTGATACCAGTGTCGCCGTGTTGGCCTTCTGTGCCTTTGTCACCCCTGTCACCTTTTGGACCGACATGTCCAACAAGACCTGCGGTGCCGGTTTCGCCTTTTGCTCCATCTTCACCACCTGGTCCTTGTAAACCATCACGTCCTTTGTCACCTTTTGGACCGACATGTCCAACAAGACCTGCGGTGCCGGTTTCGCCTTTTGCTCCATCTTCACCACCTGGTCCTTGTAAACCATCACGTCCTTTGTCACCTTTTAGACCAGTGTCACCCTTAGCGCCCCTTTCTCCAGTATCTCCGCGTTCGCCCTTGGTACCAATATTTCCTTTATTGCCCTTGGGTCCGGTATCGCCGGTATCTCCCTTAAATCCTTGAACACCTGGATCACCACGATGACCATCATGACCGGGTAGTCCAAGGGGACCACGTTCGCCAGCATCGCCGGTATCGCCATTAGGCCCGGTATCGCCTTTGTGTCCAGTTTCGCCTTTGTGTCCAGTATCTCCATCATGACCAGTCTCTCCTCGAAATCCTTTATCGCCTTTAAAGCCCTGGATGCCCTGGATGCCGTGGTCACCATCATGACCATCATGACCAGGTAGCCCAAGGGGACCAATCTCACCAGTCTCACCCGTATCTCCTTGGGGACCAGTCTCGCCTTTGTGCCCAGTATCTCCTTTGGCGCCAGTCTCACCATCACGGCCATCCCTACCTCTTGTGCCCTGTTCACCGGTATCGCCTTTAAAGCCCTTTTCTCCAGTATCTCCACGAACACCTTTCGAACCTACCATACCGACAGCTCCTTTAGCTCCAGCCGTGCCCTTTTCACCGACATCTCCTGTGGAACCTTTATCGCCCTTAAACCCTGGAATACCTTGCGGGCCAACATGGCCAATATCACCACGGTCACCTTTATCGCCCTTTTCGCCACGGTCGCCCTTAAACCCCCGAAGGCCTTTTTCGCCATGTGATCCCGTTTCATGATCATGATTACGATCATGATCATAATCATAATCGTAATCATGGTCGTCCAATGAATCGACGTAATGGTCATAAGATGTATGATATGGGCGTGTTCCGCCCAAAACTGACGAAGTTTCTTTGTTTAAATTGTCTGTGGCTGTATTATAAGAGTCTTCGAATCCCGATAAAGAGTTCGAAGCCCCTGTTGCAACAACTATATATATCAATATGTTTATTGATATATATATTTTCATTCATAGAATTTGTTCTACATTTATAGGGGTTTTATGTAAAGTATGAATATTTAAAAATTATATGTTTTATTAAAAAAAATGTTTGCTGATCTGACGCTCAAAATTTTTCAGGGGCCTGTCAATAGACTCGGATGTACGGCTAATCTCTCAAGTTCATCTAGAGTCCTATCACTTTCCCCTTTGATGGTGGTTAATTCACCGGCACGTTTCAATAGATATTTATTGTTTTGACGAATGCTCGGTATTTTTGTTCCTAAGAGATTCGGACGAAAGGCTAATCTCTCAAGATCGTCTAGAGTCATATCATTCCCGTTGATGGAGTGGGAGTGTAGCACATTGGTCATATCTAACAACATATTTCTGGGTTTTGGCAGGTCTTTTAAGGCCGAAAGACTTGCTATTTTGTATGCGTTGGCCCTGGCAAATAAAGTTTCGGTGGTGGGTCTTCCAGTCGCAGATGCCATTGCGAAACACGCGAGAGCGATAAATTTATTCATAGTATAATTCTTTTATATATATTTATAGTGCGTTTTTTTTATTTTACTTATGTCCATCCTTGTGACCACCAATCGCTCGGCGCTTCCTCGTGTGGCAATCCTTGACGTTCCAAAATAGCATCATTCGATTCAACAGAAAAGTCACCCATGGGGGAGGATGACAGAAACGGCGAATTCTCTTGCAAATTATCAATTAAACTTTCGGGATCCATCATAATTCTTTCCAAATCGTCTTCGTCTAATTTTTCAACGTCCAGGAGTTTTCTAGGTTTCTTCATAAGAGACATCAATAAACTATTCGGGCGGTGGTCAGTCGTCACCAATAAACCAGATTCCGACTGAGGAATAGACGATGACGCGACAGCAGAAATCAGAAGAAATACACGTTTCATTTATAAAAGAATATTATTTACTTTATAGTGTTTTTTAGTCTACATTCTATGATCTTCCAGGAATGTCCAAATATTCTCAACTGTATGATATTTAGATTCAGAACTTGTTGTTTTCCAGTAAGAGTCTTGTAAAACACTTAGATGCTGAAGTTCGGACGATTCCAATTGGAAATTACGAACGTAATCTTGACCATTCGATTGAATAGTAGACGCCTTTAGACGTCTTTTTGAGTGTTGTTTATTTAATACGTCCGAATAGATTTTAGTTGCACCAACATATGCATCGCGCGCAGCATGATACGGCGAGGTGGCCAATTTCATTGTTTTGGCAGATTTAAGATAAGCTTTGCGCCTGTCGTTGAATTCATTCTCAAACGCATTCAAAGTATTGTCCTCGCTTAATTTCTTCAGAATAGCGTCGTCTATGTCTTCGTCCAAATGACGCCTGAATATGGGCATTTCTTCGTCTTTCGCGATAGCCTGTGTATAACTTCCCGATGCAATTTTGTAAGCTCCCATCGAAGCCTGAAACGGACCTACGTTTGATTTGAACTCCTTTACAGCCGCCGCATATAGATTCCTAGCATTCTTGTATCGACAACCGTACAAATCAAGAGTCCATGAATTCGTACCCGCAAACTTTTGATCACAATCTTTCCAATCCAGTTGTTCATCAAAGTCCTCAGCTGATGCCAACGATAATGTAAACATGAGTACAGCAAAACGTTTCATTTTTATCCGAATCAAAGCATACCTAAATAGTGTGTTTTTTTAAATCGTTTTCATAAAAATTAATTATACATTATTCTAATTTAGTCTAAATGTTTACCCATAAACTCTTCAATAGATTGGGCAGTATGAAACTTAGCCTCGGAACTACCAGCCTCCCAGTAAGCCTCCTGAAGAATTTTGAGGTGGTTAGCATCAGTAGATTTAAGAATGAGTCCACCGTGGGACGAAGATCCCGTTTTCAGGGGCTCCAATGGTTCGGCGCGGAGATGGCGTCTCTCGTACAAACTCTTAGTGTAGGTAGATGTCGCAACCACATAAGCGTCACGAGCAGCTTTGTAAGGACCGGTAGCCAACTTCAGATCGCTCGCAGCCTTGAGGTAAGAGTTGCGGGTGGCTCTGTATGTGGTCGCATATTCTTCAAGATTAAAGGCACCGGCAATGGTAAGAAAACCGAGCATGGCCATTTTCATGAGAGTCTTCATATTATAGAATAAAAAAATACTGGTTATATAGTGTATATTTTTGTTGAAGCGTTGATTAAAGATTTATCTCAAAATTAATTGTTCAATAGAGTGAGCCGTCTTATACTTTACTTCTGATTTTTCTGTTTTCCAGTATTGATGTTGAAGCACGACCAATGAAGCAACCTCTTTTGACGATAAATGTTGTGCCAAATGACCCCGATGAGCTTTTAAAAGCTTGTGCTCCGATATTGGTATGAATTCAGATGTAAACCGAAACTGGCTCCTGTGAATACTTCTCAACATTTTTTTCGCCGGTGGTCTCAATACGTTTTGTATCCGCTCAACAATATTAAACTTTTCTTCTGATGATTGTGAATTCCAGTAAGAACGTTGTAATCTTTTCAATTCTGACAAAGAATCCTTTGAGGCGGCCAGACGACGAATTTTGCCCCCCATTTCATCCATGGATGGAAGATCAGGCGCCTCTCCTTTAATCAAATCTCTCACCGAGTCGGTTGACCCAGATAACAGGTTGCCGATCTCAAAATCTCCAGAATCTATCGTCTGAGACAAGACCGTAGTCATAGACATCAAAGCCTCCTGTCTAGCATCGTAGATGTCCGCAGCTTTTCTTACTTCTCCAGTGGCAACTTTATATTTTTTAGACATTAAGATGTAAACCGAATAGGCTTTTTCCAATGGATGTAGACTCAAACCATCGTTCTTATGCACTTGACTAATAAGACGACGCGAATCATCCAGGTGCGGTACATCTCCGGTTGTAGTCTCGATATAAACCAGCGTTCCTCTTACAAATGCATCTCTTGATGCTTTATAAGCTGGAGCCACCTTTTCCAACTCTTCCAACGCAAGGAAATAACGATCTCGTGATTCTTCATACGGAGTTTCGTAGTTATCCAGCATAATATCGTCGTATTCTGGTATATCTCTACGGACAAAACATCCGACTGAATCCGATTCATACATAGCAGACAAAGACAAATCCGACTCACTTTTGTCGTGTGCCACGTTTGCGGCACCCCAACATTTGACGATTCCAGTGCTCAGAAGGGCGCAGGAATGTGTTTCTCCAACACTAACAGCCGCGCCCTTACCTCCCAATCTTGGGATATTAAAAAATCGGGCTGATGGATCCGCACGATCACCAGAGACATCATCACCACCGAATATGAAATCTTGGTATGTATGGTCAAATGTCGGACTTCCCCAACATACAACTTCTTCATCGTCCAGTAGGGCACAGGTGCCGCTGCTCCCGGCACTGATAGCTGTCGCTTTTCGAACCCCAAATCTCATGATATGATTTTGTGATGATTCCGATTTGATACCACTTATTTGACCATATCCATTATCCCCCCAACATTGGACCGAACCATCGTCCAGAAGGACACACGTATGTGCGCCGCCCGCACTGATAGCTGTCGCATTCATGTCTAACGACATCTGACAATTTGCGATACACTTTGCCGTATCCGAACACGGCTTAGGAGCATCTGGATTGATTTTGTTCACTGTTTTGCCAATAAACGCTTCAATGTCCGCATATTTAATGAGGGCCGGTGGTATCCAATCCGGTGGTATCCAATCAGGCTGCTTTTTTTCCTGAATTTTGTTCACTAGTATTTCCCAGCATTCATTTTCATCTGGACACAAACAGATGTCGGATAAGCAATCACTCTTCTGGTGAAATACACATCCATTAGGCAGGGAGGAATGTATGGTTTCGCCTTCTACTGTTTTAATGGTCTCCCAGTTTATTGACTCGCCAGAGGTAAGTTCAAAGTCTTCCAGCGCGTCTTTGACAGCAATTTTGCATTTGTCCTCGTCAGTTATAGGCGTGCATGAACCATCCTTAGTCGGGCCTGTTTGCACGCCAATAAATTTTCCTCCCAGAATATATTTCAGTTCAGTGAGGTGTTCAACAACTGACTTGTGCTTTTTTCCTCCCCAGCATTCGATTGATTTGTCTTCTAGAATGGCGCAGGTGTGTGTAGCCCCTGCGCTGATAGCCTTCGCATTTTTTTTCAATTGAATTTTCTTTGGAATCTCTGAATATGCCATTCCCTCCGAACCCTCTCCGAACTGAAGAAATTGGTTATCCCCCCAACATTTGACTGTTCCACTTTCTAGAAGGGCACAGGTATGCCAGCCGCCTACACTAATAGCAGTGGCCTTTTCTTCCAAATATTCCACTTTATATGGTGTGTTTGAAATTGGACCTTTGTGCCAGTTTCGCACTTTTTCGTCGATAGAACTCGAGCTTCCGTCATCGCTCCTCCAGGGTGTTTTTGTAGAGGGCCCGCCTGTCTGGCCGTATTGGTTATCCCCCCAGCATTTGACTGTTCCATCAATTAGAAGGGCACATGCGTGATTACTTGCGTCGCGGAAAAAGGAACCCACTCGTTTCGACAAAGATATGGCCACGGCCCTGTCTCCCAAATCTAATTTTTTGGGGAATTCATTTGGATCTTTGGTCGGTTCTTTAAAGTGGCCCAGCCGAGTCCAACACGCGATTGATCCATCTTCTTCTAAAATGGCACATGTATTTATCTGACCCGCGGATAAAAGTAGTTGTTTATTACACGTATCTTTGGTCGGTTCCGTCGTATCTTTAATCGGTTCCGAACTCTTGGGCGCGATTTTGTATCGATACGGATAAAAAGACTCAGCCATGCTACATGACATTGCAGAAACAATCATTACCGTTTGAAAAATTTTCATGATATTATTATTTAGAGATTCCTTTTATAGTATAAATAAATGACCGTTGTTTTATTGATTCAAAATTTCTTGGACAAAGGCGATTTATGTGGGTTACATTTTGAGTGTTTTTTCCGATAGGATCGCCTGTTTGATGAGTTGCCATTCCTTTTTCGTTTTTGAATCAGCTTGTGACAAATTTTGAATGGCATGAGCTAGCGACCGTATTGGGTGTTTATGGTCTGGTCTTTGTGACTGGAATACGATAACAACGCCGACGACATGTGCTACAACAGCTGCCACTAAAAACCCAAAATTATTGGACGTCACAAATATGACATAAATAATATGGATCAATGTGTTGGCGAGAGCATATCCCGCTATTTTTCCGATATTCCGTGTACCCGGCGGGACCGATAGAGCTTCCCGGTGAATTTGTTTCGTATTTGTGGTTAATTTGTGTTTTCCGGCTAGTATGACCATGTATAATAGGAGTATGGTCATGTATAAAGAGACACTGGAACAGGTTATGCCCAATATGTTTATTTTTGCGGACATGAAAGCCGAATCTTTGGTTTCGCACATTCGTGTTCACTCGTTTGATTTTAAATAGTATATTTCGTCGGGTGAACTGGAAGAGTTTTCTGATCTATTTAGGTCTATAAAAAATAATAATATATATGTTGGCTTTCCTTTTACAAGCTATTTTTGCGGCGGGCCAGCCCGATTCCGACGTTCCACTGACGCGCAAGCATTTGGAAGAAATAAAAAAGCGCCCACCTCCCAAAATGACAGCTTCAATTCCTAAAAAAAAGGTGCGTCAATGGAAGGGTGTATATGAACATAAGGATACGCCTATGCATCATCATTGATCTGTTCAAATTTCTTTTTGGCTCTTGGCCACGCCAGTTCCATAAACGCATCGATGTCAAATCCTAATTCATGGGCATTTGCTCTTAGATGTTCCTGTAGTTCTTTTAATGTACCAGCCTCCGCAATAGAATGTTCCATAATGTATATATGTTTAGCGGCATTGGTGCATCTTGTGTAGTGTATGGCCCAATGTTTTTCAAACCATTCTTCGAATTCTTGGCCGGCGCATGGTTCTAAATGATCTAGAAAGGCATTGACTGCTGGCCATGACATATTTTATTGTACTTGTACGCGTTTATTTAAATAACACATATTATTATATTTTGTGATTATGACGTTTTGTTGGTATAAATGTATGTTTACAGTGTGAGTATGGTTTCGCGATTATATGTAGAAACAATGAACCCTTTAATTTTTCCGCCCGAGGAATGTCCAATTTGTTTGAAAGATATGTGGACACGGGTTACTTTATCATGTGGTCACGAATATCACCTGGAATGCATTGGCGCTTGGTTTTTGCGCCAGCAAAATTGTCCATATTGTCGGCATCCCTTTTCGTGCCCGCCGTCGTTGCCTCCTTCTCCTCGTTCTTCGGAGTCTTCAGAGTCTTCTGACGACGAAGAGGAAACAGCTTTACAGTGTGCCAATCTATGCGGTTTTTGTTTCGGACGCCGGAGACGCTCGCCAAGACAGATTGGCCGACGACCACGCTCTTTGACGTATTGAGATGTATGGTGCCGTCCCATTGGTCAGCGCCTGCTTTTTCGTGAAAAGTGTCCATTGCGTTTTTAAATTCTGGTTTATTGGATAAATCTAGTTTAATGCTGGGGCCAAAGTGTTCTGAAACCGTTAACGCTGGACATTTGATTATGAATGAGTCATACATGGGTAGTGAAAAATCTTGAAAATTGAAATGTTCCCAGAGCCATGGCTTTCGAATATTTGGCGGGGCGCCGGCCATTTTGATAACCCGTATGCCTCCCGAAAAGCCGGCTCTGAAGCCAAATGAAACTTGGTCGGCGTCTGTGGATACGTTAAACGTCCAACGAACCGAAGCACGGACCATTGAGCCTGGAACCAGATCAAAAAGACCCGTAATTTCTCCAGCAGGATTGTACATATTAATAAACTGCTTTTTATGGCCTCTTTTCGTATAGGCATAATCCAACAGACGAATGTTTTGGACTTGTCTAGAACATGCGGCCCAAAAAGAATCAAACGTAGAATGATCTCGATTCGCCAACGGCAATAGGGCACGTTCGTACACCATACGAGCACAATTTTTTAATTGTTCTGTAACATTGTCGGCCCATTCTTTCTTCGAAACCTCCAAAGATAATGTGTGTTCCTCGCCGCGGAACGCATTGACGTTAGAAGTTTTTGCCATGCATTCTGGCGTTATCGCTGACCAATCTTGGCCATCGGCGTAAAAATACGCCGTATTTCCAAATACACGCACGTCATCGGGAACAAGACCTTCTGCAAAACCACGATGTTGTAGGTGTGCCAGTGGACATTTTAAATCCGTAAAAATTACATCTCTCAAGGCAAAAATATTCATTACTGAACTTTAAACAGATCTGTACATACAAAACGAATAATACTAAAATATGTTGTTTTAATGAGGAGCTTGAAAGTATAAAATTCTATCATTTTACCAAAAAATTGGAGATCATTTAACCAAAAAATTGGTGATCATTTAACCAAAAAATTGGTGATCCACCAAAAAATTGGTGAACATTTTACCAAAAATTTGGTGATCATTTAACCAAAAAATTGGTGAACATTTTACCAAAAATTTGGTCTTTCATTCATCGTGACCAAAATTTTGGTCTTTCATCGTGACCAAAATTTTGGTGATCATCCACCAAAAAATTGGTGAACATTTTACCAAAAATTTGGTGATCATTTAACCAAAAATTTGGTGAACATTTTACCAAAAAATTGGTCTTTCATCGTGACCAAAATTTTGGTCTTTCATCGTGACCAAAATTTTGGTGATCATCCACCAAAAAATTGGTGAACATTTAACCAAAAATTTGGTCAATCATTCGCCGCCAAAAATTTGGTCAATCATTCGCCAAAAATTTGGTTAATCTTAATTAAGCAAATGGACCTACAAGAAAACTACGCATGTCCATTCTGTTGGCACAATTCCTGCAACAACACTCACTCGAAAGGTATCGCCACCGATTCTTTAGTCGAAATGATTGAATTTGAAGGCGGAACAGTAGATAAAGCTAAAACATGTAATAAATGCCATATGAATTATACGATATCCCGTTTTTGTAATTTTTGTAAACTTGATCAACCTTGCCACAAACATTATGCCTCTGTCTACAACGGAGGCCAATGGTTACACATGTCCAGTGAAATGCATCTTATATACATGCGGAATTCGCCATACTGTCCAGTGTGGCAATCGAGACCCGAACAGATTGGTCGTTGGTATGGGGCACAGGTTCAAAACTATGTTGATGCGTGTAATACATTGACAAGAATGACAAACAATGAAATAGCCAAACAAGAAATTCAAAGTCTAATTGCAACCGTCCGCGCTTCATACGACACCAAGTCGGCGCTCTGGAATGGTCTGTACGGTATCTGTAGAAAGTATTTCTCGGGTTCAGACAAGTGTTCAAGAGCTATACATACATATTACGATACAATTATAAAAAAACTTTAAACAGACATTCTCATATGTTCTACTCCATCTTTAAGAAATATAACTTCTATTCCTTTGTTCCTGATCTGACAATTGGCTAGCCAGTGCTGCTTAAACTGTTCACAAATGTCTTGTTTGTCTTCTCCTTCGAAACAAGACGCCAAATAAACCAATCTAGCCCGGTCTTCGAAAATTAATTTTGTGCAAAATAGTTCTGTTTGAGCTGTCTCCAGCTGCTCCAGACCCGCGCGAATTGCGTCGATGGTCCAACTGATCCTGGCGTTTTTGGCTTTCAAAGTGACCGTGGATGTTCTGGATACGTTTTTGATCAAATTTAAAGCTTCAAAAGCATTCAGATCTAGGAAGAAGACGCGATTGTCGCAAACCTTTGCGAGTGGATATGAAGAAGGAAGAAGATCCAAGGACATTTTTTTGTTCAGTAAAATGTTAGTAAATGTTGGTGACGACGGAGACTAAAATGTTGGTGACGCCGAATCCACGGACTAAAATTTTGGTCATATATATGGCTGAACATTTGTATTTAATATGATATCTCGTCGCGAAAAACTCACTCCGATCCAGCGCAAAAGATCCCAGCGTCTTCGTCTGGACGACCGATGTGAAAGTTTGAAGACGTTTAGTACGGTCTGTGATGGTTCCAAGCTCTATTCGTTGATTATTGACGGTGTTTCTGCGCTTCCAGAGGGCGAAAGTTATCCATTGGAAAAGCAGTCTGATATTCAGTTGCCTGGTGATTGGTATTGGGGTCCTTGTGATATGTTTGGCAATGCGACGGAAAAGAGTGTAGAAGAATGGCGTCAGATTTTGCATAAAGATGGTACGGCAACAACTCGTCTTGCTTGGCGGGACGTCAAACCGCCGAAATGGTTTGATGAGGGACCGGCCATGTATATTTACAGATGCTGTAAAAGAATTTAAGTATGACTTTTAGAATAAGATATATTTTATAATGTGTAATTTAAGTATGTATTTAAGCAAATATTTTTCGTGTCATTATCTCGAGAACTAGGACGTTTCAGAGGCTCTAACCACGCAATCTGAGCACGAGATGCAAAGTTGCCTCCTTTTGTATATTGTAATCTGACAGTGTGCGTCCGCTTTCTAGTTGTTTACCTGCGAATATGCCAAGTACCCTGCCTTTCAGCGAGGGAGTAGACTGTACCTTGCGATTTCATAAAAGCTGATTAGGCTTCTCCACCGCGCCACCGTTCAGTCGTTGAAGGGCCACCATATACTTATCATAACGTACGTAGGCGGTCACACTGCGGATTATCCAATCCCAACCGTTGTTACCCGAGAAGTGCTATTAACACTGGTCCCTTGTAGATGTTTCCAAATACAGGTGGTAGGTTGGGCTCTAAGGAAGTTCCCGCTTCGAGCGGCGTTGCCTTGCTAATAGCAAGACTTGCTGGCGCTTTTAACGCCAACAGGGCCCATTAGTCGAGCCGTTGTTGATCTGGTGGTATCATTTAGACCAAATACCCTGCCTTTCAGCGAGGGATTAGACTGTATCTTAAGCTCCATCGAGTTGGTTAAACTGTCATTTGGAACCGATGCCCGTTCAGTCGTTGGGGCCTCATCATGTCCATTACCATGGCGGACGTAGACGATAAGCTGGCGGATTGCCCAATTCCTAGCGTTGTTACCATTGGGGACGGTCATTAACCGTGTTCTTGTTCAATGTTTCCAAGGAACAATGGGTAGCTAGGACTCTAAGGGGTTTCCCGCCTCAAGGCATCTCGCTTCCGAAGAAACTAGCGCTTGGGCGTTAAAAGAGGACCGCAATTGTTTTCCCGTGGTTAGAGCCTCTATAACCACGGCAAAGCGCTTTTCTAGGCGTACCGTTCACCTTCTTTATCTTGAATTTTAGCTTTGACGTTTTCGATCGTATCACTCGGCTCGACATCCAAAGTGATCGTTTTTCCGGTTAATGTCTTTACAAAGATTTGCATGTGGCATGTACATGCCACACTTTATAGGTATGAAAAGGGAATTTTAAGAGTCATATAAGACTAATGTTTTTTAGGATATTTATGTTACGGCTTAAATAATAGTTATATTCGCTCTAAGCTCTGCGTTGGCGCTTTTTCGAAGGAAAAACGTCGTGCATGACCCTTTCCAATTGGCCGAGATTATGAGAATAGTGTACGAGCCTGTTCTTGAGTTTTTCAATGGTTGCATCCCGTTCGGCGATCTGCTCGTCAGCATGTTCGGTCAATGATTGTCCAAATGCCATGCGCTCGTTATCCATATCCTTTTGAATACTTTTTACTTTGGTGCGTTCGACCTCCAATGTTTTCTCGAAAACACTCATACGATGGGCAAAGCCGTAGCGTTCGCTCTCCAAAACCTTTTGAATGCTTTTTACTTTGACTTTTTCGACCTCCATATCCTTTTGAATACTTTTTACTTTGGCGCGTTCGACCTCCAATGTTTTCTCGAATGAACTCATATGACGGGCAAAGCCGTCCGCGGATTTCATGATCTTGCGTTCGTATGCAACCATTCTCGGGCCAAACCGGCTGATGTCATCGTTTGAAGTCTTTAGAAGCGCTTCAGTTTCAGCTAGTTTGCGCTGAAGCGTTCGAATAGTATCAGAGCCTTCCGGTTCTGGACTGGACATTGCAGAATTTCTGACAAGTGCTTTGTTCACCGACTGAATTTTTTGCATTTTTTTTTGAAGTTCGGTGTTCTCCCGGTTAAGTTCGACGTTGCGCGCGATGAGCTGTCCGTTGCGCACGCGCATCCCATTTTGGCTGGATTCGACGACTGAATTGGCTTCCGCCTGTTGTGCAGACATGTCGCAAATGAGTTGAAGCATGAATGTTTTTTGAAAGGCATTCAAATAGGTTTTCTTGTGTTTGAGATCTCCACATGCTTTCAACTGTGCGGTAGTGATACCACGGTCGCGTGCCATCTTACACAGCTCTCTGAGCGTTTTGGACTGCATAAACGCTTGCGCGTCCGAATGGTAATCATTCCACGCTTCTTGATGCGTAAACGCGAATGTTTTGAGACTTGGGTGGGACATTGTTTGGATGTTCGGTTGTTGGGTTGTTAGCGAATGACTAAATAAATTTCCTGAGAATTTTCTCTGAATTATAAATGACTAAATTTTTTAGTCATGAGAATTTTCTCTGAATTATAAATGACTACATTTTTTAGTCATTTGAATCGATTAAATCAAATACTTTAATTATATATTTTTATTATATTGACCATACGAGTAGAGGATATTGTCGATGTCCAAACTGATCGGGAATAAACGAAAAGTAGACTCTGATTTACACAAAATCTATAGCTCTCAATATGTTAAACGATTGCATACCCGTTGGAGACCGCTTAAAATGAGATGGCGTTTGCGAATCATGGTTAAAAGATACAGATATCTTTGTAAAAATCGTGTGAAAAAAAATGTCTTGATACATTACAAAAAAAGCCGACAAAGAGCGAAAAAAAACTGGCGGAGAGCGTTTAAAGGCGTTATTAAGCATATCCGAAAGAAAAAGTCGCGCGTCATACGAAATTGGACCACCATAGTTTATAAAAAAATCAAAAAACGTCAAGCATACGAAGCTAAATTATTGAAGGCGCCTCCTGCCAGTTCAAAGGTGAAGGGGCGAGATGGTTCTACTCGCAATGGACTGGTTGTATCCTATTCTTTTTATCATCGACCATCATTAACGGTAGAAGAAATCGAACACCGTAATCATTTATTAAACGTGAATGAAAACACTTGTTTTTGGTGTAAATCAAACCCAAAAGAAGTACTGGATCATGCACATCCGGCTTGTTCTACAACCACTTCCTCATACTCTTGGACAAACGCTATGAACATATTTCCTTCTTGTAATCGGTGCAATACTAATAAAGGCGGTAAGCCTCTAAATACATGGCTGTCTAGATTAGAATCTAATTATTGTTGGACAAGTGAACAAATAGATACTTTTCGCACTTGGATGGCCAACAATAAAACAAAACTACTTTTCGATCAAAAAGACATTGAGTATGTAGAAAAACAATTCGAAATTATTAACGCATTTCATAAACTGGCCGAACACTGTGCCATGAACAAGCTGGATTTGAGCGATTTTGTTAAGATTACAGTTTGTAATTAAAAAAAAAACGTTATATACAATGTTCACTTCTGCGAATTCAATCGACGACAGATCTGATGTCGCACATTAATTTAAATCTATTTTGTAATATATCCATCAGATTTTCGAGTTGTTCAATTTCAGCATCTAGATTCAGTTGTCTCCATCTAGAGATATAACCAGCGTGATGACTCGCGGTTATGTCGGCAATTCTTGTTAAAAGTTGGTGTATCTGCTCGACACAAGAAACGACATGCGCAGACGCCGTTTTTAGGGGTTCTTTGTCGCATTTGAGCGCAAGACATGTGGCCTCAATGGTTTGTAATGTACATGTAATATCGTGTTTGATAAGACATTCTTGTAAAGTGGTCCCCGAGCCAGAGGAATGAAGAGAGGATACGAGTGTAACAGTGGAGTGTACTATAGGAGATATGGCTGTCGTCACGACCAATTTTCCAGCTGTCCCTGCGATATAGACGAGTCCTGGGTTAAACATTATGTCCATGTGTATAAAGTGACGTAAATAGTTCTAAAAAATTAATGTTGTTTATCTTTCCAATTCTATTATTTGGGTTGGCGGGAAGCACGATGATCCGAGAATTTTCAGAGGTTCATTCTGACGGATTTAACATTCTAATACTAATTGTGTGTGGTGCTCTTTTGTTAGCAGATCGTTTGGCAAACCGGGATGAATTTCATTACTGGGCCTTCATGTTTGTCGTATGGTCATGGCTCCTCGCAATATATTCCTTATTTCAATTCAATTCGACGAATCTGAAAATTGGATGTTGGTCATTCTCAGCTGGTTGTTGGCAAGCGATTCGATTAATCGTTTTAGATTAAAGAACAGCGACAATCACTCCAATGGCGATCGTAGCAGAGACAGTTATTCCTATCTCTGTAATAAGAATACTTACGATAATACCATATTTAAAGAAGATACTTTTTTATAAAATGAAATCTTTCTTATTATCTTTAGGATTATTTTCTATAAATGGTGTCAACGCCTCAGGAAATGTAGATAAATCTTCAATGTGTGTTGAAAGACCTATTGAATTTGCATATCCGACACGTAGTAGTCCAGGTTCTTTTGAACAATCACCCGAAGCAGACATTGGCATTTTTGAGGAACAAAAATACATGCAAGAGATGCAAAGCATCGTTGAGACGTTTGAGGAAAAGCTAAAAACGTCTCAAGGTCTGGAACCTGTCCTTGAGAATGCCATGTTCACCTTGCAAGATGTTGTGGATGTAGGCGGTATGGGTAAAAAGCGTAGACTTAATGACGCTGCCGTCGCCAAAACCGCCGCCATCAAGAACATTCAAAAGGCAAAGACTGTGGGAACGGTCGATCTTGCGGGCAATATGAAGGCGATCGAAGGCATGCAACCACAGATCAACGACATGGAACGCCGTGCCCAAATTGGATATCATCTTATTCCAGTATTGCAGCACGTTGTTGAAAAACTCCAAGAAATTGTCAATGTTGATGGTATGGGTAAAAAGCGTAGACTTTCTGAGGCGCATAAAAACAAAAGAAAAAATTTGCGCAATTCCAATAAAAACAAAAGAAAAAATCTGCACAATTCCAAAAAATACATAAGTGAATTAACCCATGAAGATAAACTCGCTCTTCTTAGTTCTGTCGGACCTCACATAGAACATATACATAATTCATATACAAACATGCTGACTGCGGCACCTGATACGGGAGGAGATAAAGAGTACACGGCCCCGCCTAACACTAACATGGTGCATTTGTTCAAATTAATGGACAGTACAGTAACAAGAGACATGCTGAAAAATTTAGTCAAGGATGGAATGAAAGAGTTTGATATGACGTACAGTCAGCCCACACTCACAGTTGGCCACGACAAGACAAAGGAATATTTTTACGAACCTAACTTTGAAGAGTATGACTGTTATAAACCTCCAACCCAACGTTTTGGAGAGACCTTGATATTTAATAGATATGACAATATCGATCTAGAAATCCAACAACAGGACCATATAGTTGAATACCTATCTCAGGAATCCGACACCACCAAATGCTCTACTGCGTCCCCCATTCCGAGAAATCTTGACGCTAAAGAGGTTTTCGAACAACATTTCGAATCAAGTTATGCGATTTTGGTGGTTAACGGTATACGTAAAAAAGTGCCGTATTGTGAACCAAAATCAAAACGTATGTTACATGATAAATATCGCAACCCAGTAAACTGGATTGGACAAAGCGCTGGACAAAGCGCTGCTTGTTCAGATGTTCCAACCGTAGCATGTCTTATGAAGACGATCGAAGGCATGCAACCGCAGATCGCGGATCTGGAGAGACGTTTGGGTATCCTGCAATCGGTGGAACCTGTCCTTGAGAATGCCATCCGCACACTTGAAGGCTTCTCCGGCGTGAGTTCCGAACAGATACATGTACGCAGACTTGCGACCGTACCTGTTCTAGGTTCAATAAATGCATTGTGTGAAGACATGACAGATTCTGCAGACATGACAGATTCTGCTTTGTCAGTGGTGGAAAACTGCAGAAAGGTGACCGCGATCGAAGATATGCAACCGCAGATCAAAGATTTGGAGAGACGTTTGGGTATCATGTTTGTCATTGAACATTTTTTGGAATATAGCATCGAAACCTTGCAAAAGGTTGTGGATGTACGCGGTATGGGCAAAAAACGTAGACGACTGTGGCATGGTCCTAACCCTAGGGTTGACACAATGGGCGATGCACGGTTGGATCGGACCTTCACTATGTACCTCGGGGATGCTGCCGTCGACACCACCGCGGCAATAAAGAACATTCAAAAGGCATTGACTGGGCGAATATTGGAACGTTTGGACCACGGCGCGCCATTGGTCGAAGTCCTGTCCAGGATGAAGGCGATCGTTGGCATGCAATTTATGGTCGACGATCTGGGAAGACGTTTGGGCATCGCCCTTCCGTTACGACCAGATATAACTGCAGTAAACAATTTGCTGAATAAATATATAGTGAACCCCATGAAAGGACTTCATTTATATGACAGTGCAGGGTTAGCCGGTGTTTCGAAAACGGCCGGCATCAAGAACATTCAAACGCGTTTGACGGAAGAAATTCTGAAAAGTTTGGACGGTGATGATCCCGCGGTCGAAGTGGGGCGCAATATAGAAAAGTTGGGGAAAATAAAGTCAGATATTGCTAGGTTTGAAAAGATATATACAGATATCCAAAAGCAAAAGTTGGAACCTGCCCTTGAGAATGTCATCAAAACCATGCAAAATGTTGTGGATGTAGGCGGTATGGATGTATGTCCCTACGGGTGCTTGCATTGGTATGACGGATGCAATGAGTGTGGATGCAAGGGAGTCGGCAAGATCGACCCATGTGGATATCTAACATGCTTGGTCAAACCATCGTCGTGCATAAAATGGGCTGAAATGAATGAGTTGGAGGATTTCTGAGATTTAAATCTTTACAAAATTTGAAGGATTTCCAAACTTGCTGTTCCTGAGGGGAAGTGTGCGTACAGCAAGCATATAAAGCAGGGGTGATATTCTACCATCGATGGGTTAGACTTATGCGGCAGAATAAGTCTAACCCATCGATGGTAGTGCTGTCTTTTCTATTACTGGTTAGGAATCGGGTATTTTGCGCCTGCGGCACACAGCTTAAAAATCCCAAAATATCTGGCAAAGTCAGGTATTTGGGAAATTTTGAGTTAATCCTCAGAAAGTCTTCACTTTAAATCTCAGGAAACCCATTTTGGCAAAGTGCATGTCACGAGAAAAGTTTTAAAAAAAAAATAAATAATAAATATTAATTTTGATACAATGTTTCACAATTGGCTGCTGGTCATTCTCAGCCGGTTGTTGGCGATTCGACTATTCGTTTTAAATTAAAGAACAGCAGCAATCACTCCAATGGCGATCGTAGCGGATACAGTTATTCCTATACCACTCATGACCGTATTGGTCATGAGTGGTGAATTGGTCGGTACGGAACAGCCTGATAAATTTGGACATACGCTACAATAGGCATTCGTTGATACGCCCGCTTGACACGCCAAACAATCTGCGGTCATGGCTCTGCAACAAATTGCATTGACATCCGGCACAAAACAGCTGTAATCATCGCAACAATGAGCTTCGGGCTGTATACATTCGTCTACAATGGCCACCGGATTATTTTGATTGCATTGACCATTCTATATTTAGGAGGGTCTTTATAATTAATTTTTATTACTATATAAGACGCTCAAAAAATGTATATTCATGAAGGGGTTTTCTTTCATACTTTTTAGTACATTAACGTCTGTATTCGCGCGAGCAGTACCGCGGAGTCCGTGGAAACCATGTGCCGACAAAAGTGAGTCGGATGTCTGCACGTTATGCGACCCGAAAGACGCGGACTGCATAGAAATTGCTGTTGTGAAGACTTGTCAGAGTGGATCCTGCATTGCGAAGAAGAAGGATGTATGTCCCTACGGGTGCTTGTCTTGGTATGACGGATGCAATGAGTGTGGATGCGATGGAGTCGGCAAGATCGGCCCATGTACGACGGAACGAACATGCTTGGTCAATACTGAGGCAAAGTGCATGTCACGAGAAAAGTTTAACTGCATGACTAGAGAAGTCTGGAGTGACGAGAAAAAGGAGTGGTGCTGCCGAAACAAGGAGCTGGGCTGCCCGGTCGCAAGACCAACCATCGCCTTCAACGTGGAGGTGTGTCCACTCGTCCATTCGCCAAAAAAAGTCGAATTAGTATTTAGTCCCGAACAGAGGCACCCGGAGTACGTTTCCATGAACGATAACGGCGACGGCACTTGGACATATCTTCGTCAAAATCATGGGACCAAGCTTGACACGGTGAAGTATAAAGTAAAGGTCGATGGGATTTCCGAGTCAACCGGGTGCAATTTTGAATCTTTTGGTGGTCGAATATGGAAACCCGACGATGGCGACGTTGATATCATTTTTAATCATCCGTGTAGTCAGCAATGCCCACCTCTAAAACTCACAATCGCCGCGTCTATATGTAATTATAACGCCAAAGACGTCCGTTTATCGGGTCCGGATTTTGGTTTGGACATTAAGAAAGGGCCAAAATTAACCAAACGTCGTGGAATTTGGTCCGTCGAAATCGACGCGCCAAAGAAAGCCATGGAATATCTTTTGGTGGTCGATGGAGTTGAAGAAAACTTGTTCGGCAAGGGCGCGTGTGCCGCCGTGACCGATGGCTCTAATTACGCCAATAGACAATGGACACCCGGTTCCCCTTTTTATATTGAGAACGTTTATGGACATTGTGGCAATTGCCCTCCTCCACCTCCTTATGTTCCCAAGTCCATTAGCAGACCGCTGGATCAGCTCAAATACAATTGCTTACGACGTGCCGATGAATACCATACGTCATTTGTACAGTTGAAAGAACTTTACGATGATTACAGAATGACAAATAATGCGTATTACTTCTCAAATGAAGGACAACAGGACCCGAAAAAGCGCGGCGCTATACTCACCGACGACTATGGAAGTTCGATATTTGATGAACTCGTAGAATACAACGATATGCCTCATATAGTTCCTGCGGACGATCGGCCTCATATAGATCCTGCGGATAATGCGAATGATCTTCCAACTTTCGACGATATTGGATCTTCGTGGAGGAGACGTCTTGGGACTAAAAAGACCCTTCGCGGCAGACCTAAGACATTAATGTCTTTGGAAGAGTTTTTGGAACCTGGTAATCTTCGGGAACAATCCGTTGAACAGGCTCGGCTTTACGACCACCAGAAAGATATTATGATTTCCGCCCGAAAAAAATTTGGCGAAGAGTGCTACTTGGCCCAGATGGCCAGCGGAAAATTAGACATCAAATCAAAGACAGCGCGGAAATTACTAATCAATGATGCGGCAGACTTGGCATTTATCAAGGCGGACGCAGCGGCCAAGTCTGCCGCATTGGCCGCTGAACAGTTCAAAAAAGTCTTTGAACAGTTCAAAAAAGTCTATGCGGAGGCGGCCGAGAAGGTGTGGGTGGTGCAATCGCAGGGGGGCGACAGCGATGCAGTGAACGTCATTTGGGCGAATCTGGCCGAGGAATTTCCGACGCTATTTGAACAGCCATCGGAGGATATGGGATTTGAGATAAATGGTGTGACATGGGACGGAGATCCGGCGACGGCCGCGAAAGTCCTTGCTGCAATCGGCGATTGTGCTGAATCGTGTGAGAAAGAGCAGCACCAAAAAGATTTCTGTTCCCTATCACAGTGCCAAGGTTGTACATACCTACGCCAGAATAGTGAATGTACCTGTCAGGACAAAGAGGCGGTCCTCAAAAAAGTGATGCAGTCAGACCTCCAAAAAAAGACTGTGTACGAAATTAGCGACGAATTTACGGACGCAGAGGGCGCGCTAGAAAATTGTCGCTGTAATTCTTTGTATGTGCCGCCGGGTGTGCACGACAGTTTTCCACACCCAAAAAACTTATGCCTAAGGAAAATGGCCGCTAAATATAGATGCCCGCTATATAATGAGAAAATAATAACTTCATACAAGTCGTGCACCATTGTCGGGAACAATGATGCATGTAATAGTGGTAAACGTATACTGGAGATGTTCAATAGTATGGATATTTGTATGTGTACGCACATAAAACTCCAAGGAGATGATCAAGCCGCCATCGAAAAATGGGACAGTGAATACATACAATGTAAGCAAAAGTCCTTGTCCGAATTAAAGAAGAAATATCCGTTTCCTACTGAGAAGGCTCTATGACGAATTCATTCTAATACAAAAATATAAATATTTCTTATTATTGTTCAAACCACCATTGATTGTATACATGTAACTCATTCTTTTTTCCAATGATCGATGCTATTCCGTCTTCAAATGATTTGGTTTCTTTCGTGTATTTGTTCAAGTAATACCCATTTGGGTACTCGGGCAGGCTCTTCTCCCCCAGGTCTTCGTATATGAAGCGCCATTGGTCGCGTGGTGCTGGCAAGTCGGGATCTTGTGCATTCATTTTTGGTCTTTATGTTGCCGGTTATTTTATATTAACATATGTTTCACTTATATCGTTTAAAAAAATGTATAAATATATGTCTCTCTTTTTTTGCGCGCGCGATTGGTCAGGATCATTTTGTATGATAATCATTATAACATTATACTTTCTTTTTTATCTTATGTTCAACACATGTGTTTTTTGTTTTATGTATAAATATTCATGATCAGGTAAATGAGTTACAAAGGTCCGTGGGCTTCTCTCAAAAAGGCCGCCCCCACAAGTCCTAAACATTTTATGATATATTTGTTCACAGTTGTGCCTGATTTAGATGTCATGGATTTGATTCGCGTGCGTCGGTCGGAGAGATCCTCGATCTGGATTCACGAAGTGTGTGATTTTATCTGGATATGTATGCAAACAGATAAAGAAAAGTGGCAACCCGAAATGGATCGATTATGGCCTTCTATTGTGGCGATCATGGATGAACAAAATATGGAAGAAGCCTTTGCACAGTTATCATTTTGAATATAAAAGGTCGTGTTGATTGGTCCATATGGACATTCCAAAAGTTCAAGAAACTGGTTATACAATATACACAAAATCTGAATGTGGATGGTGTCGGCGCATCAAAGAAATGCTACCGGAAGCTATTGTGTTCAATTGCGATTCATTTTTAGAGAACAGTAAGGAGAATTTTTTGCATGAAATGTCTAAGAAGATCGGTAAAGAACATAGAACATTTCCGATGGTTTTTTATGAGGGTGGCTTCATCGGCGGATATGAAGATACAAAGAATTTTAGAGATTTTGATATAAATTTAGAGTTTTAACGTTTTTTTTTTCATTGTGTATTTTGTCGAAATAGTAAAACGTCCTCTAGATGTAAAAGTTTTCGATATGTTTTTTTATCTATGATATCTGGCATGTCCAGAACCATGGTTCTGGGATAGACAATGAAAACCATCTCAATATTGGGAGCAGCTATGGACCTGCAACAAATTCTATATTCGTGTGTTTTTCTTTTTCTGTCCGCGGAGCACTGGCGTAAAAGAGGATACAAATTACCGTCGGTAGCTACAGAATCCGTTTCAAAAAGTCTGGTCTCGTCTTTGGGCGGAACGATTATAAATCTTCCACGTCTTAGATTCTTTTGTATTGTATAGCACATACTCTCCAAGACCACCCGTCCGTGTCCGTGAACTGGTACTGACATTTCTAATACAAAAAGGGCATTTTTAAGTTCTTCTGTCGGATATTTGAATTCTTCGGAATCCAAATCATCGTCCGAGGACGATTCTGTTATGGAGTTCCATACGGTCCTGTATTTTTCACCACTATTCATTAACTTTAAAGGTTTTGATTCGATTAAAACGAGCCATTTTCCCGTGGCATCTTCAAAGGCTACTTTCCTTTCTGTAAAATATTTTCCCGAACCGTCTGAATTTTGTCGGCGTATGATGTTTCTTGTATGTGCAATTTCTTCAGTTTCGGACTGAACGCGTGTTTTAACGCGTTCCATGCCTGGCTTGCCGTCGGATTTGACCCACAGTTTCCACCCAGCAGCTACTTTGGGTTGAGTTTTTGGCTGGTCTTTTGTTTTTGACGCCGACATTTATTTGAATGGTCATACTTTTATAGAGTCGTTTTTTTGGTCTAAATTTTTAGTCAAATGTCCGAGTAATGTTCGAGACAATCGTTCCAAACTTCCTCGTCACAATGGATCATTTTTGTACGAATAAACATTATTTTAGTTTTTTCTAGACGATGCAGACACGTTCCCTCTAATGTTTGTGCGGCATCCGTTACGACAAGAACATCGGGATCTGATGCTGCTGACGGTAAAGTCATCAATGCGGTAAAATTGTTTGTGAATTGATTCTGTATATTTTTCCGAAAGTCATAGTCCAAATAAAAGTATATTTGGAGGGCTGCGGCAGGCGTCCTTAATTGATATATTTGTACCCTTATATTGGAATCCATGTTATTATTTGTAGAAATAAGATGCCAAGATATCGTGTTCACCGGTTTCTGTTGCATGACAAAGGTTAACATTTTATCATCTTTGGTATCTCCTGCAAAAAATGTCAACTCTGATACGCCTTGGAATAAACACCATTGTATAAGTTTGGTTGTGCATTGTGGATTTTGGAACCAAGAAGATGGGGGCTTTACGGCCATATGTTTGGGTATTGAAATGATTTTTTTGTGAAAACAGGCCAACATTTTACAGAACAAATACTTCTAAAATACTCCATTTCTGCACGAATTAAATATTATTATGTATAAATAGATTCAGCGTCAGTGAGAATTGATGCCACAATTGCCAAAATATGGTTGGCTATTTAAATGTGAGAACTGTGAAATAATAACATCTAGAACCATAACGATCAAGCATAGGCGAAAAAAACGCACGATCCCTGTCTGTTTGCCATGTCGTCCAAAGTTTGTACATTATTTATTGGACGATTTCCACACGGTGGTTATTCAAACGGAGAGTATAGGCCATCAATATTTATTAGTCTATGATTGACGACGATGGACTATAAAATGCCCAAAATGTACATAAAAATGCCAATCCAAATGATCATGGCCCTTTCTCAAAACGATGTTATCGGTGTTCACAATCAACTTCCATGGTACATTCCATTTGATTTAAAATGGTTCAAGATGAATACATATGGAGGTGTATGTATTATGGGCCGCAAAACATGGGAATCTTTACCGGGACCGTTGCCAGGGCGGCTATCGATAGTATTGAGCCGAAGAGCACGTGAATCTAAAGATTGTATTTTTTGTAAAAGTTTGCCAGAAGCTTTGCAGATAGCACAAAAACATTCGTTCAATGTATATGTGATCGGTGGTTCCGATATATTCACCCAATTATTACTTTCAAAGGTATGCGATGCCATTATATTAACGCGTGTACATAAGAAAATACTTGAAAAGCGCGCCATTTGTGCCATATTGCCTAATTATAAACAATTGACGTGGAAGTCAGGAGATTTCCACCATAAAAAACTCACATTTCATTTTGAAATATACAGATTAAAGTATAAATAATATTTTTTTTTATGACTAAAACGTGATTTCAGCTGTATTTAACATTATAGCAGATCCGCTTTGGCCTTCATGAACTCCTCCTTGTTGAGAAGACCATCCCTAAACATTTTTCCCAGCTCTATCAGTTCCTGAGCCATGTTTTTGTGGGGAGAACTGGATGGGGACGGTGGAACAGGTCCGCGAATGGAAGACATCCTCCGAGCGGTTTCTCGCTGCTTCTTTGTCGTAAATACTATGGGACGTGTCTCTGCATTGCGTCTTCCACGTTTGTCAGCGGCTTCCTTCTTGATCTTTTCGACAAACTCGAGGCGTTTTTGGTGTCGAATCTCCCCGAATGAAAAGGTCTTATTCGCCCGGTTTGTGACACGCAAGTTGATCTTGAAATTTTCACGGTCCGATGGGCTCGATCTTGTCTGTCCCGAAATCGTCGCCGCGGTAATGAGACCAGGCATGTACCCAAACACTTTGTGACACACAATTTCCTTGAACAGACCCTCGCGCTCGCAATGGCCCTTGAGCTGCTTGTGAAACTCGTCTGGAAGGCGCTTAATCATGGTATGGACCTGTTCAAAGACCAGCTTGTCGTCATTGATCGCAATAATCACATACTTCGAGCCCGAAATAAGACGCTGGCATCCGTGCATGTTCATCAGTGGATACTTGTCCGTCATTGTGAACTCATTCGGCGAACGGTCAAACTCGAGAGTGACCTCAAACCGTGCCGAAGTAAAGGTGTCCATGAGTTCATTGATGGCCACCAGCATATGTTCCTTGGAAACATCGGCATTGATCAGAGAAATGTTGTGATATCCTCTGTGTGTGTCGTACTGATACGTCAGTGGGTCTTGTACACTATGTTCGGCGGAAGAAACCGAGATATCCTTGCTACCCGGGTATAGATAGTCTGGATTCTCTTCGAACCACTGGGCAAACTTGATCAGAAGCTGTGGAGACACGTCTTGAATGCGACCGTGCGAAACCTTCTCGTTGAGCGATTTCCAACGATTGTACGCCGCCCTATCGCCACAAAACTTCTCATGAATGAGCTTTTCCTCCTTTTCGTGGCGCTTCTTTGAAGCAATGCGCCTCTGTTCAGAAGAAATGACCGATGACCAAACAGAAAGTCTACGGAACATGGCCACTAGCTCCTCATCGGTCTTTCGTTCGTCCGGAAACTCTGCGTAATGGCCTTCTAGTTGATATTTGGCATTGTCGAGGCCGTGACGAAGCTTCTGATCCTCGAGTACTGTGGCGTTATCGCGCTGCTTTTGGCGCATATGATGCCAAACATATTTGACAAATTCCTCCTCTGCGTCCGGACTCAGAACAGAGCGCTTCTCTTCGGTGCACCACTTGTTAATGCCCTCCATCAGGTATTCGCTGGTCACGCGATTGGCCGGAATGTCCCGCTGGAGCTTGTGGAGGGCTCCCCGCACTGCCCCGTTCTTTGGATCCTGAACTGTGATGAAGATAGCTTCCGGAGGTTGTCTTGGTCCTGTTTGCCAAGTACCACACCAGTACAGCTGCTTTCCAGTTTCGCGTGACTTGACGGCAGAAGCATAAGAACGTTTGACGGCACCTTGTTCCATAGAAAACCGCCGAAGACGTGCGGAAACGGTCCTGGTCTCTATGGGTGAAGTCTGAGGGGGCGGGGCGACCGTCATGACTGATGAAGCTGGTGCTGACTTGGAAGACATGCTGTTACTGAACTTTTGGGATGTTATATAAAAATAGAATATGACTAAATTATTACGAAAATTCCCTGGCGCCTGGCCAATTTTTTAGTCATTCTCTGGCCAAATTTTTAGTAAATCGTTAATCACCATTCAAATATATGTCCGCTATTTCATCTATTGTAAATGACCTCTGATCTCTACCCGACAAATAAGCCGTCTTCTCAGACAAATATTTCATAAGATCTTTCGCTGTTTTGAAACCGGCTCTTGTTTCAATGTTTCCATAGGTTAACAATTTCACAAACATATCTTGCGAAAAGGGCATCATAATAAGACGTTCTTTTTCGATGGCATTGGTGATAGAACCTGTGATAGGGATTCGAATGTACAGCATTTCAATAGCACAGTCCAAAGAACAGCCGAATGTATGCTTGATATAGTGCAGATCTTTATCGACCTGCGTCGAACATGATCTACCGTTGAAAAAATAAGAAGCAATGCGACAAGATTGTTCCAACGATGGTTTTGTAAGCATCATATTCTCACCGATAGACACAATTTGCTCGGCTCTTTTCTGCCATTTGTACAAATTTGGGTCGAGTCCGTTAAAATGAATGTCGCCTTGATTGTAGGCAAACATTATGGGACGATCTCCGAACCCTTCTTCCAAACAATCGTCTGGAAAAACTTGCCACTTACCGTCCGTTTGTAAAATGCAAATCGCAATACCAAGCACCACTGCTGTCGCGGCATAGTCGGGTGAATCCGCATATCCTCGGGCGCCTGTTCCTGACAGCTGTCGAGCGGCAATAAGGCCATAAGCTTGGCTCTCCGCGGCATAATTCATGGCATCCTCGGAAGGTTCTTGTTCGCGGCCATATTTATGAATGGGAACCTTTTGACAGAACTTTTGAGAGAGTCGTCGAAGATAGCAGATCTCTGGAAAAACGTCCGGTTCTTCCAAGAGACGCTCACGAGTCCGTATAAAATGCGCCACCTCTTCTTCTGTGTATAGTTTTGCATGTTTCATAAACCGGTCCAATGTCCTAAAAAAACAATGACCATCGCCCAATGACCAACTTTCCGCGAAATGGCGTTTCGATAAGGCCCGCAAATCTTGTTGGCCAAATATACCGTCCCCATCCAGATCAAAACAGGTCGCAGTAAAGACCACCGACGGTCTAGGGAAGACTTGGACAGTTTTTAGGTGCGAAACACGTAATCTTTTTGCACGGACTCTGCTGCGAAATCTTGTCGACATCGCATACATATCGAGCGGTTTACTTATATAGTTGGTCAGTAAACAATGACCAAAATTTTTAGTCATCATTCGTCGTGACCAAAATTTTAGTCATCATTGGCCAAAAAATTGGTCACGACAAACTCGTTCGCCAAAATTTTAGTGATCATTGGCCAAAATTTTAGTGATCATTGACCAAAATTTTGGTGATCATTCGCCACCAAAATTTTAGTGATCATTGGCCAAAAAATTGGTCTTTCATTCGCCACCAAAATTTTAGTAAAATCTAAATCCAGGACCAAAATTTTGGTCATCTCTTGACACTATTTACATCGCAAAACTCTGAGGAACAGTCATGACCAAACTCTCAGCAAAACGTTCCGGAAATGCACACAGATCCTGCAAAAAATTATCCACAATGAAGCGAAAGGCAAAAAGAAATCGTCTTAGAGCTAAGAAAAGGGCCTCCCTCGTCGCCCTTCGGGAATTGCGCGAGTTGTTGAAAGCTGGCTCGGATGATGATTGTGATTTCGATTTTGACAGTGGTGGTAGAGCATTATGCTCATCTTCTTCAGACGGTTCAGATCTTCCAGAGGGCGAAAATTAAACTGAATTTTGTTAGTATAAATAACAATAGTTATACATTAAATGGGTTGGAAAATAGTTGTTCAAGACGGTTCGCAATGGCCAGCCGTTCATATTTTTGTACCAGCGTTGATTTCTATATATACACAAGATATATGGAAACTGATTTCTGCTATTTACATATTTGAATCTGTAGAGTTCTTAGTCTCACAAATACCTGGACTGGATTATTGGGGGGAAGCCGATCCAGCAGACGCGATCGTATCCGATATTATAATGGGATTGTTAGGTTTTTTATTTGTCAAAGTTTTGGAATTCAAAGTTCCTCAAAAGGTTTCGCGCTTTGCATTTTTAAGCCCTCAAAATATCAAAGCGGCGCGGTATGCAAGTTTTGCTCCATATCTACATGTATTATTGGGGGCCATATCTTCTATGATAGGAGCGGCAGGGGCAGCATTCGACTTTTTACCCAAAAATTCTCCTTGGGAATATATATCATTTACACTGCTATATTCATTGGTATCGCTAGCATTCGGTTTTAACCAATTAGCTGTTTATATGTTTAGCAATATGGTCATCATTACTATAATATGTGTCTATTTTGGATATACGGTCGTCGTTGCTGGTGGTACTGTTTTTCTTTCAACCAGCGCTATTTACTATTATAGAAAATGGCAAAAAAGAAACTACGAGCCCCTGTCCCGTACCAGAGTCCCAATTTTAAATCAAAATAGCGGCGAACTTGATTTCTAATATATAAATAAACATAGAAATAAAAGAATGGATACTTTTTTAGATTATTGTTATAGTACATTTCAAAGAAACAACAACCGAACTTCCCCTCAAAAACGTCCCAAATCACCTTCCCCGTTCAATTCTGAATGGAATGACCGGTATGACTGTAGGAACTTTGCGTGTATACAAGATACAGATGATGTGTCCAACTGGAAAAAGGTCAAATATAATCAAAGGGTTTTTTATTTTTGTTCTGAAGATTGTTGGAATGAATGGCTAGGAGATCCCGCTACAATGGGGTGTTGGTCACCACCAATGGTCCCACAAGAGTCAACTGCGTCAGTGGAAGCATTTTCACTGGAAAATTAAACGCAAATGCCTTTTGTCTGGGTTTTCCACGGCTCGTCAAAAAAATTCTCGCCGATATGGTCCAGTGGTGGCGCCACATCGTCCCCAAAACCTTTGAAAATTTCGTCCAATTCTTCGAAGGACCAATCGTCCCCCAAAACGTGCCCCAGTGGTACGGGAGAGGGCTCGGGGACTACTAAACGTCTCTTCTTGTTGCGTTCGGAGACGCGGTACACGTGTTCGCAGCCACGACATTTGAGCTGGCGATTCGAACCCGCTTTGAGTCCACACTCTGGGCATGTTTTGAGACGATCCGTTTTTTTTCTTTTGATGTCTCCGTCGGACCAGGGACGCGCCAAAGCGTCACTTGTGGGAGGCGCCAACACGCTGGGAGGCGCCAACACGGACTGTTCTTGTACTGCGGACGAGGCGAGAGTGGTTTCGGGTACCATGGCACCGTTGTTGGTCGTCATAATTGCAATGTTAGACATGGTGTACAGGAGTGTAATGTATATAAATGTTACTAAATGTTACTAAATTTATAGTAAAATAATTTTCTCAAAGAAATTTCTTGAAACATTACTAAATTTTTAGTAAACTATTTCCTGTAAAAATATAACCGTTACAAAACAATGCTATCAAAGACGGGTTCCGACCTCGATCTATTATCAATGGGAGAATTTGTGAGATTTGTTGGAAGTTGTGGCCAAGACCGCGACCGTCTCATACGCCGGGTTATTTTGGGAATATATATATTCCCGATCCTTAGGCCCGCCCTCCTCTTTTTAACCCATAAACATGCACAAATACAGAACAACGGGATGATTGCAAGTAATGATAGCCATTCCAAATGTGATGGACAAGTGCATGGTAGCGAATCGTTCGTATTCTTCAATGAATGATTTGTCCACGACTGATTTGTCCTATTTATTTGCGGAACTGGAATAATAACTCTAGGCGACGGAGACAACGAAGAACGCAAATTCGGCGACGGTGATGTCCGCCTGCTCGGCGACGGCGATAGCTGCAAATTTGGCGACGGTTCTTCAGAGGGATTGGAAGACGGTGATGCCAGCATGCTCGGCGACGGTCCAGACGGATTGGAAGACGGAGTTGCCAGCATGCTCGGCGACGGTGCGCCAAAAGAAGAAGGTGTATTATTGACGGGACTGGCCATTTCGGGAGCCAAAATAACATTTCTGTTTATTGGACATGACCATAAAGTGACATTATGTATATTGTAAATAGGTACGCATGACATTTAGTGATATTTCATTTTAATATGTTTCTTTATTTAAAAATAAACTAGTTCTAACTTATGCGAGAAAAATCTCTCGAACTCCCCTACCAGTTGTTTTTTTATCCCTTTTTGATATGTAGACCGCAAGTCCAATAACAGATGACACAAATAGCAGTATTCCTGCTATAATGGGTACAAACGTCTTTGTGATCATAGTCTTTGTCTTTTTGCTTTTTTCTTGTTTTTGTGTTAGTTTTGTTAGTTTTGAATGTGCCTGCGGTGAGCACGGCGCCCCTTCCGGCATGCATTCTCCACAGGCGTTCCATTCATACCCTGAATTGGGTACGTTATCGCATCCTAGACAGGTGTCTCCGTTTCCTCCACAGACTTCGCATTGGTCTAGGACGTTTTTCTTGCAATCGCAATAGCCAGGATCTGTACCGACACACCCTCTTTGTTGCATCTTTGTCGGACACTCAAGCCCACCGTTCTCTGGCTCTTTAATAATGCTATAATTTCTGTATTGGAGGCCTTCTTCTCCACACGTGGTATTGCAGGGGCCAAATTTCGGCGTTGTTTTATCCGATTCGGTATTCCATTCTATTTGACAGTTTTGTGGGCAGAATTGTCCGGCACAGGAGCGGGTAGTGGTTTTTGGCGTGGCGCCACATGTAGCGCCGCCGTGTTTCGCATCCATTAATTTTTGACCTCTGAATCCCAATTCTTGACCGGTGCCACATCTCACAGAACAACCTTGCCAAATATATTCCCCGAACGTACAGTCTTGTTGTATTTTTAATTCAGTTCCGTTTATTTTGATGAAGCCATCCGAAGATACAACTTGAAAGTATCTGTAGTTTAAATCCGTATTGATGATTTCATTCGCGATGGCGCCGGAGCTTTCAAACGTATATGTTTCGTCGGGTTTCGATTCAAATCGGATCCAAGTGTCCACTTTCACAATAATGTCTGCATGATTTGCGTCCAGTATATGTCTTTTACACGTAATTCCCGAACATTTTGTGCGATCAGAGACCAAAGATTCGGGATTAAATGTACAATCTGTTTCAAATCTGCATCCAAGGCATGTTGGATTATAAGTTGCGAGATTATCAAATGGAACACATGTTTCACACTCTCTATCGGTTGTTTCTGTGGGTTCCTTGAAAACATATTCATTTGTCGTGCATGTTTTCCATGCTTGGCACGCGCGGTCGGACGTGTTTGTATAGTTGGTGGCTATGAAAAAGCCAGAACTACAGTTGGAAATGGTTCGGCATGTCCTGTCAGTTGTTTCGGTTTTTTCTTCAAATTCATATTCATATGACTGGCATTTCGTTAGATCCTGACAAATGCGGTCACTGTTTGCCTGTCTTTCTTGAGCTATAAATTGTGTTTCAAGGTCGCAATCGGCCAGTGTTTGACACTGGCGGTCGGACGTTTCAGTCCTTGAGCTCAATTCAAATTCATTTTCGGAACATGTGATGTTATAAGGAGAACATATTCTATTGCGGTTGACCGTTGGAGATTGTGATTCGTAATGATTTTGGTCACAAGGTCCAGCCATCGTCTCACATTCTCTGTTTTCCTTGTATTGGTCGTCCGATGTTTTCGTCGGTGATTTGGTTTCATATTCATTTTCTTTACATTCAATAATGTCTTCGCACTCTCTATTTGAGATGGCATTGCCGTTGGTATCTGTCTCTTTTTCCTTGGATATGTATTGTGTTTCGTTGCAAACCGTAAGGTATTCACATTCTCGGTTAGTTGTTTGATCTGGCGCCACCGTTTCGTACTGTGTATCGCGGCATATCCGAAGGTCTACGCATCGGCGGTCGTTTCTTGTTCCTAATGGAATGGATTCCCATTCTGTTGGATCGCATGTCGTCGCAGCTACACATTGGAACCCATTCAGCCAATATTCCGTGTTGCAAGCGATGCATTTTGGCGTTCCAACTTGTGGGCACTGTCTTCCAACTGCTGGTGATCCATTCTCACACGTACATGACAATTTAGCACAACAGTCTCTGGCTTCGCAATCAATACCTGTACAATATGCGTCGGGATCTGTGAATTCGCCCGTGTAAGTCCCACCGACACATAAGTTATAAGGATCTTGTGTTTTACATTGTTGCGCAGGCAAGCAACACAAATCTTGGTCGTCCGCGGAACACGTTGTCGAACTACAATAACCACTGTATAACGGAGACATTCTGGAGAGAAATGCGATATAACTCGCATCCTTTTTTATCTGCGTCGCATTCCAATCAATTACTGTGGGAAAGAACGAGCCAGACTGACACAAGTTAATATTTGCCCCGTCCACGCGAATGGTCCGGGTACATTCGCGCGTGCATACTCCGTCTATGACTCTAAAATCGCCGCCGCAGACCCTACAGCATATTTTTAAATCGTCCGGCGTGCAGGTTGTGCCCGCACATTGAGCGTCTGGAACGAGGCCGGCCCCATAACCCTCAAAGTCACATAATGAATCAGGATCTTGGAAATCACTGCATAATTTTTTATGACAGAAACAGCTTTCTGTACCTTCGCATTCTCGTTTTGGATTACAATAAAATCCTCCGGAACCACACGGTTCCGGTCCACATAAACAAGACGTCGGATTTACTCGGAGTCCGTCCTGATGGTCACATGATTGAATTGTAGTATCGCCACACATTGAAAATTCAGCATTACAATATTGTCCGGGTTTGCACACCGTTTCGCCACACGCGCAGATGTCAGAAGTATCCAAATTTCTCTTCAGACCGTCAAAGTAGGTGCATTCGTACAATTTTTTGTCGGTACATCCGCACTCTAGATAGTCGCCTGTTTCGGGTTCTGAGACGGTATTGCATTTCGTATCATCGTCCGGGTAGTAACATAATTTTCTGGCACCACCAAAATTTGGTTCGCAATCAGACTTAAATGAACTCTTGTTCGGCGAACACGAACACTTGAAACCGATATTTTCAAGTGCAAGATTGTCCGAACACATTGGATGTCCGCAAGTTCCGCCGTTTAAAGCCGAACACGTGAGACCAGTACCCGGTTTGCCCTTGATATCCGCTGTACATTCGTTGGTGCCACACCAACACTCGCCAGGATTCGTTTCCGAACGAGTGTAGTCACCACAGGCAGGTTTATCGTCACATTTTACATCGTTTTCATGATGTTCTTTGAGTTTCTTTCCCCATTCACAGGCATTATTACTTTGTGGGTCGCCATATGTGCATTCTTTGTCGATATAACCTTGTTGACAAAAAATGACTAATTTGACTGTGTTTTCTCCCGCATACGGACCCAGTTCGTTTTTGAATTGTTCGCAAGAGTAAAGGTACCCAATATTGTCCCCATCGAAGGGAATGCCTCCGATGCAATACTCATCGCCACATTCTTTGGAAATTCCGCATAGACATTTTTTCGATTCTGGCGCCTTCTGTCCAGATAGGTCGCATTTTTGGATGTATGTGTCGTCCGAAAAGACTTCGTTTGGATATTGGCTGACGCGTTTTTGATCAGAATAACAATAAAGTTTATCGGTGGTTGTCTTGACGCCTGAACAGTCACACTCTTCAATATTCTGAAGTTTTCCTTCGGAATACAGACATCTCGGACTATCACGGCATGTAACCCCTGCATCTTTATGACAGTAATTGTTCGCATCGCATCTATCTTCTGATCCACACCAACACGCTTCGGTTGAAATAATAAACCCCTCTTTTGAATCACAAATTTGAATAGGGTTGTCGTCGCATATATTATTTTCGTCGTCGTGAAAGCAGTACTGGCCAGGACCACACATGTTATCCACCGAACCACATCGACATTTTTCGGAATTTTGCTCAGATCCGTACATGTTCTGGCAGGGTCCTTCTGGAAGACAAGTCCCGCCGCTCTCGGATGCAATACAATAAAGCCCGGCACTACAATGAACTTTGTTTTCTCCACAAAAACAATCTTCTGAAGTCTTCATCAAACCATCGGTTTCAGAACAAATTGTAGAATTGAAACAAGTTCCGCCATTAAGGTCTTCAATACAAAATGGATTCTCATCATCACAATGGCGTAAATATTGTCCACATGCACACGGTTCATTCTGTGAGATTCCGGATGTAAATGGACACTTTGGATTTTCATGACAGCCTGTTGAACAATATTTCTGATATTCTTGACAATAAAATATTCCGCCTTGTGCGACAGTGCACGCGCAAGAACCATCATTTGAATTTATTCCGTCCGTTCGTGTACAATTGGGCGCATATGCACACCAATCATTATCATTATCGTTTTTGACTTGTATTGGCGGTACTCGACCAGGCGCTGGCAATTCTCCACCGGAACAATTCGAGCATTCATTTCCAAAACTTACAAATGATTTATTGCCATAGACTGACAATATAATTTCAGCGGCCGTTTCATTCATTGTCTGGTTCAGAATAGACTCTGTGTCCAGTGCTGGACAATCGCCATCTACTTTTTGTAGATATCCCCTGAATCCGGGACCGGCACTACAATGCTCAAACTTTTTTGAACAATAAGAACCACCCTGACAAAGATTCGAGCAGTGTGGGTAATTGACACACGGAGTCTCACCACATTGACAAGCGCGTTCGTTTAATTTGAACGGGAGCTCATTCAAACACGGTTCGTGTTTATAACACGAAGAACCGTCACATATGAGACCTGTAGACTGTGTGCATGTGTTTGAACCACATGTACAAGCACGTGAGTTTTCTGTATTATTATTACTGAATTCGCATTGATCCAATGGGTCACAGATACCGGCCGTGGGATCACATATTGCAGAACCTTTATGACAAAAGAGTCCATCCGAATCGCATGTACATGATTTTCCGTCGTTCAAAAGCAATGGCTGTTGATACGTACAATCGGGAATCGGCGTACACTTATTTTCAGAGGCCTTGCAAAGATTTTTATCGTCGCAAATACTGGTTCCACACAGGCATTTGTTCATATTCGGCTGTTCTTCATCAATATATACACAGGCGCTGATAAGTGGACCGCTGACAGGTGGATTCCGCCACTTTGGCGTAGCGGAACAGCCATACTCTCGGTGGCAATACGGTTCCTTTCGATTGCATTCAATGTTACGACATCTGCAATTTGCTTCATTTTTCCCCTCGCCATACAAATAAGTACAATTGTGCGCGAATTCACATTCATTGACACTCGAACATTGAAAGCCAGTTGACGCTACACAAACATTATCGCCACACCGACACGTATCAGAAATCCAAGAGGCCTGTGTATTACATGTGACGTGCGAACATTCGGAGGCCGAATAGTCACACACCATCCCTGTAGAATCATCTCTAGAACATTTATTGGAGCCACACCAACAATTGTGAACCTCATTCTCGGCTGTTTTGTCTTGAATTTGACAAACTGGCGAACCAGAAAAGATACCATCGGATGAACATTCCGCTAAATCTCCGGAACAAAATTGACCGTCATTACACAGGGCTGTTTTACAATAGCACGCTGCCGTATTTGTCTGGAGACCGTTTTGATGGTCGCACGGGGGCTCAGAAACGCATTTTTCTAGTCCAGTATAACAATATTGGTCTATACTGCAAGTCTCTTGACTCGATCCACACCGACATTCGGCATCAATCACATCCTCAGAGGGAGAACACATATCGACCGATGAACATTCGCTTTTGGTGGAATTACAGTATTGACCCGGCTGACAGTCAGCAATACCACATGCACATTCTGGCGTATTTGTCCAGCGACCGTCTGTTTGATTGCACAGATCTCGAGAACAAAAGTTTTGATCGCGAGTATCTGTGTTATGGCAATAGAGGCCTGTTCCGGAAACACATGTTTCAAGGTCATTACATCTACACCCCTCTGCATTCATACCTTCATGACAGGCGGGCGGATATTCACAAGTAGGGTTCGCGCCATCGTATCCAGAACATTTTTCACCTTTTTTACAGAAAGTAGAACCGCAAAGACATGTTTGGCCATTGAGAATAATATCGTCGTTGGTACATGTTCCATACATGTTTGGGTTATCTGGCCATGCTATATCGGCCAATTCTTCCCCAAATTTGTCCGATATTGAACATTGATTTAGTTCTCGCACGCAGGATTCTTCTTTGGAACAGATAACCTTTTGTTCTGGATTGGCAGTTTTACATAGACATGTCTCATTACCTGTGTTGCAGCGCTCATTATTATTGGAAAACCAATCGTTAGGATAGTTTTGATTGTAGTATACTATCGAGTCAACGGTCGAACAGAACCGTGGCTTCGACGCGGCCAGAGTATCTCCTTGCGGTATTTCTACAAAAGGGTAATCATAAATGGATGCAATTCCTTCACACTCATCTTTCGTCAAATCTTCATAAACAGGTCCCTTGAAAGTGGGCCGCGCCTGCCCAGCCGGACTTGGCAGGCATCCCTGCCAATACGTCGTCGTTTGAATAATGGTTTTTTTTGCTTGTGAGGAGCATACACATGTGTCGTTATTGCCATCGACTGAACAAATTTGTTCATTTTCGCACGAATTTCCATGACAATATTGCCCGGCAAAACAATGTACATTACTTTTCAATGTTCCACAACCACATTCGGAGACAGGATTTTCGCCAGTCATGTCATCGCACATTTGATAGTCTTTACATGTATCGCCATGACAATACTGTCCTGCAGTACAGATCTGATCGAAACAAGCGCATTCTTCTTGAGTCGTCAATCCGTTCGTATTTTTGCACGGCGGCGCTGACATACATTTACCTGCATGAGGATCGCAATACTGACCGTCAACACACGATACAAATTCCCCATTTATTTCACAACTACAGCTGCTTTCGGTCTGATTCACATTTTTGCAAAGACAAACCTGGCCGTCTGTACCACAAACTGTCGGCCCGGTTCCTATATTCACATAAAAATGACCGTCATTGGATAAGAGACATCCTGTGGGGTAACTTTCATTGTCGTATGCGTTTTGTACGAGGCCCGACGAAGAGGGATAAAGCATTTCTTTGGCTGTTTGACACTCCGCCGTTAAAAGCTCCTTTTCCAAGTCTGTCGGCGTGCCACTGGTTGTAATATAGTCCCAACCCGGTTCATCCGTGCATCGTCCGGAAGTTTTTATTTTATATGTGTCACACATTGGATTTGCGGTGCATCTTAGCTGTCCGTTGGCCGATGGGTTACAATACGGTGACTTTTGGGGCACACAATGTTCGAAGAGTGGCGCACCTTTACCAGCGTCCACCGCAAGTTTCGTCCTCAGGTCACAATCGGATTGACCTGTGCCCCAGGAGCCGCCTAGAGGCGCGGCTCTACCACTGGTCGACATGCGACAAGGGCCGACGTTGCCAGCTTCTCGGTAACACCAGTACAAATTGCCATTCTCCCATTTTTCCAGAAATGGATGACTAGCAGGGCATGGATTGTACGCGGAACTCAACGGTTCGGATGTCGGGTCTCGCGTGTCGGGCGCGCACCTGCAAAAAGAATTCGCCAATTGTCCTTCGATATACAAGCAAATACTCGGAAATTTGCATTTTTCATCCGAACCACACAGTGCCTTGCCATTTATCGGGCAATATTCGGCGTCGGTCGCACCGCATTCGCATTCGTCCAGTGGCTGATTTTCCTGACATGGTGGTCTGTTTGGTTCTGCAGAACATAAACTTTCGCCGTGTAAACAATATGGCTCATCAGCGCTGCAAATATTACCTCCACAGTAACATTTATTGTTATTCTTTTCGACATAATTAAATGAACATATGTCGATTTCTCCCACACGATTTCGTTCGGTAGAACAAACTGCTTTGGTCTGTGAAAGGGCTGTTGGATCATAACAAAAGGAGAAATTCGTTGGTATTGACGAATTGTGATCACAGGGCGAATTATCTTCCGGGATATAACAATATTCTCCCGATTCGCATCCGCGGTCGCCACACCCACACTGTTCGTTCGGCTCTTGTCCATTGGTATTGGCACACGATGGTCCTTTTGCGCATCTACTTTCCTCGGCCAAACAAAAAAAACCTGTGGTATTTGTGCACATGACCTGGCCACACAAACAATCGATTTTACCGTTTGGTGTGTTACCGTCTTTGTTTTGGCATGCTCTTTCGTTCGTGCAGCTACCACTATCACAAAAACGCGCTTCTACATTACAAACTTCATCATGACTGCACTGACACCCCTCTAATCCAGGTTTTAATATACAAAGTCTTCGCGTTTTATGGGCATCATTTCTTGCGAAGTCAATCGCCCCATTGAAATATGCCTTTTTGTCGATCAATATACAACCCGCATTATATGAATGATACCAAAATCTGTTTCCATAAGTGTACGTCTCGTCTATATTCACAGTCAGGGTTTTACAGATACAATGGTACCCATTGGCTCCACAGTTTTGCTCGCCGAGGTTGTTAAATTGTGGAGCTCTTTCTGTACCCCAATCTTTGTAAAATAAGCAACCGGGTGGCAATTCATCGTTATTGGCGATTGTGGCCGTTGTGAAGTCCTTCGACTTTTTGAGGTCGACCGCGGCCAACATACATTCTTCATGATCTGTAATGTTTGTTTCACAAGTACCGGTCTGTAGAAGACTGTATTCTACAGTCACTAATTCTGTCTGTTGTGCAAAATTCGCACACTCTAGTGGCGTTTCAATGTTTACATAACCATCCTTACATTCTTCCCCTGGTTCAATTTGTATAAACTGGTCAGAAAGGGAGCAGGATGGATTTTTGTTTACCGAACAAACATTGAGATCTGCATTACAATATCCGCGCTTAGTTGGTGACGGACACCATTTTCGATGACAACCGAGCCAGCCTGGCTCAGATATACACGTGGACGTTGATGTGTCAAGTTCGTTCCAAAACATAGTAGCTTGTACACTGTTGTCAAGTAGCTTATAATACCGTCGGAAGAAACAGCCTGGTGGGACCTCACTACTGGAAATGGCGGTTCTAAATGCTATTCCTTTAATGTTGGCGAATTCTTCGCATTTTTCGGCGTCCGTTTGAGGAATGGGTTCACAACCGTCCATACACAGGTGTCCTATACAAGTCGGAGCATCCGCGCACGTTACATTGGTCGTTTCTCGATTCCAAACCCCAAATGTCATTTCGTTGGCAATAATCAACAAACACCCACTGGGCCACCCAGACAGGCTATTGTTAAAGTATTCTTCGGCTTCCAAGAATACGATCGACGCCATTTCGGTTACGGCTTTGCAATCTTCTGCCGACTCTGGCTTTGTGGCACAAATATCGTCACTGAAGACATGGGCAGGTTCACATACGTCGGTTCCACACTGACACAAGTCATTATTGTAATTTATTCCAAGATTGTTTTCACATTTCCTTTCGCGAAATTTTACGTTTGAACATATACCATTGGAGTTCACTGTTGTATCGCAATAGGGGGTTTCTTCGGGCGTTGAACAATGATGCCGCAAACATTCATTATCGACACACCCGACATCAGTCGTTTCTGAATTCCAAACCATTGAATTCAAATGGGTATCTATAAAACACTCACGCGGGCGATTTTCATCGTCGATCTGACCAAATGTATAACCATATTCGCTGGCTTTCGTGCCGCATTCCATCGAAGTTTTTACCAAAGACAATGACGGAGAACAGTAATCGGCGCATATCATACCACTACATAACCAATTGTCGGGACATTCGTGGTCCGTATCGTAAGGATTCCAACTGTCATGTCCGCCGTACCAGTGCATACAACCTGAAGGAAGCCCCGTACCGAATTCTACGACCCCGTTAAATTGCAATCCTTGACTAAGAATAGCTGCTTCACATAATTCAGCAGTTTTTGGTATTATTTCACATTCTTCTCTTTTCAAACGGAGGCCAGAAGTGCATACCTCTTTGCCACACATACATTGATTGTTTAAAAACGGCCACTTTGTATTTGGGTTATATTCTGCGCCATTGTCATTCTCACACGGAAGTGTAGGCTGGCATGTGCCGATATTATTTTCAAGTGTACAAATTGGATTTGTTGTCGCGGAATCGCGTTTACATATGTGTGAATTACATTGCCACGAATTGTTGCATTCGGACGCGGAAGCATCCTCGTTCCATACTATTTCGTATTGCCAGAAATAGTTTTTGTACCCCGCCCAAGCGTACGGCACCACCAACTGTCCTATACACCCGTATGGTAATGTGGCGATGTCCTTGCTAACGAATGCTCCGAAATCATCAGTTTTGGATTTCAAGTAATCATGAGCGCGAGCACATTCTTCACGACCCGATATCTGATCTGATGGGGGACAAGGAACAATAGACTCGTAATAAAGACTGGAACATTGCTCATTGTCTCCGCATGTACATTGAGAGTGTGTCCTGCCAGGATATCGTAAATCACAGGAGCCAGTATTCGCACAAGTTCCTTCTGGGAGACAGAATTGTCCAGGTTTGCAAAAATTTAGTCCACAATGACATTTCATCTGTAATTCTTCGTTTATTGCGCACGTTAAGCCATATCTACCGCTATCGGCCCGTCTATGAAGAAAATCATTGGGAATGCAAGTTGAATCTTCTTCAATGCAATAATTTCCAAGAATCTGAGGGTTCATACCTTCATGTTTGCAAATCTTCCAACAATTGTCGTTTGTACAACGGTCTGGCTGCTGCAAATCAAACTCGTTCCACACTGGATAATAACCATCAGCACCCTTTTTTAGAAGGCAACCGTATGGCAAGTTGTTTTTTAATATCCTTTTCATTTGCTTTCCATACTTCCATAAGGTCTCCTTAAAACACTCCTCTTCAGTGAATTCTTTCTCGTTCGCACATGTACCAGCAGCAGATTTTAGTTTTTTGCAAATACACAAATGTTCAACGCTACACGGGATACTCGATGGCATGTCATTATAATTGATGCGCGAATCGTCATTTTTACTTTTAAAACATCCATATGGTACAGAACCAACGCTTAATCTTTGGAAGTCGGAGCCTGTCGCATATTGTGAACAATCGGCCTCTTCAATCATAATTTCGCCATATTCGGAACAAGGTTCCGGTCGGACACTATACGTCCATTCTATTTCAGTTGAACTTGCACAATCCTCGTCTCCACATTGACAATCGAATTCATTTGGAAAAAGACCGTTCGTATGTTTGCATTTTGTATTCGTTGGACGACATTTGCCGTTTTCATCCTTATATTTGCATGGTTGACATCGCGCGCCAGGGTCTTCGCCTTCGAGACACATTATTGACGAAGAGATGGGTTCGCAAAAATCCGTCGTCCCACATACACAGTTCTCAGTTAAAAACCCATCTGTTGGACACGGCGCAAAATCGTCTGCTTTGCAAAAAGATGGAGCATCACCGTACTCGAACAACATCGGCGGGTTGAGTTCCTCAGTTGTTAGCGGGTTCCAGTACACATCAAGCCTCTGATACGCAAGACTTGACCCAACAGCCCCGGTTCCTGCGTTGACATACCGACACCCTGCTGGAAGATCATCAGCTGCCTTCTCATCCGGCATCCTCCTTGAATTTCCACACATACTTTTGTCTGTTATCATTGCCAGACCCCGGTCAGCGTTACACTCGTTACTGTTATCTTCAACTATGAAATTAAACCGACCGGTGGAACTGCATTGATCTTCAGTTCCAAACGTATTAATCATCAGATCCATATAAAGCCGACGCCGAAACCCCACGAGACAATATTCATTTGCGTTACAAAATGTGGTCCCGCACACACATTTCTCATCATTCTTCATACTAGGATCATTGCAAGGAGGGTGGATCGTTGGCGGATTTGTCTCGTAACATAGACATGTAGGTACAAAGCTGTCATCATTAATGGTGATTGTTTCACCACATTCTGGCTGTTCACTCGACCATTTACCGTTATAAATGAATCCGTGTGACGGTATGAAATACTGTTCAATACTGGCATGCCAACAACCATGAGGTATGTCGGTATAACTCACCTCAATGTCCTCCCTCTCTCGGCCAGCGACACTCTCCGCTATCCGTTGACACTCATTTAAAGAAAGGCCCCCGGTGTCACATTTCCCCTTTACTTCTTTGAATGCTGGCATTCCGGAACCAAATGTTTTGCATTGTGAATGTGTTCCATAACAATACTCATCCTCCTGACATATAGGCGCGTCTGGATGTCTCGTACCGCACGTACACAGTTCTGAATTTTTTCCCGATTGGTCGGGGCAGTAGTTCCGAACAACAGGGTTTGAACTATCTTGACATATACATCTGTAAGTTGTGTCACAATTGACGTAGCCAATTTCGTTAATTTCCCACCCAAAATCGGGGGAATTTTGACAGCCAATCGGCTGGTTCCCCCAACTACCCACGTAGCCGGGCGGAGCGGAGGGCTCCAAGCCGACAATGGACTGTTCAGACAAATATTGGCACATTTTTAGGTTATCGATGAGATGATCGCCACAAGTGCCCTCTTCTTTTATGTAATAAGACCAGGTTGACGGATATTCTCGACAAAAACCCGGGGTGCTAGGGAGGGCAAGACAATATCTACCATTCGCGTCATTGCATGTCTCTCCTTCATTACAGGAACAGTCGGCGGTATTCTGGGTTATTCCGTCGGTCTCTGAACATAAGGGGTCGTCGGTGCATTTTCCCGCATAGCAATACTCGCCCGATTCGCACGTTTTCATTTTTGTGCCGCATGCACAAAAACGTGTATTCTCTGTGTCATTATCATTGCAAATAGGGATGAACGATGGCGTCTCTGTCTCGTGACATATACAGTTGTACGTCAAGCCGTTGTCGGTCGTGCCACAGTCATGCCCGCTCACATAATTATTCATCGTGTACCCAGACTCCGAATTTGTACATCCATATGGGAGAAGAACGGTTCTTGTGGTTATATCCTTCAAAGGTTCGAATTGATTACACTCTTCCTCATTTAAGGGGTGAAGACAAGTATTTTCTGTGATTTCGACAGTCTGAAGACGAGAGTCCTCTGCTAAACATTTAGCAGAGGCTCCAACACAATACTCATCCTCCTGACATGTCTGGCCGAACGACGGATGTCTCGTCCCGCATGTACATAGTTTATCATTAATTCCTGATTGGTCGAGGCAGTACTTCGGAACAATACGGTTGAGACTATCTTGACAAATACATCTGAAGAATGTCGAACATTCGTCATGTATATTGGAACGAACCGGCCAGTTATATACCCACCCGTATTCGGAATTTTCGCAGCCATCCGTCTTCCATGATATTTCGTCGTTTTTCAATTTTGGATCAACGTTTTCCTCAAGGTACATGCCGGGCAAACCCTGTTCAGAAAAATATTGGCACATCTCTATGTTATCGATGATATCATTGCCGCATTTGCCCGTTTTTTTCATATAATAAGACCAAGTGGCCGGATAACTCCGACAAAATCCCGGGGTGCTAGGGAGGGCAAGACAATATCTACCATTCGCGTCATTGCATGTCTCTCCTTCATTACAGGAACAGTCGGCGTCATTTGGATCATTTCCGTCGGTTTTTTCACATAAATTGATTGTGGTCCGACAAAATCCCGGGGTGCTAGGGAGGGCAAGACAATATCTACCATTCGCGTCATTGCATGTCTCTCCTTCATTACAGGAACAGTCGGCGTCATTTGGATCATTTCCGTCGGTTTTTTCACATAAATTGATTGTGGGGTTGGAACTATCTTGACAAATACATCTGAAGAATGTCGAACATTCGACGTTGCCAATATCTGAGTTAAATTCCCACCCATAGAGGGAATTTTGACAGCCAACCGGCTGGTTCCCCCAACTACCCTCCCACCCGGGCGGAGCGGAGGGCTCCAAGCCGGGATTGGACTGTTCAGACAAATATTGGCACATTTCTAGGTTATCGATGAGATGATCGCCACAAGTGATGTTTTCTTTTATGTAATAAGACCAGGTTGACGGACGACTTCGACAAAAACCCGGGGCGCTAGGGAGGGCAAGACAATATCTACCATTATCGTCATTGCATGTCTCTCCTCCATTACAGGAACAGTCGACGGGATTCTGGGTTATTCCGTCGGTCAGACATTTAACGTCTGAGGTGCATTTTCCCGCGTTGCAATATCTACCATTCGCGTCATTGCATGTATCTCCTCCAATACAGGAACAGTCGTCGACGGAATTCTGGGTTATTCCGTCGGTCTCTGAACATAAGGGGTGTTCGGTGCATTTGAACAGTGCGTTGCAATATCTACCATTATCGTCATTGCATGTATCTCCTCCATTACAGGAACAGTCGGCGACGGAATTCTGGGTTATTCCGTCGTTTTTTTCACACAAGACAGTGATGGGGTTTGAACTATTATGACAGATACATTGAAATGCGGGTCGACAGTTAGGGTTAGGGTTAGGGTTAGGGTTAGAGTTATCATGGAAGTTAATTTCCCACGCCCAGTCTTCGGAATTTTGACAGCCATCCGGCTGACCTGAATAACCACGGTCCTTTATGTCATATTCAATTTTATTGTTTGCCCAGGGCAAACCCTGTTCAGAAAAATATTGGCACATCTCTGTGTTAGTGATGATATTATTGCCACAAGTGCTTTCATCATTTTCTATATAATAAGACCAGGCGACTGGATGAATATGACAAGATCCCTGGGTGCTAGGGAGGGCAAGACAATATCTACCATTCGCGTCATTGCATGTCTCTCCTTCATTACAGGAACAGTCGGCGGCGGGATTCTGGGTTCTTCCGTCTTTTTTTTCACATAAGGGGTATAAGGTTGCCAGGCTTGGTATTTTGCAGGCGCATTTGTAAGTGCTGCTGCAGGCGACGTCTCCATATTCGCCTGCAGTGTTGAGCATCAAGGCCGAGCCGTCACAACACCCGAAAGGAGGTCGCGACCATGCTCCAGTAACCGCCGTCGTATCATCCCAACCCAACGCCGCCGCGGCCTGATTACACTCGGCTACAGTCGTAATCACTTCATAACCCGCCGTCGCACACGTTCCAGTAGTTATACTATAAATCCCACCATTCAAGGCGGCGCCGGAAATGTCTAAAAAAAATGAAAAAATGATTAGACATAAAAACGTAATGACCATTCTTCTTCCAAACTTTTGACCTAAATACTGTCATTTCAGAATCATTTCCGAATATTCGTTAAGTATTTCGTAAATGACTAAATAATATTAAGTCATAATACCAAGGTTACATCATGAAACAAGGTTGGAAGAAGAATCTCACGATCTATGTCCGCATCAACAAAAGATACAGACGCGGCAAATTAAAATCCAAAAACGGAGCGAAATGGAATTTCCTGCCCGACGGATACCGCAAAACCATCCGAGTCTGTCCCATCAAAGACTTGTGGCACTATCGCCTCGCGGTAGAACACCGCGAATGGACCCAAAAATTAAAGGTTTTATTTTTAGATGACAAACCTTTCAAACTTCAGCGCGAACGATACGGTGCATGGCGGGGCGCAAAAACTGGGCGCACAAAGCCGCGCGCATTGAGGGTATGGCAAATTACGGGGACTTCGGACGCCATCGTCGGCCATCTAGGCCGATATACGCTCGCAGTTTCCGACGGACAGAAACTTATTCCTTTCAAAAAAATGCCTCTGCCGACCGACTCTTTTTTCTTGGGAAGGGGACCTCTGAATCCACGCCAGTTTAAAACGTTAAAGATCGTTTGCAGACATCCTCGTCCAAAAATGGACAGACTGAGGACTATTAAACCATTATACAAAATACCGTTAAGAAATGAACTAGGAGATAAACACTCATATTAATATTATTTTTAATGTACATTTTTTTGTTTTTTATCCTGGGAAATCACTATGACAAGCCCCACCGCCGCCACGAACCATGCCCCCCGAAGCCCTAATGAATATGAGTGTGCGTTCTCTTTAAGAATAAACAGTGTAAGCTCTCCAATGCCATAAAAGTCAATGCCTTCGACGACGATGCCTGTTAAAAAGGCGTTGACTAGAATGTCTAAAAGAGATGTGAAATCAGAAAACCAACAACTAAAGAATCCTGCAAACAATGCATGATGCACATGCACATATTTGTGATCTTTAAACAACGTTACCCATAGAATAAACCATGTTATAATGACGCCCATCCACGGAAACCATTGTTTGTGACATGATTTGCGCTTTTTGGCGCGGATGCCCTGCCAAACCACCAGCACGGCTATCAGGGCCGCTATTGCAACGACAATAAGCTTGCCTTCTGGCGGGAGACGAAGCCAAAATCCCGGAGTAAGCGCAAACCCCTTCAAAGGACCATACTCACCCGCAAGTCCAAAGATGATAGCGCCAGCATGACAAGTTAATGTATACAATATTTTGTCACGTTTATTCTTCAACTCGATGGCTTGTAGTTGATGGAGACCCAGAACGAGTAGGATACTGTACAATGCGTTGTACGTGATATTGAATTGCGTGATCGGGTCATGTGATTTGGGATCAATGAGGGATGATTGTTGTAAACATTGTGAGGCAAAATATACAGAAAAGGCGTTGAATATTAAAAAATAATACATTCATATAACTATACAATGTTTAAATAGAGTCAAAAGTCAGAGTCATGTCCGATGATTTGTCAATAAAATAAAAAAAGTACTATAAATATCGCCAACCCTGTACCACATAATGCGCAGCTGGTTCATACTTTTTTTGACAGTGACAACAGTTTCAGCAACAGCGTTCACATCCAAAGAGGAGTTGGCCACAGCTATTGATAATTGCTTGGTGGTTGACAACACAGGACAAGCGTGCTGTAATAAGGCTGACTGTGGGGTGGCGGGTAATGCTGAGATGAAGTCCTGGGACACGTCCCAGGTGACCGATATGTCGGAGCTGTTCAAGTACAGGAGTGACTTTAACGCACCAATTGGTGCGTGGGACACGTCCAGTGTGACGACTATGGCTGGCATGTTCTGGTGGGCCCGAGCGTTCAATCAGCCGCTGACGTCGTTCGACACGTCCAAGGTGACCGATATGTCGGAGCTGTTTTATGGTGCCACAACGTTCAATCAACTGCTGACGTTCGACACGTCCAAGGTGACGGATATGGGTGGCATGTTTCATGATGCCGCAGCGTTCACTCAGTCGCTGACGTTCGACACGTCCAATGTGACGGCTATGGGTGAAATGTTTCGTGGTGCCACTGCGTTCAATCAACTGCTGACGTTTGACACGTCCAAGGTGACGGATATGGGTGCCATGTTTGCTGGTGCCATAGCGTTCAATCAACTGCTGACGTTCGACACGGCGCAGGTGACGAATATGCGACGCATGTTTTGGGATGCCACAACGTTCAATCAGCCGCTGACGTCGTTCGACACGTCGCAGGTGACGAACATGGAACGCATGTTTTGGGATGCCACAACGTTCAACCAGCCGCTGACGTTCGACACGTCCAATGTGACGACTATGATGAACATGTTTTTGAATGCCAACGCGTTCAATCATTACAATTGGGGCGCTGTGGCATGTACAGCTGGTAAATTAAGCTGTGCGGAATTAAAAGCCGAATATCAGAGTTCATCAAGAGGCGAGAAATGTGGATGTTAGATCCCTAAATTCCATTTTTTAGAGAATGTGAATCAGTCAAAAAATGTTTGCGTACAAAAAAATTTTGGCGAATGGTTTACCAATTTTTTGGCGAATGATTTACCAAAATTTTGGCGAATGGTTTACCATTTTTTTGGCGAATGGTTTACCAAAATTTTGGCCATTGATTAACCAAAATTTTGGCCATTGATTAACCAAAATTTTGGCCATTGATTAACCAAAATTTTGGCCATTGATTAACCAAAATTTTGGCCATTGTTTACCAAAATTTTGGCCATTGTTTACCAAAATTTTGGCCATTGATCTTCAGAGCCCTGAACATTGGTTTACCAAAATTTTGGCCATTGATTAACCAAAATTTTGGCCATTGTTTACCAAAATTTTGGCCATTGATTAACCAAAATTTTGGCCATTGTCGTGCGACCTTTGGCCATATCGTCGACCAAAGGCGTTAGAATATTTAAAGAAATAACTTCATTATTTAGGATTGTCAGCGATCCATTTCTCTTTCCATGTTTTATAACTACTGCCAGGAGTCCACCACTCATTCTTTTTGGGAAAACGCCCGTATTTTTGGAGCATCTCTTTCTTTGTCAGCCCACCGCGTTGTGCGAGGTTGCGTGCGCGCGAAAACTTGTGCTTCCAGGTGGAACGATACGCGTAATCTTTCTTGGGTGCTTTTGTCATTTATAAAAAATGAAATACTTTTATAGTTGTTTAATCTGCCTCCGTCTAGTGATAAATCCCAACTAAGTTACACATATTATAGTACTATTAAATGGTATAGTCTAAAAGTGTAATAAAAATGTCCTACTCAGATGTACAAACTTTCAAAAGTCGTTTCTGGAAGCATGTCTGGGAACTTGACCCTGAAAGCCTTCGTGATTTGCTAAAAGAGGGAAATCCGGTCGGACACGTCAATTTTAAGTTCCATGTGCCTTGGACTTACAATTATACCAAACAAACATGTAATGGATTGGCATACGAACGTGATGATAACGGCGATTGTGAGTGTTTCCCGTGTGAACAAAATCATGCAGCTCGCTTTGTATGCAGACACAATAACGAGTCAGCTGCAACTATCGTTTGGGATATGTTAATAAGATGTGACAATAACGATGATGAGATTGTGTTGTCTAATGGTGTTGAAGCCAACAACAATGAAAGTATTCTGGAAGAGATTTTGATGATACTTTTGAAACACGGTGCCCGTGTGGACGCTGTACCGGGACATTCGTGTTATTTTGGTTCTAACCCCAAGGTCACAGTGAAAACACTTCTTGGTCTTGCGATGACTTGTTATTATTGGTATGGGAATCGTGATTTCGATAACTATCTATGGGAAGGCACTACGTTTGAGGATTTTTTGTTTGGAGGTACACGGGACGTGATGAAACTCGAACACTACAAAACGATGCTCCATTTCCATCGTCGTTTATTCCTTCGTTTTTTAGACACTTTTGGACTTCCAAAAGAACTAATACGCGTTCAGAAGTCTGGAACAACAAAATATTCGGATTCTGTGGAACTATCCGCTTCAAACGTTCTCTTCCACTGTTTTTTTGAAACGATTAAGAATCCTGTAGCCCATGACGTTACAATATGGGAGAAATTCCTAACCCTTGGTGCCGCCCCAACATGTCTCGATACCGACGGTAAAACACCATATGAGGTTTGTACACAGATGAAAGTATTATGGAAGCTCCGTTTAGTCAATTTGGACCCCAAGCGGTGGCCAACTGTCGATGATTTTGACGATATTTCGGTGGAGGAGTTGAAGGCAATGTACGAGGGTCATCCACTGGTGGTCGTTTTGGAACAAGATGAACCACCTGCAAAAAAACGTAAAATATAAATCCCAACTAAGTTGCCAAAATTTTGGCCATTTTGGTCCTATGAATGGCCAAATTTTTAGTCGTCTTCATCTGAATCTGAAAGAATTCGTTTTCTTCCAGAACTTTTGGATCCCTTTGATAATAAATTTGACAAATCATCGTCTTCATCCGAATCTGAAAGTGCATCATCGGATGATTCAGACGGTCGTCTTTTCTTCATAGATAATTCGCGTCTATATCTCTCGCTTTCATCCTCAGATTCCGACGAATAGGAACCGTCCGATTGTACTTCCTCCTCCCTGAACAATGCTTCCAGTTGTTCATGTGTTAGATATCCCGACACGTCTCTCAAGCCATATTCTCTACCCTTCGCTGTCAAGGAGGCCGCGGCGGAACTCTCTTCTTTTTCTTCTTGGCCTGTTTTGACGGGTCCGGTTTCGTCCACTACAGAGTCGTCGAACATGTCCCGGTCTTCGGCCGTTTCTACTAAAGAATAGGGCCGTGTCAAGGCGGTCCAAATGGTGGCCGATTCATTGCCAGTGATTTCTGGTAACGACGCCGAAGTTATCCTTGGAGCATAATAATGTATGTACAAATAAATAAACTTGTTAAAGCCGACACCACGCCCAAACATTTCGGGATTATGCCTCCAATAACTTAACAAAGCTCCATGGGCAGAATCGTTTTCATAACCATTTTCTAACAAATATCTGTGCAAAATTCCATCATCTCCACGCAATGAATACGCTTCCAATAGTTCGGAAGGCATGCGCCGGACGCCGTGTTCATGTCTCAAATGTTGTTTAAGTCCGTTTTTGCTTGTACTGAGGGTTCCCACTAATTGCCTGAAGCCGTCTATATTCTGTCTTGATTGGGAAAGAATATAATCAATGATGCGCTGTATAGGATCTGTTCTTTTGCGGCTCGATGTGATTTCCGCAGAATCTCCGAATTGATCAGGCGAACAAGTCATATGTGACCAACAGATTGGGCAGATCCACAACTGTGAGGCGTTCATATGTGCCCTTGCCCACGTAACCAATCGTTGATTATTGGACACGCGCTCTTGAACGCGATCCTGGCCAATCGGATTGGCGGATTGCTTTTGAATCGGTATGTTAAAGGCTTTTGATACCTTTTGGGCATCTGAAATATCCATCGGTATGCGGAAGTGCGGCGGTTGCAACAAATAACCTTGTGGGGTTCTACATCTATCTAGAGTCGAAGCGTTGTAACAACATTTGAGATTATGATCGGGTGCAATGTACTCAACGTGTTTCTGTTCCAAAGGTTCTAGAGTAATCGAGTCGTTCCTATCGGGAGAAGAAAGCTTGTCGCCATCTTTGCATTGATTGCAGTCCAACTGATGCTCATCGGCGGCTCCTATACAACAGTGAATGTGTGCTTTGGATTTAGTTTTCTTTTTGGGCGGTTCGACAGGAGCAAACAAACGATACATATTTATAAAAAAAAAATCAAAGTTTATAGTTGTAATTTGTGAATATTATCTGCGACGAGGGTGACCTGTTGCCCTCGCATAATCTTCTTCTGAACGCTGGCGACGAAGACGAGGAGGACGATGTGAACGGCTATCATGCCGGCGAATTAATTCACCAGCTCCAAGCACAACTGCGCCCGTTAATAAAGACTTTTGCATGTCAGACATTCCTTCTTCTTTCTTTTTTTGACGCCGTTCCCTTTTACGCCGATGTTTAGCTTTCTTTTTGTTTGATGTCGTTTTGTGTTTTGCATTTTTATTTTTTGATCTTCCAGAGGCATGTCTTCGCATTCTAGGTGGACCATCGCCCGAATTAGAATTATTAGTACAAGATCCAAGGGCTTCTTCTTTTGCTTCCGTCAAAGTAACAAAGTCTTCTTCATTGCCATTTTTGTCAGGGTGGTGCCTTAAAGCCAAATCGCGATATCTCGTCTTTATTTGATTGCAATTCTTTAATCTTTTCAACGAACGCGCGTCTTTATGTATGTTATGTGCGGCGGCGCTTCCTGCGAGTGTGCCGGCGATTAATGTAGACAAATGCTTGCCTTCGGCGGTGACAAATTGTGAATACATACTTGTTAAAAAATAAAAACTAATTTATACTTCTAAATTGCGAATATCAGCGGACGTCGCTCACATCTACCTTTTAGTTTTTATGCGTCCTTCGACATTCGTGGAGACGCGGAATTCGTATCCACCGTGAAACCACAGTCTTTTTGCATCGTCTGAGGCCGGACGGTACCAATACTTGAATTTTTCGACATTCCATGACGACGAATTCAACACATTAGTAGATCTGCCAATCCCCTTCTCAGCGAACCAGTCGTTGATTTCTTTTTCCTCTTGTTTAGACATCTCTGGGACAGTACAACCACCCGGGCACGTTCTTCCAAGCCGCATGCGGTAATAAGAACCATTTTGGACATCGTTGATAAGGATCCAGCGCTGAGTTTTGACAAGATAAGAATAAACCATCGTCTATGACCAATTTTTTAGTAATGAACCAAAACTTGTAATATCCGGACCAATTTTTTAGTAATGACACCAAATTTTTGGTAATGAACCAAATTTTTGGTAATGTCCGGTTCGACATCGACATCGACATCGACATCGACACCAAATTTTTGGTAATATCCTTAATCTTCTATATTTTTAATATCATCTGTTCTTGTTTTCATATATTCAAAGAATGTCCAAAAGTCCAAGTGTTCACCCCCTCCTGGCGATACCGCCTTCATAAACGCCCCCGCTTTACCGGATTCGTCTAGCGATTCATACCATGCGATCTTATTTTCTAGACGCTTAAGGGACGCGTCGTGTATTCTTTGTTCATTTTGGCGTCTTGCGTCTGATTCTTGTTTTATTTTGGCGATGGCGGACGTCTCGTCAATCAATATAGCGTTGTTGACCACCTTTAGTGAAAGTGCTTTCGAGTCGACCATTGCTGTCATCCTTAATATGGAGTTTTCCACATGCAATTTGGCAATATCTTCGATTTCATCTGACGACACTCCGAAATTCGAATCTTTGTCCAATTTGTCGAAGAGTTGAGTGATCTTTTTGAATTTTTTGGCATCAAAACCCTGAGGACATTTTAGAATTGGAACTTTGGAGGGTTGACTTCCCATGTAATGTGAGTGCCCGTCCCTTTATACTTTACACGAGTTAGTATAAGAGTCCGGTCTTTTTAGATGGAATGCAAGCGGTTGTCACGTATATAGCTGTATCGTTTAGTGGTCCGATTTTCAGTAAGTTGGGCATTGTCGGCAAAGATATGCATAAAAAGGATTCAAGAGAGATACCAGAAGCGATGGGCCTTATCGCTGGACTGGTTTTGTTAGGGTTTTTGCCGCGAGATTCGACCTTATTTTTAACACTCGTGGGTCTATGTATCGGGGCACTGGACGATATTATAGATATACGTTGGAGATATAAACTATTGTTCTCGGCGCTAGGTTATATTTTTCTAATGGCTGAAAACAATACGTCTGTAAATTTATTTGGACATTTGATAGACTTGCATCTTTTCTATCATGTATATATGATTTTATGGTGTATATGGTGTGGAAATGCTATCAATATATATGCGGGAATAAACGGTATAGAAGTTGGACAAACGCTTGTCATTGCGGTCGGTCTGTTTTTTTTTACGGAAGCAACGGACGCGTTAATCAGTTATATTTTTGTTGCCGGTGCTCTTTTGTTCCATAATTGGTATCCTGCCTCTGTTTTTGTGGGCGATTCGTGGTGTTATCTTAGTGGTATGTTTTTTGTCGCGGTTGCCCGCCATGAAACAGAACAACTTGCGATTATAATGTGGCCACAGGTTTTGAATACTTTGATCTCTATTCCCGAATTGACTGGTTATAAGGAGTGTCCTCGGCATAGAATGCCAAAATATGATTCTAAGACCGATACTTTATATCATTCGGGAAAGGGTACACTGATAAATATTATTCTTTGGGCATTCGGCCCCATGCATGAGAAAAAGTTATGTCAACTATTACTGACGATGCAAGTTTCGGGAATATTTCTAGCTTTTTTAATTTAACCTAGAAAAATAACGTCAAAGGTTATTTAAGGACTTGACCTTGTTTGAATGTTATTCGATAGGTTTGTATTTATATTGTACATATTATTTTGTTACAATTGGTTTTTATTGGGATATCTTTATAATATTTGGCCGGCAATCTGTCCGATGCTTACCATGATCATGTCTTTGGCAACTGTATCTGTGGTTACAATGCTTCAATTACAGACCATTATGCGGGAAACCCCATTCAAACAGCACGAAAAATGGGCAACAGTGGCCTGGTCAACTGTGCATATTATACTTTCTAGTCTGATCATTGCAGATAGTTTCGAAGCGGCCAATATTTTGGTCATTGGTCTCATGATTGGCCTCTTATTGACCGGGGTGATTGTGGTCGTCGGGACGTGCGCCTGTTATGTGATCATGCTCAACGGAAAAGAATGGTACGCTCACGTGCATATGACATGTATTAGTTTTTGGGTGATGGCACAATTCTGGTCGATACGTCTACCTTCTGAAGAATTAAATTACTTGGGAACGGCGCCGATCATTATGATGGCCATTCTTCGGATAGTGTCTACAATTGAAGATGGCCTCGATAGTCGGTTTTGCGCCGAAATAGTGGCGTGGATAGTCTGCATTGCATTGCATCTCATTTGCGACCAAGGGGGGCTGCAAAAAGAAACGTTCTTCTGGGGAACTTGCATAACAGTCACCGTACTCATATTATTGAACAAACATGCCAAAGCCATTGCGTTTATGTTTGCATTGCCATTTGTCACTCTTGCCTTGGGAATATATTTCTTGCTGGCGCGGAAACGAGGCCAGTCTTTCCAAACCATGCTGGAAAATGCCAGAAGAGCGTATGAAGTATACACACAAGAACCGGATTTATTACCTTTTGATGTCGAGTTTGACCCCGAAGATTTCGACGAAAGATTATAAACTATAAAGCTATTATTATTGTTGAAAAAATGTTAGAATCCGAACCGGATCGTTGTTATGTTTGTCTAGAAGAATGTGATACGAGATCACCCTGCGAATGCAAAATGCCTGTCCATGAGCGTTGTCTATCAGAGGCCCATTACGTCTCACAACGAAAGAATTGTAGTATTTGTCAATCTGCCATACAAGTGAAGAATGTACATTTTTTCCCAATTCCACCAAATGTATATAGACGGGAACCCGAAAATCAAACAGCAAACCACATAATAGCAGTCGCGTGCTATCTAATTTTCATTTATTTGGTTCTTGGATGGATCGGTAAATTAATCGCATATGGACTTGGGTTCCAAATTAACCCCGAATGGGGGGCCTTTTGGAAACTAGACCATTTTCTGTCATTTATCTGTTCCTTTGTATTTTTGACCTGTGTATATAACGGTGCAAGACACGCTAGTTAAAAAATATTTAGTCTTTCAAGAAAATTCTTCAAGAAAATTCTTCAAAGACTAAATATTGTCAAACCAATTTACTTTAAAAAAAATGTCTCGTAATAATACCATTACTGCCATTGCAGCACTAAACACTCTCGCTCATGTGTCCAAAATGGCCTTTAATCATCGTGGACCACTCCACAAGTGCCGTGCCTGCTTTCAGGTCGCGCTCAATCGTCTTTCTCTCGAATGTCGTATATGTAACACACCGTATGACATTCTGCAAAACAGTCCAATGAATAATGTTACTCCCGAAGAGCCGGTGCCTGCTCTTATGGCTATAGAGACGAAAGAGACCCCTATTGAAGGCCAATACAAGCGCAAGCGTGAAAGTGGCAGAGGTCCCTACAAAAAATCGGCAATTTTTATGATCAAGGCTGCCGCAAAACGTACCAGAGAAGCATCAGAAGCAATTTCCTTACAGGGAGATTTTGACGAATGGTTTGAAAAGTATTGTGTCTATGACGACAGTGTGAATTTGTCGGTCATTTGTGCTCAGTTACGGAAAAAAGCCTCTAATTCTTACCAAAAGTATTGTGAAAGAAAAAACAACCCATATCTGAATAAAAAAGGCTTCGATGCGGCGATCAACGCGAAAACTGGTTCCGTGCCCGTACAAGGCACTGGCAACAACTGGAGATTTAAGCATATTAAATTTATGTGTGTAGGCAAATCAAGCACAAAAAAGACCGAGCCATTGACGCCGCACCAACAAAAGACATTTGACGATTGGTTTAATACATATTGTGAGATAAAGATTCAGAATAACAATCCAATCAAAGTCATTAAAATTCAATTAAGAAGCAAAGGAGTCCATTCCTATAACAATTACTGTGAAGTGAAAGGATGCATCAAGGCCGGAAAAGATCAGTTTAATGAAACACTCCGAGTGAAAATGGGGACGGATTTCGATGGTGATTCTACTTGCATTGGTAGAAAGCGATGTTACAAACACATTGTTTTCAATTGTTGTGGTGATCAGGATTGTTGTGACAAAACAAATGTCCTGTGCCCTAATAGACCATATTAATTTGATGAGTTGCGGGCATTAGGTTGTAATATGAATATGTACATATATTATTTATTATTTTTCATTGTATTTGTATAGAGGTTGTGCGGCCATTGCTGGAAATGTTTCTACGTCTGTGACCGTCATTTTGAATCGTTGTAAAAGTTGTATATCGCAATCAGCCGAGTTGTTGAATCGTTTTGCATCCTTTTTGGCGGCTTGTACGGGGTCAATCTTAGAATCACTGTAAAAATTTCGGATACCGTTCGATTTCAAAAGTCCGTACCATGTAGAGCACGAATAACGATAAGAATATACGTCCATGTCATTTGAAAACTTCTACATTTATATACGCTACTTTTTTCTACGTTTGATGGACTCGTTCGCGATAAGTGATGACCTCCCTCTTTTGTTTTGTACACGAATGTGATTTTGGTACATGCTAGAATCTCTAAATTGTCCTGGCTCGTGCGAAATAAAGTAGCAGGTCCTTTCAGGGTCTTCTTCGCACCAATCTTTGAGGGTTTCTTGTATGGCAGAGATCCCAGGCTGATCCATGGATGTACAAGCTTCATCCATAATAAGTAAGGGCCAGCTCTCGGCTTTCATTGATTTCCAGGCTAGAAATGACGCTATCTGAACCCTGCGCCATTGTCCTCCTGACATGACGCCTTGTAGACCTGGGGCAATAACTTTGCGTATGAGTCTTTCTTTGGAATCAAACTCTGCTTGTAAATAGCAATGTTCGCCAAAAAACTTTTGGAGCCAGTGCGAAGTTTTGACCGCCAATTTTTTAATCGTGTGTTCCATGACATATGTTTTAATGCCTTTGGAGCCTGTCCATTGAACAATTTGTTTCAATTGTTGTTGTTGCAGCCTTGCTTTGCATGCATGTAGTTGAGTTTGGTGTTTTTTTCTCAGAGTTTCGATGACTTTTTGGTCTGACGTATTGTAGGGAGACTGTTCTGTCACTATCCCCTCACGCACTCTGTAAAGTGCCTGCAAAGCGCTTTCCAGATCATCCGTTTGAATCTTTTTGCGTTTATATTCTCTAAACATTTGAAAGTCGCGTTCGTATACGATTGTTAAATCATTTACGTGTTTTTCGAGTTCGGGCACTTCGGAATTCGCCAAAGATTTGTCGATCTCGCCGATCTTGCCAACTTTTATCTGAACACTTGACCATTGTTCATACTCTGATTGGGCTTTTTTTTGAGTCTTATATGCTCCAGCGGCTTCCTGCCAATCGGAGACGGCTTTTGTGTGGTTTATTCTGGCGGCCTCGACGTTTTCGTGCAATGACCTCATCACATCATGCGAAGCATTTTTATCAAAGGGTCTTTTACATGATGAACAGGTACTACTCGTCCTCAATGTCTCCAATGTTTGTCTCGCAGTGCTTAATTGAACTCGACGAGCAGACAGGGAAGCTTTGCACTGTTCTTCGCGCACTTTTCCCCGTTCAATATTTTCAGGCTGATGGACCGGAGATAATTCCTTCCAACTGGCGGGCATTGTCTCCAATATCGTTTCTTGGCGTGTTTCCAAACGAATTTTGCAGGCTCTCGCATCTCTAAGATTTCTCTGATATGCTTCTAGTACTGTTTTTGAAGGTTTCTGGGGTTCGAGTTCGGGTACTATGATTCTAGAAAGTGATATTCGGACATTTTCCACGTCTTTTCTGTTTTGTTCGAGTTTCTGGGCGCATTTCCGTTGCCATTCAGTGTGCATTCTTAGTGCGCGCGTATGTCTTTCAACGGCTGTGGTGTAATGCTCTTCTACAGTAATAATGTCTAGTTCGATGCGAGCTAGGTCTGAGACCAGTTCTTTCGTTGATTCTTTCACATTTGCATGCAATTTATTCCACATCCCCATGTTTGCAAGTGATTCTATTTCTAATTTTGCTTGCGAATCAGAAGCGTCGCAAAAACGATTGACGTGTTGTTGAGACCAGCAACAATTTCGAAGGATCCAATTCAGTAATTCAGAGGCGGACAAACACATGCCAATAATCTCCTCTGAAATGGCGCGCTGAGTCGCCGCTATCGTGGCCCTAGTACGGTCTACATGGTCAATCTCCAACTGCAAGGTATGTTTCCGTGGATTTGCCGCCAATGTCCGTGTAATTTTGAAGGGCTTTTGGTCGACATCACCCATTAAAGTAATGCAAGCGGGACCTTCGCCGTTATGAAGTACAGAGAAACCATTCTCAAAAGCCATGTGATTGCGTCCATCAATCATCCCCGTAAAGACCCATAGTAAAGCCCCGGCGGTGACCATGGACTTTCCAGCACCATTAGAGGCGGAAGAATCGTTCATTTCGCCAGAAATCAGCGTAAAGCCATCACCGCGCAAAGAGACAACGACAGGACCTACAAATGGGCCAAACCCGGAAATAGACATTCGCGTAGGCGCCACTCGTTTTAGAGAGTCTACGTTCATTTGTCCGTCCATCAATGCGTCTATTTTACCCTGCATGATCTTCCAAGCTTCCGAAGACGTGTCTATTCCGTGTATTTTGGCGTATTCGCGCAGGAGTTGTTTCTCAGACATGGTGGCCGGCTCTTTAATGCGCGTTTCGATTTCGACGAGTTGGCGCTTAATATCTACTTGGACGCCTTTCTCGCGCAATTCGCGCACAAGTTCTATAGGTGTCTGTCCCGTAACAGACACGCGGTCATTGCTCCGAAGTTCGGCGGAACGCGCAACTAGTTCGGAAGGGGTCCACTTGTATTGTTTACGGCCGATGTCAATAGGAATTTTGCAATCAATGTCGGCTTTTTCATCCAAAACTATCAACGCCTTCTTGTCTTCGGCCTCGGAGAGAGTCAACTGGTAAGGAGAACCCAAATAGACTACATTCTTGTAACTTTGGGGGGTATGGTAGTGACCGGTATACACAGGGATCCCTGGCGGGAACATTTCGAGTGATAACCCTTCAGTTGACACGCGCTTGGCGTTCAATTTGAAACCAATAATGTCGTAATGGCCAAAAATGACATCGACGTCCGGATGAGCGTCAATGATCTTTTTACAAACAACAGGATCCCGCCGCCATGGCATCCACAGTCGATTGTTGATCACAGTGGGTTCGTCCAAGACAGTGATCAAACTAGAGGCATATTTGAAAGGCGTGAGACCGTGCTCAGTCTCTGAAGCATCGAAATAGTCATGATTACCCGGGATCATAGTCATAGGGACATGCCATTCATTCGCAAAGAAGCGTAAAAGTTCGTTGAGTATATCGACCGGTAGAGTTCCTTTGTTATACACGTGATCGAAGAAATCTCCAAGAAAACCTACAGGGACGTTGCGAGTTAGAGCTTCCTGATGAACTCTCCTAAGAACTTGCATACATGTGTCAAACGTCTTAGGACTCAAATGAAGATCTGAAAACAAAAGCATTTCATTAGTATATTTGTAATTTATATACTAAAAACACATATGTGTTATGGACGACAGGTTTCTTTTTTTACATATATAAGTTGATACATTTTTGCGCCTATAACGGATAGAATTAATCTTTTAAATTTATTTTTTACGTTTATTTTCTTCAGCGGTTTCAGCTTTATGGCAAATATTATGTAACAATCTGCACTTGGCTCTTTCGATAGGCCACTGCGACTGAAAATACGCCTCAGATTTTGTGACGAGCGTTGAGATGTGAATGGTCTTTGTTGCACGAACCTTGTGAGCCCAGTCGAACGTTTGCACGTTTTCGAGAGTGGCTTTACGGCCACAACCACACTCACAGGCACCCACCCGAAGTTTTTCGTCGTTGACGATCTTTCGCCGGCGTAAGATGTACGGCCGTGTTGTGGCGTTTCTCTCTTTTTTGGACTTAATACGGTGGCACGACCGGCACAACGGCTGACACTTGGCCAGTTCCCTTTTCAGGGCTTCGGTACCACCATGACATGCCCACCAAGAATAGTCACTGCAAGCGCGGACTTTTTTCCCCAAGTAGTGGTCGGCTTCAATCGCGTCAGAGCAGCCACAGTGGGCGCACGTCTTATCCTTTTTCCAGTCGAGCCAGACTTGCCGGCACTGGCCAATCAAAGTCTCCGGGTTCATTTTAGAGCGATACTGAATGTCCCGGCAGAGTTGGCACGTGGTCGTGGGCTTTTTGCGGCGGGCGTACCTCGATATAAACTGATCTTCGGGCTGTATACGCGAGCAGT
>Ga0209302_10000056_pt1 | contig 71859 bp, 61 predicted proteins | sample ArcOceMetagenome_2_FD_187445 | JGI IMG/M metagenome (GOLD analysis project Ga0209302, IMG submission 187445) | Marine eukaryotic phytoplankton communities from Arctic Ocean - Arctic Ocean ARC135M Metagenome (SPAdes) (version 2) | ecosystem: Environmental > Aquatic > Marine > Oceanic | place...
TTCTCGGTCATCAGGTCGAAGAACATCCAGAAGGCTTCGTAGCGGCGGGCGGTTTTGGTGTAATTACGTGCACGGCGCACCAGCAACTCGTTGCGTAGGGTGGGGAGCTTGCGCAACTGCGTAATGGTGGCTTCGAGGTTTTTGACTTCCTGCTTGAGGCGCTCAATCAGCTCGTCATTGCGCCCCAGGTCAGTGTTGAATTTAATCTGGTTCAGCTTGTTGGCCACAGATGCTTGGTTATGCTCGATCATGATGTCGGTCGTCTTGATCAAGTTGAGCAAGATAGCGGCATCGCTGAGACGGGCTTGAGCGACCATGGTATCGCTGGTTCTTAAAAGCGCGACGTTGAGTCGAGGTAGGTAGCGCACTTCGGATTCGCGCGCGAGGATCGGTAGCAGCGCCATCGCGTCGTCGAAACGTTTCTCTGCGATCAATGCTTCGAAGCTGGCGGCTGCCGCCCAGGCTTGGTCTTCAAAGTCGCGCGATGTGTTCAACAACTTAGCGAAGATCGGTAGGCCGTCCTTCCAATCGCCCTTGTTGTAGTAAATCTGGGTGAGATCTTTGAGCAACTTACTCTCTTGCTTTAGGTTGAGGCGGAAGGAGTAGGTGCCATCCAACAATTGCGTCATCAATGCGATTGCATCGTCTTCGCGTTTTAAGATACGTAGCACATCGACCTTTTTCAGCATCGCGTCCTCCATTTTAGCACTATTGGGATAGTCCTTTTCCAGCTTAGCATACCAGACCAAGGTTTGGTTGAGTTCGCCGGCACTTTGAGTGGCGACAAAGCGCTGAATATGAGCCGTGCCGAGCAGGAAAATCGGGAAATCGATTTTGATTTCGGAGTTTTCAGTCGCTTCGACGCGCTTGATTAACTCCTCCAAAAATGGCATAGCCTGCTCCAATTGGCCTGTTTCGACCAGTTTATTGGCCTGCGCCTGCAGATCAGAAAAGCCCAGCTGGCTGGGATCTTGTGCATGGATCGGGGCGACGCCGCTCCAACCAATTAGAGCGGCAATCAAAAGTAATTGTATAGTGGAGCGGGGAAGCAAAATAAACGGCTGGTTACGGGGAAAGCAAAATAGACGGCTGGTTACGGGTAGAGTAATTTCCAGAAGCTGTAAACCTTCCTATTCAATCTTCTAGTGTAAAGCGTAAACCTAGATTAAGTGCACATTTCCGTCAGTTGCAGCATGGGATAATAACCTTTTAGAGAAACTACATCAATTTGCTCAACTCTTCCGCCGCCGTTTCCCACTCGTAGTTTTTCTCTTGCAAGCGTTTCGAGATGCGGGACGCCTGCATATTGAGATCTTTGGCTTTCTCTTTGTCGGCATAAACCCCGGGATTGCCAAGTTGTTCAGTGACTGCGGCTTGCTCAGCTTCGAGCTTGAGGACCTCTACCTCGAGCTTTGCCACGCGCTTTTCGACGCCTTTTCGCCCTTTTGATTCGAGTTTGCGCTTCTCAGCTTCGATGCGACGGCGTTCTTTGGCGCTGACCACTTTCGGTTTTTGACTCGGCTTAGCTTCAAAGTCCGGGCGCGCGTTCTTAATGCCTGCAACGAGGCCACTTTTTTCGGAGGTCGCTTCTGACTTACGCAGATAATAATCGTAGTCACCGGCAAAATTAGTGGTGCTGCCCGCCTGGATTTGAATCGTATGCTTGGCAATGGCACGGATAAAGTGGACGTCGTGACTGACGAAGACGAGGGTGCCGGTGTAATCCTTGAGCGCGCCGATCAACGCATCGATACTGGGCATATCGAGGTGAGTCGTCGGCTCGTCGAGTAGCAGTAGGTTGGGCGGGTTGAGCAGCAGTTTGACCAGCGCTAAGCGGCTCTTTTCACCACCACTGAGGACTTTAACTTTCTTAAAAACGTCGTCGCCGCGAAATAGGAAGGCACCCAAGATGCCGCGTACCTTTTGCTCATTCATGCCTGTTAAGACGCGCTCCATGGCTTCGTCTAGGACGCTGCGCTCGACGTCGAGCACTTCGACGCGTTGCTGAGAGAAGTAGCCGACACTGACATTGTGGCCCATTTCGCGCACGCCGTCTTGAATTTCGACACTCCCGGAGAGAATTTTAAGCAATGTAGATTTACCTGCGCCATTGGGGCCGACTAGCACGATGCGCTGTTGTTTCTCAATGATGAGATTCAGGTCGGTATAGACGACGTGGTCGCCGTAGGCCTGTTGGATATTCTCAAAGGTCGCGACGCGCTGACCGCTACGCTGCGGCTGCGGGAAGCTAAATGAAATGGTATCGGCGGCGTTTTCGGGAGGCGACAGGCGCACCATCTTTTCGAGCGTCTTCATGCGAGCTTGCGCTTGCGAGGCCTTCGATGCTTTGGCGCGGAAGCGGCGCACGAAATCTTCCAAGTGTGAGATTTCGCGTTGCTGGTTATTATAAGCAGCGAGCTGCTGCGCTTCGCGATCAGCCTTTTGAGTCAGGTAATAGTCGTAGTTGCCGTGGTAGCGGTGCAGGTGGCCGTTGGCGATCTCGATGATGCCGTCGCAGACGCCGTTGAGGAATTCACGGTCGTGCGAGATGGTCAGAATGGCGCCTGAGTAGTTGCTCAGCTGATCCTGGAACCAGCCCAAAGTCTCTAGGTCCAAGTGATTGGTCGGCTCATCGAGCATCAGTAGATCTGGCTCCATCACTAGCAAGCGGGCGAGGTGAGCACGCATAATCCAGCCACCGCTCAAAGTATGTGCGGGCTTATCAAAATCCTCTGGGCGGAAGGCGAGGCCTGCTAAGATGCGCTTTGCCTTCGCCTCTAGCGTATAGCCATCCAGATCAATAAATTGCTCGATCGCGTCGATGTGCTCTGGGGAGTCCTGGTCGGGGAACTCGCGCAAAGTATCATAGATGGCGACAAACTCGGGGGAGATCGATGTCGCCAGCTCAGCGACCGTCTCTTCGCCAGCAGGCGCACTTTCCTGTGGGAGGAAGCCGATCACCGTGCCGCGGTCGAGCTCGACCTTGCCGCTGTCGCACTCCGTGGTGCCGAGGATGATGTTGAACAGTGTCGTCTTACCGGCTCCGTTGGGCCCGACCAGACCGATGCGATCGCCTTTTAGGATGCGAAACGAGATATCGGTGAAGAGCGTCTTTTGGCCGTAGCCTTTACTGAGTTTTGAGAAGGTAAGCATAGAAAGATCGCAGAGGTTCGTCGAAGCGAGCAAAGAGACAACGCAAAAGAATTTTTAAATCAGGCTTCGGATCGACGCAGACTTGCATGTGCGAAGTATTCTGTCTTTTTTGGAAAACCACTTGGACAAATGAGCACTATAAATAACAAATCTTCTCTCCTCACGGTTTGGTTTAAACCAGCCAGTTCGATGCGTGTACTGCTCGATGCGGGGCAGGGGCATTCTGCTGCGTTGATGATTGCGGCCTTCTTTGGTGCAGTGCAAAGTGGTCGTTTTTCGTTGGCACAAGCAGAGTCGGGGCCGTTGCCGTTTGTGGTTGGCGCAATTGCGGGTCTGTTTGGCTTGTATTTGTTCGGCTGGTTGACACGTAATTTCGGCCGTTGGTTCGGTGCTGAAAACACGCAACGCGATGCACGAACTGCGCTAGGGCTCGGCTTGTTGCCGTGGACGCTGTTGTCGATGCTACTCTCTTTTATGCTCGGTGCTGAGGTGAACCCCGAAATGATTGTCAGCTACGCACCAGTCTTCTTTTGCGTATTTTTCTATGGCTATGTGATTATTCTGCTGTCGTTGTCTGCGGCACTGCGACTGAGTGTCCTGAAGACTTTCTTTTGCTTGGCCGTGACGATTATTGTCAGTCTGTTTCCGTTGACCTTGTGCGCGCAATTATTGGTCACTCTGTTTGGTTCTGCCGCTTAATTTTTTAGCTATGCTGCAATATCTTAAAATTAAGAATCTCGCGCTCCTCGATGAGGTGACGCTGGAGTTGGATACGGGATTTACCGCTGTCACGGGTGAGACTGGCGCGGGTAAGAGTGTGTTACTTGGTGCGCTGGGCCTGCTCTCGGGTGCACGCACGGATAAAACCATGATTCGCCAAGGGACGGATCGGTTGGAGGTCGAAGCGGCGTTGTATTTTGAAGACTCCGTAGAGATGGATGTCTTGCTAAAGGCCGCCGGCTTGCCGCGCTGCGAGGACGGCGTGCTGTTGCTACAACGTAGTATTCATCGTAAGAAAATGCCACGTGTACAGATTAATGGCAGCATGGCAACGCTCACGCAATTACAGGAGCTAGGGGAGTCGTGGATCGATTTTCACGGCCCCGGTGAGCCGCAAAAACTTTTTCAAGAACGCCGCCAATTGGAAATGCTCGATCTCTATGCGGGCAACGCCGACTTACTTGCGACCTATCAACTCGGCTATGCCACATGGCGGGCCGCACACAAAGAGATCGACCGCCTCGAATCCGGTGAACGCCTAAACGAGGACGAAATCGATTTTATACGTAAACAGATCAACAAGATCGATAGCATTGATGTCTCAGAGGATTCGATCGAAGCGTTGGAGCGCGACTACACGCGTATGTCGAGTGGACAAGAGCTGGTGACGCTCGCAGCGGATTGCTCCGATGGGCTGTCGGGAGATCAAGGGCTGAGCGAACAACTCAGCATGATCGTCGGGCACTATGAGTCGCTGGTGGCACTCGATGCCGATTCCGAGCCACTGTTGCAGCGTGCGCGTAGTGTGTTGATCGAGATGCAGGATCTCGGTGAAGAAACCGGTCGTCTCGCCAGTGATTTCGATTTCGATGCCGAAGCCGTCGAGGCGACCACCGAACGGATGAATCTCTGGCAAGAAGTGCGGCGTAAATACGGTGGCAGTGTCGAGGGCGTGTTGGTGAAACGCGAAGAGCTGGCGCAAAAGCTAGCAGTGCAGGGCGATATCGAAGGCACGCTTAAAGCCAAACGTGCCGCCGCTGCTAAGCAGGAGCAATCGCTGCGCAAAGAAGCCGCCAAGCTGCGCAAGGCTCGTGAAACAGCTGCTAAGACTTTGGCCGACAAAGCTGCGGCACTGTTACAGGCACTAGGCTTCAAAAAAGCGCGTCTCGAAATTGCGATTCTCATTGAAAAAGAGTTGCAGGATTTTGGCAACAGCCGCTGCGGCTTTCAGTTTGCGCCCAATGCGGGGCAGGACCTATTGCCGCTTAATAAAATCGCTTCCAGTGGTGAGACCGCCCGTGTCATGCTGGCACTGAAGACAGTGCTGGCCGAGGCAGATGCCACGCCGCTGCTGGTCTTCGACGAAGTGGATGCCAATGTCGGCGGCGAAGTCGGTCGTGCGGTCGGAGCTGAGTTGGCGCGACTTGCAGAGCGACATCAGGTGCTGTGTGTGACGCACCTGCCTCAGGTGGCATCACTTGCGCAAAATCATTTTGTCGTCACAAAATCGCAGGATGATGATTCGACCACTGTATCGATCGGTCCGATACATCAGAATCGTGAGTCGCGCTTGAGTGAGCTTTCTCGAATGCTTGGCGATCGCCATTCTGATTCCGCCCGCGCGCATGCCGAAGAGCTGTTGGCGTTCAAATAGTGGATGATTCGGAATGTATGTATCATTTTTGCATCAAACTCTGAGCCGACCATCGTGAACAAACGGTTTTTTCATGAAACGGAGTGAAAAAGATCGAAATACCCCCCCGATGAGGAAAACATGCTTTCATCATGCCCCGTATTTATCTTTCGCCTCCAGATATCAGCCAGCAGGACCACGCTGCGGTTGATGCTGTATTGACTTCGAATTGGGTGGCTCCAGTGGGCCCGCATTTAGAGGCTTTTGAGGCGGCGCTGGCGAAGCGTGCCGACCGTAAGCATGCGGTGGCACTCAATTCTGGCACCGCTGCGTTGCATCTTGCGCTGCAAATGCTCAATGTGCAGCCGGGCGATACAGTAATCTGCCCGACGCTGACGTTTGCTGCGAGTGCCAATCCGATCTGTTACTGTGGTGCTGATCCAATATTTGTGGATAGCGAACCAAGCACGTGGAATATGGATCCGATTCTACTGGAACTGGAGCTCGGCGAGCGTGCCGCTTCAGGGGAGCTGCCAAAGGCGGCGATCGTGGTGCATCTGTATGGTCAGTGTGCAGACATGGATCCGATTTTGGCGGTTTGTGAGCGCTACAATATTCCTGTGGTGGAAGATGCCGCCGAGGCATTGGGCGCGACTTACAAAGGACGTGCGGCAGGTAGTATGGGTGCGTTTTCTTTTTTCTCTTTTAATGGTAATAAAATAATCACGACTTCGGGCGGCGGCATGTTGCTAGCGGATAAGGCCTCGTGGATTGAGCGGGCGCTTTTTCTATCGACTCAAGCGAAAGAGCCAGTGGCACATTATGAGCATCGCGAGGTCGGTTATAATTATCGGATGAGCAACGTCTTGGCAGGCCTCGGTCTAAGTCAGTTGGATGACCTAGGACGACGTATTGCTGTGAAGCGTGCGCATTTTGAAGCCTATCGTGATGCCTTAGGCGAGTTGCCTGGTGTCGCATTCATGCCCATTGTCGATCCGGATGCGGCGAATTACTGGCTGACTTGCCTGACCGTCGAGCCAGTGGCTGGTGGGAGTTCGCGAGATCAGATCATCGAGACGCTTGCAAATGCAGATGTAGAGGCTCGACCGCTCTGGAAGCCGCTGCACATGCAGCCAGTGTTTCAGGATTGTGCGTCGATTGGCGGCGATTGCGCGGAAGGTTTGTTTGCCAATGGATTGTGTTTGCCGAGTGGTTCAGCGATGAGCGCGGAGGATCGTACGAAGGTCATCGAGATTGTGCGCTCGTGTTTTGCGCAACGACAGCCATAACTAACAGTATTCATTATGGCTGTTAGCATCTTATCGCGTTACTGCAATATTCGGACCCTAGGGTTGTTGCTGTTGTATGCACTCCTTTGTGGGCTGAGTTACATCGTCGCCTTTCAGTTGCGCTTTGATTTTAAGGTGCCGGAGGACTTTTACCTGGATATGGTGAATACCATTTGGTGGGTCGTGGCATTGAAGCTTATGTTACTGGTGGCTTCGGGGCAGGTGGATTGTGTGCTATCCTATTTTCGATTGCCGGATGCCTTGCGCTTGTGGTTGGGGCTATTCGCGGCGAGCGCGATCTTAGTTTCCATGTGGTATGTCTACAATGGCAACGGTGTGCCGCCGCGGGCTGTTATTCTAACGGACTTTCTGTTGAGTTTTTTAATGTTGGCGGGATTTCGCGTGGCAATGCGTATGCAGGCCAGCAGTGGCTTGGAGGATTGGCTCAGCTGGGATGAAGCAGAGAATGTATTAATTATTGGCGCAGGTGAGGTCGGTGCGGGGCTTTGTTCGGAGCTCAAGCATAAGGCCCGTCTCGGCATGCGCCCCGTGGCCTTTCTCGATGATGATGTGAGCAAGATCGGCCGCTATGTGCATGGCGTATTAGTCGCTGATGTCGTCGATGTATTAGCTGAAGTAGCGAAGCGCTACGCGGCGCATAAGGTGATCATCGCATTTCCTTCGGCATCCGTGGGGCGCGTGCGCGCCGTTGCTAAGATGGCGAGCGAGGCTGGGCTTCGAGTGGATACAGTGCCGGCATTGACAGACTTAGTGACTGGGCGTGCGCAGATGACGCAGCTACGTCCAGTTGAGTTGGAGGATTTACTGGGGCGCGATACGGTCGACCTAAACTCGGATCAGATTCGCGCAATGCTTGCGGGTAAACGTGTGCTGGTCACTGGGGCTGGAGGCAGTATCGGTCGCGAGCTCGTGGCCCAAGTGTTAGCTTATGTACCCGCATCGATACTTTGCATCGATCAGGCTGAGCTCGCTATTTTTGATTTGCAGCAGGAAGTCTTGCAGCAGAACGATCCTGCGGGACTGTCTCAAACGTTGATATTAGATGTGCATGAGGTGGTTGAGGTTGAGAAGGTGTTTAAGTCTTTTCAGCCGGAAGTCATTTTTCATGCGGCGGCCCATAAGCATGTTAATTTAATGGAAGCGCAACCTGTTGAGGCCTTGAAGAATAATTTTTTTACGACTGCCGGCTTGGCACGTCTTGCAAGTGCGTCTGGGGTGGAGCGATTTATTCTGATTTCTACGGATAAGGCGATCAATCCAACCAGTGTGATGGGGGCGAGTAAACGACTGGCCGAGTTGTCTTTATTGGAGCAACAAGGGGTGGCGGGAAACACGACAAAATTTATGGCCGTTCGGTTTGGCAATGTGCTGGGCTCCTCGGGTAGCGTCATACCGATCTTTAAGCGCCAAATTGCGGCAGGTGGTCCAGTGACGGTGACCGACCCAGAGGTGACTCGCTTCTTTATGACGGTGCATGAGGCGGTTGGGTTGGTATTGCAGAGTGCGACTCAGGGGGACGGTGGAGAGATTTTCGTCCTCGATATGGGCAAATCCATGAAGATCGTGGATGTGGCTCGTCAGATGATTGCGCTGAGTGGATATATCGAAGGCGAAGGTATTGAGATCGAGTTTATTGGCCTGCAGCCAGGCGAGAAATTATACGAGGAGGTGCAGCATCTCAGTGAGACCCTGCAGCCGACCAACCACTCGCGAGTCATGCGGTTTGTGGCCGAGGGGCCGCGTGCGGATTCGATTGAGTCGATTGCGACTGCGCTCGGTTCCGCGTCGTCGGTGAGTGATCCGAATGAGATTAAACGCACGATACAACGTTTTATCCCTGAGTACACGCCTTACGTCGGCTAGAGTTCTGTCCGACTTAGCTAGGAGTGGTCGAGTGCGGTCTGCCAAATGGCGACTTCGCCGAGATAGCCGATGGTGCGCAGTTGTGTTTCGATTTCGTCGAGTGTGGGCTCTTCAATACCTTGTATGGGATCGCCCGCTAAGGTGGGCTTGGCTTCGCGGATCAGAGCCCAGACTGCCCATGCGCGGGCGCGGCGCAGAGCTTGTCGATCGCCACGCAGGCGAGTGGCCTGATGCTGAAAGCTGATACGCGGGTTGCCAGGGAAATGATTGTCAGGATGGTTTGCGATGATCCATCTGAGTGCGGCATAGGGCAGCGGCCATTGATTGAGTGTCGCAGCGCTTGGCGGGACATCGGCATAGAGCGCGCGCGTGATTGCTAAGATGCTACGCCCGGCATGTCCTTGCAGCCAAAGGAAGTGCCCGTATTTGAGCGCGGTGAAGTAGAAGATTTCACGATCTGCGCCCTTGAGAGCCGTTAAGCAGCGGTGCGACATCTTCGTATCGGGCGTCGGTAGGTGCGGGCAAGGTTGGAGATGACTCATTGAATTAATCACTTACTCCGATTCTTTGGGATCCAGCGCATCGCGGACGCCGTCGCCGATAAAGTTGAGTGCAAAAATAGTGAGCGAGAAAAAGAGGGCAGGGAAGATCAACATCCACGGGTAGATATCGAGTTTCTGTGCGCCGTCGTTGATTAAAATACCCCAAGAGCTCGCGGGTGGTTGCACGCCGAGTCCGAGAAAGCTGAGTATGGATTCAAGTAATATGACGGCTGGGATGGTGAGCGTGGTATAAACGATCACTGGGCCGATTAGATTTGGCAGAATGTGTTTAAAGAGAATGCGGCTGTGGCTTGAGCCGATGACGAGTGCGGCATCCACATAAGTTTTTTTTCGTAAAGCTCGTGTTTGGCCACGAACGATACGCGCCATCGTCAACCATTCGATTGCTCCGATTGCCATAAAGATCAGGAAGATACTCTTCTTGTCGAAAGTCACCGTAAGAATGATGACGGTCATGGTGAATGGTAGTGCGTAAAGGGCATCCACAAAGCGCATCATTGCTGCTTCTGTTTTACCACCGATGTAGCCAGCCAGTGCGCCATAGCTAACTCCGATGATTAATGCGATCAGAGTCGCAGCAAAGCCCACGCCTATTGAGATGCGGCCGCCAGTCAGAATGCGCAGTAATAAGTCGCGCCCAAGGTCGTCGGTTCCAAGCCAATGTTCAGTCGACGGGCTTTGTGCGCCGTATGCGAGGTTTTGCTCTTCGAAACTATAACTGCTTAGCGAGGGACCGATTACGCAGAGTAAGGTAATGCAGATGAAAATCGTGCCACCGATTTGTGCCATACGGTTGCGCTTGAGTCGGTCCCATGCGTCCCCCCCAAGTGATTTGGATGCGACTGAGTTGGCCGCACTTTCTCGTTGTTGCTTAATCATTACGAGTCCGTGGATTCATCCACATCTGGACGATGTCTACGAATAGATTAAAAAGTATAATCAGTGTGGCGTAAAAGAGCACGGTGCCCATGACCATTGTGTAGTCTCTGTTCAGTGCCGCGTTGACGAAGAATGGTCCCATGCCGGGGATGAAGAAAATCGTTTCGACCACAAACGAGCCGCTTATCAATCCGGCTGCTGCTGGTCCCATATAGGCAACCACTGGATACAGGGCGGTGCGCAATGCGTGGCGTATGACTACGGTCCGTTCCTTTAAGCCTTTGGCGCGAGCGGTGCGAATATAGTCATTACGCATGACGTCCAGCATACCGCTGCGCGCAAGGCGTGCGATGTACGCGGCGTACAGCAACCCAAGCGTGATTGCCGGCAGTACGCGGTCGCCAGCATAACTCCAGCCAAGTGGGTTGAACCACCCGAGTTTTAGACTGAAAGTCATCAATAAGATCGGGCCAATCACGAATGAGGGCAGGCAAATACCAATCATCGCAAATGCCATTAGGCCCGTTTCGGCAGGCTTATTGTGTTTTAGCGCTGCGAGTGTGCCAATTGGTATGCCAAGAGCGAGCGAGATGAGTAGGGCCCAACATCCAAGTTCTAATGATACAGGAAAGGCTTGAATGATGATCTCTTGCACATCCCAACCGGGATACTTGTAGGACGGGCCGAGGTCACCCTTGAGAAGATTGCCGAAGAACTGTAAGTATTGCTGGTAGAGTGGCAGGTTCAGTCCGTAGTGCGCTTCGATCTGCTCTTTGATTTCCGGTGGGATTGGTTTCTCATCGTCGAAAGGACCGCCGGGGGCGAGTCGCAGTAGTAGAAAAGTCGCCGTCGCCACGACCCAGAGAGTCGGGATGGATTGGAGCAGGCGTCTGGCAATGAGGGAGAGCACGATGGGAGACTTAAGAGGGCTGAGACTTGAGAGGGCTGAGACTTGAGGGCTGAGACTTTAGGGCTGACTTACTCTTCTAGTGAAATTGCTTGGTAAGGGTGGTTGTCTAAAATGCTTGGATGCCAGCCCTGAACAGCGGGATCAATCAATCGGCTGGTGACATAAAAGTAGATCGGGATGAACGGCATCTCATCCAAGAGAATCGCCTCCGCTTGCTGAAAGAGCGCCATGCGTGCTCCCGGGTTTTGCTCAATGGCGGCATCTAGGATGAGCTGATCGTATTCGGCGTTGCTCCATTGCGAGTGGTTGTTGCCGTTGTCGGTCTGGCCGAGGCTGAGGAAAGTGTTGGGGTCATCGTAGTCGCCAAACCATGCTGCACGGAGGATGTCGAACTCGCCGCTTTCGCGGGTGGAGAGGTATGCTTTCCACTCTTGATTGTGGAGCTCAATGTCGATGCCGAGTTCGGTTTTCCACATTTGTTGAATGGCGACGGCAATTGTGCGATGTGATTCGCTGGTGTTGTAAAGTAGCTCAAAGGTGGGGAAGTCTTTACCTTCAGGGAAACCAGCTTCAGCGAGGAGTTGGCGCGCGAGCTGAGGGTCATGAGGAAGGCGAGCTTCGGCATTATAGCCGCCGGCGTTGGGCGGTGTGAAATGATAGGCCGGTTGCTGGCCAGCTTTGAGCACGTGCGTGGTGATCTCTTCGCGGTTGATTGAGTAAGCCAAGGCTTTGCGTACGCGCGGATCTTTGAACGCCCCGTGCGAGGTGTTAAGCATGTAATAATAGACTCCGAGCGCAGTATCGAAGCGCATACGTTCAGGTTGGTTGGCATGATACCAGTCGATGCGGTGAATCGGCACGGTGCTAGTCACGTGTAGATGGCCTGCGCGAAAGGAACGCTCTTCTGCTTGTGGCTCGATGGGTAAAAAGTGCAGTCCGTTGAGATGCACATTTTTAACATCTCGGTAATAAGGGTTTTTGACTGCGTAGATTTCACTGTTGAGGCGCCAGCGTTGTAGAGTAAAAGGGCCATTGCCCACATAGTTCCCCGCCTTGGTCCATTTTGAAATCCGATCGGTCATTGCGCCGTGCTTAAGAATGCTTGGAGGGTGAACGGGCCACCAGGTATTGTGCGCGAGTAAGCTTAAAAAGTAAGGCGTTGGTGATTCGAGCTCTATGATGAGTGTGGTGGCATTGACTGCTCGTGCGCCGACTTGACTGAAGTCTGTCAGCTCGCCGCGATTAAACGCTTCGGCGCCACGCATGGGGTGTAGCATATAGGCATAGGGTGCACCGAGTAATGGTGTTAAGATGCGCTCAAAGGAAAAGAGGAAATCTGCTGCAGTGACCGAATCGCCATTCGACCAGCGTGCGTTGGGGTCAAAATAAAAGGTATAGGTCAGGCCGTCCTCCGAAATGTCCCAGTGCTGAGCGACGCCCGGTCGCACTAGCATCGTCTTTGCATCCAGTGTGGTAAGCCCCTCAAGAAGAGCAGTCATGACGGAGTATTCGGTGAGGCCAGTGGCGAGTTGCGGGTCGAGCCCAGATGGTTCTGTGCCAATGCCAATGTAGAGTTCTTGATTCGCGTTGCCTCGTTCGACATTACTCTGCTGCTTCGCGCAGCCAACGAAAGGGCCGAGCGCTAGTAAGACAAGACATCCAGTCTGTAGTCGCTGAGTGAGTAAGGAAACCATAGCAAGCTTCTCGATATGTCGCCTTCTGCTTTCGAGCAAGGCGAAACCACTGACAGTGGCTTCAAAGTAAGGGCACGAGTAAGTGCACTAGATTTTCAGTGAATTTGGCGGGCATCAATTTTTTATTCGCTGTAGCTTGTTGGTAGGAAATACTGTCGGTGATGATGTCTTGTGCCCATTGGTCGAGTTGAGCGATGTCTGAAGCGCTGTAATGCAGCAGCGCGATCTCGAAATTTACAAATAGTGAGCGCATGTCGATATTGGCGGAGCCGACCAACGCGACTTTGCCATCCGCGAGGATGACTTTGCCGTGCAGCATGCGAGGTGTGTAGAAGCGGATGTCCACGCCTGCCTCGTGCAGCTCGCGCAGATAGTGATAGCGAGCGATATCGGCGATCGAGTGATTTGAGCGCAGGGGCAGCACGAGGCGTATATTGCGCCCCGTATGTGCTTTGACGATGAGGGATTGAAACAGCACTTCGTCGGGGATGAAGTAGGGCGTGATGATCGTCAGGCTCTGTTTGAACTCTTGGATAATCCGTATGATTTGCTCCCACAGTGGGTCGCTCGCGACATCAGGACCACTGGCGATGACTTCGATCGTGCTGTCGCCAGCCTCTTCAGGTATATGGCGCAACAGTTCGCCATATTTTGCGGGCGACTCGTTGGCGGCAAAAGCCCAGTCCGCTAGAAAAGTTCCGGTTAGGTGCGCGACTGCTGGGCCTTGGGTAATGACGCTGAAATCAGCGAAGCGCTCGGCCATTGGCGTGGTGCCGAGGAAGCGTATATCGAGGTTTTGACCACCTGTAATAGCGCGGTAATTATCGAAGATGGCGATCTTTCGGTGATTGCGTAAATTAGAGGAAATATGGGTTTGAATTGGTAGCACGGGCATAAACATTGCGACGTGTCCGCCGGCTTTGCGTAGCTTGTGGCGTGCAGCGCGAGTTTGATTCCAGCTGCCGAGCGAGTCGAGTAGCAGGCGCACCGTCACGCCTTCGGTGGCGCGCTTGGCTAGGAGTTCGATGATTTTTTTACCGGTGGCATCGCGACTCAGTATGTAGGTGGCAATGTGGATGGTGTGCTCGGCGCGCTCTATTTCTTGGCAGATTCGATGAAAGGCACTCTCACCATCGGGCAGTAGTTCGAAGTGATTCCCTGTCGTTGTCGTATTGGCTCCTAGGTAAGTGAGCATGTCGTGGTTGCATGGCTGGTTGCCGTCAAATCCTACGCTGAGCGAGCGAGCGGCATCAGCGATTTTACGTTTAATTCGCGATTTTTTGCGACTCTTCCGGCCACCAAACATGAAATACAGCGGCACACCGACTAGTGGGAAAAAGACGACGATAAAGAACCACGCGAAAAAATTGCTAGGGTTGCGCTTCTCGATCAAGACGCGGCGGACAATCAGCAGTGCAAGGATAAAACCAAGCACGGCCGTCACGTTTGTGACGAAGAATACGAAAGCGCCGCCCAACCAAGAGGTTAGGGGCTCAAGTAACTGATCGTTGAGCCATCCCCACATAAACATTACTATGACAAATAGATCTGCTCAGACGAGCCTTTAGATGATTTGCTTCAAATCATTTTTTGGATAAAATAAATACGAGGTTGTCCCGAGTGCTAGAATTTGTTGAATGTAGTGTTTTTCCCTCTGATTATATTATAACGAGAATTTTTATGACAGCTGAATCCAATTCCAATGGCGGGCAACCGCAGCAAGTTAATTTACAGCAAATCGCGCAACAGTTCATGTCTGGGTTACAGCGCCATTTCGATATGCTGGCTTTCAACCTGGCTTCGCGTGAGGCGGTGCAGGAAGACCGCTATAATCAGCATGTGAATATGCCCCGCATTATGCCAGCCGCTCCGCGCCATCAGAATTTCGAGCAAATGCAGGCCTACGCGCGTGACCTGCTGGTGCGCCAGGTGATAGGTGATTCCTTGAATCTGATCGTGACGGCGATGAACAACGCCCACTTCTTCCTCGCACTGGTCAAAGCTACCAGCGCCAATAAAGATGTGACACCTGACGCGCAGAAAGATGCTCAAGCAGCCCAGCAAGCTTTCATTCCCGCCCAAATTGACGAGAAGTTTAATCGCTTCGAAAAAGACTACGGCATCATGTGCGAGCTTGAGGATAGTACTACCTCGATCGGTTTCGTGATGCAAATTTTAATGCAGCAGGGCGGTATCGTCAAAGCAGCACAGGTTGACGGAGAGGGTGAACTCGTCATCGAGTTGAAGGCTGTAGAGAGTCAGAATGCGGAAGTTGTAGATGGGGAGGCGCAGGGGAAACTGGTGGATCTACGTAAGGTCTTCCGCGAGGGCGATGCGGTGTTCTTCAGTGATGTCGAGTTACAACTGGTGTTGGTTTCTGTCGCCTCGTTTGCAGATTCATTATTCAAATCCGTAGCCAAATACGCGCGTTCTATCCAGGACAGTGCGTAGGCATTGCCCTATAGCTCATGTCTGCACGTCAGCTTCGTATCCTTACGCTCAACATCGCACATGGGCGTGGGCTTTCGACGTATCAGGGGTTTCATGGTGCACGGGGGATTACGCGAAATCTCTTGCGGGTCGCCCGATTGCTTAAGCGTGAAGCGGCTGACGTCGTGGCGTTGCAGGAAGTCGATGAGGACTCGCATTGGAATCAGCGCATTCATTTGCTTGATTTTTTAAAAGCAGAGGGCGGTTACCCGCATAGTTATCTCGGTGTGCATAACCGGCGCGGAGGGCGACTGCCGCTCGCGTATGGGAATGGCTTGCTGTCACGTTTTCCGATCGAACATGCCGATCATCAAGCGTTCGGTACCGCAGAGATTGGTGAGAAAGGCTTTCTCTATACCGAGCTGACTTTGCCAGATGGGCACCTACCAATCGTCAACCTGCACTTGGACTATAAGTCGCGACTGCGCCGGATTGAGCAAATCGAGCGGCTCATCGTATTTTTAGAAGAACGGCATACCCAAAAGGGTGAAGAAGGCTATTTGTCGCCAGTCGTGTGTGGTGATTTTAATAGCCGCTCTGGTAAGCCTAATGACGCGGTTGCGCACCTGTTTAAATACTTAGAGGATCAATGTGCTTATCAGATTTACCCGGAAAAAGGCCGTACTTTTCCGTCACTTCTTCCGATTCATTGTTTGGACTTTATTCTCGTGCCGCCGAGCTACAAAGTCATGCGTTGTGAGATCCTACGTTGCTACGTTAGTGACCACCGCCCCGTGGTGGTGGATCTAGAGATTCTCAATGAACTAAAGTAGCAGCGGCTAAATATCAGTTACCCCCTCCCTCCCCACCACTCCGACGAACATGTATCGCTACACCATCATAGTTATAGGCCGTATGAAGAATAAGCCGCTGAGTGCGCTCTGCGACGATTTCTCGAAGCGCCTTAAACGTTCTGGCAACTTCGAGTTGCTCGAACTTAAGGACGGCGATGTCGAAAGCGAGGGTGAGCGGATTCTCGAAGCGTTGACCAAACGAAAAGACGCCCGCGTCTACGCGATGGCTGAAGAGGGCAATACGCGCACTTCCGCAGGCCTCGCCAAGGAGCTGTTTGATCTGCAAGGGCAGCCAGCCATCTTTATCATCGGTGGCGCTTACGGCTTGAGTCCCGCAGTCAAAGCTCGGGCGGACGTGCTGTTTGCCCTGTCGCCACTCACTTTCACGCACGAGATTGCCCGCATGCTGTTGTGCGAGCAGCTCTACCGCGCCGTCTCGATCAACGCCGGCTCGAACTACCACCACGCTTAGCGGTGCGGAATTGTTCTAAGCTATCTTAATGATAATCGGTTGAATAGGCGTGCCGCTCTTCATCGGACCGACCTTGCTCACTGCATTTAATAATAATGCCTCGATTACTTTCCTCGCCTCGCAAGTGCCTGCCTTTGATTAGAGTTTAGCGCTGAACCCTGCGGGCCTGGAACGTCCCTTGGCACTGCAGTACGCAGTGGTTGCCGGTGCGGTGACTGGTGGTGGTTTGACATTGATCGCCAATACGCCGAATCCTGCCGGTCAGAGCATCCTGAGTAAATACTTCGATGGTGGTGTCTCACCAATTAAGTTGATGCTCGGCGCGCTGTTTTCAACGCTGGTGATGGCTGATGTCTTTATCTTTCTGCCTCACTAGGTAGTTCAATCACGCAATCGTACTATTTAACAGGCTCTTCGGTTATCCGAAGGGCCTGTTTTAGTTTTACCCGCCGCCGCAAGACTCTGAACATCTGGCGAATGGCCCAATAGCATTGCACCATTCGACTTTTTTGAAATCAACCGCGTCGCTAGAATAGACAATTAAAGGAGCGTGGGCGACTCGCCCACGTTAACCAACAACGCTGGCGACTCGCCCACGTTAACCAACAACGCGGCGACTCGCCCACGTTAACCAACAATGCTGGCGATTCGCCCGCACTCCTGTTGCAACTCGCAGGCAACCACAGCGGCTGATTTAGAAATTGAGAACCTATGTGGGCGCCGGTACTCCTACATTTAGCCCGAATAGACTGGTTGCGCATGCCAGTTGTCGTCACGCCTCGAGTTCGGGTGATCCCAGTTCAGTATCGTAGCCATTACGGCAAAATGCGCGCGTGTTCTGCTTGACTGACCAATTTGCAGGCAGCGGCTTTGAAAAAAATCTTTCGGTTGTCGGCAATTCGGTCATAGGCCCAATCGCGCAGGCTCAGGGGTAGCAGGCGGGCAATTTGTGCGAGATGACGCCAGCCACTGCGCGTATCAATCAGTGCCAGCAGCACTGCTTCGGAGCGGACCAGCAGCGTGGGTTGACCGTCGGCACTCACACGTTGGTAGACCATGGTACGCAGTGATTCACGATATTGCAGTGGCAAAATGGCCTGCGCGGTGACTCCTTGCAGTGGCGCGAAATACAAGTGCTGGCGGCTATCGCGCTTGATTAAGAAACGAATCGAGGCACTGCATAGGCCACAGTTGCCATCAAAAAATATAATCGCTTTGTTGCTAGGCTTCACAGCACTTATTTATGGAGAGCGCTGTAGCTTTGTCGATTGCCAAAGCCTGTATTCGAGCGCTTCGGCTTGCGCACTTAGGTTTCCTGCGCTTTTCTGACCTTGTGAATTTCAAACTCAATAGTGAATATTCGCCGCAGGGCGATCAGCCGCAGGCAATCAAGGCCTTGGTGGACTCTGTGCGCGCTGGCAACAAGCGACAGACACTACTGGGAGTGACGGGATCAGGGAAGACCTTCACCATGGCGAACATGATCCAGCAGTTGCAGCGCCCAGCATTAATTCTCTCGCACAATAAGACACTGGCCGCGCAGCTTTACTCAGAGTTTAAAGCATTTTTCCCAGATAATGCGGTCGAGTATTTTGTCAGTTTCTATGACTACTATCAGCCCGAGGCCTATATTCCGCAAACCGATACCTATATCGAGAAGGACTCTTCGATTAATGAGGAAATCGAGCGCCTGCGTATTGCTGCGTCGTCGTCGTTGATCAGTCGCAACGATGTGATTGTGATCGCCAGCGTCTCTTGTATTTACGGGCTTGGATCGCCCGAAGATTTTAAAGAGATGATGATTCCACTGAGTGCGGGATTGGAGATTTCGCGCGACGATTTTTTGGAACGCTTGGTCGAAGTGCTGTATGAACGTAATGATGTCGCTTTTACCTGTGGTAAATTTAGAGTGCGTGGTGATGTGGTGGATATTTTCCCTGCTTATATGGAGACTGCGATTCGTGTTGAGTTTTGGGGTGATGAAGTCGAGAGCATACGCGAGCTCGACCCATTGACTGGTGCGACGGGCGGCATTCTGGAACTCTTTAATCTGTATCCGGCTACCCAGTACGCCACACCTAAGGGCAAGATTGAAGCCGCTGTGCCGCAGATACGTGCCGAGCTCGAAGAACGCGTTGCATGGTTCGAGTCGCAGAATCTTCTATTGGAGGCGCAACGTATTCGGATGCGCACCGAATACGATATCGAGTTGCTGCAGGAAATGGGGTTCTGCACGGGAATTGAGAATTACTCCCGTTACCTCTCTGGTCGCAAGCCAGATGAGCGACCGTTTTGCTTGATCGATTTCTTTCCAGATGATTTTTTGCTCTTTATCGATGAGAGTCACGCCACCTTACCCCAGGTGCGTGCTATGTATAATGGCGATCGCGCGCGTAAAGAGCGCTTGGTTGAGTACGGCTTCCGTTTGCCATCGGCGATGGATAATCGTCCACAAACCTTTGTCGAGTTTGAGTCGATCACTGATCAAACGATCTATGTGTCCGCCACCCCCGCTGCGCTCGAGTTAGAAGTGTCCTCCGTTATTGCTGAGCAGGTGATTCGTCCGACGGGATTGGTTGATCCAGGAATGGAAATCCGCCCGATCAAGGGACAGGTGGAAGATTTTATCGGCGAAGTGCGTAAGGCAACTGAGCAGGGTGAACGCACGCTGGCGACGACCTTGACCAAGCGTATGTCGGAAGATCTGAGTGATTATTTGCGTGAAGCGGGCTTGAAAGTGGAATACTTGCATTCGGATATCGATGCAATTGAGCGTGTTGAAATTTTGCGACGCTTGCGACTGGGAGAGTTTGATGTCTTGGTGGGAGTCAATCTGCTGCGCGAAGGCCTCGACTTGCCAGAAGTTGCGCTGGTGGCGATTCTCGATGCCGACAAGGAGGGGTTTTTGCGCAGTGCTACGAGTCTGATTCAGACCTCAGGCCGCGCCGCGCGTCACGAAAAGGGACGTGTTATTTTGTATGCCGATGTCATGACGAAATCGATTGTTCATACATTGGAAGTAACGAGTGCCCGTCGAGAAAAGCAAGTGGCTTACAATCTTGAACACGGCATTACTCCAGTGGGTGTAACACGTAGCATCGATGATGGGCTGCAGACGCCGGGTAAGCGTTACGATGAGAGCGAATCGGAGGACTTACTGGTCGCGGAATCAGGCGACGTTGATGTCGTGCATGTCATCGCTGAGTTGGAGGCTGAGATGCTCGAAGCCGCACAAAAACTTGAATTCGAAAAAGCAGCGATACTACGCGACCAAATCGAGACGCTGCAAACTGGCAAGCACGGTGGCGGCGCCAGTGGTGGAGCTAAGACTAAAGTTCACAAGCGCAAGAAAGCTGTTTATAATGCCAAGGGGCTGCCAAAAAAGCGGCGTTCATAACAATTCAGATGAAGGCAGGAGTTAAACAAATTATTGCGGGTGTGGTCGTATTTGGAATTGGGGCAATTTGTGTGCCATTCGTCATCGTACTGACACTGGTGCGCGATAGTGTGGACCTCCTCGAATTTGAGGTGCCAGGTGCTGCCATAGCATTTGTCGATACGCCCGGTCGCTACTATCTATGGCATGATTATCAGACGGTATATGATGGTCGAACTTATCACAGTCCTATCGAATTACCAGATGGCTTAATGATCGAAATCACCCAGCAGGGCGGAATGCCGCTCGATTTCGTCAGTGATCCGCATTCAAGATTTAGCACGATCGGGCGCGCACGTCAGAGCATTGGCTATGTCGAATTAAGCAAAGCGGGTCAGGTCACGATTGATGTAACTGGAGGGGCGGAGTCGCGTATCTTTTCGTTCTCACCATTCAGCTTTGGCCGCTTTGTCGGACTTATCGTAAAGGGTTTTTTGCTCGCTGGGCTCGCCGCGATCTCATCGCTTGGCCTCATTATCTGGGGAATCGTGAAGCTGGCGAACGCGCCACGGAAATCCGCCAAGGTCAGATCTTAGATCCGCCTGTTCGATTGGGATGTCACATTTGAGTCCTGTTGTTTTTAAGCAAGACGGCTAGGCGGATGAGCTAAGTGACCAGTCATTACCGATTGAGTCAGTCGGTTTACTGCGGGGCGCGGGGGGGGCAGTTCATATTTAAAACTGTTGTCGGTGCCCATCGTGTTAACCCGCGGGGGATTGACCTAATGGATCCGTTCAAAGCTAAGATTATAGCCTGGGCTGTAGGCACAAAAAAAAGCGCCCGTTAAGGCGCTTTCGAAATTAACGCTCAAAAGCGTCAATGTGTTCGAAATTAAGCGGCATTTACATTCGTAGCGCAGGGACCTTTTTGTCCTGAGCCGATTTCGAATGTAACCTTTTGGCCTTCGTCGAGGGAGGCATAACCATCCATCTGAATTTCTGAGTGATGAACGAAAAGATCCGTTCCGCCATTGTCTGGCGTGATGAAGCCGTAACCCTTTTCAGAGCTGAACCATTTTACTATTCCTGTTTCCATATGTATTATTTACTGAATTAAAATGTACGGTGTATGGGGTTTTCTTAAAAAAGCCACATAAATCGACAGTAATTTATAATAATTTTATCTTAGCAGGCAAGATTAGGGATTTTCTGTTTTGCGTGACTGCAGCCATTTTTTTCAAAAACACATTGACAGCAGGTGCGAATTTAGAATTCTCTGCGACTTCTTCCAAAGAAGCGAGCGTAGCTCAATTGGTAGAGCACCACCTTGCCAAGGTGGATGTCGAGAGTTCGAACCTCTTCGCTCGCTCCATTTTTCGAAGCCCTCAGTCAAACGACTGGGGGCTTTTTATTGGAATAATGAAGAGTGAGGACTCGTCCAGGAAGTTTGACGGAGCACGCTTGCGTGCGGAGATGGCCGGACCGCTAGGTCGCTGCGCAGCAGTGAGGCGCAGGCTCAGGCAACCTCTTCGCTCGCTCCATTTTTCGAAGCCCCTAGTCAAACGACTGGGTTTTTTTTATTGCAACGACTAAGCGGTGAGAACTCTCCTAAAATTTTACCGGAGCACTGGATGTGGAACGGAATTCACCCGCTGCCACAGGGACACGAACTGATCGCCCGCCACTGGTTGCAGGCAGTGAGTAAACGCTGGCCACAGGAATGAACTAAATTACTAACTGATTAAAGATCACAATTTATCTCCCAAGTATACCAATGCAGATGATTTCCTGATGCCGATTAGCGACTAATCAAATTGTTTGCATGGGGATCTATTTTGAAACTTAGTATTTCTATAAAATTATTACTACAAGCACTATTGATAAGTCTGTTGCCACTATCTTTCGCTTACGGAGAGATGAGTTTAGAAGAGCTAGGGAATCGGGTTAAACAGAGCAAAAACTAAGGAGAAATACGTAAAGTGGATGCAGATAGCGATGAGCGAGATGATTAGGGAGAAGGGACACAGTCGTGAAGAGCTTCGCGTAGAAATAAAGATAAAGGATCCCTGATGACTAATAAATACAAAGGTGACCTTCTGAAAGATGAGGGATATCGATCGCAGATGTTTAAAAAATCAAGCAGTTCGGATGAATCCACCTATGATGCGACAGCTTACAGATTGGGGATTCGCTTTATGTCTGTCTACTTGAAGGACGGGACGCTGCTTGGTTCGTCAGTTATAGCAAATTAGTCAGCGCGCTCTTTGCGTCTAAAGATAGACTATTCATAGACACTGCGAATTTCTGACTTCTAGAAATGTAAGCACAAAAAAGCCCTAAACCGTTGAGGTTTAGGGCTTAATAATGGCTGCTCGGGCAAGGATCGAACTTGCGACCAAGTGATTAACAGTCACCTGCTCTACCGCTGAGCTACCGAGCAAAAAGTCTCTTTAATTAAGTGCTTTGTAGGCTTCTCAATCAAATTGAAGTCGGCATAAAGTTAATTCAGGGAGTGATTGTCAATGCTTTGTCTTGAGAAAGTGGATATTTTTTGGAGTGATTTCTGATGACTTGCGGAAGCTGTTAGAAATGAACTGATTGGCAAAACGCGTAGAAAGGTGTGATACGCGTATTTTTGCGGTTTTTGTGCTTTGCTCGCTGTAAGTATCCCGTTTTCGTGCTTGTTTCGTGGGGGGAAGCTGTTTTCATCGCGCGTTTCTCATGAAGCGAACACATAACTGCTCCCAACTCCGTAATTCTGACACTGGTTCCACCGTAACGCTTAGCGGCTGGGTGGATTCTGTTCGTGACCACGGAGGTATTCTTTTTGTTGATCTCCGCGATCGCGAAGGTTTGACCCAAATCGTTCTCGATCCATCGAATCAGGGCTTAGAGGCTCAGTTCGGCTCAATTAAGCCGGAGTCGGTGATCTCTGTAACTGGTAAGGTCGATCAGCGCTTTGGTGGCACTTCGAATACGAAACTGGCGACCGGCGAGATCGAAGTCCACGCCTCAGAGCTGGAAATTTTGAACATCTCGAAGACGCCTCCATTCCCAATGGATGATTCGGCGGACAAGGTCAGCGAAGATTTGCGCATGACTTATCGTTACCTCGACCTGCGTCGTGCGACCAACACGAAAATGTTGAAGATGCGCCACGCGACCAGCCGTTCGATCCGTAACTATCTGGATGATCAGGCATTCATCGAGGTCGAGACACCGATGCTATTTAAGAGTACACCTGAGGGTGCGCGTGAGTTCCTGGTGCCGAGCCGCATGAATCCTGGTGCTTTCTATGCGCTGCCGCAATCGCCGCAGCAGTATAAGCAAATGCTTATGGTTGCTGGTGTGGAGCGTTACTATCAGTTGGCGCGTTGTTTCCGTGACGAAGATCTGCGTGCAGACCGTCAGCCAGAATTCACTCAAGTGGACATCGAGTTATCGTTCATCGACCGCGAAGACATGTATGCGTTGATCGAAGGCCTGATGACTAAGGTCTGGAAGGACGTGATCAATGTAGACATTCAGGCGCCGTTCTTGCGCATGAGCTACTTCGATGCAATGAATCGCTTCGGTGTGGATAAGCCTGATATGCGCTTCGACATGGAGTTGCAGGATTGCGGTGAAATTTTCGCTAAGTCTGGTTTTAAGGTATTCTCCGGTGCGATCAAGTCCGGTGGCGCCGTGAAAGCAGTGAACATGAAGGGTCTTGCGGATCTCACTCAAGGTGAGCTGCGTAATCTCGAAGACACTGCGAAGACACTCGGTGCCAAGGGCCTCGCCTTCATCAAGTGTGAAGGTGGCGAATGGAAGTCGCCGATCGTGAAGTTCTTCTCTAATGAGGAGAAGGCTGCACTGACCGAGACATTGAAGATCGAAGATGGCGATATCGTATTCTTCGCTGCGAGCGAGTGGGAGCGTGCCTGCACGATCCTCGGCCGTGTGCGTTTGGATGCGGCTCAGCTGCTCGTGAAGCGCGAAAAGCTGACCATCGACCCGAACGATTACAAATTCCTCTGGGTGATTGAGTTTCCATTGATGATTTTTGATGAAGAGGCAGATCGCTACGTTTCGTCGCACCACCCATTTACTTCACCAGTGGTAGAGGACATTCCACTGCTGGATTCCGATCCGAAGAAGGTCCGTGGTCAGCACTATGACCTTGTGCTCAATGGTGTAGAGCTCGGCGGGGGTAGTATTCGTATCCATCAGCCTGAGTTGCAGAGGAAGGTCTTCGAAGAGGTGCTGCAGATTCCAAAGGATTTGGTTGAGAGCCGTTTCGGCTATATGCTCAAGGCATTTGAATATGGCGCACCGCCGCATGGCGGGATTGCTTTTGGTTTGGACCGTATGGTTACAATCTTGACGCAGCGCACCAGTATCCGCGACGTGATCGCTTTCCCGAAGAATCAAAAAGGACAGGAAATGATGACTTCGAGCCCTGGTATTGCGACGCCCGAGCAGCTGCGCGATTTGCACGTGAGGGCGGTATTGCCAAAAAAGGAAGAGCCTAAGGCTTAACTCTTTTTAATAATAGCTTACTTTCAACTGGAACCCGGACGCTGATCCGGGTTTCTTTTTATTCAAGCCGCTATGTTACCTAAAACCTTACTTCGTTCGATTGTTGCCCTCCTATGTGTGTGTACATTGCAGGCGCAGATGACGCCGAGTGCGCCAGTGCAAAATTTCCGGTTCCCCCATTTTGGCGAGAATGGTTACACGCAGTGGGTGCTGCAGGGGGGCAAGGGGATCTATGACAGTGCTGAGCAGATTCGGATCGAGGAGATGGCGCTGCGCGTCTATTCCGGTGACGAGCGCATGGCACTGGAAATGACCATGGATAGTCCAGAGGCGACGCTGCTCACTGCAGAGAATCGAGCGGTCTCGGACGGTCCGATCGAAATCGTTGGAGGGGATTTTAAAGTGTCTGGCGTGGGCTGGACATGGAACGGCCGGACCAAGGAGATCGAGGTGAAGTTTGATGTGGTGGTGGAGTTTACACAGGGCATGGCTGGTGTGCTCACTGGTGCGGTTGCCCCAGAGGGGGCTGCGGTTGAGCGAACTGAGATCCACAGCCGTAGCTTATTGTTGCATACCACTGCAGAGGCTTACCGTTTCACATTTACCGATTCGGTGCATGCCGTCTCAGGTGAGATGGATTTGAAGAGTGAAGTGTTGGTGGCGGTTGCGGATGCGCCGAAGGGCAAGGAGGGCGATAGTTCAACCGTCGCGGGGGGGGCATTTGGTGCGATTCGACAACTGATTGCGACGGATCAGGTCGTGATCCATCAAGGCGGCCACGTATTGAAGGCCAGCCATGCCGAGTTCAGATTACGTGAGCAGGCGGCTGAATTTACCGGAAACCCGGAAATATTGGCTGCTTCGGGGGCATATTTGAGTGGCGCGACGATTCGAAGTCAGGAGGGGCGAGTGTTCGTCACTGGTAATGCGGACGATGGGCGTGCACAATTGATCGTATCGCAAGCGGAAGGACTAGGGGTTTTGGGTGCTCAGATCGAGAGTGCGGAGACCATTGTACTGGCCGATTCGATTACGATGCGCGAGTTGGACGCGGGCAATCAATTTCTCTTTGATGGCTCGGTGGAAGTGATGTCAGGTTTGATGATCATGTATTCAAATCAGTTAACGTTGTTTGCTGATCAACCGGCTAAGGGTGCGGCGACGACTGCCACGCCTCGACTGGTGGCAGGTGATGCTGAGATGCTGAAAGTCGGAGCAGTGCGTCGCGTGCTGGCAAAGGGAGCCGTGCGTATTGAGCAGGCCAATAAAGTCGCGACCAGTGATAAGGTGATATTTTACCCGCAAGAGGAGCGCGCTGAACTCTTTGGCTCTCCACGGGTGACTGATGGCGAGGTGATCATTACTGGCGATCGCATGGAGCTCAAGCCAAGCATCGCTGTAGTGTACAGCGATACGGATAAGCGCGTTAAAGTTGTTTTACCGGAGATAGCTGATTTGGGCTATGAGGATAGTCAGGCGTTGACGTTGCAGCCCGATCAGAGCCAGCAGACACCACAGACACCACAGACACCACAAGCACCAGGGAGTGAAACAGTGGTACAATCAAAAACGCTGCGCATGATTGAAGAGACTGACAAGACCCTGTTTCGCTTTACGGAGTCGGTTTCGGTGAGTGGCACAAATGTACACGCGCTTTGTGGACGTTTGGATGTGACTGCCGTTGCAGTGCAAATTGCTGAGACGACAGAGTCGCAGTTAGAAGTGCAGACAATTGAGGCATTTGATAATATCGTTTTTAAGCAGACCGGCCGTGTGGCCACTAGCGACAAGGCGACGATTCAGCCAATCGAAGGTAAGGTGGTACTCGAGGGCAATGCAGTGGTGACAGATGAGATGGGTAAAGTTTCAGGGCATCGCATGACATTGTTGCAGGGGCAACGCCGCGCCATTGTCGAAGGTGATCGTTCTACTGGCAAGCGCGCGACGATGACGCTGCCTGAAATGAAGTCTCGCTCTAAATAAATTTAAAGCAGGATTGGATTGCGGTGTGTTGATCAAGCAGCTTTGCTTTGGGCAATATGGATGATGCTTCAGTGCCTTCGAAGATTGAAACCCGCCAGCTAGTTCGGGAATACGGAAAACGTCGCGTCGTAAATGGCGTGAACATAAACGTCAGCGCGGGCGAGATCGTCGGACTGCTCGGGCCGAATGGGGCGGGTAAGACGACGACCTTCTATATGGTAGTGGGGTTGATCGCAGCGACCTCTGGCCAAGTGTTTCTCGATGGTGAGGATCTGACAGCGTTGCCGATGTACCGTCGTGCACGGCGTGGTATTGGCTATCTGCCGCAAGAAGCCTCGGTCTTTCGGAAGATGACTGTGGAGCAAAACATCCGCGCGATTGCCGAGACCCTGCCGTTGAGTAAGGCCGAGCGAGAAGCGTCGGTCGAAGAGCATCTGTGTGAGCTCGGCTTGCAGCATCTGGCCAATCAAAAGGCTTACACTTTAAGTGGTGGTGAACGCCGGCGTTTGGAGATTTCTCGAGCGCTGGTTACAAAACCTAAGTTTTTGCTGATGGATGAGCCCTTCAGTGGGGTCGACCCAATCAGTGTCAGTGAGGTGCAGAAGATCATCATCCAGCTCAAGCAGCGCGGGATCGGGGTGTTGATCACTGACCATAATGTGCGCGAGACGCTGCGCATCGTCGATCGTGCCTATCTGTTGCATGAGGGCGCGGTTCTAAGTGAAGGAACTGGTGACTTTTTAATTAATGATGCCAAGAGTAAGGAATTCTATCTTGGCCAAAACTTTAATATGTAAGCGGAGGAGCTTTACCCCATGCCCATTCAGCAGAAAAACAACGCGAAGTTCATCGAGTCAGTCTCCGTTCGAGAGTTCTATGATTCTTTCAAAGAGCCGCTTGAGCTCGATCTAGTCGCCGGCGGCGCTGGCTTGGATAAGACCATCAGGGAGCGTAGCTTGAATCGGCCTGCTCTGGCTTTGACTGGCTACTTTAAGTTTTTTGCACGAAAGCGTATCCAGTTGCTGGGCGCAGGAGAGATGGCTTATCTGCGTGATTTGGGGCAAGCAGAGGAAGCCCGTGTGCTCGGCGAGATCTTTAAGCGTAAGGTACCCTGTATCGTAGTTTCGAGAAATTTAGCACCTTCGAAGATGATGAAGGCCTTGGCGGACAAATATGAGACGCCATTGATCCGATCGCCGCAGAAAACCAAGACATTTACCACTGAAGCAACCTTGTTGCTGGAAGAGAAGTTTGCTCCGCGCACGCACATCCATGGCACCCTGTTGGACGTCCGTGGAATCGGCACCTTGATCTGTGGAGAGAGCGGGGTAGGTAAGAGTGAGTGTGCATTGGCGCTGATTGAGCGTGGGCATAGCCTGGTGGCCGACGATTTAACTTATGTTAAGCGCTTGAGTGATCGAGAGCTGATAGGCACTTCAGTGGAGTTGAGTCGTGGCTATATGGAGTGTCGTGGCCTCGGCATCATTAACATTGCCGAGTTATTCGGCGTGCGTGCGGTGCGCTTGAACAAACGCATCGATGTGATCATCAATTTTATCAATTGGGCCTCAGGGATGAATGAGGATCGCACTGGGCTCGAAGAGAACCATCTCGAGGTGCTTGGTATGAAGGTGCCGTTAATCGAGATTCCCGTTCGCCCTGGGCGGGATATGGCGCGACTCGTTGAAGTGGCTGCGATGATGCGTTCGTTAAAGCAAATGGGCCATGATTCTGCCGCCGAATTCAACGAGCGGCTGATTGCTCACATGGCGAAAAGCAGTAAATAAAAACTCGTCAGTCTGAAAAAAGTTTAATCATACATAGCGTTTTTTTAAAAAGTCAATATATGCGCCCTTCAGATTGTGGAAATCGCGCTTTTTCAGCGGTTAAGGGAAGTGTCACAGTCTTGTGACACTTGTTGTAAAAAGTGTCTAAAAAGTTATTGGGAATACATTGTGAATAACTTGTGGAGAAGTTGACCTTGCCAAGCGCTTCAGTGTGCCGCTTTTTTATTCCCAAGGTGGTGCGAATTACCTGTTTTACTACTTAGTTTTCTTTCTTTTCCTCATTTAAAATCTCTCTTTTACCCTTCTATTTTAATTTCAAGTCATTGTCGTTTAGTTACTTATCTCTTATTTGAGACATTTCACGCCCGATCTAGAGCGTTTGTTTCGTGGAGTTTAGCAATTAGTCTTTTTTTTACCCCCAATTATACGTCTCATTCACTTAGCCGCACTGTGAGACGCACTGTTAATAAAATTTTTATTTTTCAATTCTAATGTCTAATCCAATTATCGCTCTTTCTCTATGGGAAAGCGTCAATCAAGAGCTTAAAAACCTCTTTCCTCAGGACCTCTACGATCTGTGGTTTGAGGAACTCAGGTGCACGCTAGAATCTGATGCAAAGCTTGTGCTCACTGCGCCCAACGAATTCAATGCAATTTGGATTGAGAACAATTATCTGGATATTATCTCTCAGCAGGCACGCAGTTTTGCGGGGACTGCGGTGACGGTCGTTATTGAAGTCGCCAAAGAGCCAGCAACTGAGTCAGGCCTAGCAGCGAATGATACGACCAGACATTCGGTGAATCGTCTCAATTCTCAAACTCAAGATACTCGCGAAGCACGTTCGGCAGATGCGGTTTCGAACCGAGTCGAGGTGTCGCAGACGCGTCGCACGTTCCTCAATCCAAGCAATACCTTCGATAATTTAGTGGTCGGGTCTGGTAATCAACTCTCTCATGCGGCGAGCATGGCAGTGGCCAATGCCCCGGGGCGTGCTTACAACCCGCTATTCGTTTATGGCGAGACTGGCCTAGGTAAGACTCACTTGATGCATGCTGTGGCACATCAGATGTTGGCCAATAACCCGAAAGCACGTATCGCCTACGTATCGACCGAGAAATTTACCAATGAATTTATTCACGCCATTCGTGAGAATAAGTTAACTAAGTTTCGTAAGTATTACCGTACTGTCGATGCGCTGTTGGTTGATGATATTCACTTTCTCTCTGGTAAAGAGAGCACTCAGGAAGAATTCTTCCACACTTTTAACGATCTCTTTGAGTCCGGTCGGCAGATCTTCCTCGCCAGTGACCGTCCAGCCAATGAGATCGAGCGCCTTGAAAATCGCCTAATTTCCCGCTTTCAGTGGGGCTTAGTCACCGACATTCAGGCACCTGACTTCGAGACGCGTGTTGCGATTTTGCGTAATAAAGCGGCGGCGATGGACATCCAGCTTGATCCAGAGATCATGAATTTCCTAGCGGAGCGTGTTTCACGCAATGTGCGTCGTATGGAAGGGGCGCTCACTCGGATTGCCAGCTACGATGCTTTGATCAACCAGAAGCTAAATCTAGAAGCGGTTGAGCGCTTGTTAAGCGATTTGCTGCACGAAGAAACATTGACCAAGGTCACCGTTGACCAGATCCAGAAGAAGGTGGCCGATTATTATCAAATCCGCTTTAGTGAGATGATTGGCCGTCGCCGTACCAATGTGATTGTCCTTCCGCGTCAGGTGGCGATGTATATTAGCCGTACCTTGACCAGCGATCCGTTGAAAGCGATTGGCGATGCCTTTGGTGGACGTGATCATGGCACTGTGATTCATGCCTGCAAGCAGGTCGAGAACATGATGGAGCAAGACGGGAGCGTGAAACGCGGCGTTGATTATTTAATTAAGCAGGTTTCGCAGGGTCGCGCCTAATAATATTGGTTCGCATTCTGAGAGGGATCGTGTTTTTTTGATCAGAGTTTGAGGACTTCTCTCTTTGTCTTTGTATTGATTCCTTTTAAGCTATATATTTTTCCGATGTCACTTACTGAATCTCAAAAAACAACCGTTTCCACATGGATTGCCGACGGCAAGTCACTCGCTGAAGTGCAGGGCTTACTGCGCGAGGAGTTCTCCATTTCAATGACCTACATGGAAGTGCGTTTCCTTGTCGATGATTTGAACATTGTTTTTACAGAGCCAGAGCCAGAAGTGACTAAAGATGTCGACGCGCAGGCCGAAGTGCCTGAACTCGCGGAGATTCAGCCAGCTGGTGTGACAGTTGATGTGGATGCGATCCCGCGCCCTGGCGCATTGGTGAATGGTTCAGTCGTCTTTAGTGACGGCGTTAAACTCGGCTGGCAGCTATCTAGCACCGGTCAGCTGGGATTAATTCCAGGAGATGATGCTGATTACCGCCCGAATCCTGAAGATCTGCAGAATTTCCAAGATCAATTACAGGATGTGCTGCGCCAAAAAGGTTACTAATTTCCTCGCACGCGGTGCTGTGTGATTGATTGGTAATAGGAGCGTGGGCGACTCGGCGGCGTTGCTCCAACGCCGATGGAAACGAGGGCGAGTCGCTCTCGCCCCGATGGTTACCGTTTCTGTGCCTCGTGAATGGCGACGATTGAGAAGGTCAGCCCAGTGGCATTCACCGACTCGTAGCCAGCGAGCTTGAGTTGCTCGGCTAGCGCCTGTTTGGTCGGAAAGTTTTCTATGGTGCCTGCTAGATAATCATAAGCACTTTTATCACCAGTCGCGATACCTGCTACGAGTGGTAGAATATACTTTAGATATAGGTAGTAAAATGGACGGAACCAGCGATCGGGCTGTGAAAATTCCAGCACGAAGAGCCGCCCCCCTGGCCGTAGTACGCGCAGGATTTCTTTCAGGCCACGTTGACGGTCTTCGAAATTGCGCACTCCGAAAGAGATCGTCACCGCATCTACGCATGCATCGGGCAAGGGCAGACCCATGCAGTCGCCAAAGTTAAACTCGATGTCCGAGTAGGCGGCGTGCTGTGTCTTTTTGCGTCGTGCCACCTCAAGCATCGGCTCGCAAAAGTCGAGGCCCTTGACGGCAACCGTTGAGCCAAGGCGATCTCTGAGCTTGAAGGCGACATCACCGCTTCCGGTGGCGAGATCGACTACGTCTTTTGGTGCACGGGCTTTGACCATGCGGGTGAGGACACGCCTCCAATAGAAATCGATGCCACCACTTAAAAGGTGATTGGCCACGTCGTAGCGTCCGGCGATACCGGCAAACATTTGGCTGACTGCTTTCCCTTCAGGCATAGGTAATAAAATTAGAAATTAAAAATTAGCGCGCGTCGCGCGAAGATAATAAATTAGGTAGATAGGAGTGGGTGCTTTGAGGCGACTGCAGGAACCATGAGGCTATCGGTATGTATCAGTAGTTAGGGATGCTTCTTCAAACCTTCGATGCTGCGCACCACCCATTTTGAGAGTTCCTTATCGGGGTCTTGTATCGCCAGTTTGCCAAGCCTGAAAACTGTTTGGCCGCTATTTCGATGGATAATAGTGAGGCCATGCTCGAAATTATTGAATTTTTCTTCACAAAGTGACTGTATACTACGGGTGCTTTCCAGCACTGCTTTAATGAGTGCCTCTTCGGCCAGCGGTTTAAACTCTAGCGTGAAGCCATGCATCTTCTCAAATCCAGTGGCAAAGCGTTTGATGTCGGCTCGCCAGACATCTTGTTGCAGATGTGCGCCCTGCTCTTTGAGCGCGGCGAGAGCTGGCAGCGGATCTTCGACCATTTCGGCGGTCACATCGAAGCTTTTAATTGCACTGGAGGGCAGCTCAAATTTGAAATCACGGAACAGTCGCTCCAGCACCGTCATTAGTCCGCGGGCGCCAGTGCCTTCGGTGCTGGCCTTTTCGGCAACCGCTAGGATCGCTTCCGCGGTAATGTTGAAAGTAATCCCATAGCCTCGAAAGTCATCGTAATACTGATTGAGAATGCTGCCTTCTGAGGTGGTCAAGATATGTGCTAGGTCTTGCGAGGAGAGGGCGCGGCACGCTACGCGAACCGGCACGCGGCCAATAAATTCAGGTTCAAATCCGTATTTGGTGAAGTCGGTTGTCTCGGCATAGCGCAGATAGCTGGAGAGGTCTTCGCCACTATCCTGTTGAGCTGCACCAAAGCCCATTTGGCTTTTGGTGAGTCGCTTTTTGATGGTTTCGGAGAGCTTGTCGAATGCGCCGCTGACGATGAAGAGAATATTGCCGGTATTGATGGACTTGCGCTGTGGTGCTTTGCCACGCTGGATCTCCATCGCCGCTTGCATCTGCGCCATCATATCGGTCGGGCTGAGCAAGTTGACTTCAGTCTCCTCCATCAATTTGAGCAAGTTGATCTGCACGCCGCGCCCCGAAACATCGCGGCCTCCGGCACCTGCCTCGCTCGCGATTTTATCGATTTCATCGACGAAGATGATGCCGTGCTCGGCCAATTCGAGATAGCCATCCGCAGCTTTAACTAGGTCGCGCACCAGATCTTCGACATCTGAGCCGACGTAACCGGTTTCCGAGAATTTGGTGGCATCTGCCTTCACGAACGGTACCCCGATCAGCCGTGCGATGTTCTTAATCAAGTAGGTTTTACCCACGCCCGTCGGCCCGAGTAGTAAGATATTTTGCTTACTATATTCTTTCGCGATGGTTTTTTTTCCTGATAAACTCTGGCGCACATGGTTATAGTGATCGCAAATCGCCACCGAAAGTACTTTTTTTGCGTCGTCTTGACGAATGACAAATCGGTTTAAATAGTCTCTGACTTCTTTCGGTTTGAGATGGAAATGGCGAATTTTTTCAAGTGGGTCCGTCGCGCAAACCGCCTCTTCCAGACTGGCTTCGTTGCCATCGTGAATGTCGGCGTCGTCTAAAATATCAGATTCATTGAAGGTATGGGTCGACACCTTGACATTTGAATCTTTAAATAGATCGTTCAGTTGACGTTGAATTTCTTCAAAAGGGTTGGGTGGTTCTTTATCGCTCATGTTTTCTAGTTTGACAGCCTATTTTCGATCAGAAGTATCGAACTAACAATAACTTTCGTTTTTCGTATCATCAAGTTTTCAAAGCATTTATAGCATGTCCAATAACCTTACTAAACGCGATATCGTTTTAGATATCTACGAGAAAACCGACTTTGCACAAAAAGAAGTGCGTGAGTCCGTGCAATTAACACTCGATGCCATCGCTACCGCCCTCAGTGAAGGGCGCAACGTTGAGCTCCGCAATTTCGGTGTCTTCGAAGTGCAAGTGCGTAAATCACGCATTGGTCGCAATCCGAACAAGCCTGAAACAGATGTCGTCATTCCTACGCGTGCGGTGATTAAGTTCAAAGCGGGCAAAGAATTGAAGGCAAAGCTCAAGGATTTGGACGTCGATTCGCTTTAGAACGGTCGCTGTTCGTCCGTATATTCACAGTTTAGGGCTCCTGCTATGCAGTTTCAGTCATTACCCGGTTTTCGGGAATTCTATCCGGATGCGTGTGCACGCCGGAATCATATTTTTGGCCAGTGGCGACAGGTCGCGCGTGCGTTTAGCTTTCAGGAGTACGATGCGCCAGTGCTAGAGCCTCTAGAGCTTTATATCGAGAAGTCTGGCGAAGAGATCGTCGGGCAGTTGTTTAATTTTGAAGATCGCGGGGGTCGCGCAGTTGCGTTGCGTCCAGAGATGACACCGTCGTTGGCACGTTTGATTGGTGCCAAGGCGAATAGCCTGAAACGGCCCATCAAGTGGTTTAATATTGGTGAGCACTATCGCTACGAGAAACCTCAAAAGGGGCGCTTGCGGGCCTTCTATCAATTTAATGTCGATATTTTCGGTGAAGCGGGCCCCGCTGCCGATGCCGAGCTGATTGCACTGCTGGTTCAGGCATTGCGTATGTTTGGGCTCGATTCGAAGGACTTTAAGGTGCGCCTAAGTGATCGTGACCTATGGTTGCTGTTATTGGCGGCTGAAGGACTCGACGAAACGGGGAGCGCGGCGGCACTAGCTATTATTGACAAGCTAGAGCGCACTGATCGCGTGAAAGTAGTTGCGAAGCTGACTGAAGTAGTGGGCGATGAGGCTGAGGCTTTCCTCACTCGTGTGGAAGAAGTGATTGCGATTCGTGATTTTGAGAGCCTGTCGGCTTATATTCTTAATTTACCGCTGGAGGACGACCTAGCTGAACAGGCTCAGCAGCGGCTCGCGGATTGGCAGGCCTTATTGAGTGGTCTGCAGAGTTCCGGTGCTGGCGACTTCATTCAAATAGATCTAGGCATCGTCCGTGGTCTGGCGTATTACACTGGGTTTGTGTTTGAGGCATTTGAGGCCAGTGGCGAAGGTCGCGCGCTTGCCGGTGGTGGGCGTTACGATGCATTGGTCAAAAAACTAGGCGGGCCGGAAATGCCTGCGGTTGGTTTTGCGATGGGCGATGTGACTTTGGCGGATCTTCTTGAATCGAAGAAGCTCTTAGCCACTTATGTGGAGAGTCCCGACTTTATTGCCATTATCGGTGGTGTGGAGGCGCGTGATGCGGCCTTGGGTGATGCGGCCTTGCTGCGCTCGATGGGCTATCGCGTCGATTATCCGTTGAAAGATCAGGGGTTCGGCAAGCAGTTTAAAGATGCCAACCAGAAAGGCGCGCGATTTGCGCTGATCTATGGCACGGACGAAATTGAAAAAGGCGTGGTCAAGATTCGTGATTTCTCAACTGGAGCAGAGCAAGAGTATCCTCGTCAGGGTTTGGCGGAAATCGTGCCTGAGTTGATGGCTTCGGGGCTTTTTACGACTGAGCAATAGCACTCAAGCGGATACTAATTTTTCCTTTCAGGATAAAGCAGTGCGCATAAGGGTCAACTAAGGTGATTCGTGAAGGATGTCGCTGGGTCGTTGCAAATTCCGAAGATCCCGTCATCGAACTTTAAGCTGCGACTATTGAGGTCGGGAGCGTGACTCAAATCTGCGTGGCCGAGGCTTGCACTGTTCGGGTATGTGACTTCAGTCTGCATGGCTATGAGAGTGTACACCTATAAAAATTGCGATAGCTGCAAGAAAGCCACCAAATGGCTGAGCCAGCAGGGACTTGCCTTTGAGCAAGTTGCGATTCGAGACACCCCACCCAGTGTTGCAGAGCTACGAAAAATGCTGGGCTACCAAGCCGGTGAGTTGCGCAAGTTGTTCAACACTGCCGGTGGCGATTATCGAGAACTAAAGATGAAAGACAAATTGCCGTGCATGGCGGGCGACGATGCGCTGGAGTTACTCGCGAGTCGCGGTAATCTGGTTAAGCGCCCTTTTTTATTGGCGGACGGCTTCGGTCTCGTCGGTTTCAATGAAGTGGATTGGGCATTGGCCTTTAGTCGTTAGGGAATTGGAGGCGACGTGCAAGTGTGTGCGCATCTGTATGCTATCGAGTCAGTGTGCCGCGCGTGACGCCTAGTTGATTGATCTGTTTGACTTCCTTTCCGAGTGTTTCAGCAGCCACTTCTCCGCGCTGCAGTGCGTCGTAGTGTTCCATCGTGCAGCGCACTTCGTCGCCGCTTTCGTTGAGGAATTCGTTGCCCAATGCGGCTACGCCCTTCTTTGCCATCTTGAGGACAATGTTTGCGCTTTCGAGTTAAACAAGGTGTTGCGGTAGCCGGCGTCGGCTTTCTAGGGATGTAGTGCGCCGACGCGGTCTTTGAATTGCACCTGCTGGGCATCGTCGGGCCGGCTGCAGCCGCGGAAGTCCTTACCTTCGGACAGATAGGCGCAGAACATGCAGGGCATGCAGGACATGCAGTGCTCCATTTGAAAACAGTAGTATGTGCTGGTGCAACGTGATCATGAACCAGCCAGTCTGGGACTTGCTCAGCAAGGTGGCGAGTTGCGTGGTATTGAGATCGTCAGGCGCGGTGAGGCGCTCCAGCTGCCGATGAACAATTAAATAATATGCCGTTAGATAATTTCCGACCTTGAGTGAGAAATCGCTGCGCATGCGATGTTCGGAAAGTGCAGTGAGGTGTTCATGGTTGCGGGCGAGAAATCCGTCTGCGTCGCAGTGCTAGGATGAGTTCTCTATGTTTGCTTTAAGAGTTCCTTGGTCCAGCGCCGATGCGGGCCGGAGAGTGTGATGCTGTCGAGCTGGTCGATCGCAATCCAGCTGAGGGAGGGTTGAGGGGGGAGGGCTGAGACTTGAGGTTGCTGAGACTTGAGGTTACTGAGACTTGCATCCAAGGGCGTAATAAAGGGCTGAGGGCTGAGGGCTGAGGGCTGGGATTTTAGGGGGTAGATGGTTTCTGTGATGCGCTTGTTGGTGATGCCGCGAGTCTTAGTGGCGAGTGCTTTGCCAAGTGTGGGCTTGGTCGAGAGGTGTGAGGTGGCAGGTAGCTCGTATTGGCCGGCTAGCTGTTTGGCAGTGTCTGGGATGCGGTGCAGCAGGAGTTTGCCGTCGTGGACGATCCAAAGCCGGTCAATCTGCACTTGCACGGTGGCTTTGCGCTGAATGTTGGGGATACTTTTTTGTGTGCCGCCGCCGGCGGCGGCGCAAAATTGCACGACGGGGCAGACGGTGCAGAGTGGATTGGCCTTTTGGCAGACCGTTGCGCCGAGCTCCATCATTGCTTGGTTGTGGTCGCCGGGGGTTTGAGTGTTGAGGACCGTATCGGCGATGGGGGTGAAGGCTTTGACCGCTTCACCGTTGTTTTTAAAGGTGCGCGCGTCGTTGGTCAGCCGAGCAAGAATACGTACGACATTGCCGTCGACCACGGCCGCGGGGAAATTTTGTGCGATCGAGCTGATCGCTGCCGAGGTGTAAGGGCCGATGCCGGGCAGGGCTTGCCACTCTTTCGCGGTCGTCGGCTTTGGATCGAGGGCGACGTATTGCTGTGCGAGTTTATGGAGGTTACGCGCACGACTGTAGTAGCCGAGCCCTTCCCAGTGCTTGAGCACGTCTTCGCTGGGCGCATCGGCGAGTGTCTGAAAGTGGGGGAAGCGCTTTAGCCAGCGATCAAAGTAGGGCAGCATCGTCTTGATCTGGGTCTGCTGCGCCATCAGCTCTGACACCACGGTCTTGTAAAGCGACGGCTCAGTGCGCCAAGGGAGCGGGCGCTGCGCGGTGGCATACCAGACGGCGAGTGCTTGCTGGAAATCGGCAGTGTTGTTAGTCAGGCAGGTCATTGAGATGTATCAAAGGAAGTATATTTCCGAAAACTCAGCTCCCCTGCGCCTCCGCGCGAGAATAAAACGTCGGTTGAGCTTTTTGTGTGGATACTATTATTTCGCACGAATCGTTCGAGTCGTGAATTACTTATTCGCTGCTGTTTTTATTTGCATTCGATTTGGTCAGTTCCTTTAATCGAGCTTTAAGATAAAGGAGAGCTTCCGGCGGGAAGCTGAGATTCGGGTGCGCTCCACCTGTAGATCCTTTGAACCTGATGCGTGTTAACACCGCCGTAGGAATTATCGAGTCGAATGGGGCAATGGAACTATTGGGCGGATTTTTTTCGAGGAGGTGTGCGCCGTGTCGCAACTTAGTCGATCTATGTCAGTCAATTCTACTTCCGAAATTTCCTCACAACACACGCTGTTTCCGAATTCCGAGCGTGTTTATATCACTGGCTCGCGCCCTGACCTGAAGGTTCCGATGCGTGAGATCCAGCTGTCGCCAACGACGCTTCCAAACGGTGCCGGCGAGCTGCCCAACGAGCCGATTCGCGTCTATGACACTGCGGGTGCATGGGGTGATGCCGGCTATCATGGCGATGTGGAACTGGGCCTGCCGCGCATGCGTGACGCTTGGGTTCGTGAGCGTGGCGACGTCGAAGAATACGATGGCCGCGAGGTGAGGCCTCAGGACGACGGTTACCTGTCTGAGGTGCACAAGGCTGGTGCCCGCACGAAGGATGGGCAACGCAAGTTGGTTGAATTTAAGAACATCCGCCATCGCCCGGTGCGTGCGAAGGCGGGCAAGATCGTGACTCAGTTGCAATATGCACGCGCTGGCATCATCACGCCTGAAATGGAGTTTATCGCGATTCGCGAGAACATGAAGCTGCAGGTGGCAAATCAGGGCGCGGACATTTCTCCGCACGCGGATCAAAATTCACTCAATATTCAGCACCCGGGGCAAAGCTTTGGTGCATCGATCCCAGACGAAATTACGCCCGAGTTTGTGCGTTCAGAAGTGGCCCGTGGCCGCGCGATCATTCCTTGTAATGTGAATCATCCAGAGCTCGAACCGATGATTATCGGCCGTAACTTCTTGGTGAAGATCAACACTAACATCGGCAACTCCGCAGTGGCTTCGTCGATCGAAGAGGAAGTCGAGAAGATGCGTTGGTCTGTAAAGTGGGGTGGTGACACGCTCATGGATCTTTCCACTGGTAAGAATATTCACCAGACGCGTGAATGGATTGTCCGTAACTGCCCGGTCCCGGTCGGCACCGTGCCGATTTATCAGGCGCTGGAAAAAGTGAATGGTAAGGCTGAAGACCTGACTTGGGAGATCTTCCGCGACACCTTGATCGAGCAAGCCGAGCAGGGCGTCGATTACTTTACAATCCATGCGGCTGTGCTGCTACAATACGTGCCGATGACGGCCAAGCGTATGACGGGCATCGTCAGTCGCGGTGGTTCGATCATGGCGAAATGGTGCCTCTCGCATCACAAGGAAAACTTCCTCTACAAACACTGGGATGACATTTGCGAAATCATGGCCGCCTATGATGTGTCGTTCTCGATTGGCGACGGCTTGCGTCCCGGTTCGATTGCGGATGCCAACGACGTCGCGCAATTTGCTGAGCTCAAGACGCAAGGTGAGCTGACTCGCCGTGCACGGGCATTTGGTGTGCAGGTTATGAATGAAGGCCCAGGTCACGTGCCAATGCACCTGATCAAGGAAAACATGGAGAAGCAACTTGAGTGGTGCGATGATGCGCCATTTTACACGCTTGGGCCGTTGACTACTGACATTGCGCCGGGCTACGACCATATCACCAGTGGTATCGGTGCGGCGATGATCGGTTGGTATGGCTGCGCGATGCTCTGCTATGTGACGCCCAAAGAGCACCTCGGCTTGCCGAATAAGGACGACGTCCGCGAGGGTGTGATCACTTATAAAATTGCCGCGCACGCTGCCGACCTCGCCAAGGGGCATCCAGCTTCGCAATACCGCGATAACGCGTTGTCCAAGGCACGCTTTGAATTCCGATGGGAAGATCAGTTCAGTCTGTCGCTCGATCCAGAGAAAGCCAAGTCCTTCCACGACGAGACCTTGCCGCAGGACTCCGCCAAGACCGCGCACTTTTGCTCCATGTGTGGGCCAAATTTTTGCTCGATGAAAATCACTGAGGATGTTCGTGAATATGCTGCGAAGCTTGGTGTTTCCGAACGCGAAGCATTGGAGCAGGGCATGGAGGAGAAATCCGCTGAGTTTAAGAAAAAGGGGGGGGAGGTTTACCTCGCTGGTTCCGAAGTATGAAATTAAGCGTCAACGACGAAGCACGCGAGGTGCCTGAGCGATCCAACCTTCAGGCACTGCTCGCGGAGCTTGGCCTAGAGTCGAAGCCGGGGCTCGCCGTCGCCCTGAATCTGTCTGTCGTTCCTGCTGCTGAGTGGGCAACACAGGTGTTGTCCGAAGACGATGCTGTGCTCGTTATTCAAGCAACACAAGGAGGTTGATTCGATGCCGATTTTAGCAGTGTCTCCAGAATCTGAATACACGAATGAAGCGAAGCTGATCGTGTGCCTATTGGGCGCGGGGCTGGATCGCTATCACTTGCGCAAACCAGAGTGGGGCGCGGCGCGATGTGCCGGGTTAATTGCTGGAATTCCCTGTGAGCTACATCGCCGTATTTCAATCCACCAACACCATGAGCTGGCGGAAACATTCGAAGTAGGATTACATTTTAAGGAGGAGGTTGCGGCGCGTGCCTCCGCTTGCCATGTAGAGTCAAAGCCAGAAGTTGATGGTGCGTCGCGATTCTCCTCCCGATCTGTGCATCAGCTAGACGCTATAGACGTGCATCTGGAAGGCTATGACTATGCCTTTCTGAGCCCCGTGTTTACGTCGATCAGCAAGCCGGGTTACTGGGCGCAGTGGACTGAAGCGAAGCTGCGTGGCGCGCTCGCGTTGCCGCGGATGGCTCAGGTCTATGCATTGGGCGGCATCACGGCTTGCAATGTAGATCGTGCGCTAGAGTTCGGTTTTGATGGTGTGGTCTTGCATGGTTCGCTGTGGCAATCGACGGATCCGCTCGCCGCGTTTGAAGCATTTCGAAAGGAGGCAGTATGAATTGGCCGACGTATATGTGTCTGACGACTGATGGCAGTGAACGTCCGCATACGGATCAGGTGCAGGCCTTGTGCTCTGCTGGTGTCGATTGGGTGCAGCTGCGCGCCAAGGAGATGTCGGACCAGGAACTCGAGTCCATTGCCTTCGAGTGTATGATTCGTTGTCGTGAGATCGGCAGCACCTTTGTGTTGAATGATCGTTTGGACTTAGCGCTGAGGTTGGGAGCTGATGGTGTGCATCTCGGTAAGCTGGATACTCCATGGGCGGAGGCGCGCGAACGTGCCGGTGCGGGTTTCCTGATCGGTGGCACTGTCAATTCAGTGGACGACGCCGAGAGGGCGGTTGCCTCGGGCGTGCTCGATTACGTAGGTGTGGGCCCTTTTAAATTCACGCACACCAAAAAGAATCTCGCCCCTGTTCTGGTCGAGTCTGACTGGCGGGCAATTTTAGAAACACTCGGTGATCTGCCGAGCTATGCAATCGGCGGTATCGAGCCCGCGGACATTCCTGAAGTGCTGGCGCTTGGTGTGACCGGCGCTGCGATCTGTTCGGTGCTGTATCGAAAGCCGAACGTGTCGGATATTTATCAAACTTTACTCAATACCTTATGAATACAGAGCCGCTCATTATCGCTGGGAAGACTTTTGAATCCCGACTTTTCGTAGGCACCGGCAAATATGCCTACGGCCAAATGATGCAGGATAGCATACGTGCGACCGGCAGTCAGCTTGTGACGATGGCGATGCGCCGTGTGCAGACGGATGGCTCCGATGACGGTATCATGGAATTCATGGAGCCGGAGCGCTATAATCTTTTGCCAAATACATCCGGTGTGCGCGACGCGAAAGAAGCGATTTTTGCGGCGCAACTTGCGCGCGAGGCGTTGGAAACGAATTGGTTAAAGTTGGAGATTCATCCCGACCCAAAGTATCTGATGCCCGATCCGATCGAGACGCTCAAGGCCGCCGAGCAATTGGTGAAGGATGGGTTTATCGTGTTGCCGTATATTCATGCTGATCCGGTTTTGTGTAAGCGACTCGAAGAAGTCGGCGTGGCGGCGGTGATGCCGCTGGCGGCTCCAATAGGCAGCAATGAAGGACTCTCTGCCCGTCGCTTTCTAGAGATTATCATCGCGCAAAGCAAAGTGCCCGTGGTGATCGATGCCGGACTCGGCCTGCCGTCGCATGCTGCGGATGCGATGGAAATCGGGGCGGATGCGGTGCTGGTAAATACTGCGATCGCCACTGCAAGTGATCCGATCGCAATGGGCGCAGCCTTTAAAATGGCAGTCGAATGCGGGCGTATGGCATATGAGGCTGGCCGTGGCCAGCAGTCAGTCGAGGCTGTTGGGTCGTCGCCGTTGACCGCGTTTTTGGATGCGTAGCTAAATCTACCCGAATCGAATTAGTATGAGTTTTGTAAATATATTGAACCACCTCTCTTGGGAGGATACGAAGGCCTCTATTCTTGCGAAGACAGCAAGGGATGTGGAGCGTGCCTTGTCGCGTCCGGTCGGTAAGTTGAGCCTGGAGGATTTTCAGGCGCTGATTTCTCCGGTAGCGCAAAATCATTTGGAGCAACTCGCGGCGCTCAGCCATGCGCGCACAGTCGAGCGTTTTGGCTATACGCAGCAGATGTTTGCGCCGCTGTATCTTTCGAATGCGTGCAGTAATATTTGCACCTACTGTGGCTTCAGTGCGAATAACAAGATTCCGCGTAAGATCTTAAATGAGGCGGAGATCGGGCAAGAGCTGGATGCCGTGAAGGCGTTGGGAATGGATCATGTGCTGTTTGTCACCGGTGAAGCGAATTTGCGCGTGGGCGTGCCGTATCTGAGTCGAGCCTTCGAGCTTGCGCGCGAGAAGTTTTCGAGCATGTCGATGGAGGTGCAGCCGATGGAACAGGATTCTTATGAGACTTTGATGCAGTCTGGCCTCAGTGCGGTGTTGGTCTATCAGGAGACTTATAATCGAGAGTCCTACGCGAAATATCATCCGAAGGGGATGAAGAGTAATTTCAATTACCGGCTAGAGACGCCGGATCGTCTCGGCCGGGCGGGGATGAAAAAGATCGGAATGGGTGCGTTGTATGGTTTGGATGACTGGCGCACGGATTCCTTTATGGTGGCGACGCACCTGCGCTATATGGAGCAGACGTATTGGAAAACTAAATACAGTTTGTCTTTTCCGCGGATTCGCCCGCATGAGGGTGAGTTTGAACCGGTGTCGGTGATGACTGATCGGGATTTGGTGCAGTTGATTTGTGCCTATCGTATGTTGAGTGCCGAGGTGGAGCTGTCGATGTCGACTCGTGAGCGCCCGATCTTTCGCGACCATGCGTATAAGCTGGGGATCACGACACTGAGTGCTGGTTCGAAGACGAACCCGGGCGGCTACGCGGTGGATCCGCAGACGCTGGAGCAGTTTGAAATTTCGGACGAACGTAGTCCTGCTGAAGTGGCCACGATGCTGAAGGCGGGGGGCTACGATGTGGTATGGAAGGATTGGGATTCGACCTATGATGGATTTTATCGGAGCAATGCGACTGCCGCTAAGTGCTGTTAACATGGAAAAAGTCGCATTTTGAGACGTCGCTGGTATTGCTGTGTTGGAATCTCTTATGACTACATTATCTCAAAGTGAAATTTCACGGTATCAGCGGCACTTGACTTTGCCGGGGTTTGGCGAGGCGGCTCAGTTAAAATTGAAGGCCGCGCGGGTTTTAATTGTTGGGGCAGGGGGGCTGGGGTGTCCGGCCTTGCAGTATTTAGCGGCTGCGGGTGTTGGCACTTTGGGGATTGTGGATGATGACCGCGTGAGTCGTTCGAATTTACAGCGGCAAATTTTGTATACCGATGCGGACGTGGGCGAGATGAAGGTCGCGGTCGCTGCGGAGCGCCTAATGGCGATGAACCCTGATATCCGCTGCGTGCGGCATGCGCTACGTTTGACGGTTGAGAATGCATTGGAGCTGATTGGGCAGTATGATCTGGTGCTGGATGGCTCGGATAATTTCGCCACGCGCTATTTAGTCAATGATGCCTGCGTTTTGGCGGGCAAGCCATTGGTCTATGGCGCACTGCATCGCTATCAGGGGCAGGTGAGTGTGTTTAATTTTGAAGGAGGGCCTACCTACCGTTGCTTGTTTCCGGAGCCACCGAACCCAAAGGATGCACCCAATTGTTCCGAGATCGGTGTGCTCGGTTTTTTGCCGGGCATCGTTGGCGTGATGCAGGCGACGGAAGTGATCAAGGTGCTGACCGGGATCGGGGAGCCGCTGGCTGGCAAGTTGTTGATTTTTGATGCGTTAAAAATGAGCCAGACGATCGTGCGCTTTAAGCGTGTGCCGGGGTATGCGCAGGTCACGGAGCTCAAAGAAATAGAATATACCTGTGGTGTGTCTTCTACTGAATCTGACAGTGAAGAGATCACACCGGCAGAATTGCAGGCCCAGATGCAATTGAATGGAGCTGCTTTGCAGGTCGTTGATGTGCGCGAGGGTTGGGAGCGTGTGCTTTATCGGATTGATTCGGTGCATGTGCCGCTCGGCAGTATCTTGGATCAGACGGCGGATCTTGAGGCGGCTGGGTTGAAGACGGATTTGCCGACCTGTGTGTATTGCAAAGGTGGCGTGCGCAGTATGAAGGCTTTGCAGGTACTTAAATCACATTACGGGTTCTCTGAAATAAAGAGTCTAGCTGGGGGGATCTTGGAGTGGGGGGAACAGATTGATCCTTCCATCGAGAGTTACTAGCTGCGTTGTTGCGATGGATACTCCTCCCTATGTGCTGACGATTTCTGGCTCCGATAGTTCGGGGCGGGCTGGCATGCAGACCGATAACCGGGCGATTCATGCGGTGGGAGCCTTTCCGTTGAATGTCGTGACGGCGGTGACTTTGCAAAGCCCCACAGGAGTCGAGTCGATTCAGATGATGGATGCTGATTTCGTGGAGGCTCAATTACGCTCGATACTGAAGGCTTATCGAGTGCGAGCCATCAAGAGTGGTATGTTGGGGAATACTGAGATCGTGCGTCGAGTGGCTCAGGTTTTGGCAGAGTATCCTGACATTCCGTATGTGCTGGATCCGGTGCTGCGTTCGACCAGTGGGGCGGGGTTGTTGGAGCCCGATGGAGTGGCGGTGCTGCGATCCCTACTGATGCCGCGTGCGACCGTTACAACCCCAAATCTGAATGAATTAGAGATATTGTGTGAGGGCGCAGGCGATGTTTTCGAGGCGGCGGCTCAGTTGGCGTCTGCATGTAGGCAGTCGATATTGGTTAAGGGCGGTCATGCCACTGGTCCGGATTGTGAAGACTGGTTGCTTTATCCGGATGGGCGTCGTTACTGTTTCTGTGCAAAACGAATTGAAACTCGAAATACACGAGGCACGGGCTGTGCACTGAGTGCTTTGATCGCGGCGTATCTTGCGTGGAAACCTTATGAGCTGGAGGTTTCGATTGCTGCTGCGAAGGACCAACTAGCTGCGGCTCTGAGGGAGCATTCTAAGGAAGCCTGGAAGGGCGGAGGTCCGAGTTTTTATTGAACTCCGTCGCGGGTTGTAGCAATTCAAGTCCATAAACGTTGCTTTGAGGCTGATTTTACTTTCTCGTTTTTTGTTTATACTACCATGCCGAAGAAGAAGACACCTAACACGGAGGACGAAGGTCCAAAAGTTAAAAAGATCTATACGATCAAGCTGACTCAAGCGCAGCTAGAGCATCTGGGGGAACAGTTGGATTCGGCGCCTGCGGGAAAGTGGGCACATTACGACGTGGCTTACTCGCAGTTCGCGTTCAAGGGCGATGGCGTGAATGTGGTCGGCTATCAGAGCGGCAAGCTGGTGGTGCAGGGCAAGAAGACTGAAGATTTTGTGCGTGATGTGCTCGAAGCAGAAATCACTGGCGAGGCACGTCTCGGCTACGATGATGTGCATAATCCTGAGTGGTTCACGCTGCATGCTGGGTGTGATGAAAGTGGTAAGGGCGATTTATTTGGGCCATTGGTGGTCGCTTGTGTGGTCGCCGACGAGGGCATGGTGCGCGACTGGATCGAGGCGGGCGTGTGCGATAGTAAGAAGATTACCGACAATACAATTTTGAAGTTGGATAAAGTGATTCGCCAAACCAAAGGCGTGGTGATCGCGACGGCGTTTGCGCGGATGACGAAGTATAACCATCTGTATAAAAAGTTTGGCAGTAATTTGAATAAGCTGTTGGCATGGTACCATGGCCGTGGGCTTAACGAAGCGCTGGATAAGCGTCCGGCACCGTGGGGGCTGCTCGATCAATTTACCAAGCTGCCCCTCGTGGATGTATATGTGGCCGACCGTAAAGATTTCAAGTTAGTCAGCCGCACCAAGGCGGAGTCCGACCCCGTAGTGGCGGCCGCATCGATCATCGCGCGTGCGATCTATGTGCGGGAAATGAAGCGCCTCTCGGATGAGTTGCAGCCGATCTTGGGCGAGCCATTGATGAAGGGCGCGAGCGCGAAGGTGCTCGAGCAGGCCAAGAAGATCGTCGCGGTGAAGGGGGCGGGCGAATTGGCGGGCTATGCGAAGATGCATTTCAAGACCGCCTACGAGGCGCAAGGCCTAGAGCCACCGAAGAAGCCGGCCTGGTCGAAATTTAAATAAGGAGCACGGAGGGTATAAAACAGAGTTCAGCGCTTCTCTTTACACATGAAAAAGCCCCGTCCATTGGACGGGGCTTTGTTAACTCAATTGATTGTAATTACGCGATTAGATCGAAGCGATCTAAGTGCATAACTTTGACCCAAGCCGCGACGAAGTCTTCGACGAAGGTTTGCTGGGCATCGTTGGAGGCATAGACCTCAGCGATGGCGCGTAGTTCGGAGTTTGAGCCGAAGACGAGATCCACTGCGGAGGCCATCCACTGCGTTTCGTTGCAGCCGCGTGCCTTGCCTTCGTAGAAGTGTGCGCAGCGGGGTGAGACTTTCCACTCGATGTTCATGTCGAGCAGGTTCACGAAAAAGTCATTCGTTAAGGTCTCAGGGCGTTTGGTGAACACGCCGAGCGGAGACTCCGCGGTGTTCGCATTTAGGACGCGCATGCCGCCCACCAACACTGTCATTTCGGGTGCGGTGAGCGTCATCAGTTGTGCCTTGTCGACGAGGAGTGCTTCGGCAGGTGTCTTGATATCGCTTTGTTGATAATTACGGAATCCGTCTGCTTTAGGTTCAAGTGCTGCAAACGACTCGATGTCGGTGTCCTCCTGAGTGGCATCCATTCGGCCAGGGGTAAATGGCACTTCGACTGCATTGCCAGCAGCTTTGGCAGCTTGCTGCACTGCAGCGCAACCACCTAGCACGATGAGATCGGCCAGAGAGACGCGTTTGCCGCCCGACTGTGAGCTGTTGAAGTCCGCTTGAATGCGCTCAAGGATTTGCAGTGACTTCGCGAGTGTCTCGGGGTTGTTCGCAGCCCAGTCCTTTTGCGGGGCGAGACGGATTCGTGCGCCGTTGGCACCGCCGCGTTTATCAGAATTGCGGAAGGAAGCTGCTGCTGACCATGCGGTATTGACTAGTTCTGCAATGGATAGATCAGCGCCGAGTAGCGTGGCTTTCAGCGCTGAGATGTCTTGCGCGTCGATTAATGGATGGTCTACGGCAGGAATCGGGTCTTGCCAGAGCTCTGTAGTCGCGGGCACTTGCGGCCCCACGTAGCGTGAAATCGGACCCATATCGCGGTGGGTTAATTTGAACCATGCTTTGGCGAAGGCTGTAGCAAATTCCTCTGGGTTCTCCTGGAAACGTTTGGTGATGGGTGCATAGATTGGGTCCATCTTCAGCGCGAGGTCTGAGGTGAACATAATCGGTGCATGGCGCTTCGACGGATCGTGTGCATCAGGCACAGAGTTCGCGGCGGCGCCATCGGCGGGCACCCATTGTGTGGCACCGGCAGGGCTTTTGGTCTGTACCCAGTCGTACGCGAAGAGCGTATCGAGGTAGCTATTGTCCCATTTTGTTGGAGTTGCATTCCAGGCACCTTCTAAGCCGCTGCTGATGGTGTCGCCAGCATTGCCGGTGCCATAGCTATTTTTCCAGCCGAGGCCTTGTTCTTCGATACCAGCGGCTTCTGGTTCAGGGCCGACGTATTGATCGGGGTCGGCCGCACCATGCGCTTTGCCGAAGGTGTGTCCGCCAGCAACCAGGGCGACGGTTTCTTCGTCATTCATCGCCATGCGGCCGAAGGTATCGCGAATGTCTCTGGCGGAGCCGAGTGGATCTGGCTCACCATTGGGGCCTTCAGGGTTCACATATATGAGGCCCATTTGCACTGCACCGAGTGGATTTTCGAGCTCTCGATCACCACTGTAGCGTTCATCAGCGAGCCATTCACTTTCGGGTCCCCAATAGATATCTTCACTAGGCTCCCAGACGTCGGCTCGGCCACCAGAAAAACCCCAGGTCTTGAATCCCATGGTTTCCAGTGCGCAATTGCCAGCGAGTATCATCAGGTCGGCCCATGAAATTTTACGGCCATACTTTTGCTTGATCGGCCACAGTAGGCGACGCGCTTTGTCGAGGTTGACGTTGTCAGGCCAGCTGTTGAGAGGGGCGAAGCGCTGTGATCCGGTAATCGCTCCGCCGCGGCCGTCGGCGATCCGATAGGTGCCGGCGCTGTGCCATGCCATGCGAATGAAAAACGGGCCGTAGTGCCCATAGTCTGCAGGCCACCAAGCTTGCGAGTCTGTCATCAGCACTTCTAGGTCTTTAGTGAGGGCATCCAGATCGAGTGTCTTGAATTCCTTGACGTAGTCAAAGTCGGTGCCCATGGGGTCTGACAAGCTGGACTGCTGGCGCAGCATTCTCAGGTTGAGCTGGTTCGGCCACCATTGCTCGTTGGATGTGGTTGCAGTCGTATTTTGCGCGCGGGTGCCGCCCATCACTGGGCACTTGCTGATATCTGACATATATTTCTTTGGTTTGATGAGTGTTGGGTGGTGCAAAATAAAATAGAATTCAGATTATATTACCATAAATAAACATATAGGTAAAATATTACTTAACTATAAGTACTATAACCTTAGGCTATCATGCAATTACATCAACTCAGATATTTCGTAGAGGTGGCTCGTCAGAAAAATTTCTCACGAGCGGCTGAGTTGTGTCACGTGTCACAGCCTTCTTTAAGTCAGCAGCTTAAGAAGTTGGAAGATGAATTAGGCCAGCCGCTGATACGGCGTAGTCGCCATGGGGCTCAGTTGACTGAGTTTGGTGAGTCGATGCTACCACAGGCCCTGCAGGTCTTGTCGGGGGTGCGTAATATGAGTGAGCAAGCAGAGTATCGACGTGAGGACTATGCGGGGCGTGTCTCGCTTGGGGCGATTCCTACGGTGGCGCCGTATGTATTGCCCAAGTTGATACAAGTATCGTTGATAGAATATCCTCAGATGAAGCTGAGTATTGTCGAGCACACCACGGATGAATTGGTGTCGCAGCTGCGGCAGGGAAATTTAGATTTCGCTTTGTTGAGTCCGCCTTTTGTGGGAGAGCAAGAGATGGAGTTGATGAGTTTATTGGAGGATGAGTTGCTAGTGGTGCTACCCGATCAACATGCTTTGGCAGATCAGCAGATCTTGAAACTGCGTGACCTGAGTGAATTCCCCATGGTTTTGATGAAGGATGTGCACTGCCTGAGTCGACAAAGTGTATCACTCTGTGAGGCATCGGGGTTGCAACCGAGAATCTCTCTAGAGAGTGCTCAAATCGAAACTGTGATTGCGATGGTCGAAGTGGGCATGGGGTTTTCGTTTGTGCCGAAAATGGCCCAGCCGATGTTTAAAGATCGTGCGGTGAGCTTTTCATCAGTCGCACCGACTGCTGTCACTCGGCCGATTGTGTTGGCATCTTCTAAGTATCAAAAAATGAGCGCGACACAGCTTGCGTTCAAAGAGCTAGTACAGCAATTTTTCAACTGCGATGAATAGTGGTCAAAATAAAGCGAGGATGAATCAACTACAACAACATGATTTCACGCAACTACAGTCCGTTGATCGGTTGATCGGAATCGATGAGGCGGGGCGTGGTTGCTTGGCTGGGCCAGTGACCGCAGGCGTATGCGTGTTGACGCGCGATTTTTTTGAATCCAAGGAGGCGCTTGAGCTGAGTGCTGCGATTAATGATTCGAAGCAGTTGAGTGGGCAGGCGCGGGCAGAGCAGCTCGCTATTATTGAGCAGTTGCGCGATCAAGGCTTACTGGACTTCGAAGTCGCTTCGGGCTCGGTGCAAGAAATTGCGGAGCTCAATATTCTCGGTGCGACTCGGTTGGCGATGCGTCGAGCAGTTGAAGGATTGGCGGCGCGCGCAAAGGATTGGGAATTGCCATTGGCGGCGGCGGATGGGCCTTTGTTTGAGTCTGAGGGTGGTCTGCGGATCATCGTTGATGGGCGGCCGCTCAAGCCGTTCCCCTATACGCACACTGGTATTATTAAGGGCGATGGCAAATCGCTGGCGATTGCGATGGCGAGTATTGTTGCAAAAGTTTCGCGTGATCGCGCACTGCTTGAGTTGGCTAAACAGTATCCAGAATATGGCTTTGATCAACACAAAGGCTATGGTACTGCGGTGCATCGAACTGCCTTGCATGCGCATGGCGCGACGCCGATTCATCGAGCGCTGTTCTTACGCAACGTGTTGGATCTACAACAATCCGAACATGCATCCAATGAAATCGAGTTGGTCTAATGGCGGCCTCTGATCTAGACCAAATCGCGCAGCGTAATGTGCGCGCTTTTACACTGTTCCGAATGTTTTTCTCGGCACGGTTTTACTACCCAGTCTATGCGCTGCTGTTTTTAGACTACGGTCTTACGCTTGAGCAGTTCGGTCTCTTGAACGGCATTTGGGCTGCAACGATTGTGCTGCTCGAAGTGCCCTCCGGGGCATTGGCCGATACCTTGGGGCGGCGCAAGTTGCTGATCGCCACTGGCATTTTTATGGTGCTGGAAATGTTGGTTCTGCTGGTAGCTCCAATTGACGGCGGGGCGGTGCTGTTTTCTCTTTTCGTGCTGAATCGTGTGTTGAGTGGTGCGGCCGAGGCGGCGGCCAGTGGTGCGGATGAGGCGCTGGCCTATGATTCACTCAAGGCGGCAGGGCAGGAGCACCGCTGGGGGCATGTACTTGAGCGTGTGCAGCGCGACACGTCGTTGGCGTTTTTCGTGGCGATGATGGTGGGGGCAGCTGTCTACGATGCCGAGTTAGTCAATGCGGTGCTGCGATTGTTCGGTTCTGCGCAGGTCGTGGTATCTGAACAGTTGATTAAGGTGCCAATTTTTCTTTCCTTACTGTCGTCGCTGGTCGTGTTGGCGATGGCACTGCGCATGCAGGAAGCCCCGCTTAAGGCGCATGTGAGCGTGCGAGCGACGTTGGCTCGCTCTTTGCGGCAGTCGGTTGCAGCGGGTCAATGGATCTGGCTGACTGCTTTCCCATTTGGAGTGATCTTGGCGGCGATGGTTGTGGATAGTGTGGTGCGTCAGTTCCTGACACTAGCCAGCGAATATTGGAACGTCATCGAGTTGCCGATCGCCAGTTATGGCTTAATCGGTTCGGGCATGGCGTTGATGGGGGTGTTCGTGCCGAGGGTCGCACGGATACTGGCAGATACATATTCCCCAGTTCAGAACTTTATGTTCGTCGGTGTGAGTGTCTTGCTCGGACTGATGGGGCTCACAATGGCGCTGCCATACTGGGGGATTTTGCCAACGATTCTGCTATATGCGAGTATTCAAATGACGGGTTATTTTGTGAGTCGTTACCTGAACGAAACGGCTCCGTCTGAGCAGCGTGCGACGGTATTGAGCTTTCGTGGTCTATCGACCAATTTCGTCTATGGTGCGGTGGCAATGCTGTATGCCGGGTTGATCGTTTCGATTCGAGCCGATCACTTACAGGTGGTCGAGGGCGCCGCTGCCGCGGTTGAGGATGCTGTCTTTGTCGAGTCGCTGGGTTGGTTCCCTGGCTTCTTCCTGGTCTTATCGTTGTGTGTCTTCTTATCGCACCGCCTTCGGTTTGGCAGATAGTACTAATCAGACGGTTTTAATCTCTCTGCGATGTGTCGAGACTCCTTGCAGGGAATCAGCATTCGATGATGAAAGAGCGCCGGGACGATGTGGTTGTCTGCTGCGATTTTTCAGCGTGAGCTGCGGGTTGGAATGATTAGCCAGTCGAATGGTGTGCGGTAGCGGTGGACCATCGTGTGATCCAGCGCTGCAGCATCTGCATCGAGTTACTGCAGCAACTTGCTTCGAAAATGCATATCACGACTCGCGTCACCTGGCCAGAAATGTGCGTGCAAGGTGCCATGCAGCAGTCCCAAGACACTAAAGAAGTGACTCACCGAGAGGCTCCACCGAGAACTTGCAAATAATAGCGTGAAATCGTGGTGCCCGTCTTAAAGCCGAACAATGCAACTGGGACTGTGCTGCCGATGCTTTGATGGATGTAGACCTTCAGCTTTTCGGCTTGGTTGGCACGGTCGTGCGGGCCGTTGGCGGGCTCGAGGTCTGGGTCGTGGCAGTTGTACCTTGTTCACCTAGAAAGTGAGCCATTCGTCGATAGACGGTACCTTTGTCGCCCATGCCATAGACCGAATGATCGCCATTGGTGTCGCCTAGACGCGTTCGCCTTTTTTTTGTTTGTCGCGCACTGGATCGATGTAGATTGAGACCTTGGCGACGTTATCGCCGAGATGTGCTTTGGCCCGTTTCAGTGCTTTCGCGGTGGAAAGTGTCGGGTTACTAGGTTCGTCGGTAAAGATATTGCGCGCTTCAATCGAATCGTAGACGCCAGAGTTTTGGAGGACACGAATCAAATCAGACTTCACTTCACTAAGAATGAGGTAGCGGTTTTTATCAGCCATGTACAGCAGCAGCTCTTCAAGTGCCATCATCGCAGTGGCATCCATATTGTGCGCATTGCGCATTTTGAGGACGACAATTTTAAGGTTGGGGTCTTCGCAAATACGGCGCATTTGATCGCGGAACAGCTCAGCCGCTCCGAAAAACAGCTCACCTTCGACGTGCACAATCGATACTTCCGGCATGCTGCGTTGCTCGGGCGTTTTGACTTCGGCAAGGTAGCCCTCTTCATTAAAAGCATATTCAATCATCTCTGGTCGGGCGACTTTCTTGAGAAACAGAATAATCGAGATGCCCACACCAATATAGATCGCCATATCGAGCGGCATCAGCAGGCCACTGATAAAGGTCGTGCCGAAGACGATAGCATCGGATTTGGTGGACCGAGTAACGATGCGTATTGCATGTTTATTTATCAGTGAAATGCCGATTGCGATGACAAGCACCGCCAGTGTACTTTGCGGAATAAAGCGAGTATAAGGACCGAGCACGAAGGCTCCGATAAAAACAATGGCACCACTGATATAGCTGGTGAGCACCGTGCAGCCTCCGCTGGTCGCACTGAGCGTGGAGCGCGTCAGCGAGCCGGATGCAGGCATGCCGGAAAAGAAGGCGCAACCGATATTGGCCATGCCGATAGAGAACATCGCTTGGTTGGCATCCAGTCGTGCACCAGTCTTTGCGGCGAGGGATTTGCCGATCGAAATGCCTTCTAAGATACAGAGCAGAGCGATGGCCAATGCCGGGCTCGCGAGTAGCTGGATATTTGCGAGCGACAGTGAGGGCGCTTGAAAAGACCAGTCTGCGGCGTTGATGCCAGAGAGGAAGGCGACGCCTGTATCGTGGCCAACTGTCAGCGCGGCGAGCAACGAAAGCGTGATCAAACAAATCGCGACGTTGGGCAGTGCTTTAAAAAAACGGTTGAGCCAGACATACATCACCACCGTGAAGAGGCTGATGCCGACTGTTATCCAGTGAATGGTCTCAATCGAGGAGGCGATCAATATGATCGAGTCGTAAAAGGTCGCCCCTTTGCGCGGTAGGCTTAAGCCGAGAACCTTGGGGATTTGATTGGCAATAATGAGCAATGCCGCTGCCGTGATATAGCCGGTAATTACCGAACGCGAAATATATTGCACAAAATTTGCGACCTTAAAATAAGCGCCCGCCACCACGAATAGACCCACCATCAGAATCAACAACGGCACAAGATTGAGCATCTGTGTGCCTGCGATGCCGAGGCTGGCAAAGGCACTCAGCAGCATGACCGAAGTCGCATTGGTCGGCCCTAGGGTGATATAGTGGCTCTTGGCGAAAATCGGTGCGACCATCCCCGCGATGGCCGAACCGTAGATTCCGTATTGAATCGGTAGCCCTGCAATCAACGCATAAGCCATCCCTTGTGGAAATGCCAACAGAGCGACATTTAATCCCGCGCGCGTATCACCGAGGAGATGACTCTTAAAGTCATTTTGATAGCCGGAGAGTGACTCTCGGAGCGGAAAAAAGTCGAGGCCGTTATACTCCCTTGCCGCAATTACGGCTTGTTTTACATATTGAAAAATCGAGGACACTAAAGATTCGGTTACGACTTATTTTATGTGTGATTTTTTCAAATGCAAACTTACTGTCCGTTCGGGTAAAGCGTCGCCATGACTTCGGCGTGCAGCGGCGCTTTTGCCGCGATGATGCAGCGTTCGTCGAACGCGTCGCCACCTTTCCAGCCAGTTACGGTGAAACCCGCACCTTGCAGGCAAGGGATGATTGCAGCACAGTCCCAAATTTCCATCATTGGATCGCACATGATGTCGGTGAAGCCAGAGCAGAGTAGGATGTAGCCACCTGCATCGCCCCAAGAGCGGTAGAGTGCGGTCTTCGGAGGCAGCGCAGTCCAGTCGGCATTATTCTGCCAAAGTGTGGTACGAATCGGATCAGTGGTGCACAGGGTTGCTTCGCCCAGAGGGCAGGCCGTACGTCCAGAGACAGGCTTGCCGTTGAGCGTCGTGGTTTCACAGTCGCCGATTACGAGTTGCTTGAGCACTGGTTGATTAATGGCACCGATTACGGGGCGGCCTTTATAAAGTAGGGCGATCAAGGTCGCGAACAAGGGCACTCCTGAAATGAAAGACTTGGTGCCGTCAACAGGGTCGAGCACCCATACGAAATCCGCATCGTCGCGCTCGCTGCCGTATTCTTCGCCAATGATGCCGTGCTCTGGGTAGCGCTCGGCGAGGATTTCGCGAATACGTTTCTCGGCATTTTGATCGGCCAGTGTAACGGGTGTCTTGTCGGACTTACGCTCGATTTCGACATCTGGCCCGTAGTGTGGCATGATCTCTTTGGAAGCCTCTTCGCAAAGGTAGGCAATGAATTCAATAAATTCGTCTTTTTGGGCGCGTGTGAGTTGTGACATATCGACTGGAAGTGCAGGTTGAAAATCGAGCAATGTGGGGTGTGATGCATGTTCTGGCAACCGTAGATTCAGAGGATTTTAATTTGCGATTGGCAGCGGCATATTAGCTGTGGCAAAATCACAATCGCGGCGAATTCGTTTTCGAGGTGTGGCGTTTGGTTTGGTCTTTCACTTTGTGAAATCCGGTCTTGTCGTAATTGCGCAGACGGAACAACTTTCTTTACGTGATTAATACGCCCATACATGTGATTGATTTTGAAGGCAGCCGCCAGAGTGGTATTGTCGAGTATGGCGTGGTCACCCTAGCTGGGGCGAAGATCGTGGCGACTTACACACGGCTGTGCGCTGCAGTGGGTACGATCAGTGACCGAGATCGTCAGCAGCACGGTATTTCGGAACTTGCTGCCGCAGAGCAGGCGCGTTTTGATACAGAGTGGGATTTTTTTGCGCAACTGCGTGCGACGGGGCCGCTCTGTGCGCATAATGCGGCGGTGGAAGATGGCTTGTTGCGTAGCGTTTGGTCGTATCCACGCAGTTCGCCCGATTTCTCGGCAGTGGGCCGATCGGTCGCTAGTTGGGGGCCATGGTTGGATACCTTGTATCTGTATCGTCGTATTTACCCACAACTTGACAGTCATAAACTCGGCGATCTGATCGTGCTGTTTGATTTACAGACGTCGTTAGATAAACATGCCGCGCTGTATTGTCCTGTAAAACGCCGCCATTATCATTGTGCGCTGTACGACACGCTCGCTTCTGCTTTACTGCTGCGTCGTCTCTATGAAGAGCCAGATCTTCATTCGTTAAGTCTGCACTGGTTGTTTTTACACAGCTCTTCGACCGACGCGGTTCGCGATGCGATCGGCCAACAAGACCTTTTTTAGAATCGAATGAGTCATCTGCCTACTATTGTTTTTTTTGGATCGGATGCGATCTGCCTGCCTGTATTGAATTACTTAAAGCATGAAGCTGCGGGCGAATGTGTGCTGCGTGCAGTGGTCTCGCAGCCAGACCGGCGTCAGGGGCGTGGTAAGCAGTTGCAGCCGAACGCGGTTGCAGCCTGGGCGTTGGCGAACGGCGTCGAGCTGTTGCAGCCCGAACAACCGACGCGAGAATTAGCCGACTGGATGGTGGCCGAGGAGATCGCGGTGGCACTGGTCATGGCCTATGGGCATTTCTTGCAGAAATCCCTGCGCGAAGCGGCAACGCATGGCATGTTAAACTTTCACGGCTCACTGCTTCCGCAGTATCGTGGCGCTTCGCCGGTAGAGACCGCGCTGGCCTTTGGTGACGCCGAAACGGGCGTGGGCCTCATGCAGGTCGTCAAAGAAATGGACGCCGGTGGCGTAGCCGATTCAGAGACTGTTCGTATTGGCGAACAGGATACAGGGCCTGAGTTACGCGTCAAAGTGGGCGAGGCCGTTGTGCCATTGTTACGCCGAAATTTGGTGGCGATGCTGGCGGGCGAGTTACAGTTTAAACAGCAGGATATAAGTCTGGTTACGTATTGTCGAAAGATGTGCAAGGGAGACGGGGCCGTCGACTTCACTTTGCCAGCGGTTGCGATCTATAATCGCTTGCGAGCGTTTACGCCCTGGCCAGGCGGGTATTTTGATCATGGCGAAGTACGGATTAAGATCGGTCGAGCTAGTGTCGAACTGGAGTGTGCCGAGTCCGCCGAGCCCGGCACTGTATTGAGCACTAGCCCTGCAGTGCGTGTGGCCACCAGTGAAGGTGTGCTTTGCTGCCATGAACTGCAGCGCCCTAGTGCGCGGATGCTACCTGTTGCGGATTTTCTGTGTGGCTACTCAATAGCCGAGGGCGACCGTTTGATTGGTGGGACTGCCGAGCCATTGGTACGTAAAGAACCCTGAAGGATTTGATGCCTTTATTTGCCTTGGTTTAACGCTTCACTTGAGCCGGTGAGCGACGCAGGGTAAATGCTTTTCCAGCATTAATCGCAGCAACAGGATTTTGCCGCTGGTTTCGGCAGTTGACTGTGGTAGAGGGAGATTAGCAAAATGAGAATCAAGGCGATACCGCTGAGGTGTTGCCACAATTCTGGTTCCATGGCTGTGTGCTGATGAATGCTGTGCTCCATGGTTTGTGCGCCGAGTGTGCTGTTGAGTAGCCAGCCGGCGAGCCACGCGATGACGATAAGACTGCCGAGGTAAATTAACGTGGCTTTGTGTCCGAGCATTTTCCAGAGGGTGATGACGGTTGCGGTATTGGTGGCTGGTCCGGTGATTAGAAAAATAAGGGCTGCGCCCGGCGAAAGTCCCGCGGCCATCAGCGCATACGCCATCGGGATCGATGCAGTCGCGCAAATGTAGAGCGGTAGGCTGATCGCCGTAGCGAGCAAGAAGGCGAGCGGACCGGTACTGAAGTGACCACTGATCAAATCGGGCGGAAGTAGTGTAGTGATGAGCCCCGCAAGTGCGAGGCCAACCAGTAGTGCGACGGCGAGATCGGCAGGCAGTTTGATGAAGCCGTAACGGAGCCCGGTTGAGAGGCGGGAGGGCTGAGGGTTAGAGACCTGAGGCTTGAGCGCAGAGACTTGAGGTGTCTTAATCATACTCGGCGTTGATTGGGGATTAGGATTAGGATTAGGAGTAAGATTAGGGCTCAAGCTTGAGGCTGGAGAGCTGGGCGGAGCGTTGTCCTCTACCCGGTTATTACAAAATAGCTCGATCAGGAATCCGGTGACGATGCCTGAGATGAAAGCGACTGCGACGCGCACCGTGGCGAAGAGGCCACCCATTAGGGAATAGGTCGCTAGAATGCTATCGACGCCAGTTTGTGGGGTGGAGCTAAGGAATGCGGCGGTGGCTCCGCGGCTCGCACCGCTCTGGTGCAGAGAGGCGGCGACTGGTATCACGGAGCAAGAGCAGAGTGGCATAGGAACGCCAATCAAGCAGGCTTTGAACACTGCGCCTATGCCAGGCTTGCCGAGTAGGCGTTGCACTTGTTCTTTGCGGATCAAAATATGCAGCAGACCTGCGATCGCGAATCCGAAGATCAAGTAAGGCGCCATCTCTGCGACCATGTACCAGGTGTTGAGGGCGAATGCTTTGAGGAATGTAATCATCAGGTGATCAGTATTCATCGGGGGGTGGAGCTGACAACACTAAGAACGATGACGGACATCGAATGAAGAAATGTGAGAGGGACGTGTCCGTCTCGTCCGCTGATCGAATCCTAGCTTTTGCGACGCTCTGTGGTCGACTCGGACCACACGGAGGTGGTCCCTCCGATTGGAAGATGTCGCTTGTTAAAAAATGATCTTGGCGTACGGGACTCGAGAAGTGATCGTAGTGGGCACATGGCTAGTTCTACGGTTGAAGATTATATTAAGCACATATACCTCATTTCTGAGAAATCGGAAAAGGATCAGGTGTCGATGGGCAGTGTTGCTGAGGCTTTGGGCGTCGTGCCTGGTACCGCTACCACGATGGTCAAGGCATTGGCCGATGCCGGTCTGGTCGATTATGCGCCGCGGGTCGGGGTCCATTTGACCGTGCATGGCCGCAAACTGGCGCTGCATGTGCTGCGCCGGCATCGTTTGATTGAGCAATTTTTAGTCGAAGTGCTTGGCTTTGATTGGTCGGAGGTACATGAGGAGGCCGAGTGTATGGAGCATGTGGTTTCGGATTTATTACTTGAGCGGATCGATCAATATCTGGGCCATCCCACAGAGGACCCGCATGGTGACCCGATCCCTTCGGCAGCAGGTGAGTTATTGCACGGCAACTCAGAGAGCTTGGTGGCGTGCCCTTTGGATACGCAGCTTTCTGTGGCGCGTATAACCGACCAAGACCCTGACTTTTTGCAATACATAGCCAGTGCCGGGCTCAACCTTGGCGTGTCCTTGCGAGTGGTGGCGCGCAACTTGAGTTCGGAATCTGTGCGTCTCAAAGTCGGGCCAGCGAATGAGAGCCTAACCTTGGGCTTGGGCGCAGCGGCTAAAGTGTTGGTGCGCGAGGGATAGCTGCAGGGGTACGGCAATTTCAGAAGCTACCTGTTCGGCCGAATCTCAGCCTCTTTATGCGACTATGATAATGGTGGGAAATGATGCTCTATCTCTTGGGTGCCTGCGCGATTTTCAATCTAACTTCTTACGTTTTCGTCGTGCAACGAAAGTGGCGTTACTGAGGAAGGTGAGACCCTGATTGACCGTGATTTGACGTAGTGTACGCATCGCCCCATTGATCGTGTTGAGCTGTGGATTCGTCTTGGGCTCTTGCATCTTTAATAAGATTAGCGGCGCGAGCAGGCTACATAGAATAGAGGTCACCATGGTGCCGCGATAGACGGTGATGATGTTGATATTCATGCCGTCGGCACGACTGAGGATAATGCCAGCGAGCATGGCGGCGATCGTGGCCGCGATGGAGGTCGTGGTTAAATTCAAGCTGATACCTGCGGCTCGGTTACTCTCAGGGATCAGCTTCAAGAGCAGATTAAAGGAGGCTAGCATGTATCCGATTGCCATCGCACCTCCCCAGATCCAGATCGCATACATCCAGTTCAAAGAATCAGGTGTGAGAAATGCCCAGCCAATATCGCCACAGCGCCAGGCAATAAAGCAAATGATCAATACCGGAATTGCCCCATGTCGGTCGATGAGTTGGCCCCAGATACGAGAACCGATCATTCCTGAGATCGTCGCAGCAATGGTGAACCCGGTGAATGCGGCAGGTGAGGCACCTAATTGATTGAGTGCATATAGAGGCGTAATTGCGCCACTAAATGCCATCCAAAAGCCAGCGTATGTGCCGAAGAGCACAAATCGCAGCAGCGGTGTTTCTTTGCGCAGACTGCTGACCTCGTTGATCCAATTTGTATTTGTGATGGCACCGCCAGTTGGATCTTTGGAGACGATCCGGTGCTGGATGAGCATCGAAATGAAGCGCCCAAAGACTGCGATGCCTGCTAATATTAAATACGCGCTGCGGGAGGCATCGAAGGTATACAGCAGCAAGAGGGTCAGTAGCATGTAGCACAAGTTACTGATACTGGTGCTTCGGTTTCGGTTGCCCATATAGCGCCCACGGATGCGTGAGGGCACGAAGCAACTGAGCCATGCCATCCAACTGACTTGTAGAAAAGAGGCAGAAAGAGAGACGAAGGCAAAGAAGATAGTGAAGAACAGCCCCGCTACATCAGGATCGTCCACGGGTAAAAAAGCAATGCCCACCAAGCCGCTTATCCAAAGGCCGGTGTTGAGCCAGCCTTGGCTGAGCGTGAGGTCGCGTGCGCGCATGAAGCGGCCGATCAGTGGAATCAGCAGAATGTGGATTGCATTCGCTAGTGCGGGCATGGCCGCGATCATACCAAACCAAAAAGGGCCGACATTAAAATACGCATTGAGCAGCCCAGCCATTAGGAAGCCGCCCGGTAGGGAGAGGATGGACCACGGCGTCGCGCACAAGCCTTCGAGGGTGCTATTGTGCAAATTACGCCGTGTCTGGCTCATTCTCTCGTGCATGGTGACGCGACTAGTGCACGTGCCCAGGATAATAGGCACTGAGCGCTTTAATGCTTTCAGCGAGTAAGGTCGCATGAGCGGTGTCGGCATTCTGCTTGGCTTTCATGGCTGCTAGGATCACGGCGTGGTGTTTGACTAGACGCTCGGTGTAATCGGCTTGGCTGGGTTTGACGCGTTGCGTGAGGAAGTAATCGCTGATGGTTTCGATGATTTTTTGCGCGTGCTGCTCTTTATTCATCACCCAGCGTGTCGCTTGGTTTTGAGATTGTGCGTCGGTCTTGCCTGCGAGTTCGGCCAGCATAGTCGTGGCTTTGGTAACGGTGGCGGCATCTTCGAGCATGCTTTCGACGCGAGCGCTGTCGTTATAGATACCACAAGGCACTTGGCAGTGGGCGCCTGCTGTCTGAGTTGCTGTGAAAGGTGTGGTCGCTAGTGAGAGTGCAAAAGCGAGTTGGGCTAATTTAGATGGTTTCATAATTCTGGATTGTTGGTGTTGGGATTCGGAGGGCTTTGATTTTACCGTTATGACAGCGGGTGTCCGTAGCGGTTCCTTTGCGCGGGCGCTCTTCGCACCCAGAGGCATAATCGGCGAAGCACCTGCGAATGAAAGTCGCTGCTATAAAAAAGCGACCGTTTCGGTCGCTTTGATTCAAATTACTCTTCGCTGTCGGTCGGGATCTTATTCTCGACCGGAATGATGAGCAATGGGGTCTTGGATTTGACCCATACATTTTGTTCTTTGAAGAATTTAGCGGAAATCACCTCGCAGGCTTCACCGATAGTTTCGACGGGCATGCGGATGCCTTTGGGCGTGGTGTTAAATTCGTGGGCGGCACTGTGGATACGGCCAGCTGTGGTGCCGATGTCGTCGTCTTCAGGGATTTGCGCGATCCAGCCGACGATGTCTTTTTCCTTCAGTGAGCCGTCAGGGTCGGAGACCAGCAGGACGTTTTGCTTCTTAACTGCCGGCGGGCGCAGGGCCTTTTCTTCTTCCTCTGCTTTGAGCTCCAGTTCAATTTCCTGCATGATACCAGCGATCTTGCGGATGTCGGGCTCGTTGCGTTGCAGAATGAATTTGAGGGTTTCGATGTCGATTTTAGGCATGGTGAAAAAACTGTGGAGAATATGAAAGTATGCAGGTTTAAAAGTTCACTATCACGTGTGGAATTGTGACGTCGAGCAATCGAAAAGTGCGCGGATTTATTTTTCGTAGATTAGTTCGGCTCGATCAAGTGCGGCGCCGAAGGCGTCCATCGAGTCGATAAATGTGTACTCGGGAGCAACGCCCCAGTCCCACTTTTTGCCGAGGATGTAGTGCCGCAGTGGTAGTGCTTGGTCGGTGCTGGGAATGCTGACGCTGTCGGATGCGGTGCTGATGACGGCGGCAGCGATATCGCCGCCGTGCTGGAGTTGGGCGATTACGACGAGACTTTCGCTGGTGCGGTAAACTTTGTCGATTTCGATGCTCCAACCGGCATCGGGTGTGTCGAGGCGGATGGAAATGTCTTGTTGCTTCTGAATGCTTGCAGGCTCCGCCTCTTGTGGCGTGTTGAGTGAGCCCGCGACGACGAGCGTGTGCTGCTGTGGCTTTAGATGTTGGCGGATGGTACGGTTGACTTGCTCGGCTGTGACGGCTCGCAGATGTTGCGGGTACTCATCGATATACTCTGGGCCGAATCCGCGTTGCACGAAGCTGAGTACTTGTCCAGCGACCCTAGCAGTGGTGGAAAGCCCAACCAAATAAGCGCCGGAGAGTGTATCGATTGCTTTCTGCACTTCGGCTGGATTGATGCCTTGCTCATACCATTCGGTAAAGACGGCTTCGGTCGCGGCTAAGCCTTGATCGAGCAGGGCGGGCGAAAAGCTGGCGTTGATGCTCCAGTTGCCGGGTGTGAGGATGTCGCCACTGTGGCCGGAGCGGATGCTGTAAGTGAGGCCTTGTTTTTTGCGCACTGTTTGCATGAGTCGTGAGTTGAAGCTGCCGCCAAGTATGTAGTTGCCGAGCATGAATGGAATGTAGTCGGCGTCGGTGCGTCGAATACCAGTGTTTTGCGCGTAGTGCACTGCGATACTGGTTTTATCCGCGATGTGGATACGCTTAGATTGCTGAATGTTTTTCAGTTGTGCGGGCAGTTCGGCGGGGTAATCGACACCTCCGCTCCAGCCGTCGAAGGCAAATTCGACTGCGGCGGTGAGTTGCTCGAAGTCAATATCGCCAGCGAAGACCAGACGCATCGACTTCGGGCCGTAGTGATCAGTATGAAACTGCATGATGTCTGATATGGAGGTGGCCTGCAGATCTTCGAGTAGCACATCGATTTTTTCGGAGTAATTCGGGTGGCCTTTCGGGTAAAGCATGCGTGCGACTTGCGCGTTGGCTCTGTAGTCGGGATTGTCGATCGCTTGCAGCAGACCCGCGCTTTGTCGGCTCTTTAATGTTTCGAGCACCTCGGGGTCGAATGCTGGTTCGCGCAATTGTTCGGCGAGTAGGCCCATGACTGCACCAGCATCTTCGCGGAGGAATTGACCGGAAAATTTGAGACTGTGAGCGCTGGCTAAAAATCCGATATCAGCGCCGAGGTTGTCAAGACGCTCGGCGATGGCAAAGCGGTCGTTACGCTTGGTGCCTTTGTCGAGCATCAAGGCGGTCAGGCCCGCGAGTGTGGGGGCATCGACTGGGCTGAGTGTCTCGCCTGCGGCAAAGTTGCCGACGAAAGAGACGACATCGCGGATAGGCATGTCGATGGCGATGATTTCGATGCCGGCAATGCTGGCACGCTGCATGTGGCTTGAGAAATCGACTAGCGGTGCTTCGCTTGCACTGGTGTGAGCGTTTGTTTCGGGGGCGTTGTGGCTAGGGCCGAAGACGGCAGGGTCGCGGAAGTAGTGCGGCCCATGAGCGCTGTGGGTGAGTTGCGCGACGGTGCTCGACTGCTGTGGCACGAACCAGCCGGTGGTGCTATGATTGCGGACGAAATATTTGGCAGCGACGCGTTTGATCTCTTCGGCGGTTACATTCTGAATCGCTTTAGGGAGGTTGACGTAGTTGGTCCAATCACCCATGGCGATCGCTTCGTTGATTTGGTCGGCAATCGCATAGGGGCCATCACGCCCGTAAACGGTGTTGGCTTGAATGACTGATTTGGCGCGCGCGAGTTCGTCTGCAGTGACGCCACCGCCGATTAGTTTTTTGATCTCATTGAGGATGATAGCTTCGGTCTCTTGGTGAGTGGCTTCGGCGGTCAAATAAGCGCCGAGTATAAAGAGGCTGGGGTCGTGGAGTTGAGGCGCGTAAGTGAAGGTGGAACTGGCTTTGCCTTGGTCTTCAAGCGCACGATAGAGACGGCCGGTTTTATCGGCACCGACGATTTGCTCGATTAGAGAGAGCGCTGCCCAGTCTTCGTGGACCCCGGCAGGTGCTTTGAATGCGGTCATTACGACGCCGACTTGGCCGCTGCGTTCGATTATCAGCCGACGGGGGCCGAGTTGCTTGGGCTCGGTGGTTTCTACCACGGGAATCGTGTGCGGTGCTTTTGGCACCGTACCGTAAAATTGCTGCACAGCTTCGAGAGTGGCATCAATGTCAAAGCCGCCGATCACGGTCAGCACTGCGTTTTCGGGCCAGTAAAAGGCGTCATAAAAAGTCCGCAACTTTTCGGGAGTAGTGCTCTCGATGTCTGAGCGCCAGCCAATGGTCGGGTGTGTGTAAGGGTGTGCGACGAAGGCTGCCGAATAGACTTCTTTGATCAAGGTGCTGACGGGGTTGTTTTCGCCGCGTTCGTACTCGTTGCGCACGACGGTCATTTCAGAGGCGAGGTCTGCTTCGCGGATGCGTAGATTGCGCATGCGGTCGGCCTCTAGCTCGATGGTGTGTGCGACATATTCGCTCGGGAGGGTCGCGTAATAGTTGGTGCGGTCGAAATAGGTGGTGGCATTTGAGCGCGCGCCGATACGTTCCATTTGACTGGAATAGTCCGAGCCGTCACTACTATTATAGCGGTCGGTGCCTTTGAACATCATGTGTTCCAGGATGTGGGTCGCGCCAGTAGTGCCAGTTACTTCATTGCGTGCGCCGACTTGGTAAGTGACCATCACGGTAGCGACCGGCAGGCCTGGATTAGGCATTAGCAGCACGCGTAGCCCATTGTCGCTGAGTCGGTATTCCTGTATGCCATCGAGCGTCTGGATGTATTCAATCCCTTGTGGGAGAGCCGATAGGACAGAACTGAGGGCAAATGTGTAAGTGCAGGCTAAGGTGTAAAAAAGTTTCATAATTTGTATCGTATAGAGTCCATCAGCTTCGAGTAAAAGTTCCTATCTAATTACTGCAAGCATCGCGCTGGCTGTTGGGCATTTTATTTATGTGAGTGCGGTAGGCCTACAAAAAAGCGAATGCCAGAGTGGCATTCGCTTTTTGCAAGGATTGGCGTGAAGACCTACTCTTCGCCTGCGTTGATCACTTCTTCTTCTAGCTCTTCGAGGCGGTTGAGATCCTTCGAAGTCAATAGATCAATCAGCTTCTTGATCGCTGGTGTGAGTACGCGGCCCTTGCGGTGGATCAATGCCAGTGGTCGTTTGTAGGTCTGGTTGTTAAATTTTAGCACCTTGAGCAAGCCTTGCGCCTCTTCGCGAATGACGGTCGTTTGCGGTAGGATCGCGATGCCGGCGTTGATCTCGACGGCGCGCTTCACGGTTTCGACGTTGTCGAACTCCATGACTGGTTCGGCTTCGATGTTGGCTTCCTTAAAGATAATGTCGGTCGCCTTACGAGTTGGAATGTCTGGTTCGAAGCCAATAAATTTTTGGCCGGCCACATCTTGGATGTCGATGCTTTTGCGCTGCGCGAAGGGATGTTCAGGGCTGACTACCAGAACAAGAATATCGTCGTGGAAGGGCAGCACCTCCAGTTGCTTGTGCTTCTGAGGATATGCGACGAGGCCCAAGTCAATGGAATTGGTGAGGATGTCTTCATAAACCATGTTGGCACGGCGATACTCAACGCGAATGTTGACTTCTGGAAACTTGGCTAAAAAGACTTTTACGTAGGGCGGTAACTCATGCAGGCCAATACTATAAACGGTGGAAATGTGGATTGTGCCGCTGATGACTTTCTTCATCTCCTGCAACTCACTGTTGAGCTTATCGTAGAGGTAAAGGATCTCTTTGGCAGAATCGTAGAGCTTTTGACCTTCGCGTGTGAGGCGAAATTGCTTCTGGCTGCGATCAACGATAAGTATACTGAAGTGCTTTTCCATCGCACGTAGTTGTTGGCTTACGGCAGATTGTGTGATTCCGTTTAGCTTTGCAGCGCGTGAGAAACTTTCACTCTCCACAAGATCTGAAAAAATCTTAAAGTTTTCAATATGCATACATTTGATTATAAACTCACCTTATGGTATTACAATAGCATAAGCAGTTTTTCTTATTTTAGATATAAAGCTTAATATCTCAGCTAATAGACTATGATTTCCTTTAGAGCCTTTGAAAGTAATTTAAACCAAGTGAAAAGTCGAATTAACACTGCCTGTGTTGGTGTCGGCCGCTCGGTCGACAGCGTCCAACTGCTACCCGTCACCAAAAACCATCCCTTAGATGCGGTGCTGTATGCAGTTCGTGCTGGTTTGAAGGCAGTGGGGGAGAACCGTGTGCAAGAAGCGAGCGAGAAGCATGCACACTATTTAGGCGAGGTGCGTTGGGAGTTAATCGGTCATTTACAGTCGAATAAGGCGAAAGACGCCGTGGCGATGTTTGATCGAGTGCAGTCAGTGGATTCGCTGAAGCTGTTAAATCGCCTCAATCGCTGTGCCGAGCAGGCGGGGAAAAAGCTCTCAATTCTGCTGCAATGCAATACCGGTGCCGATCCCAACAAGTACGGTTTCAGTGTCGGCGAGATGGAGGCGGCGCTGGAGGCAGCGGTTGCGGCCGAGTCTTTACAAGTCGACGGCTTGATGACGATTGCGCCGCTCGACGATGATCTGGATGTGGCTAAGGCAGCGTTCGAGGGCTTGCGTGAGCTGCGCGATCGACTGTCAGTTGAGTATAAGCTGCCGTTGACCGAGCTCTCGATGGGCATGACTGGTGATTTGGAAGTGGCGATTGCCGCGGGTTCGACCCAAATTCGTGTCGGCACTGCGCTGTATGGTATAAGAGAGCTGAGAGCTGAGACTTGAGGGTGAGAGTGAGAAGTGCTCGGTCAAAAATCCCCGATCGCACGATCGAGGCCAGCTACGCAATCGATCGTGGTATCCGTCGTCACAGTCTGTTGCGAAACCCATTATTTTGCCACAATCACGCGGTGCGGTTTGATTACAGGAATCGGGAGTTTGTGCAACAGTCTGGTCAGACGGGGGGATTGTGCCCCAAAAAATTTTCGGTCTTGCCGATGGAATCGGCTCGTAACTATTTGAGATACTGACTTAAGTATATACTCTCATCGTTATAAAAACGCAGTGAATACCGAAAAAACTTATACTCTCAGGGATCTCGAAACAACCGAATTTAGCGGCACACCGCTGGCTGTAATCGGCCATCCGATTCAGCATTCAGTCAGCCCGGCCATGCACAATGCCGCGTTGGAAAAGTTGAGAGAGACAGACTCGCGTTTCATTGATTGGGCCTACTATCGCTTCGATATTGCGCCTGAGGATTTCGCGCAGGCATTAGCGTTGTTTCATAAGCGGTGCTTTTTGGGATTGAATCTGACGATCCCGCACAAGGTGCAGGCGCTGGATTTGATTCAAGGTATTTCGCCTGATGCACAAAGTATGGGGGCGGTGAATACACTCGTTTGGGATGAACTCGGTTATGATGGCTTTAATACCGATGGCTTTGGCTTGTCGCGTGGGCTGGTGTTGGATCTGGGTGTTACGCTGAAAGATGCCAATGTGATTTTGCTCGGTTCTGGTGGCGCGGCACGGGCCGCTGCAGTACAGTGTATGCTTTCGGGCTGTGCGCAGTTGTATGTCGGCAATCGCACGCCAGAGCGGTTACAGGATTTGATGGCAGTGCTAGGCGGAATATCGGGCAGCACACTGACGCGGACTTTTGCCTTAAATGACTTGCCGCAAGATTTGCCGGAGTGTGGCGTGGTGGTCAATGCGACGTCGCTGGGCTTGCAACCCCGCGATCCCGCACCGATCGACGTGGCGCGACTACCTGCCGGTTGGAAAGTCTATGATATGATTTATAATCCAACGAAGACTGCGTTGCTAGAGCAAGCCAGTGCGCGCGCGCTGCCGATTGCGAATGGCCTCTCTATGCTGATCCATCAAGGTGCGCGCTCACTTGAGATTTGGTCGCACAGTAAAGTTGATGATCATGCGATGATGACTGCAGCCTGTCACGCTTTGAAACTTCCGCTTCGCCATGATTGAAAATTTTACATATATTAACGCCGACTTCCCTTGGTTCTTCGCGGTCTTTAGCTTCATTTTTGGAGCGACTGTCGGTAGTTTTTTAAACGTCTGTATTTATCGTATCCCTGCGCAACGTTCCGTGGTCTTTCCCGGCTCGACCTGCGCCTGCGGGAAGCCAATTGCATGGTATAATAATATCCCGATTTTGACTTGGGTGTTTCTGCGTGGTCGCGCGAGTTGCTGTGGCGAGAAATTTAGCGCGCGCTATCCTGCGATCGAATTGCTCACAGCTGTGCTGTTTTATGCGTCATGGGTCATGCATCCCCCGGTTGTCGCGATTATCGGTTTCTTGTTCATTGCGTTTTTGATCTGTTCGACTTTTATCGATTTGGATCATATGATTATTCCGGATCGTTTCTCTATCGGGGGCATGCTGATTGGTGTGCTGCTGTCGATTTTATTTCCGTCATTGCAAGGCGTTGAGGGCCAACCGATCATCGCGAATATCGAGTCTGGCGTGCACTCAATCATTGGTGCGCTGATTGGTGCCGGGCTAGTGTATTGGATCGCGGTACTCGGCGAGATCGTTTTTCGCAAGCCAGCAATGGGGGAGGGCGATGTTAAATTTGTCGGTTTCATTGGCGCATTCTGTGGTTGGCAGGGCGCGGTTTTTGCCATGTTTGGCGGGGCCTTTATCGGCACGCTCATTTTGCTGCCAGTCTTGCTGCTGGGGCGCATCTTCGGCTGGAAGCAAGGGGGGAACTCTAGTGCGAGTGAGAGTGAAGAGGAGGAAGAGCCTGTCGCATTTGGTTCGCAGGTGCCTTTCGGTCCGATGTTGGCAGTGGGTGGCTTGGTTTATTTTCTCGGCTTTGACCGTTATGTGGATGCATACTTTGCAGATTTCGTGGTCTCTTTCTTTGGCCAGTAAACGAGTTTTGAACATCTGAATATCTTGTGATTGCAATACGACAAACTGGATCCGAAGAGTTTCTTATCGTCAGCATGGCGTATTGCATGACTTGGGAGTTGGCAGGCACGCGGGCATCGGAGCATTGGTCGGGAATTCAAGCATTTGTCTCAGGTGAAAACGCGTTGGGTGAACTGCAACGTTGGGCCATCGAATTGTATGAAGAAGGCCCGCCGACAGCACAGGAGGAGCGCTCGATTCGTGCGCGGATCGATGCCTACTTGCTGCAACCACGCGACGTCGCTTACTTCGGTAGTGGCATTCTCAAGCTCTTACCTGAAGGTCTTCGAGAGACCGCTGCGACACATAGTTCGATGCATGGCTTAGCCATGCCCTCCACTGAGTTCGGCACATTGAAGTCATGGGTGATGGGTTGGAAAACTGCTCAATATCATGCCCCCAAAGTGCGAGCCTTGCCACTGGCCGAGCGTGAGCAAGATTTTAACCGCTTTTTAGAACAGCCTTATTTTGTCGAAAGTTTTCGCCGGTTTTGGCAAGTCGCACCGAAGCGTCGAACGAATCGCCGCACGCGTGTGTTAGTTTGTATTGGTGCCGCGTTGAGTCAGATGGTGCGCGTCGATGAGGCAGCCGATTTAGATCTTTGGGCCGAGCGATTGACCGCGTCGTGCCACTTTACATCACAGACTAAGGATGACCTTCGTTCGTTGATCGATGAGATGTGCGCCATCTCTTATGACGTTCCGGAGTTAGCCTATCGACTGCTCGTCGATGCTCGCGAAATTGATCAACAAAATCTCCATGGCTTCATCCGCTGTTATCGTGATCAACTCTCGGCAATGGCGCCAGAGCTTGCTCGTAATATGCAATTTGGCTTTGAGTAGTCGGTAGCGCCGCTCAGGCTAGCGATCGATGGTTTCTTCGATCGCATTTTGCTGACGGGCGATATCGTGCAGTGTGACGATGCCCAGTAGCTTCGTCGGATCTTTACGGCTAACGATCGGTGCTTGTAGCACGTCTTTGATGACCAGTGTATTTGCGGCGTCGCGAATCGAATTGTCCGGATAGATCTCGATGGTCTGGTGACCTTCGATCCATTGGCTGATCAGTTGCTTGTCGTTGGCGGCTGCCATTTCCTGCAGTTCGTGATGGGTGATCACACCGAGGAGGGTCTGCGAATTCAGTTCTGTGACGACGGGGTAGCCGTGGTGCTTGTGTCCAGTATCTTTGATTCGCTCTAGGTTTTCCAGTGCGTCGGACGTCCCAATAACGGTGCGGGAGTCGTGCGTCATGATCGTGCTGACGGGAAGATTGCGCCAATCCTGCTCGCCACGATACGCGGGGAGCTTTTTCAGGCTAATGCCGTCTTGTAGGAGCAGTGCGTCGTAAATCGGGATGGGGCTTAGCTTGGCAGAGATAACGTGAGCCAAGAAGTTGCCGATCATCAAAGGCAGAATTAGCGAATAATTGGCGGTCATCTCAAAAATGATAATGACGGAGGTCAGTGGGCAACGAATCACCGCAGCAAAAAAGGCACCGGTGCCAAGTAGGGCTGCGCCAGCTGCCACAGAGGGTTCAGCGCCAAAGCGCACTAGCACGACTCCAAATAAACCGCCGATCATACTGCCGATGAAGATGACGGGCGCGAAAATACCACCGCTACTGCCAGATGCGTAGCATACGGTTGTCGCCACCAACTTGCCGACCAATAATAGCAGAATGACTGTCCAGGTTAGATTGCCATTTAGAGCAGCGTTGAGATCCGTATAGCCGATACTAAAGACGCCGAGGTTTCCGCCACTGAAGTGATACACCGTGACTCCCATGAGGCCGACGCTTAGGCCGCCGAGTGCCGGCTTTGCCCAATTCGGTATGGTCTGCCATTGTTTGAAATGAGCGCGTAACTTGAGTAGGGACTGTGTGAATAAGTGGCCTATCAACCCAGCAGTCGGCCCCATCACCAAGCAGATGAGCATCCACCACGATGTGTGGAAGAAGGTGGTGTCGGCTTGCAGGGCGGCATGTTCACCGAGCAAAGTACGTTCGACGACCGCGGCGACCACCACCGCGATGAGGATGCCCCCCAGCGCTTTACTACTGAAATTGTCGAGCAGTTCTTCAAACACAAAAGTGATTGCTGCGATTGGCGCGTTGAACGCTGCCGAGATACCCGCGCCCATACCGACCGGAATCATCGCTTGTACGCGCAGCTTGCCCAAGCCGAAGACTCGACCTAACTTCGAAGACACCGCACTACAGATGTGCACCGTCGGTCCTTCTCGACCTAGGCTATTACCGAAGGCCACCGAGATCGTGCCGATGATGAAACGCCAAAACGCTTCCGAGGTCTTGATTATGCCGAAATTTTGGTAATAGGCTGCTTTGGTCTGCGGGATCCCCGAGCCACTGGCGGTGGGGGAGACATGGTGAATCATCAGGCCGACAATCAGACCTGCCAATGCCGGTGAGAGTACCATCGCGGGTAGCGCCCAGACGCCCAGACCTTCATAGAAATTAAAGAGAAACTCAAAAATTCTAGTAATCGCTAAGTGAAAGCTCACCCCGACGAGTCCGCAGAGCACGCCTGCACAGATGCACAGCATTAGAAAACGCTGAGTATCATCAAAGCGTCCTCGCATCCAGTTCGGCAAATTATTCAGGCTAAAACGTTCCTTAGGCATCTTTAAGACAGTCAAAAAGAAGAGCTGTCGAGGGGCTTACTAACATCGAGATCTAGTATTGCAAAACTCTTTTGTGAATGTGCGGAAGAAATTTGAAAAAATTACTTGGCAAGCCGCAAAACACTCCTACAGTCCCCAACTTTCCCCTTGGTGAGATATGCAAGTGGCTAAAGCACGTAGACTGTAAATCTATTCTCTTTGAGTTCGCTGGTTCGAATCCGGCTCTCACCACCATTTTAAAAGGCCCACTCTTCGGAGTGGGCCTTTTTTATGTTGTGAGCTGGATGAAGAACCAGCCGCTGGTTGTTCGGATTCCCTTTTGGGCTCGGGGTTGCCGGCTCTCACCACCATTTTAAGACCCGCTCCTCGGAGCGGTTTTTTTTTATGGCTTGAGCAAAAGTAGAAGCGGCTTCCAGTCGCTTATTGTAGAACGCGCTTCTGCGCCGAGCGCCGGGCGTGTTGGTTGTGCCCACGAGGGCGCGTTTAGGTGGGGCGAAAGGACCACACCGCCGTTGCACTGTTCGAGCATAATAACTGCCAAAGAACCACGTCCTATACTCAGACAGAGTTTCCGAATTGACGAAGATCCGCAATCCACACTTAGTCAGTCGTTATTGCAGCGCGGGTGTCGTATAACGGCTATTATGTGACCTTCCCAAGGTTGAGACGAGGGTTCGACTCCCTCCACCCGCAGCA
>Ga0209302_10000058_pt1 | contig 70814 bp, 65 predicted proteins | sample ArcOceMetagenome_2_FD_187445 | JGI IMG/M metagenome (GOLD analysis project Ga0209302, IMG submission 187445) | Marine eukaryotic phytoplankton communities from Arctic Ocean - Arctic Ocean ARC135M Metagenome (SPAdes) (version 2) | ecosystem: Environmental > Aquatic > Marine > Oceanic | place...
TCACCACCACTGGCGGCGAGACCCTCGAACTTTAGGAGTTTGTGGAGCTCAATGGGCTCGCGGGAGATTTCAACATCTTTCATATCAAGAGAGCTTGACTGCGGCGTAGTCGTCGACGCAAGTGCCGAGTCACCCTATTGATTGCTTGCTTGCCGAGCACGGATCGGGGCCTGGATTCCCTTATTTGACCTTATGTCTCTTTTCAGTTGTCCTTTGTATGGCTCAAAATTAGACGTTCACTCTTTCGTTTTGTCCAGCAGCGGTTGCTGCGCACTCGCCACCTTTTTATGAACAACAAAAACTCTCTCAATTCAGACAAAGAAGTCTACAAGCAGTTACGCGCACAGTCTTGGGACGCTTTGTGGCTGCATGAGGCGCCCTTGTTTGATGCCGGCACTGCTGAGTACCGCTTAGCGCGTGTTGGTTTAGTTCGCGCTTTAGGAGTGGTGGCGCTGGAGAAGGGGACTAAAGAGCAAAGGAAGCAAACCCAGCAATGGCTGATGAGCCTGCTGGAGGATCCGCAAGAGAAAGTGCGTCGTTATGCGATGGTCGCGCTGCCCAAACTTGGCGGAAAAAAGGAGAGCGAGGCAGCCCTGCTGTCGTTGTTGGATCAGTCAACTGAGCCGCGCGAAGTGGCTCACTTAAGCCGCACCTTGGATAAAATTGGCGGTGAGGCGACTTTAGAGAAATTGGCGCATTTACAGGATAGCAGCGAGACACTGCAGCAAACCGAGCAAAAAATTAAGGCGCAATTGGCGCGTAATGACCCGTCGACCAAAGTGTTGATGAATGTTTCAATTCGAGATGCTCGGGGTCTGCGCATTCACTTACGCACTCGTCGTGGCATGGAGCCGTTTGTTCGGGATGAACTGTTAGCGCACCCGACGCTCAGTGAACGTTTTAAAATACTCAGAGTCAGTTCTGGCTGTGTCGCGATTTCTGCGGACCACGCATTTACACTGGGAGAACTTTACCAATTACGCACCTTCGGGTCGGTTAACTTCGTGTTGGGCAGCGCCAAGGATACTGCCAACGACGTTGCAGCGCTAGCCAAGCTCATTGCCTCGAAGCGAACTCAACGCTTATGCACTAAACTCACTGCAGGTCAGCCGCGTTATCGGTTGGATTTTATCCGCCAGAAGGTGACTCCCAGTAAAGCGCAAGCAGTGGTGAATCAGGCGTTTGCGCTGTGCCCCGAGCTACTCAATGATGCACGGCAAGCACCCTGGGCGATTGAGGTTTACCCTGAGAAGGTTGGTCTCTCGGTGGAGTTGAGCCCACGTATCTTGCCAGATCCTCGCTTTGCTTATCGGGTCGACGACGTGCCCGCATCCACACACCCGCAGTTGGCTGCCGCGATGGCTCGCTTGGCTGGCGCAGAATCTCAGGATGTGGTGTGGGACCCTTTTTGTGGCTCTGGCCTAGAGCTGATCGAGCGTTCGCTGTTGGGCGAGGTGAAGACGATCATCGCCTCTGATATTGATAAAAAGGCAGTCGCGGTCGCGCGGCTCAATTTAGAGTCTGCGTGTAAAGGTGGTGAAGCGCTGGCCATTCATCGTTGTGACTTCCTGAACTTTCGAGAGGTCACCAACATCGCTCCAGGTAGCGTCAGTCTGATCATCGCGAATCCGCCGTTGGGCCGCCGCGTGCGGGTTGACGATTTGCCAGGTTTGATTTCTAGTTTCTACCGAGTTGCTGCTGATACATTGTGCCCGGGTGGACGGCTGGTCTTTATCAATCCGCTGAAATTAGACAGCCCGGTGCCATCCTTGAAGTTGCAAGAACGCCATTTAGTCGATCTGGGTGGATTTAACTGCCGCGTGGAGAAATGGGTTAAATCGAGCTGAACCGTTGAATGCGGACATTGAAGTGCTGTTCGTAGTGACGAAGTAAGCAAGGGCACAAGGCTCTGGTATGCCAGTCCTAGAGTGTGAGGGATTTGGTGTACATGCCCATGACGTCGATACTGAGCGCGAAGCAAATACACATAAAAAAACGGGCACCTCATGTGAGGTGCCCGTTTGTGGAAAGTGCTATAAGTCGCGGCTACGCGGCCAGTCGTTTCTTGTTGAAGTGATCTGAGGCATATCCGTAGGCAGCGATAATGATGAAGCAGAGCACCACGAGGAAGAATGAACCTCGTGTGGCTGTTGTGCCCATGAAGCCATCCATGTCCAAGATTTGCCCTTGGAATCGTGTCATGAAGACGCCGCCCACAATCGCGAAGATAAGACCTGCGGAACCGAGTTTTGCGTCTTCGCCTACACCATCCAAGGCCAGGCCGTAGATAGTCGGGAACATTAGAGACATGCAGGCTGAAACGAGAACCAGCGAATACAGACCTGTTAGGCTGTGAATGTAAATCGCCCCAAGTGTGAAGGCAATCGCCCCAGCACTTAGAATCAGAAGAAGCTTACTTGGAGAAATATACTTGAGGAAGAATGTGCAAATAAAACGGCTGCAGAGGAAGATCACCATCGCCATGATGTTGAAGTTCTGGGCGGTCGCTTTATCAATCCCCAGCTCGTTCTCGGCGTATTGAATAATGAATGTCCATGTCATGATCTGCGCTCCGACATAGAATGTCTGGGCAATCACACCGCCGACGTAATTTGGATTGGTGAGCAAGCGCTTCACTGTTCGGCCAAAATGCACATCATGGTCGGCATCAGGTGCGCCTGTGTGTGGTAGCTTACTAACTGCAAAGATGACTAAAACGACCAAAACCACACATCCGATAATAGTGTAGGGCATCGCAACCAACTTCAGATCACTTTGTTGAAGCTCGCGGTGGGTCATCCCTTGAAAACTATCGATCTTACCGTCCTTGAAGTCTTGAAGTGCGGTAGCAGGTGCATCCACCCCCATCGTCGCCACGTATGCCTGCACGTTTGCATCGTGAACGCGCTCACGAGGCTTGGCCTGCAGGAAGGAAGGGATATTGTGTTCCTGTTGGACGATTGCGGTCGTTGCTAGATCCCCAGCGTAGCCATTCACATCGTTCTTAAAATCCTCAACTTGAATTGCTGATAAAATAACTGTGCCAGCAATGAACATGCCGGTCAAAGAGCCTACTGGGTTGAAAGCTTGAGCGAGATTCAGACGTCTCGTCGCCGTTTCTGGAGGCCCCATCGAGAGAATGTAGGGATTCGCGGTGGTTTCGAGAAAGGCTAAACCAAAAGTCAGGATATAGAGTGCAATGATGAAGAGGTTGAAATTGGCACCTGCGGCCGCAGGAATGGAGAGCAGCGCTCCAATCGCATATAAGGCAAGCCCAACAATAATGCCCGATTTATAAGAAAATCGACGAATGAAGATCGCTGCAGGCAATGCCATTGTCGCGTAACCGCCATAGAATGCCATCTGCACCCACGTGCTTTGTGCGTTTGTAATGACGAAAACATCTTTGGAGACAGCAACCAGTGGGTTGATCACATCATTAGCAAACCCCCCATAAGGAAAAAAGTGATGTCACCAAGATAAGGGAGATCAAGAAGTTGCGCGGTATCACCGGTGTGTTATCAGTTTGGCTCATAACTATATTGTTTTTTGAAGTTTGGGTTTGGTATAACTTTAAGAGTATTCTTCAGTTGCTCGTGAATGATTCGTGTTTTTTTAGGAAGCCTAGTTTTTGGAGCAAACAATCAAGGCGCAGTCGCAAGGTTTTTTGTTCGGTAATATTGGATTCATCTGTGTTTTTGTTTAGAAATGTGGGAATCGAGCTAGCTTTGCTGCTGTTCGAGTTGGGTGGGGCGTAGTTTGAATCGTTGTTGCTATTCGTGGAAGACAAGCGTGTGGAAACGACAGAGCGTTTCCCTCCACATGAATGCCGCGGGGCTTGCCTCGAGGATCATTACTGTTATGCCGATCTGGCAAAGATACGCACAAAAAAGCCGAGACTCGTGCGTGAATCTCGGCTTTGAAAGTGGTGCGGTTCTATTGAATTCGCTTGTTAGTGACCTGCTTGTGCGATGTTGGCGCCTTTGGTCTGACCAATTGCATTGAGTAGCTCGTCGAACCAAGGTGTGTCGATATTGAATGGCTTGCCGCCTGCGATACGCGGGAACTCGATCGCGCGCAGAATATTACGATCATCTTCGTCGTGGCCGATGACGCCACTCTCACCGACGACTGCGCAATCGACTGCGAGGTCGGTGCAGCTCTTGATCAGGCGGAGGTCATCTTTGTTAGCAGGTGCGGCGCGGGCGAAATAACCGCTCTTCTGCACGAGCACCTTCTCCGCATCGAGCATCTTGGCGAATTGCTCACCAAACCACTTGCCTGGGTTGACGGCATCGAGCTTGACGTGGCCAAATGCATCGCGAGGCACTTCTTCGCCAGCTGCTTCCATTTCTTTGATGATGGTTTCGACGCCAGCACCTTCAGAGATGAAGATGTTTACGTTGTCGTGTTCATCCATGATTGCTTTCAGTCGAGTGGCTTCGGCTTGGATATCAACATCCATTTCAGGGATGAAGACCGCGTGCACATCTTTGCGAATTGCGCTGAGGCCAATGGTCTCAGCCCATTCGAGTTGATTGAGACGTTTGCGGTAAGCATCGGCAGTGGCTGCGGTTAGCCAACCGCAGCTGCGGCCCATCACTTCATGGATGATGAGCATGCGCGGGTTGGCGTTGTGCTCGGCGACAACGTTTTCGAAATACTTGGCACCTTGTTCGGCTGCAGTCCATGCGCCGAGGCTTTGTGCGATGGGAAAGACATCGTTGTCGATCGTCTTTGGTAGTCCGACGACGGTGAGCGCGTAGTCATTCTCTGCCAGGTATGCAGCGAGGTCGGCTGCGGTGATATTGGTGTCGTCGCCTCCGATGGTGTGGAGCACATCAACACCATCCTTGGTAAGTTGGTCAGCTGCTACCTTAAGGGGATCTTCGCCTTCTTTGACTAGGCCGCGCTTGATGCAGTCTTTGACGTTGGTGAGTTTGACTCGGCTATTGCCGATCGGGCTACCGCCGTGATCGTGCAGCGTGCCTGCGTTGGCACGGATTTCTTCAGTTACCTGAATGCTGTCGCCGAGGAGGAGGCCCTTGTAGCCGCTGCGATAGCAAATAATTTCGATATCGGGATACAGCTCAGTGTAGCGTTCGATCAGTCCACCAACTGCGGAGGACAGGCAAGGTGCGAGACCGCCCGCGGTGAGGAGGGCGACTTTTTTTACGGATTTTGTTTCAGTCATCATATTTTTGGACGTGTTGAGATGGAAAAATAAGCTGCGCATTTTGTGGTTCCTTCGGGCGCATGCAAACCTGGATCGTCGATTTTAGCTGATTGGCGAATTATGCTGAATCGTTAATGTCGGGTATTAGCGACTCAGTCGCAGGGACTTGGCTTGTTTGCCGACTCTTTGAAATACTCAACGAGTTTATCGCTGACTAGTCGTTGCTCCTCAAGTGTGAGTGCTTGGTATTTACGTTCGTAGCCCCAGCCATAGCCCCAGCGATACCAATTGTAAAACCACGGGCTGCCGCCGAAGCGCACGCCTTGATACATCGATTCGGCCAGCACGGAATCGCCAGTTGTAGTTAACACGCAGTCGCGGAGGCTGCGGTCGGCCTTGAGCCGTTCTGCCTCGGTGCCGCCTTGCCAATAAGCGATGTCGTGCTCGAGGCAGCAGTCGCACCAATCCTTATTCGTGATGAGTGAGCGTTCAGGGAATAGGGAGCATCCGTCGCTAGTGAAATCCTTGAGGGTGCCTGGGGTACTGTTGCAGCCCGCGAGCAGAAGCATGACGACGATTGGCAGAAGATAGTAGTGCAGACGGATTTGCATGACTAAAATGCAGGTGGAGTTCCGCTAAATCGCAAGGTTAAGGGTTGTGGGCGTTGAGATTTTACGACGATTCGCCTTTCTGCTCGACGCAACCAGAGGTGTGTTTATCACATATGGTATGTGTTCCATGGTTTTTACAATTGCGAATCAAAAAGGTGGTGTCGGTAAGACGACGACTGCGATCAATCTCAGTTACGCCCTCGCGGAGATGGGAGTTCGGACGGTATTAGTGGACCTAGATCCACAGGCTAACGCGACGAGCGGTTTGGGCTTGGAGAAACTGGAGGGCGGCAGTTTGTATGGGCCGCTTTGTGGGGAAGGCACTGCGCTTGAGAAAGTTCAGCCCGTCGGGGCGAATGATAATTTGTTTATTATTCCGTCTGAGGTCGATATGGCTGCGATCGAGATCGAGCTGATTCAGCGTGATAATTATTTGGTGCAGCTGCGTGAATGCTTGGCTCCGCTGCGCGAGTCGGGTGACTACGATGCGATTATTTTGGACTGTCCACCTGCGCTCGGGATGCTCTCGATGAACAGTTTGGCTGCGGCGGATTATCTGCTGATCGCCCTACAGTGTGAGTATCTGGCGATGGAAGGCCTCGGGCAAATTTTGAAGGTAGTGGATAAACTGCGTGACGCGGGTGTGAACGATGATTTGGAGCTGGGTGGTATTTTGATGACGATGTTTGATCAACGCACCAACCTCTCTCACCAAGTCGTCGGTGAGGTCCGTAATCACTTCGACGAGAAGGTCTTTCGCTCGATGATCCCTCGCTCGATTCGTTTGAGTGAAGCGCCGAGTTTTGGGCAATCAATTTTCGAGTATGATCCCACCAGCACTGGTGCAAATGCCTACCGCTACTTTGCAGAAGAAGTGATCGAACGCTTCAGTCTCGGGAAATAGTTCTGCGTGGAAGCGCCACTCTTGTCGCCTCGGTATCAATTCTAAGGCGTGCGGGCGATTCGCCCTCGTTTACATTACGTCATGGGCGATTCGCCCGCACTCCTATAGCTGTCACCGCTCTTTCTTTTGTTCGATTATGAGCGATAAAAAAGCGACAAGAGTATCGCTTCTCCGACACACGTTGAGCTAAGTTGTTGGTGTAATGTCAGAATCTGAACCGACTTCGAGCATACCTGTGTTGAATGATTTTTGTGATCATCTCGCGTTGGAGCGGCGTGTTTCCGCTTATACGGTTCGTAATTATCGCGCTGCGGTTGAGTGCTTCGTGCGATGGATGCAGGGGCGGGGGCAATGGCATGACGATTTTACCGCGGTGCGGTCGCTGGATGTGCGTTCGTATTTAATAGCAGAGGGGCGAAGGCTGGCGCGTCGTACGCTGCATAATCATGTGTCGGGGCTGCGGGCATTTTATTTATACCTGCGTAAACAAGGCTTAGCAGATTCGAATCCGTTTACTGGTGTGACGCTCCCGAAGTTAAGTAAGCCACTACCTAAATTCTTATCTGAGTCGCAAATGCGGGCCTTACTGAATGCCCCGATTCTGCTGTGGCAAGAGGGCAAAATTGGCGAATTTGAGGCCTTTCGCGATGCGCTGATTCTAGAGCTACTGTATGGCGGCGGGTTACGTGTGAGTGAACTCTGTGGGCTTAACTATGGTCAGATCGATTTGGAGCAGGGCGTGGCTCGTGTGCTCGGCAAGGGCCAGAAAGAGCGGCTTTGCCCACTGGGACCGGTGGCGACGCGCTGCCTCGGTTTGTTTATTGATCGGTTTAATCTGTCGGCAGAATGGAATGAGCCAGTGGTTTGTCAGCGCAATGGTCGGCGCATGGATCCGCGCCAGGTGCAGAAACTCTTAAAGACGCATCTCGCTACTGCAGAACTGCCGTTGGATATGACGCCGCATAAGCTGCGTCACTCCTTCGCTACGCATATGCTGGATAATGGTGCGGACCTGCGCACTGTGCAGGAACTGCTGGGGCACGCTAATTTATCGACCACTCAAATTTATACCCATGTGTCGATTGCTCGACTTAAAGAGGCGCACAAGCAAGCGCACCCGCGGGCGTAGTGTTAGTCGAGCCTTGATTGGGCGATTTGGGCAGGGTGTTTGTTGGTGTTAAAGCCCGATAGTGACGAGTGGGCGGGTCGCCCACGTTAAGCCGATGTGAATGTAAAATAGGGCGATTCGCCCTCGCTGCTTTGCCTATCTTGTAACGCGATACACAAAAACGGCGATGGGTATCAGGTATCAACCGCTGTTTTGAGGAATGAATAACTTAAACCTATTCGGCGCTGGCGCCGACTTTTTCGAGGATGGCTGCAACGTCTGAGAAGTCGTTGCTCTGCGTCGATACAATGATCTCGCCGAGGTTGAGTTGCGCGACGATCTCGAAGGCAACTAGGTTCTCGCCGCCCGGGGTATTGGGCGCGGTGGCTTTGAGGTGTTCGCCTTCGGCTGTAGCAAGAGGACGGGGGCGGAGAGGCCTTTAAGCAAGCGATCTTCTGGTTTAGTAGCTGAAATAGGCGTTAGTCTTGATTTTTTTGTAGGGTCTAGAGAGATTTTTTAAACATCTGCTCTGCTAATTTGTAGCAGGGAGTTTCTTTCTTTCTGTTCGCTTTGATAGAGGTAAGTATTGAGCACTTTTTGATAGGAGCTGCGAGTGCCCGAGAAATGGAATTTTTGGGCACTTGCGCCCGCCTGTCCATGGCTGGACCAGTACGCGCTCGACTCGCGATTCATCATTCGGATACTTGGTCTAGTGTCAGAAGAGAATATTGCTATTAAACAACGTATTAAGACCGCGGCTCATTCGCTGGGCTTCCATGCCTTCGGCGTTGCAAAGGTGCCGTTGGAACTGCGTGGGGACTATTACAGAAAGTGGATCGCTGCGGGGCAGCACGGGACGATGTCGTGGATGGAGCGAAACAACGACCGCCGTCTGCACCCCGAGCAGCTGTTACCAGAAGCGCGCAGTGTTATAGTGCTCGGCATGAATTATTATCAGCCGGACCCAGTGCGACCATACCGTATAGCGAAATACGCGCTGGGTGACGACTATCATAATATGATGCTGCGCTACTTGAAAAAGTTGTGTCGTACGATGCGCGATGATTGTGGTGGTGTACAGCGTCCTTATGTCGACACTGGACCGCTACTAGAAAAGCCGATCGCCGCCGCCGCGGGCATCGGATGGCAGGGCAAGAGCACAATTCTAGTCGAGCCGAAGCGGGGCACTTGGTCGTTTTTGGCAAATATTGTGACGACGCTCGACCTGCCCGCCGATGAGCCTGTCAAGGACCGCTGCGGTAGTTGTACGCGTTGTATCGATGTGTGTCCGACAAGGGCGATCACTGCCCCCTATCAACTCGATGCGAGCAAGTGCATCTCGTATCTAACGATTGAGCATGATGGGCCAATTCCACTGCAGTATCGTACCGCGATCGGTGATAGGCTCTACGGCTGTGACGAGTGTCTAGATGTGTGCCCTTGGAATAAATGGGCGACGCCGACCTTGGAAGCAAAGTTTTCGCCCCGTGAATTGCCGCCGCTTCGAGAGTTGTTGGCGTGGGATGAGGCGACCTTTAGTGAGCGTATGATCGGCTCGCCAATGCGTCGGCTTAAGCTGCCGCGCTTCCGGCGTAATATTTGTGTGGTGCTAGGTAATATTGGTATGGCCGTGGACTTGCCAGCGCTGCAGATTGTCGGATCTGGGAGCGACGAGATGGTTGCCGAGCACGCACATTGGGCGATTGCTCAAATTAATAAACGCCTGTCCGTTTGAACAAAACATAGGTTGTATTTATTGAATAATTGACGTTAGGATTTGAATCTTTGCGCAGAGTAACGATTGTCATACGTAACGATGGAATTCAGACTTTCGGTATATTTCTACATTTATACCGATCAACTAACCAAACACATATGATAAAAGAACAATCAGCCGCAGGCCCAATGATGGACAGCATTGCGAATTTCGGACTCAAAGTCGTGGCCGCAATTATTATATTAGTCGTGGGCCTATGTGTTGCGAAAAAGGTCAAAGCATTGTTCGGTGCTGCTTTGACCAAAAAGGAAGTAGATGCGACGCTGGTCAGTTTCTTTTCTAGTATTCTTTACGGAGCGATTGTAGTATTTGTTGTCATCGCAGCGATTGGTAAGCTTGGTGTCGAAACGACTTCATTTGCTGCGGTGGTCGCAGCGGCGGGCTTGGCGATCGGCCTCGCGCTGCAAGGTTCGCTTTCGAACTTCGCTGCCGGAGTGTTGCTGATTCTGTTTAAGCCTTTCAAGGTCGGCAATTTCATCAAAGCTGGTGGCGAGATGGGTGTTGTTGTGGAAGTGGGCCTATTGACGACTGAATTAAAAACTCCGGATAATGTTAAAATCATCATGCCGAACTCCGCGGTCATGAGCGGTTCGATTACTAACCTATCTGCTCACCCGACTCGTCGTGTTGATATGGTGGTTAGTGTCGGATACGGGGATGACTTAAATAAGGCGAAGCAACTGATGCTTGACCTACTCGAGGCTGACGCACGAGTGCTAAAAGATCCGGCTCCACAGATTGAAGTCTCAAACTTGGGTGATAGTAGCGTCGATTTTGTGGTGCGTCCTTGGGTGAACGCTGCTGATTACTGGGGTGTGAAGTATGAGTTCACAAAAGCAGTTAAAGAGAAATTTGACGCGGAAGGTATCAGTATACCATATCCGCAACAGCAAGTACATCTGTTGCAAGTGGACGCATCGTAAACGGTCTACTTTGCATTTTAAAAAGCGCCGAAGCGAATCGGCGGTTTTTTTATGGCTCTTTGTCGTCGAAGACGGGAATAGGAGTATGGCCGAGTCGCCCGAATAGGGCCGATGTACAATATGTAAACGAGTGCGAATTGGCGTTGCTGCTTAGGGTTGCAGATTTCTGTCAGATACTTACCAATCGTAGTATGAAAAGTTTTGAAGATTTTAGGACGTCGCGCGAGAAGATGGATCCGAGCACTCGGAAGCTGTCGGAGCACCAATGGGGGCAGGCCTATGCGGCCTATTGCAGCGCGCGTGAGAACTCGCGAGGTGGGCGTTCCTCTGCAACCAAGGATCGTTCGCCGCGAAAGCGTAGTTCGAATCACCCCAGTGCTGCGGGTATGCATGCGCCTTCGACACGGTCTGCTTCGTGTGCATTGAAGGCACACGTTCGTGCCGAATCGGCCTATGCGGACCTTCGTTTGATTGTCGATTTGCTCTCATGGGTGATCTTAGCCACCATTCTAATTATTACGATTTTACAGGCCATGCTGTTTTCATTGCCGGCGGCGACTGGGGTGGCGTTACTCTCTGGCGCGATCAAAGCGTTGACAGTCGTGGTGCTTCGTTTGGTCGTACATGTTATTATCGATATTCCAGATGTGGCGTTGTATCGTGCTAGCGCAGCGCAGCCGACTGCCTCAGCTTCTGCTAACGATTAATTTTTGGCATGTATCAGGTCACGCAGCGCTGGCGAATTCCCCTGAGTTTTATGCTGTGTGCTGTCAGCGTTTGTTCGGCGGCTGACACCGAATTTACTGTACTGGCCTACAACGTCGAGAACCTGTTCGATCTGGATGGGACTGCGATTTATAAGGATTACATTCAAGACGAGCCAGATGATCAGTTTACCTATGGGCGACCCAAATTACTGACGAAACTGCAGAATATAGCAGCCGTATTAAAAACTTTTAACGCGGGGCTAGGGCCCGAGCTAATTTTATTTCAAGAGCTCGAAGCGGACTTCTCTCCGCAGAGCTCGGTTGAGAATTTGGCGACCTTTCTCGACCAACACCGTACAATCAGTGTTGCGCAAATGCTAACAACTGATTGGCGCTCGGAGTATGCGGGCTTGCCAGCGCAAGCGTGGCTATTGAAAGCGTTGAGTGACGCTGGTTTGGTCGGCTATTCGGTGGTAGTTGCCCCTTCGAAGGGATCAGATGCTGGGATCGCACATACGAATGCGGTATTTTCCCGTTTCCCTATTCAAGAGGTGCGCCGCCATGAGTTGCTAAAGGCGCGCGACATTCTGGAGGTGACGTTGAATGTCGCTGCTCACCCGCTGACGGTGTACGTCAACCATTGGAAGTCTGGAGCATCGAACCCGTCTCGCGAGCCGATCCGTGCGCAAAACGCCAAAGTGCTGCGAGCTTTAATCGATGCGCGACTCTTGGTCGATCCGATGGCAGACATTATTATCGGCGGTGATTTGAACTCGCACTACAATCATTCGGTCCTGAACCCAGACTTGGAGACGGGGATTAATGATGTGCTGGGTTCGCAGGGCAATGAGCTGGCGATTCGTGAGCTTGGCGGCGTTGATCTCTATAATCTTTGGTTTGAGCTGCCGCCAGAGCAGCGCTACTCTGAGGTATGGCGAGGGCGACGCGGCTCACTGATGCATTTGCTGGTGACTCGTGGGCTGTATGATCAATCGGGAGTTGGTTATGTGGATGGCACCTTTCAGTCTGTTATTCTACCTGGGCTAAATGCCGATCTGCTCGGGCGGCCGTTGCGATGGACCTTTGCCGGCGAGACCGGGGGTGGGGCGACGGACCACTTCCCCGTCGCTGCGCGGTTTACACTCGGATCGGGCCGTGCTGGCGATTTTGTTGTTTTAGAAAATCCGAGCGCGGGCGACGACGCCTTGGTTTTTGAGATGCCACTCGGCTACGAAACCGGCATGCAGTTGCCGTTGGGGGGCGCTGCCTCTCTCTCGCAGGTCGCCGATGCCGAGCTCGGCCCATTGGTCGGGCGTTTGTATCGAATCGAAGCGCGCGTGCTCAAAGTAAAGCCGATGACGCTCGAAGTTGCAGGGCAGCAGTGGGCCGCCTACGCACCGGATAAATCGGTGTATGCGCACTTGAAAAAATTAAAAATGGCCAAATCACCTACTGCGATGGTGGTTAAGCTGGGTATTTGGAAGGGCAAACGACAATTCGTCATCGAAGGGATCGAATAGCCAGCGCCAGGGCTATTGCCAACACCGGGTCCCTACGGACTTGCGCCCCTGCGTGAATTCGCCCAACTTGCTCGATTTCCATGAGCAAAAACTTTTACATCACCACCGCAATCGACTACGCAAACGGCGCGCCGCACCTCGGCCATGCCTACGAAAAAGTACTGACCGATATCGTCGCACGCTTTCGTCGCCTGCAAGGCGACCAGGTGAAGTTCGTCACTGGCCTAGATGAGCACGGCCAAAAGGTGCAGATGTCGGCGCAGAAGCAGGGCATCGAGCCGCAGGAGTTCTGCGATGGTCACGCGGCTAAGTTTCAAGGGCTCTGCGAACGCTTAGAGATAACCAACGACGATTACATCCGTACCACAGAGCCGCGTCACAAGAAGGTCGTTCGCGAGATCTTGCAGAAACTGTTCGATCAGGGCCTGATTTACAAAGCGGACTACAACGGCTATTACAGTCAACGCCAGGAGCAGTTCGTCACAGAAAAGGAAAAGGTCGACGGCAAGTGGCCAGAGATCTTCGGTGAGGTGGAGGAAGTCGTTGAGACTAATTATTTCTTTAAGCTCGCACAGTATCAGGATTGGTTGATCGAAACGATCGAGCAGAATACAGAGATGATCTATCCGCGCTTCCGTAGTGCCGATGTGCTGCAGTTTCTCAAGAAAGAGCCGCTCAACGATCTCTGTATTTCTCGTCCGAAGTCGCGCTTGGAATGGGGTATTGAACTGCCATTCGACTCTGAGTATGTGACCTATGTGTGGTTCGACGCCTTGACTAACTACATTACCGCAGCGGGCTACGGGACCGATGAATTCGAAAAGAACTGGCCAGCCGATTATCATGTTATCGGTAAAGATATTTTAGTGCCACCACATGCGGTTTACTGGCCAATCATGCTCAAGGCATTGAACCTTGAATTACCCAAGCATTTCTTGGTTCATGGTTGGTGGTTGAGCTCCGGTGCAAAGATGTCTAAGAGCACTGGCGAAGTGGTTGATCCGCTTGATTTGATCGAGCAGTTTGGCACCGATGCATTTCGTTACTTCGTGACTCGTGAAATGAACGTGGGTCAAGACAGTGAATTCTCAATTGAGCTCTTTATGAGCCGTTACAATAGTGACTTGGCCAACGACCTCGGCAATTTGGTGAGTCGCTTACTGAACATGGGCAGCCGTTACTCAGAGGGCAAAGTGCCCGCAGCATCTGTCGATGAGCAGCCAGAGCAAGACCTTAAAGGACTGTGGTTGAAGACTCAGGATGAACTGATCCCATTGTTCGAAGGGTTTCAGTTTCACAAGGCTTTGGATCGTATTTTCACCTTCATTTCAGGGATCAACAAATATGCCGAAACACGTGCGCCGTGGCAGTTGGCTAAGTCTGACGCTCCCGAAGACCAAGCGAAGTTGCAAACCTCGCTGGCTACCATGGCTGAAGCCTTGCGCCTTGGAGTCGTCATGCTCACTCCGGTGATGCCAGAGATTTCAGATAAGATTCGGGGCTTGGTCGGCGCCGATAATTTTGATCGCCTTGAAGGTCAGCTGGAGTGGGGCAACACCCTCGAAGGCAAAGCCCTCGGCGAAAAGACGATTCTCTTTCCCCGCCCGGAAAAGAACTAGGCTTAGCGCGATGCCAGCAACAGTCTAGTCGCTGCGCATGTGTCGGCTTTCAGCGTCGCTGCTTCTGGTGATATCCTGTTTGTTGAACAAAATGAATGCTATCACACCAGTGAGCCGCGATGGCGGTCGATAGCTCAACCAAGGTGTGATAGCATATTTTTTGTCTGATGAACAAAGTGGTGGTGCTCAATCGAGAGTCATCTGAAAAGAGCTGTCTATCTGTAAACGAACGACAAGGGCCGTTGTTATACTTACTAAATGCCTGATAATAGCACAAAGTGGTGCATTATTTCTACCCAATCACGGAGTTAAAATGCTCAATATTGTCAATCAGAGAGGCCGCCGTATGTCGTCTATGAGGACAAGTGATTCCTAAAATCCTGCGGCCCGTTTAGATGTTGATTTCTGATTTAGAATTTGAGGAGCGGTCTGTTGAAATAAGGGTTGAGCCGAAATGATAATTGATACTCGGGCAGCAGGGCAGAAGCAGCCTAGGCGACAGGCGAGGCACCAAGACTGACTATCGCCTAGCGCTTCATCTACGTTGATTTGGAGTGTAATAAAGCTGGACTGTATTTTTGAGCGAACTGTGATTTTGGTCTCCATTGAAGTCTTCGCGTCTATTGCGCATTGAAGCGCAATGCTTTCGAGCTGTTTGGCGATGTCGTAATCTGGAGATTCGATTAAGCATTTCATGGCAATTAAGTCGGCGTTATGGGTTGAAGATTGAGTGGTTAGAGTAAAACTTTGTAGTCTTTATAATAACAATAGAGACGGTGTATTTCCACCCGCTGGCGGAGTCAAAATAACCCATTAGCAGGATCGGCGTCGTCTGAGCGAGTCATATTGACTCGAGCCGACTAGCGACAAAAAACCCACGGAGTTTTCACTCCGTGGGCTATAAACAAAACAAGTCTTATGAAAAAATCTTAGAAGCTGCCGCTGAGTGAGAATGTCGCGTTGAGTGGAGCTCCCACTGTAGCTTGGTTAATGTAGTGCGCACTTGGATAGTACTCTTCGTCGAGCAGATTCTCGATGTTCACTTGCAGGCGAAGATTCTCGCTGATTTGGTAATAAGCAGCTGCGTCGACTCGGAAGAAGTCAGGAAGATCTGCAGGGCCTTTAGCTAAATCTTTAGTTTTAATTTTGATTTTGCTTTCGTCTTGATAAATGACACCCAGACCAAGGCCGAATTTTTCGGTGACCTGATAGTGGTTCCAGACTGAGAACATATGTTCTGGCAACTCAAACGGTCTTTCGCCGTCTTCAGTTTCACCATCCAGATAACTGTAGCCTGCGGTTAATGACCATTGGTCGGAGAGTTGACCATTGAACTGTGCTTCGAAGCCAGTGATTTCATTTTGTTCCGTTGCGGAACCCCCGCCTAATTCGACAACAATATTCTGTTCAATTTCGAAGATTGCAGCGGTTAGGCTGTAGCCCTGTGCGAAGTCCCACTTAACACCCGCTTCGAGGTTGGTGTATTCGTCTGGGTCGAGACCCTCATCACCTAAGTTTGCGAATTGCTCACCACTCTGAGGTACAAAGGTCTCGCTGTAACTTGCATAGACCGAGATGTTTTCTTGTGGCTTGTAGATGATGCCGGCACGTGGAGTGAATTCTTCATCCTTTTGGCTGCCACTTAAGTCATTACCTTTTTCTTCGCCTGAAACGTCGATATCAAAGCTATCGAAGCGTGCACCAAGAACAAGTGTGAGCGCTTCAGAGAGCTCAATCTCGTCCTGCAGGTAGAGTGAGTATACGTCCACTTCCGAATGTGTATCGTCATTTAATTTGTCGAATTTTACAGAGGTGGCATCACCGTTTGAATCAATACCAATCCCTCCTTTAGTTAGGGAGCCACGTGCAGCAAACGTTCTAGCTGCAGTCCAGTTGTCTGTGTAGCGATCATTGTCAGACTCTGTATGAATATACTCAGCACCGACAACAAGTGTATGTGAAATGTCGCCAGTTTCGAATTCGCTGACCAAATTTCCGGAAAATACCACGCTATCACGATCAGTGGTATCCACGTAACCATCCAGCTCAACTATGTCGTCCGCAGGGATGTAATTAGATACATACAGATTCTGATACATTTTTTCATGATTACTATACGAAGTGGTAAAGACACCCTTGAGAGTGTCGGAGAACTCATGCTGGAACATCGCGCGCAGAGTATGTGCTTCGAGCTCAGATTTATTCAGATCTGAATCGCCGAAGACGATATCCTTAAGCGCATCCACCGGTTTGCCGTTGGCGGTTGGAATACCGCGGTCAATCGAGCGATCATAATTGATGTATTCATATGACACATCGAGTGTAGTCTTATCACTCAGTTGGAACTTGATGGTCGGATTCACGCCGTAGCCTTCGCCATCGGAGAAGTCGCGGTGATTTTCGAAGGTATTGTAGTATGCATTGATGCGGAACGCAGTGTCTTCGTTGATGGCAACATTGCTATCAATTTGCGCTTCAGTAGCTCCAAAGGTGTCGATGCTAAGCTGGTAGCCGTTGAAGTCCTCACCGATGACACCTTTTTTAGTGACTCGATTGAGTATTCCACCAGCGCCGCCGCGACCGAATAGCAGTGCATTGGGGCCACGCAGGATTTCGACCTGATCAACATTGTAGAGTGGGCGGTAGTATTGGACATCGTCGCGGACACCGTCGACGAAGAAGTCGGCAGTGGAGCGGACGCCGCGGAAGACGACTGCATCGCGATGGCCTTCACCCTGTGACACGTTCACACCTGGAGTGTAATCGACGATGTCGCCGATGCTGTTAAAGCCGCGTACCGAGATTTCATCTGCGGTGGTGATCGACAGGCTCTGTGGCACGTCGATGATTGGAGTCGGTGTTTTGAGGGCGTTGACTTGATCTGTGTAGAGTGTGTTGCCGACAACCACGGTTTCGTCGATCGCCATTTCGGCGGCAGCTGTTGGCTCCGCGGTCTGAGCCGTGACTGCCGAGGCAGTAAAGGCCATCGCAAGCGTAGCGCTTGCAAATAGTTTAGTAGTGTTAGTTTTCATTTGTAGTGTTGTTTGTTGTTGACGAAAAATTGTCGATTGGCGTTGCATGGTTGTGCTTGAACAGCAGCGATGCAAAACTGGTAGCACCAGTGGTGACATGGCGTTTTTTCGTACTGGGATGATAATAGCACTAATTGATCCATAAATCTGCTCCGATACGGAGAGATTATGCTCCAAAACGGAGATTTTATGCTCCAGAACGGAGATTTCATGCTCCATGGCGAATAGGATGTGCCCCGATCCGGGCAATCTGGATCATTTTTTGACACTTTCTGGGTCCATTCACTCGACATTTTTCAATCATGCAGGATTTTTTAGCAGAGGACCACGATTCGGCAGATTATCTTCTGGCGCAGATCTATACTCCGTCGGCGCACGGAGTTTTAATCCTGACGTTTCAACGCGATGCATGCAGCGGCGCGTCGGGCTATTGCGCGGCGACTACCTTTTCGATGCTAGCCATAAATTGTGCGATGTCGGGGCGCTGCTGGATGCGTTGGCTTTTCTGCAAGTGCTTGAGTGCCGCTTGGAACTTGGACTGCGCGACTGCGGTGCGGGCGAGGCCCACTAGAGCCTGGACCTGTACTTCTGCCACAGAGGTTGCGCGCTCGAAGTAAAAAGTGGCTTCCTCATAGGCTTCACGCTCAAGCTGTACGTCTGCCATCAACAGCAGTGCAGCGCCGTTGAGCGGGTGTTCATTGAGTACTAATTGTAATTGATCTAGACCTTGTTTGAGGTCGCCACTTTCAATTATTAGTTGTGCATAAATAACGGCTTTTTCAGTCGCTTGAGTGGGATTCAGTTCAGTCTGTAGATTGCTGTCGATTAGTTTTAGATATGTGCGGGCAGCATCAAATAAACCGATTTGCATGAGGCGGCGCAGCGGTTTGAGTGCCTGTTCGGGGCGCGTCGTTGGGTCTTGCTTGAGGGCAGCTTGATAGTTGTTTAACGCGAGTGCATGCATCTCCTGGTTGAGATACAGATCACCGAGCAGGCTGAGGCTGGATGCACTTGGTGGCGCAATGGTATGGGCGATTTCCAGGTTAGCGATCGCGTCTTGCACTTGGTTATTTGAGAGGTAGCCATTGGCTTGAAATAGCCAGTAGTCTTGTTCGTTTGGCTGCTCGCTGATGAGTTCGTCGAAGAGTGCGATGGCCGCACCGATTTGTTGAGTCATGAGTAGGCATTGTGCTTCACCGCGGCGCACATCCATGCTGTCGGGCAGGAACATGCGTGCGAGTTGGTAGGCGCTGAGGGCGGATTGGTATTTTTCCTCAGTGAGGTACGCATAGCCGAGCATACTGTAGCTTTGACCGTCCCCCCCGCCTAGCTCGATCACGCGTAGTAGATGCTTGATTGCGGTTTCGTAGCGATCTTGTTGGATGTAAATCAGTGCAAGATTGCGGTGTGCGCGACGGAAATCAGGGAACTTTTTGCGCGCGGCATTTAGGTAAGAGGCCGCTTCACTGTAGTTGCCCTGCACATAGTAAAGGCTGCCGACTAAATAGTCGAACGCGGCATTACTGTTTTTAGTGATGCCTTTTTTGGCTAATTCGATTGCTTTCTCGGGCCTTTTTTGCAGGTAGGGCACAATCGACTCATACAGGGGCCGGTCAGCTTGCGTGAGGACTGGTTCGATCGCGGAGTTAATACCAAAGCTGCCGTAGAAGCGTTGTTTGAACTCGGCGCTATTCGGATTGGTGTCGACCAAGTCGAAGCTTGGCGATGCGTGAGCAATACCAGAGAGCAGGAGTAAGAAAAGAAGGATGTGTCGAGTCATGAAAAAATAGATGTAAAATTTAATTATGGTGCGCGCAGTATAATGGGCCATTCGCCGTGTACTTTCTGTGCGACACCAGCCACTTTGGGCGGTGTGAAGCGAGCTTTACGAATAACTTCTTTTGCCGCTGAGATGAGGCGTGGGTCGGTGGCAGATATAATTTTCAGTACTCGAGCGCGTCCTTTGATGTCGATCTCGATTTTGACGAGTACCTGTCCCTCAATAATACCGCGGCGTTTCAGTTCGCGCGGGTAGATGATATTTGGGCTGTTAATAATACGCGGGGCACTTTGTAGATCTGCAAAAGTGAAAAGCTTTTGAATCTCGCTGAGGGCATCCACCTCGTTTGTAAAGCCTGCGCTCGAAATACCCATTTTCAATGCGCCACTGATGCTTGGCTGAAGGGACAACTCCAACTGATTAAGGCTGAAATCTTGTAATTGTTTTTTAAATTCGGGCTTCGGCTCTGGTTCGCTCGGCTGAACTTGCTCGGGGGGTGGAGGCAGCAGTGTGGGTGCCGGAGGAGTAATCGTCAGTGTTTCTCGAAATTCAATCATATCGCTAGGCGGATTCCCTAAGTGCTGAGTGATTGGAATCGCTAGGAAAACCAGCAGTGACATGACTAGTGCCCCGAGTAGCGCGAGTGGCGCGCGGGCGTTGCTGTGCTCGACTGGCAGTGCCTGTTCCATTAGCGGGTGGTAGCTAAATGGATACTGGTTGCACCCGCGAGGGCCGCTTCATCGTGTACTTTGGTGTACAGATCCACAGATGCGGCTTTGTCGGCTTGAATGATGACCGGCATGTCTGGTTCGCGCAGGAGCAGTCGCTTTACAATGCCACGCACACCGTTGCTGCCGATTTCGTTGCCGCCGTAAACGATTTTCCCCTCGTCTGTGATTGCGATTAAAATCGAGTTTTTCTCCAGATCGTTGGCTGAGGCGGCTTCTGGGCGTTGCACATCTACGCCTGTCTCCTCGACAAAGACGGTGGTGACGATGAAGAAAATGAGCAGAATGAAAACAATATCAATGAGTGGGGAGACATTGATTTCATCGGCTTTTTGCGATTGTGAAAATATGAGTCGGCGTGATTTCATTTGGAGGCGAGGGTCACGTTGTAATATTCGAGACGCGCAATACAGCGTTCGAGTTGGTTGCGGCGCAGGATAATGAAGGACAGTACGACCAATGCCGGAATTGAGATCAGTAGGCCGGTCTGGGTGGTGATTAAGGCCTCCGATATGCCTTCAATCATATTGTCAAATTTAGTGCCATGCGCGCCGACCATACCGTTGAAAGTGACCAGCATGCCAGTGACTGTGCCTAGCAGCCCGACGAGAGGTCCTGTGGTAATAATAATAGCGAGAAAGCGGATACGGCGATTGATGATGGGGAGATATTCCTGACGTACCTGTTTAAAGTGACGCCTCACTTCAAGTGTCGATTTCGCTTCCGGCAGCAGTAAGCGTTTTAATCTAGTTAATTTATCTGAGAGCTCCGATTTCAGTGCCTCATCCGAGAGTTGGTATACCTTGCTGCGTAGTAAAAAGTGCATCCTTAGGCGTAAGTAAAGATCCAGCGCAGTGTAATACATGAAGACCGCTAGCCCTAACAATGGTACCATCAGCCAACCACCTGCGGTCCAAACGCGTATGGCTTCCAGATAAAGACTGTGAGGGTTGTTGAGCACTGTGAGCGGGTCTTATTTATTTCGAGACAGGGTATTAAGCAGTGCGACCGAGAGTTTTTCTATATGTGCCATGACGCCAGACACCTTGCGCGTGAGTAGGGCATGGATGATCAGTGCGGGGATGGCCAATACTAGGCCCAGTTCGGTGGTAATGAGTGCTTCAGAAATTCCGGAGATAAGTGGTTTCGGGTCGCCCGCGCCAAACACGCGCATCAGGTTGAAAGTCTTGATGATACCCGTCACGGTGCCGAGTAGTCCGAGCAGTGGGGCGACCGATGCCGTGACCGCGATAATATTTAAATAACGCTCCAGTTTTGGCTGTGTATTGAGCATCGACTCATACATGGCTTCTTCGACTAGCTCAATGGACTCCTGGCTATGCTCGACTGCCTGTAATAGCATTTCACGGGCGGGAAGCGGTTGTGCTTGGGCCAATTGTAAGGCCTCAGTTTGTTTATCTGCACGTAGTAATTTGGCAATGTCGTAGATCGTATTCGGTGCGGGTTGGCGAATTGTCATAATCTGCACGAATTTAAATAGCGCGACTATGGTCGCTACCAATGCAAATAGCATGATTGGATACGCCCATATGCCGCCTTTCTGTATGTGTACCAGCAGGCTGTCTTTGGTGCTTTGTAGCGCCAGTGCATTGCCTAGGCTGAGGTCCATCGGTAGTTTGCCCTTGCCGCTTTTCGAGATCTCGGCGATTTGAGTGGATGACTCTGTATTAATTACATGAATACGAGCCTGCAGTGCTTTGGTTTCCTCAATGATTCCTGATTCATCGCCGCTGAAATAAAGCAGTGGCCCGAGTTGTAGGAATTGCCCATCGGTCAAACGGCCTTCGGAGTTCAGTGCCTGTCCCGCGTAACGCTTGCCGCCGAGCAGCTCATGGATGCGATCAACTGATTCATTGATCAGGCTTAGCGAGGATTCAAGACGATCACTACGAGTGGCATCCGGATTTTCGAGTAGCAGGTTGAGCGCTCGAATGTCTTCGCCGTAATTGGCCAGTTCGCCGACTGACAGATTACTTTGGTAGCTGCTATTGTATTCATTAAGCAGGGAGCTGCTGATGTAGTTGTATTCTTGTCGCAGCACTTCGACGTTGTTGCGAAGTGTTTCTAGGTCGAGGCTGCGGCTGTCGTCTGTTCGACGTGCTTCGTCGAGTGCCTCACGTAGTTTTTTGCCTTCTACTTCGAGCTTGCGCAGGTTACGAGCCAATGGAATCTGTTGCTCATTAATTTGCAGGCGCTGTGCAGTCAGACGGCGCACGGCATCATCGAGTTTGGACTGCTGAGCTGCCTGTAGGCTGGCGATATCTTGGCTGAAAGATGCAGTCGCAAGGGCGAGCGAGCTAAAGCCGAGAAAGAGTATGGATTTTAAAGAGATCACAGGGACTAATTTTGCAGATCGACCGGAAGTGCGATGAAACGTGCTTCTTGTGTGCTATTGTTGGCGATCGCAATGACTTCGGCAATTGCGGTGGAGAGTTCGGGTTGAGAGTGCCATTGCCAACCGCTGGTGTGCGGTTGGCCATAGCCGGCGTCGTCGCCGGAACGTGTGCGGTAGTAGGCGACGCCTAGCCCCACGTAGACGCTTTCGACTTCGCCCTGACTGCCGTCGCCAAGCGTACGAATTTCCTCGTGCACGGCAATGGCGCGGTCAAATTTGTTAATTGTGTTTAAAATACCAATGATTGTTTGCATGCGCTCGGCGATCCCGAGCGTTGTGTTGCTGGAATCATTTGGAATACGTTGAAACAGGCTGGTGAGTTTAGTGTTGAGCGGTCCGGGAAGTGCTGGCCTTAAATCGGTTAACTTTGGTTCAATTTCGGTGAGAAACTTCGAGATCTGCTGGCGGGCGGTCTGTAGTGTTTGTTGTTCGGTGACTAGCTCAATACGTACGGCCTCGGCACGAGTCGTCGTCGCCTCAATTTTCTCTAGGGATTGATTGAGTGTCGCGATCTCCGCTTGGGTGACTTGGGTGAGGTCATTCAGCAGGATTTGAGCTTCTTCCCATCGGATGGCTTCACTTGAGCACGCTTTTTCTGTAGCAACCCACTCTTTCACCACAGTGCGGGTGGATTCGAGGGCGACAGAGCCAGATACCGAGGTCGCGAGGCTGAGAATCGCAAAGCTGTTGATATATATGTGTTTGTGGATGTCCATGGTGGGATTTTTTGCAGTTGAGACAGAATCTCATAGTTTGATTTGCTATGAGGCAAGCCTATCAGTTAGATATTTTGTAACGGATGTTATCATACAACTGGTCCATTTTTTACCCGAGCACGCAGCAAAACTAGCTGATTTAGGCGGTCAGTGGCTTAATTTTCTTCTGCTATGGGGTTATTTTACTTCTGAATGGGGTAGTCTTTTGAGTGATTATTTGTTAGTCTTGTTATTTTCGTACAGTGGGCTATGCCCATCACCTAATTCTTTTCTATTACCATGAAAGCGCTCTTCCTTTACACTCTCAGTCTATTTTCATTCTGCTCAGCATCGCTGGCAGATACACTGACGATTTACAGTTACCGACATTATGAGAGTGATGTATTGCTGTTTGATAAGTTCACTGAGCAAACTGGCATTGAGGTTGAAGTGGTTAAAAGTAAAGCGGGTGCTTTGCTCGAGCGCTTAAAGGCCGAGGGAGACAAGACACCCGCAGATATTCTGATTACCTCAGATGCGGGACGTTTACATCAGGCGCGCGAGGCAGGTGTGTTGCAGCCTATACGGTCACCATTCTTGGAGCAGCGCGTGCCTGCCAATCTACGCGACACTGACGGCTATTGGTTTGGTTTTACACAGCGTGCACGTGTACTTGTTTATGCTCCGGACCGTGTCAGTGAGGATGAACTGAGTACTTATGAAGACCTTGGCACTGCTGATTGGCGTGGGCGACTGCTGGTGCGCTCTTCTGCAAATGTATATAATCAATCTTTATTATCTTCGCTGATCGACGCCAACGGCAATCAGCAAGCGTTGCAGTGGGCAAAGGCTGTCCGTAAAAATATGGCGCGTCCACCACAAGGGAGTGATCGTGATCAAATGCGTGCGGTCGCTGCGGGCTTAGCGGATGTAGCAATCGTCAATACCTATTACCTTGGGCTGTTGGCAAATTCAGATAATCAGAAAGACCGTGCTGTCGCCGCACAGTTGAAGGTTTTCTTCCCGAATCAAGCGGCACGCGGCACTCATGTGAATGTCAGTGGTGCTGGGGTGGTTGCCGGGAGTGATCAAGTCGAAGCAGCGCAGAGATTTCTAGAGTATTTAGCGACGGATGAAGCGCAGTCCGCCTTCACCGGGGCTACCTATGAATACCCGGTCGTGTCGGGTATTGAATGGTCGCCTCTACTACAGCAGTGGGGGACGTTTAAGGCCGATCCAATCAGCTTGGCTTTATTGGGTGAGCTAAATGCAGATGCAATACGCTGTTTCAATCAGGCCGGATGGGAGTAACTGTACGGTCCGAAAGTAGGAGAAGGCAGGGAATCGATCTGTGGTCGGGTTTGGTGGTGTTGTGCGCGCTGTTGTTACTTGCCCCTCTGATCGCAGTTTTTATAGGAGTTTTTCAGCCAACTGAAGAATGGCAGCACTTAGTGAGCACAGTGCTACCTAGCTATCTGCTGAATACCATGATTCTCGTGATAGGCGTGAGTCTGGTCAGTATTCTCTTTGCTTTGCCGACGGCATGGTTTGTGGCCACGTACGAGTTTCCCACGCGACGTTTTTGGAAGTGGGCATTGGTCATGCCGCTGGCAGTGCCGACCTTTGCGTCCGCATTTACTTATTTTGATGTATTAGAATGGTCGATCCCGCTAATTATTAAGGTTCGTCAAGTGTGGGGATTTGATGCTTCGCAGTGGGTCGAGCACTTGGTGCGGTATGGTATGTTGATCCTATTGCTAAGCTCAGTGCTTTATCCTTATTTGTATTTAGGGTTACGCTCTGCTTTTTCCAAGCAGCAGGGGGTTTATTTTGAGGCTGGTCGAATGCTTGGGAAACGGCCTGGTTCAATTTTCAGACGGATTGCCTTGCCCATGGCGCGACCGGCTCTGATTGCTGGTCTGAGCCTAATTGTCATGGAGGTGGTGAATGAATACGGCGCGGTAAATTTATTTGGAGTGCCGACATTGACTGAAGGTATTTTTCGCACTTGGTTTGGACTCGGAGATCGCGCCTCGGGCCTGCGTTTAGCGGTGATTGTAGTGGTGATCGTATTTGCGATATTAGCCATCGAGGTCTGGCAACGAAAACGCCTGCGATATGTTGAAGGCGCGCAGGTGAACTTTTCGTATCAACGCGTTCGGCTGCAATGGCGTAGTGCTTGGGGCGTGGTACTTTGTTGTGCGCTACCGGTGATTGTTGGATTTGTATTCCCAGTATTACGTTTAGGCTATTGGGCAATCGTTGCCACCGAGGACCTCAATTTTGCAGTTTTTTTCAAACAAGCACTCACTAGCCTGACTTTGGCTTCCATCACTGCGCTTTTGCTCAGTTTAATTGCCTTTTTCTTAGCATTTAGTGTGCGAGTCCATAGCCATTCATTCATTTGCAAATTGGTGCAGGCTTCAACACTTGGTTATGCGATTCCGAGTGTGGTAACTGCTGTTGGGGTGATGGTCTTGTTAGGCGGCATGGACCAGCTATTATCCGCCTCATCGATATCGCTGGTTCTGAGTGGTAGTTTGTTCGCCATCAGTTTTGCATACATGGTGCGTTTTATGACTGTCGCTTATCAGCCATTAAATGCCAGTATGCAGGGTGTTTGTTCAACCTTACATGAAGCGTCTCGCACGCTTGGGCAAGGGAACTGGCAAAGTCTGATTCGTATACACTGGCCATTGTTGCGTGTGAATATTTTGGCCTGTGCCACTTTGGTTTTCATCGATATCATGAAGGAACTGCCGCTTACTTTAGTCTTACGTCCGAGTGATTTTGAGACTTTAGCGACCTTTGCATTTGGCTATGCCAAAGAGGGCTACATCTATGATTGTGCACTTCCTTCTTTATTGATTATTGCGCTTGGGGTTTGGGGCTTGCTTGTGATTGAACGCTGGGTTGATAAAGAGGCCAGCCAATCATGTTAGAAGTACAAAATATTTCAAAATCTTTTTCAGGGAACAACGTACCTGCGGTGCATGATGTTTCTTTTCGTGTGGCTGCTGGGGAACTTTTATCCTTAGTTGGTGAAAGTGGCAGCGGAAAGACCACTTTGCTACGCATGATCGCAGGCTTAGAAATCCCGGATCGTGGCTTGATTCGTACGAATCGTGGATGTTTGTCTAGCGACAAAGCTTGGGTGGTTCCAGAAGAACGCCGAATCGGGCTCGTATTTCAAGGAGGTGCACTCTTCCCGCATATGTCGGTAGCTCAGAACCTAGGGTATGCGATGGGGCAGGTGCCCAAAGGTGAACTCCAGGATCGCACTGTAGAGTATCTTAAATTGGTGCAACTGGACGGGAAGTCGGGACGTTACCCGCATGAGTTATCTGGCGGCGAACGACAGCGTGTCGCACTGGCTCGTGCATTGGCTGCCAAGCCCGATATGATTTTACTTGATGAGCCTTATAGTAACCTAGACGTAGCGCTCACTGCGGATTTGCGTGAACAGGTACGTGCGGTCCTGCAGCAGAAAAAAATCACCGGTGTTTTAGTCACACATGATCCTGCCGATGCGCGTCATTTTGCTGATCGTATAGCAATTATGCGCAAAGGGGTACTGGTGCAGTTAGGACTTGTAAAGGACGTGGTCGATCATCCCTGTGACATGTATTGCAGTTTGCTGATACGAGGCCGTTAACCGATGCGCATGTCGGATGTTGTTTAATTGAATCGACCGAGTGCTGATTTAAATAAACCGGTGCCGCTCGCGGTATTTTGACCGGTTGCTGCGCTTATGATAGCCTTTGCAGGCATTGGTACGCTTTTGGTAGCAAGCCATGTCGGGTTTTGAAGGCTCTGGCGAAATGGCTGGCGTTTGAGTATCCCACCTCGTTTGCGACCTGAATCACGCTATGACGATCATTTTTCAATAATTCGGCGGCATGATCCATTCGAACTTCACGTAAAAAAGTAAACGCGGTTTTGCCGAGGATGCTTTTGAATGCCAATTTTAATTTATGCTCGTTCAGGTTGCCGAGCTTACAAAAGTCATCAATGGAATGTTCACGTCCTGGGTCATTTCGGATCTCTTCGATAATCCGATTGATCGCATCGCGGTCATTGGCATTTAGAGTACGGTCAGCTAGATTTTTGTTTTCTGATTGGCTTAGGACTTCGGCGATCCATGACAGTACATTCGATTCGAGTTGTAAGCGGTGGCGTAGTCCATCGATCGATGCGTTTACAATTTTTTTTGAGGCTTCAAATGCGTTGCTGTTCATTTGTCCGCTGTTGAAAGGAACTGCGACGGCTCCATTGGCGAACTGTTCGAAGTCTGCTACGCGCTCGGTATCTGTACCAATATCCAGAAGCAAGCGAGTGAGTTCCTGTGAGCAAAGAATCAAATCAATTTGGGCAGTTTCTGTGCTGGTGCGGTCAAGGCACAATGCAGAATTAGAAAAGCGAAACCATTGCCCTGGTTCGAGTTTTTCGACGTTGCCGTCGATTGCCTCTGCTTTCGCCCAGCCTGAGTTCACGTATCCGAGGACTAAGCGCTGCTCCGTAAAGTCGATATTGAGCGATAGTGGACTATCAATGCGGAGTTGCAGGCGGAGATAATCAAGGCCATCTTTGATTGATACCAGTCTGCCAGAAAACTCACTGTGTGAGTCGTTCCAGCTGAGTATTTGTGCAGGCTGGAAAGGGCAGGAGATTGTTGGGCCGGCCTGGTTACCTTGGAGTGCAATGCCTGTATTCGTGCGCTTCAATGAAGTGTATTGTTTGTGTTGTGCGGTATCACGGGCTCAAGCAAAAATAGCTGTGTGTCGAGATGTAGTCTGGACCCTGATGAGACTCAACCTCGGGCTGGCGGCGTGTGCAATATGTTTGTGATATTTCAAAGTCATTCCGTAGCTGCATCTGAAGAGACGCAAGGCAGAGTGTTTAGGTAGATTAGATGGTGTCGATTGAAAGATGCCAGAACTGAAAACTAGCGATTTACTTAAAGCTTGTTCGTATGCTGTCCACCGGTTCAGGTAGAAAACCTCGGTAAGTATGTGGTCTTTGTCTGAACACACATTCTTCACTGCAAAGCATATCACATTGTTGGCGGCAGTGCGAGATAGGCAACGTCATTATCTTGTTTTACGGCAAAATAAACTTCTGCTGCCGTCAAGCGAGCACTCTGCTCGGCTTGATCATTGATGAGCTTCCCACGATCAAAGCGGAGGAAGCATGCGGGATCATCTCGCCCTTCCGTGCGCGCACCTATTTGGGGTGGAATTCATCGAGCTGAGCGATCTCATTGATCGTCTTTTCGCCCTTCATCGCCGCTAGGACGATCTTGGTTTTATCTCTAGAGTGTTCCGATCGCAGCGATATCTTCCAGGTTCTTCGTTTTCGTTTCATTGGTCGATTTTCTTATCATCGATTCAACTAAACCACTTGTCCATTATTTCGGGTTTACTATACACTTTGCATGCTATGATCACAGTGCCACGCTGAAGCGTTAATAACGCTCGGAGGTTTTTGTTTCGCTATAGTGAATCAGCTAAAACTGATATTTTGAGCGGAGCGAAATAATTTGGGCGTGTTACCAATCATACCAACTGCGAAAAGTAATCGAATTCGTGAGGATGGGTTTTTTTGCTCCGTCTTGGGGTGGTTTTAACACGCCTCGGTGTGTTAAAGTGTTAGTTCATTATTACACAACGGTTTGCCCGTATTTTACTTGTAATTCAAAAAGGGCAGATCCGATGTTGGCATATAAAACTCTTATTAATATGTCGATTAAGTCCTAATGGATAAAAATAAAATCATATAAATACAAAACACAAGAATTCGGTCTGAGCGATCGGTTTCTCAGCAGAAAGTACCCTTATTCGAAGATATTCCGCCACTGGGGCAGCTCTTTTGTCAAAATAGCGAGGTGTTGCGTAAAACGGAACTTATTCGATTGATTCGCCGTATATCATAGATGACTCCACGGTGGCTGACCAGCGTACTAGAGATCTGGTAGTGGAGCTTTCGGATCATCATTATCACTCAAATGGGCACGGTTCGATTGAAGAGAAAAATGCTGTTTGGGGACGTTGTGTGTGGCAGTGTGAACAAGGCGCCGCAACACGGGAGGCATTGAATCCTTGAGTGGAATTCGTAGAAGATCAAATCACAATGAGTAGTGCATCTCAACAGAAACAGCTCGAGGCAACAGATTCGTATGCTTGGCTCCAAGCAATGGGCTTTGATTTCGGCAGCGATGCATGCGTACCTTCAAAGTATATTAACGAAGCCTCTGAACACATGTTAGCTGTCTATGGAATTAGGCCCCCCATCGTTCCGGTCTATTTTGTCGAATCCGGTCTAGGTTTATTTGGGGGCGCGTGTTTTTTACAGGAGGGAGACAGGTCCGCAGTCGTTTTGAAGGTCTCTTTCAAAGATAGGGAGAAATGGCTTTGGTATCATCGCAAGGACTTACTTACGCATGAACTATGCCATGCGGGGCGGTCTGGTTGCAATAGCATTAAGTATGAGGAGGTGATTGCCTATCAATGCGCATCGAGTCGCTTTTTAAGATTTTGGGGTGGAATTTTCCATCGACATTGGGAAGCGTACGCCGTTGTTCTACCTGCTGTTTTGTTTGCGCTGGTATCCATTTTTGAGTCGCTCGTGCTGGGCACTTTATTTTGGCGCGTCATTCCGCTCGCTATGTTTTTATGCTTAATGGTTTTATATATTGGACGGCATCTTTATGTTATGCGCCAATTTGGACGAGCGATGATTGCTGCAAGTGAAATGGCCCCGGTTGGAATGTCTGTGATCTATCAGGCGGGCGACGAAATTGTCGATCGTCTTGCCCGATTTGGGCCTGAATTAAAAACCGTTAAAAAAGGTAATGCTTCAAGCTGAAGTAAATTTATGTGCGCTGAAATTCCAATGAATTTGTCAAATGTAATTGTAGATCCATTTTGGGCTTTGCGGATTACCCCCCCAAATGGCACATCGCAAACAACTTCTTCTTTTGACTGAAATTGATGGAAAGGTATTAGTTGCCACCAGTGTTTCGAATAACTTTACGGTAGTCCGAAATATGGAGAAAAACTTTGGCAAGCCGGTACAGATGGAGCTTGCCGATGCAGAATCGCTATCGAAGGCAATTGAGGATATTTATGGGAACCGCAGTCAGGTCCTAATGGCATCTGCTCAGCGGCTCGAAGTCGCTGATGGCATTGCGGATGAGATGATTGAGCCTTGGGAATAGAATTCTCGACGCGGCTAACCTCAGCCGGGCCTCCGATGTTCACATTGATCCGGATAAAGATAAGTTTGAAATCCGCTTGCGAGTCGCCGGTGACATTGAACTTTTTAATTCATTGCCGATTGCTCAACACGGATCTTTGCTCGGTCGTTTAAAAGTTCTGGCTAACTTGGATATCGTCGAAAAGCGGGCGCCTCAAGATGGTAGCATGGTTCATCGATTTCAAGGCACGGGTGTTTTTGTGGATATACGTGTTGCATCGATCCCGACCAAACCTGGAGAAAAAATGACTATGCGTTTACTTGGATTTCGAGCTGAAAGTCTGGCCTTGGAGAAATTGGGGACGTCAACCGAGCACATGCAGATGTTTCGTAAGAGTATTGCTCAGCCTCATGGTATGATTCTTGTGACTGGGCCTACGAGTAGTGGTAAAAGTACTACTTTTTACGCAGCCCTTAGAGAAATCAATCGGGGACTCACTCGTACGATCATTACAATTGAGGATCCTGTGGGATATGACCTTGCCGGAATCAATCAAGTGCAGGTTGACGAAGGAAAAGCCAGCTTTGCCAAGGCATTACGCAGTGTCTTAAGACATGATCCTGATATTGTGATGGTTGGTGAGATTCGCGATCGAAAGACGGCTGAAATCGCGGTGACTGAAGCGATGAATGGGCGCCTTGCTCTAACTGCCTTGCGCACCAATACAGCTGCGAGTAGGGTCACGCGCCTGCTTAACATGGGACTGGAGCCCTACCTACTAAGTGCAATTCTGCGCCTTTCAATTGCCCAGCGTCTGGTACGTGAACTTTGTCCTAAATGTGCGAGGCCATATTCTGTGACTGAAGAGCAAGCTCTTATTCTAGGTGATCGCTCATTAAAAGGCACCACTGCTTATGTCCCGGTCGGATGCAAATATTGTGCAAATCGTGGCATCAGAGGGCGGATTGGTTTATTTGAGTTCCTGCCTTTGAATGATCGTTTTAGGCCAATCATACGAAAGGGAATGGTTGAGGATGAGTTGCTGGCGAAGATGGCTGATTGTTCGATTGCGAGTTTGGGTGACGATGGTCTAGCAAAGGCCCTTGCTGGTACAGTGCCACTCTCCGAAGTTATTCGTGTGACTACCATCGTATAGCTAGGATATATTAATTTATTAACTCACTATAAAAGCATTATATAGCTCTGTACGTGTAGGTCGGTCGCAAGTTGTCTATTTCTAGATGTAGATAAGCTTTATTTCTGTTTCAGTATGCCTGTCTAATCATTCCTCTGATCAAGTAGTTGATGTCTTTTTAACTGGTATTAATTAGTCTTGGATTTTTCAAAAAATAAAGCAGCCAATCTGTTCGATATTGCATCGATAGGACCGATCTTCGGTGCGCACATTTTTATCAGTATAAATGGGAATGTAATTCAGCGCATACTTTGTAAGCATCGATCCATCTTGACTATCTTGTTCGACACGGGAGACCCTGCGCCGAACGGTGGGCTCGTATTTGACGAAGCAGCATTTTGTGCAATTGCAGGGCGGCGAGCCAGACTGAAAGCTGCAGCAATTGAAGGTGTTGTACCAAGTACTCTAAGCCTTGAATCAGGACTTTTCCAAGCGTATTCAGGATACTATTAGTCGTGGTGCGGTCTCGAACGCAGTCATCATGTTTTTTGCAACATCAGTGGTGGTGGTTGTGGTAGTGAATGATTCCTTGTTGCTGATCGACTTCGTAAATCGCCGTCAGCGCGATGAGGGTGCGTCGCCTGAGATTGCGATTTAGTAAGTCAGTATCGCACGTTTCTGTGCAATCTTGCTGACCACCTTAACGACTTTCGGCGGCCATGCTCGGCGGATTCTGGAGATATTACGCCAAGCGCGCTGCATGATCCCGATGGCGATATCGCTCGGCTTCGGGATCTTATTTGCGACCATCATTGTGCTGCTGCCGTGCTTTTATCTGATCTTAAAAGACATCGTAACTGTCTTTTGCAGCAAGCGCGCAGTAGTACCAGCGGCACGCTAGTCGCTTTGATCGAAAGCATGGCCATGCTCGTTGCGGGGCGCCTTAGGTCTGAATATCTATGTGCTTAGCGCAGAAATAAACTTAAGTAAGAGCAGTGGGTTTTCTGCGCTTGGGCGCAAGGGCAAGAGAGCTATGCTTTACGCATTTTATTGGGCCTTTTGTTGAATTGGCATGCCGCCTGCTTATGGAGCGGTGTTCGTTCTTAGTAACGAGCTTAGTCGGCCCCCTTGTTTGGGGGGCTTGATTTGACTCAATTCCTACAAAACCAAAAACCAACTAAACCAAATAGATTCATGAAGATTAAAAAAACCCTTCTCGCTTTGCTGCTCGGCAGCTCGGCGTTCTTGTTTGCCGGGAGTCTCGGCGCGCAGGAACTCCCTGTTATTGAAACTGCTGAAGTAGTTGAAGCTGTTGCCGATGCAATTTCCTTTGAAGACGGTTATGCCGCATTTATGGAAACACCCGGTGCTGCCTTTTTCACGATCAGTAACCTTTGGCTGCTAATTGCTGCTGCTCTGGTGTTTATTATGCACCTCGGATTCGCAACTGTTGAGTCTGGCCTCGGGCAAGCTAAAAATACGGTCAACATTCTGTTCAAGAATGTATTCATTATTTGCATGGGTATTTTGACTTATGCGTTATGGGGCTTCAATGCGATGTATCCTGGCGACGCTTGGTCGATTGGTGGCTTTTTCGCAATGGGCTCTTGGTTCGATGTGACTGCTTCTGTCGACCTGATGACTTCTGAATATGCTGATTACACCTGGTATACAGACTTCATCTTCCAAGCCATGTTTGCTGCGACTGCTGCGACCATCGTCTCTGGTGCGGTTGCCGAGCGCGTAAAGCTCTCTTCCTTCATGATCTTCGCAACATTGTTGGTGATGTTCGCATATCCGATCACTGGCTCATGGCAGTGGGGTGGCGGCTGGCTCTCAGAGGCTGGCTTCTACGATTTCGCTGGTTCTTCACTGGTGCACGCTTTCGGTGGTTTCGCTGCTTTGGCTTGTGTGATGGTTCTTGGACCTCGTGCTGGTAAGTACATTAACGGTCAAATTCGTCCGATTCTCGGCCACAGTATGCCACTCGCTACAATCGGTGTCTTCCTCCTCTTCCTTGGTTGGTTCGGTTTTAATGGTGGTTCGGTTCTTAATGCAGACCCATTCCTCGTCTCTCTTGTATTCGTAACCACAGCACTCGCTGCTGCGGCTGGTGGCCTAGGCGCAATGTTCACTTCTTGGTTATTCCTCAAGAAGCCTGATCTTTCGATGGCACTCAATGGTATCCTTGCGGGTCTGGTCGGTATCACTGCCGGTGCTGACTCGATTATGCCTTTTTATGCGATCCTTACTGGCCTCATCGCTGGTATCCTCGTTGTCTTCTCCATCATCTTCTTCGATAAGGTTAAGATTGATGATCCAGTCGGTGCGATCTCCGTGCACGGTGTCTGTGGTATTTTCGGCACACTTGCTGTTGCGCTCTTTAGTGATGCTGCCGGATTCGATATCCAGCTGATCGGCACACTTTCAGTTAGTGCCTTCGCTTTTATCTTCTCCTTTGTGGTCTTCAGTATCTTGAAGGTGGTCATGGGCGTTCGTGTCTCTCCTGAAGAAGAGGCTGAAGGTCTCGATATCGGTGAACATGGTCAAGAAGCCTATCCTGACTTTGGTTCAGCTCGCACTCGCTAATTAAACCTAGCCAAGTAACTTAAATAACCTACATTACATTATTATGAAATTGGTCAAAGCAATCATCAAGCCCTTCAAACTCGAAGAGGTCAAAGAAGCACTCGCAGATATCGGCATCGAAGGGATGACCGTAACTGAAGTAAAGGGATTCGGTCGCCAAAAAGGCCACACCGAAATCTATCGTGGCAGTGAATACACCGTCGATTTTTTGCCAAAGGTTATGATCGAAATCGTCGTTGACGATGCCGACGCAGCTAAGACATCCGACGCGATCGTCAAAGCAGCTAAGACTGGTAAGATTGGGGACGGCAAAGTCTTCATCATTGCCGTCGAAAACGCTATCCGTATCCGCACCGACGAGTCGGGCCCAGAGGCGCTTTAGTCTGAACTAATACAGTTCTCATCATTTCACCGGCCATCCTTTCGAGGGTGGCCGGTTTTTTGTGGCCGATTCGTGGGCTCGATCATAAGATTGGGGGAGCAGAGTCGGGGGGGTGTTGTCGCGGCAGTTCCCCTGTCTAACGACAGAGGCCACATTATTTAGAGCGGTATTTGAGGGGCAGGTATGATTTTTTTGAGGGGCAGATCAATTTCTCGCATGCAAGTGAGTGAAAAATAACTTGTTCATTGTGGCGGACTAACATTCTTTGTTTCAGACTATCGAATCCTGATTCCAATTAAAAATGAAAAATACCCACTGTTTAATCTTGTTCCTGCTGCTTTCGTTGGCACCAGGCTTTTTATTCGCCCAAGAGGCTGGACTAACAGAAGTCACCGCGCAGGTGGCGGAGGTCACCGCGACCGCTGATAGTGGCAACACTGCGTGGATGTTAACCGCGACCGTGCTGGTGCTGTTTATGACACTGCCCGGCTTGGCGCTGTTCTATGGCGGTCTAGTCCGTGCGCAGAATGTCCTGTCGGTGCTAATGCACTGTTTCGCGATCGCCTGTTTGGCCTCAGTGATGTGGGTACTGTGCCTCTATACGATGGCTTTCTCTGGCGGTGGCCCGTGGTTGGGTGATATGCAGCATTTCGGCCTAAAAGGGATTACGATTGCAGACTTGAGTGGTGATATTCCAGAATCAGTGTTCATCATGTTCCAGATGACGTTTGCGATCATCACGCCTGGTCTGATCGTCGGTGCGTTTGTGGAGCGCATGAAGTTCAGTGCAATTTTGCTGTTCACTGCGCTGTGGCTCGTACTCGTCTATGCGCCGGTGACTCACTGGGTATGGGCCGAAGGTGGTTGGCTGCAAGGACGTGGCGTGATCGATCTCGCCGGTGGCATCGTGGTGCACGCCACTGCGGGCATCTCCGCGCTTCTTCTGGCTTACTTTGTTGGGCCGCGTGAAGGATTTCCAAAGAAGCTACATATCCCACACAGTCCAGGTATGGTAATGATTGGTGCGTCGATGCTGTGGGTCGGTTGGTTTGGCTTCAATGCCGGTAGTCAGCTTGCGGCCAATGAGTCCGCAGGTATGACAATGTTAGTCACACATATTTCCGCCGCTGTTGCGAGTTTAACATGGATGGTGATCGAATGGAAGAAGACCGGTAAGCCTGGTCTCGTTGGTATCGTGACTGGTATGGTGGCAGGTTTGGCTTCGATTACTCCAGCTTCTGGTCATGTGGGCCCGCTTGGCGCTGTATTGATCGGCCTGATGGCCGGCTCAATTTGCTACTTCGCTTGTGGATTTGTTAAAGGTAAGCTCAAAATCGACGACTCACTCGACGTCTTTGCGGTGCACGGCGTCGGTGGCATCATGGGCACGATCATGGTCGCAGTGTTTGGCACCGCAGCTTTTGGCGGCACGGGTTCCTTTGGCATTGTCGAGCAACTTGGCACGCAGCTGTTCGCTCTGGGCGTGGTCATTGCATGGTCTGCAGTGGCGACGACAATCATCGTATTTGTCTGTAAGAAGACCACTGGCCTGCGCGTCGATCAAGAGGTGGAACATGCGGGCCTTGATATTGCTGAACATGGCGAGACTGCTTACAATTTCGAGTAACGAATATTTCAAGGTTCACATTATTAAACTCAAACAGGACACATTCTTATGAAATTGATTAAAGCTATCATTAAACCCTTTAAGCTCGATGAGGTAAAAGAAGCCCTCGCCGCAGTTGGCGTCGAAGGTATGACCGTCACTGAAGTCAAAGGCTTCGGTCGTCAAAAGGGACATACCGAAATCTACCGTGGCAGTGAATATACCGTCGATTTCCTGCCCAAGACGCTGCTCGAAACCGTGGTCGAAGACGATATCGTCGACGCGGCAGTTCAGGCGATCGTCAACGCTGCTAAGACTGGCAAGATCGGCGATGGTAAGGTCTTCATCATCCCAGTCGAAAGCGCCGTTCGTATCCGTACCGAGGAAGAGGGCTCTGAGGCCTTGTAGGGCGACTCCGTTCGAAAAGTTTCAAACGGTCATCCTTTCGAGGGTGGCCGTTTTTTTTTTGCGCTGGCTGGGCGCCAATACTAGAGCGTGATTATTATCAAAAATTACGAAGTAAACGCACTGGATAAGAATTATCTGCTAGGGGGCGACGGCCTACTTGCGTTGTCGTTATGGGTGTGTGGGCGACCTGCCCACGTTGATGTAAATGAGGGCGAGTCACCCTCACTCCTTAGTTTTTTGCCTCCTACAAGATGCCTTCTTGCTGCATCTTCTTTAGTTGGTTGGCGTCGACCACGTCGGGCGCGCGTTTGTCTTTGCCGGCGGTCTTGTTGTAGCGGCCGGTGACTTTGTCCTTCTCGTAGCGAGTGAAACCGTGCTTCTCGACGTTTTCGTCGCTCAATTTTTTCTTGGTGCTGCCTTCGGTGTATTTACTTGAGACATTGGGTGCGTGGAAGACTTTACGCACCGGGTGGCCCGTCTTTGGGTGAACTTTTAGGGTGTCTTTGGACATGCTTTGAATGTATTCAAAGGCTTCGCCATCGCTGCCGTCGGGGAGGATTTCTTGATAAACGTAGGTGGGCATTTTAATGAAATATTATTTTGGGCCGTAGGCAAAATGACCACAAATAAACACTGGATCAGTACGGAGAGGTTAATTTGAGAAACTGACGTAGATTTAGCCGAGCTGGTATAATGATGAAATAACAGTGCTGAGCAAAGAATTAAAGCATTGGTCAGATCATTCGCAACTCAGAATGGGGAAGTTGAAGTTGAAGGCGAATTTGAGGGCGAATGTGGATTGAGACTCGTCAGGGGTTGGAAAGTGGGCATGTCAGTAGTGATGTATGTGTCGCGTCGCCGATTTATTTTATTCGCAGTCTTGATTGGGTTGTGGGTCAAGTGTAGGCGATTACTTGCGGCAAAGACCGCAGCCATAGATGGCACTAAACTCGGGCTTGTCGCCTGCGGCCTCGCATCTGCGCTGCGTCGAACTCGATGGATCTCATCGCTGATTCGCTGTGCGAGTAAGTGCTTTGACTGCCTTAGATGGCGGAGAAGGAGGGATTGGTTTTGCTGTGCAAAATCTCTTCGATACCACCTGCGGCGTCCCATCTCCGCTTCGCTCCGTCGAACTTCGTTCTCATCCCTTTCCGCTATCGCGGATGTATTGATTTGGCTTTGCCAAATGGCGGAGCAGGAGGGATTGGTTTTGCTGCGCAAAATCTCTTCAAGACCACCTATGGTGTCCCATCTCCGCTTCGCTCCGTCGAACCCAGTGGTTCGCATCTCATCCTTCTTACCACCCTTTTGCGGCTTCGCCTTAAATGGCGGAGAAGGAGGGATTGGTTTTGCTGCGCAAAATCTCTTCAAGACCACCTATGGTGTCCCATCTGCGCTTCGCTCCGTCGAACCCGATGGTTCGCATCTCATCCTTCTTACCACCCTTTTGCGGCTTCGCCTTAAATGGCGGAGAAGGAGGGATTCGAACCCCCGGTGCCATTTCTAGCACAACTGATTTCGAGTCAGTCACATTCGGCCACTCTGCCACTTCTCCTAAAATTGAGATAGAGAAGCGGTTCAAATCGTCTTGGCAAGCCTGGACTGAAAACAGTCACATGTTCTGCTTCGCCAAGCACCCGACCTTGTCGTCGCACTGTTGCTCCAAAACGGCCACTCAGCCACTGCGCTTTACCTGAGCTGTTACCGTCGTGAGAAGAATTTGAGTGTGAGAGTATCGCATCGCAGCAGCCAATTTAAGCTCGCGGCGCTTTCTTGTCGATAAAGGCGGTTTTATTCATACGGTGCGGTGTTGATCGAAACTATGAGTCACACCGAATTCAAAAATCTGCCCCTAATCGAACCGATCCAGCGCGCGCTGGCGGAGAAAGGCTATGCGGAGCCGTCGCCGATTCAGGCGCAGGCCATCCCTCTGCTGCTCGAAGGGCGCGACCTATTGGCCTGCGCGCAGACTGGCACCGGCAAGACTGCGGCATTTGCTTTGCCGATCCTGCATCGTATCGCGACGCAGGGGCGTAAGCCGTTTCGGCGCGGGGTGCGTAATCTAATTCTGGTGCCGACGCGCGAGTTGGCGGTGCAGGTGACTGAGAGTTTTCGCACCTATGGGGCACATTTGGATCTTAAGATCGCGATGATCTATGGCGGTGTGTCGCAGACGCCGCAGACCAAGGAACTGTATTTTGGCTTGGATGTGCTGGTGGCGACGACCGGGCGCTTGCTGGATTTGATCAAGCAGGGCCACGCTAATTTGAGCGGCGTGGAGTGCTTGGTGCTCGATGAGGCGGACCGCATGTTGGCGATGGGCTTTATTGATGACTTGCGCGAGATTGTCAGTGATGTGCCTAAGGAGCGGCAGACAATGCTTTTTTCTGCGACGATGGCGAAAGGCGTAGCGAAGTTGGCTGCGGGACTGTTGAACAACCCAGAGGAGATCCGAATCACGCCAGAAGGCACCACCGCTGAGAAGATTGATCAGTCGGTGCTGTTTGTGCGACTGCGCGATAAGCCTGCATTGTTGCTGGATCTATTACACAGCCAATACTTTGAAAAACAAGCAGAGCTCTGCCTCATTTTCACTCGGACCAAGCGTGATGCACGGTTGATTGCGACGCATTTGAATCGCGACGGGATTCGTTCGGATACCATCCATGGGGATCGCACACAGGCGGCACGTGAGGATGCATTGCGTCGCTTTAAGTTAGGTGAGACGCCAGTTCTGGTGGCCACGGATGTGGCCGCGCGTGGGATTGACGTCAAAAATATTGGTCTAGTGATTAATTACGACTTGCCGATGGATGCGGAGAATTATGTACACCGTATCGGGCGCACTGCGCGTGCAGGCGAGAGTGGCAGGGCGATGAGCTTCTGCTCTGAGATTGATCAAGATGTGTCGCGATTTAAGGCAATTGAGCGCTTAATTAAGCAAACGATTTCGACGGTACGAGCGCATGACTTCCATGACGAAGCGATCGAAGCGCTGCACCGCGAAGGCGTCCCGCTGCCAGATGATGCCAAAGATCGGCGTCCGGCGCGTGGTGTGCGTGCCTCGGGCAAACGAGCTGCGAACACCCGCGAGCCGAAGGAGAAGCCAAAGGTTAAAGATGTACCCGCAGGCCGTGCCGCGCAGCAGAAACGCGCAGGCCGTCCGTTTCGTGGTTTTGGGCGTGGGCGTCCATAATGCAAACTCGGTCGCGGTTTGCGCTTGTCCCTGAGTGCACTCAGACTGATTGATAGAAACGATGACAAAATCACTTAACCGGCAAGCACAGGCGCAGTTCGATGTACAGTTACGCCACCGCATCAATGCGGGGCGAGTGGCGGTGAAAGCGCAGACGGCGTTTTTTGGGCGTCAGTTTGGCCAAGTCGCCAGTGAGTGGAAGGAGGATGACACCCGGGTGACCTTTGCCGACTTTGCTATCTCGGAGAATTTGTTTGCCGCGCTGCGGCGAGATTTCGCAGCAGATGACTATTGCAGTGAAGAGGCGAGCCCGCTCGATGAGGTGCTAACACTCGGCGCTGGATTCGCTTGGGTGATCGATCCGATTGATGGCACCAATAATTATGCGCTCGGCTTCCCTGTCTGTGCCATTTCGTTGGCCCTACTGTATGATGGGATGCCGGTTTATGGGTTTATTTACGATTATAGCACCGACGCGTTGCTAGAGGGCGGCGCTGGTTTTGGCCTACAACGCAATCAACAGGTGGTGAATCGCGATCGTATGGCGGCTGATGCGCAGACGATGTTAGGTCTGCATTTTCCGATGGATGTTGAGTTGTTGGATCAACTCAAGCCCTTACTGGCAAAATACCGCGTGCGCTGCCTTGGCAGTGGTGCGCTAAGTACTGCGTATGTGGCGACCGGTTATTTGACGGGGGTGGTCGATTTTCGCGTCAAAGTCTGGGACATCGCCGCCGCCTATGCGCTGTGTGCTGGCGCGGGCGTTGCGTTTAAATTTCTCGACGGGAGTCCGTTTCCATTAAGAGCGTTTCATCCGCAGATGGATTTCTGTCCGTATCTGGCGGGCACGGAAGCAGCGTGTGAGGAGTTGCAGGCAGTGCTGAATTATCAGGACTGAGAATGGGAGTGAAGTAGTGGCACAGGCGTTCCTGCCTGCGAACGCATGATCCACGCACAGGAATGCCTGTGCCACGCACGATCCGCGCACCAGAATATCTGTGCCACGATCGCCTATAACTCAGTTGGCGCAGCCGCCTCGGGTTTCCACGCGGCGTCGATTTTGGCTAAAAACCCTGCCGGCGGGCGCAGTGCTTTGCCGGCTGTGTCCATAAAGCCGTGGCTGGTGGTGCCAGTGGCCAGAAGGGTGTCGCTGCGGCGCACCTCGTAGTCGAAGTGGAACCGAGCGCGTGGTTTTGCGCGCATGAATAGGTGGATTTGCAAGCGGTCGTCAAAGCGCGCGGGGCGTTTGTATACCGCGCTGGCGGTGAGCACAGGCAGGTGCAGGTTGCTGGCCTCGATTTCGAGGTAGGGGATGCCGATCTCGTCGAGCATCAGGATGCGAGCGGTCTCGAACCAGACGAGGTAGTTGCTGTGGTAGACCACATCCATGCGGTCGGTTTCGGCGTAGCGGACGCGTATTTGCGAAATAGTATGAATCATTACTCAATAGTGTGCGGCGAGCTGTAGGAGGTGTGAAGGGTGAAATGCGTGAACTTGCAGCAAAGGGCTTACGCGTAGACTTGCCTTGACTGAATTTTCGTTCCACGGTGCGGCCATACTTATGGGGAAAACGGATCGAATTTTTGTGTATATCATGGGCTTAGTGCTGGGCTCGTTGTTGGTGGCGATGATCATGAATCGGCGGGCACTCAAGGAAGAAGCGAGTATCGATCCGTGGGTGACGCATAATGCGGCGGCAGTCAAAGCGGGAGCCGATCCGCTGCCCGATGGGATGCCAGAGGTGATTCAGGTCGGTAAGATACTAGATTTTGGCACTTTGCCGAGCGCGGCGGACGCGCAGACAAAGGTCTGGCACTTGAATTTCGATGACAGTTACCCGTACGTGCGTGTTGTGGAGCACCTATCGACGGGCGAATTCTCGTATATGGCGGCCGATCAGATTTTGATCGAACTGGCCGACGGCGTCGATGTGACTGCGCTCCTGCCGATGCTCGAAGCGCTGGAACTGCGTCTGCGGATGTTTAACCGGAAAGACCAGATTGCAGTGGTGGGGGTATTGAGCACACAGATTGATGCGGTTCCTGCGACGATCGAAGCTCTGCAGCCGTATTCAGAACTATTTCGCTCGGTTGGCCCAGATATGATCGAGTTTAAGTAGGCTAATTTTGAGTCGAGGGTTGCCGCTTTTGCCGAGATTGAGTTGGAAGAAAAACGGATAAAAGAGTGCTAAGAAGCGAAATAGATAAATTTGATTGGTTTGATTGCTGCTTACCCTGCCTTGTATTGCTGGTTTCATCTCGATCCTTTGCGATACAATTAAACGGATGTGCAACTGTTTTACTCTGGTGGTGCATTTTACTTCGAACCAAGAATCACACCTGACCAAGATATGCCGATATCGGGCAACATAGGCATTGACCGAAAAATCACTTTCCACTTTTATAGCCCGCTTTTCCCTAGAACTGCCAATTTCAGGCGATACCAATTATTTTTATGAGCACAGTTAAAACCGACGTCCAAGACATTAACGAAACACGCAAGACGATCACCGTGAGTGTCGCTGCCGCAGAAATCGCCAGTATCGAGGCGAGTCTGATTAAGGAATTCATGCGCGATGCGAAGATCCCGGGCTTTCGCCCAGGTAAGGCTCCCGAGAACATGATCCGTATGCGCTATGCCAAGGAGCTGAAGTCAGAGCTTTCACAGCGTGTCGTTTCTAAGGCACACCAAGAAGGTGTCGCGAAGTCCGACTTCGAAATCTTCGGTGTCGTCGATCTTAACGAGGGCGAGATCGCTGCTGGTTCAGATGCAACCATCACTTTCACTGTCGACGTGCTGCAAGCTTTTGAGGTCCCAGCTTACGAAGGCCTGAAAGTCACCATTGAGCCAACTGAAGCCAGTGCTGAAGATGTCGAGAAGATGTTTGAGCAATTGCTCAGCCAACGGGCTGAATTCAATGTAGCTGAGAAGGCTGCTGATAAGGGCGACTACGTGCGCTGCTCCTACGAAGGTAAGATCGGTGACGAACTGGTTGCGGATCTCGTTCCTGAAACTCCAATGTTCGGCACTCAGAAGGTCACATGGGAAGAAGCTGGCGCAGAAGGCACTCCAGGTGTTCAAGCAATTGTTGACGGGGTAGTTGGCATGCAGGCTGGCGACGAAAAGGAGGTCACCATGGAATTTGCTGAAGACTTTAAGCCAGAGGCGCTTGCAGGTAAGACAGTAGTTTACTCGTTGAAGGCAGAAGAAGTTCGCGAAAAGGTGATGCCAGCAATGGACGATGCATTCTTCGCGAGTATGCAGGTTAAAGATGAAGCTGAGCTGCGTGAGCGCATTAGCGCGAACATCGAAGGCCAAAAGAAGGAGAAAAATAGCAACGCCGAGCGCCAGCAAATTACCGAGCAGCTTCTAGCAAGTGTTGAGTTCGCCATCCCTGAAAGCGGGATCGAAAGCGAAACTGAAGCAGTATTGCGTGACTTTATGCAGCGCAACATGCAGCAGGGCGCTTCCGAGGCAGATTTTGAAGCCCACAAAGAGCAGCTCCATGAAGGTGCGAGTAAGGCCGCGCATGATCGGCTCAAGTCTCGCCTGATCCTCAGTAAGATTGCTGAAAAGGAAAAGGTGCAGGCCGAGAACGACGACTTTAGCCGCATGATCATGATGCAAGCACAGCAGTCTGGCGAAAAGCCAGAGAAGATCGTGAAGGAAATCCAAAAAGATCAGAGTCGCATTAACAACATGCGCAGTGAAATCTTGTTGGGTAAGACTATGGATCTGATCCTCGACAAGGCTGAGCGCGAAATAGTTGCAGCGGCAACTGTCGAAGTTTAAGCTTATTTGTTAAAAGCGCTGGATAATTTGTGACAGATCCGCTATGGTCTGCGCAGTATTCTATCACCATCAACCTTCTATTATAAATTATCGTGAGTTACGTTCCACTACCTACAGTCTATGAGCGCGAAGGGCGCACCGAGCGCGCTTGGGATATTTACAGCCGCCTGTTACGCGATCGCATCATTTTTATCGGCACGCCGATCAATGACTTCGTTGCCAACGCTGTGGTTGCGCAGATGCTTTTTTTGCAAATGGATGATCCGAAGAAGGACATCAGCCTGTATATCAATTGCCCCGGTGGCAGTGTGACGGATGGCATGGCGATTTACGATACGATGAATTTCCTGCAGTGTGATATCGTCACTTACTGTGTGGGGCAGGCCGCTAGCATGGCGACGCTATTACTCGCTGCTGGCACTGAAGGTAAGCGCTACGCACTGCCGAATAGCCGTGTGATGATGCATCAGCCGACTGGTGGTGCGACCGGTCAGACATCCGACATCTCGATCGCTGCGAAGGAAATTCTTCGCTGGCGTGCGCAGATGAACGGGCTGCTTGCCCAGCACACCAACAAGACTGCTGAGGAGATTGCTTCCGATTCGGATCGCGATTTCTATCTCACTGCCAAGGAGGCGATGGAATACGGGATCGTCGATAAGGTGATCGAGAGTAAGCCTAGCGCATAACAATTTAGAAAAGAGACTTTTACTAGTATGGCAAAATCCACACGGATGACTTTTTGCTCGTTTTGCGGTAAAGCGCAGAATGAGGTGCGCAAGATGATTGCAGGCCCAGCGGGTGTGCACATCTGCGACTCTTGCGTGTCTGTTTGCAAGACCATCATTGACCGCGAACTCTCCGGCGCTCCGGAAGAGGGCGAGGTGAGTAAGGATGCAGTTGCTACAGGCGCCGGTGCAGGTCTTTTCAATATGCTCAGACCGGCCGAAATTACGGCGGGTTTGGATCAGCATATTATCAGCCAAGACTACGCGAAGCGTGCACTGGCGGTGGCAGTATATAATCACTACAAACGCTTGCGCTCGGAAGATCGTATCGAAGGCGCAACAGAATTTTCGGATCTCGACGGCAAGTTCGCCGACGTGCAAGTGGAGAAAAGCAATATTCTCCTGCTCGGTCCGACCGGCACTGGTAAAACATTGCTTGCACGTACGTTAGCTAAGATGCTCGATGTGCCGTTTGCGATTGCCGATGCGACTACATTGACTGAAGCAGGTTATGTCGGAGAAGACGTTGAAAATATCGTCCTACGACTATTACAGTCCGCTGATTACGATGTGAAAAAAGCCGAGTGCGGCATCATCTATGTCGACGAGATTGATAAGATCGGTCGTAAGACCGACAATGTCTCGATCACTCGGGATGTTTCGGGTGAAGGGGTGCAACAAGCACTGCTTAAGATTCTAGAAGGCACGGTTTGTAATGTGCCACCACAGGGTGGTCGCAAACACCCGAACCAAGAATACATTCAGCTTGATACTTCGAACATCCTTTTCATTTGCGGTGGTGCATTCGTCGGCCTTGATAAGATCGTCCAGGGCCGAATCGGCTCGAAAGCGATGGGCTTTGATACCCAGCACAATCTTCGTATGGATGAGGTGCCACTGAGTGAGTTGCTCCGCGACACACAGCCGGAAGACTTGGTGCACTTCGGTATGATACCTGAGTTTATCGGACGGTTGCCGATGGTTGCGGTGCTCGATGAGTTGAGCCGTTCCGATTTAGAACACATCTTACAGAACACCAAGAATTCATTGCTCAAGCAATACAGTAAGCTCTTCTTGATGGAAGGTGCGAAGCTACACTTTACTCGCGATGCAGTTGCCGCGATCGCTGATAAGGCGATTGAGCTGAAGACTGGTGCGCGTGCACTGCGCGCGATCATGGAGCGTATCATGCTCGATGTGATGTATGACTTACCGCAGACTGAAAATGTCGATGAGGTGGTGATTAATCGCTCAGTTGTCGAAGGGCGTGGCAAGCCAAAGATCAAGTACCACAAGGTCGACAAAGCAGCAAAGGCGATCAAGCCCAACGCGAAGGAACCTGAAGGCACCAAGTCAGAAGATAAAAGCTCGGCGGACGCCGCGTAGTCGTAACGTTTTGTTAAACGAGTGGTTTGGGAGACTTGAGGGGTGGAAGGACTTTGGCTGGTGGGCTATTTTTAGGCTGTGGTGAGGTATGCGGCCTCTAATATTCATTTCACTTGTTACGCTTGGTATTCAACTGCCAAGTTGCTTATTCGCATCGATCAATATTATTGGCTATGATCCGTTGGCAAATGATCGTTTTATGAATGATGCTTCATTTTTTGCGGGAGGGCTTGATCTATCTGGGGTCGCGCTCGTGAATACTGGGCAGGGACCTTATTTTTCGGGGGATGACGGTGGGCATTGGGTGACGATGCTCAGTCGGAATGTTTTTATTACTGCGAATCATTTTGCACCAGGAGTCGGCACGTCAGTGACTTTTCATCAAACGAACTCCGCCCTGGGGGGTTCATTTTCAGCCTCGGTAGAAGAGACGATGCGCATTGGCAGTACTGATATTGGTGTAGGAACGCTGGATGTGGCTCTACCCGATGGCTATGCCGACTATGATGTTTGGAATGCTTCGTTCAGCAGTGAGGCTCCCGTGCAGGTATCAGGCCCGAATGTACTGACCTTTGGGCGCTCAGAGAGTAATTATGCAGTGAATCAAGATGTGGCTGTTGGGCAGAACAATCGGAACTTATTTTTCCCGTCTCAGACTGTCGGTGGAGCAACTGGTGATGCGAGTGCGATGACCTTTGATGATCCTGGTCTCACTTATGAAAGTCAATTTGGGCTCGGAGATTCGGGTGCGCGGCCATGGTGGTTTTCGGTGGTAACTTAACGATGGTCGGAGTAAACTGTTTTGTTGGTAGTATTAATAATGGTGCAACCAAAATTAGTGGGTTTACATATCTGCCCAATTACCAAAGCGAGATACAGACTTATATCGATGAAAACCCCGAGGTGATCATTGTGCCGGAGCCTTGCGTGAGTGCCTTTTTTCTTGGTTTGAGTGCACTAGGACTGGTTTTTTAGCGTCGTCGCACGCCAAATGTCGCTAATCGTGCTCGAGGCATAGACTGAGTTCACGGCTAACAGGTTTACCCCATTATTTGAGTGAATTGTACAGTTGCTGGACCGCCGAGATTCACTGGTGATCTGCTTATACTGATGACTGATGACTGATTTTTAGATCGAACCGAGTCATTATCTTGAGGAGATCTTTCCAACTTAGGCAGCTTTATCCGACAGCATCGTCTTTAGATGCTTATAGCCGACCAGCTTTTGGCTGTCTTCATCCCAGAGCCGCAGCTTGAGTGACTTTAAACTGGTGCGCAGTGTGAGTTCTGGCACTTGCTGAAAGAACGGCTCGGCATTGTGGCATTGCTCCAAGGAATAGTTGGGGATGCGAGAGCTCAGGTGGTGAATGTGGTGATAGCCGATGTTACCCGAGAACCATTGCAGGATTTTGGGTAGTTTGTAGAACGAGCTGCCTTTCATCGCGGAGTGTGTGTAGTCCCAATCTTCGCCGCTGCGCCAATAGGTGTCTTCGAATTGATGTTGTACATAAAACAGCCACACGCCGAGTGTGCCTGCGACCGCGGTGACTGTTAGTTGTATCAATAAGTAATTCCAGAAGCCAAATATGGCACTCATGACGCTCGCATAAACGAGGATGGTCGCATTCATTGCCCATACGGAGCGCTTATCGAGCTTGCTGGCGTTGCTGTAAGCGAGGCGTTGATAAAAGAGAAATAGGCCGAGTGGAATGAGGCCGAAGAGTACAAAAGGGTTGCGTGTGAGTCGGTAGCAGAAGCGTTCCCAGCGCGGGGCTGCTAGATATTCGTTGACCGTCATCGTCCATACGTCGCCGATGCCGCGTTGGTCGAGGTTTCCAGATGTGCCGTGATGAACGGCATGCTGCCAGCGCCAATGACGATAGGGCGTCAGCGTTAGCAGGCCTGAAATAAAGCCGACGATGTTATTGGCCTTTTTTGAGCGGAAGTAGGAGCCGTGGCCGCAGTCGTGAAAGATGATGAAGACGCGGACAAGGAATAACCCCGCTAGGATTGCAAGTGCGATGGTCAGTGGCCATGAGACTGTCATCGTTAAATACATGAGAGCCCAGAGGCCGATGTAGGGGACCACGGTATTGGTGATTTGCCAGACGCTCTTCTTCAGGCAAGGCTGTTGGTATTGCGCCACGATCTTACGCCATGAGGTTGGAGCCTCGATTTGATTGGACCGGGAGGGAAGTGTTTCGTCAGAAACAGAATGATGGGGCTGCATATCCATATTAAAGAAGACAATAGTTTATATGAAAGTGATTGCGAATGGAAATGTTATCTAAAATTTTAAGAGCTTGTTGCTCGGCGATGCGCATGGCTACACGGTCGGTTTCGTTGCGATCGTCATAGCCTGCCAAATGAAGCCAGCCGTGCACGAGATAGAGGCTCAGTTCGCGGCTAAACGGTTCGCCGAGCTCTTCGGCACGGCAGCGTGCGTGATCGACCGAGACGATGATTTCACCTGCCGAGTCCATCTCAGTGTTGGCGGGGAAGGTAATGACGTCGGTGGCGCTGGGGTCGTTCATGAATTCGCCGTGTATTTGGGCGATGGTGGCATCGGTAACGAACACAACAGAAAGCTCGCCCTGCGCAATTGGAAATGTACCCGATGCTTCAAGGGCGTGGTATAGTTGCTTGGCCGCCTCGATCGGATCGGCTAGTAGCTTATACTGGTTGCTTACTTCCAGATGGAGTCGACTCATTATCTTGCTGGGATTGATGGTTTTGGTCGTTGCTCACATTCTTGTCGTTGATCGCTTTGGGGTACTCCACCCGGGAGTGTAGCATGTTGAGCAATGTGTACGTAAAGCTGCTACGGATTTCGTGTAGCTCCTGAAAGGTCAGTGGGCATTCGTCGAGTTGACCGTCTTCGATCCGGCTTTTGAACATGCCATCGATGAGTTCCTCGATCGCGGGTTGGGTGACTTTTTTCAGGCTACGGCTGGCTGCTTCGACACCATCGGCAAAGAATATAATCGCACTTTCTTTAAAGGCCGGACGTGGGCCATCGTAGCGGTAGGTGCTTTCGTCCACTTTTTTGCTTTCCTGTGCCTTGCCTTGTTTATCGGACTTGGCTGGCTTGGTATGCATGTTCTGTTGCTGCTGCGCTTGGTGGTAGAAGTATTGGATCAGTCCGGTGCCGTGGTGTTGGCGAATCACATCCATAATGACGCGTGGCAGGCTATGTTTGCGGGCGATCTCGACGCCCTCTTTGACGTGGGCCTTGATCACCAGCGCGCTCATCGAAGGGTTTTTTTCTTCGTGTGGATTGATGCCGCCTTTTTGGTTTTCGGCAAAATACTCAGGTTTGACCAGTTTGCCAATGTCGTGGAATAGGCAGCAGACGCGGCAGAGCAGGGGGCTGGCGCCGATTGCAGCAGCCGCATTTTCTGAGAGATTGGCGACCATCAGGCTGTGATGATAAGTGCCCGGCGCTTCCATCTGCATGCGGCGCAGTAGCGGGTGATTGAAGTCGGTGAGTTCGAGTAGTGTAATTTCGGTGGTGATTTTGAAGAGCTGCTCAAATATGGGCAGCAGGCCGACTGCCAGCACGCCGGAAAGCGCCCCGACGATCAGCGCAATCAAGGCTTGTTGACCGACCAGGCCGATTGATAGGTGGCCGATGAGACCCAGCAGCGCACCAGAGATTGCCGCGGTGACGCCTGCCATTAGTCCGGCTCGGACGAGCATGGAGCGCTTACGAATATGCGCCGAGACGAAGCTGCCGACGACGCCCGAAAGAAAGGCGATCAGGAGGAACTCGACCGAATTATTCTGAATGATACCAAACAGCACCGCTATGATCAGTGCGGAGATGACTGCGGGGGCGGTGCCGACCAGCACGGCGATCATCATCGGCGCCAGCGCATAGGGAGCAACGTAGGGTAGCATGCCCAACGAAGGGCGATTGTTGAGCAGGGCGATGTCGCCGATTTCCATGATCAGACGAATGATCAGGAGATTGAGTAGGATGCTGACTGCGGCAATCGCGATCGCGCGGTTACGCTTGTGGAAATTGCGCAATCCTTGCTTCACATAGATCATTACAGCGACGAGAAGAATGAGTGTCAGCGTCAGGCGTTCGAGGAAGAGTGGGTTGAAGACGAGGGAGTCTCCACCGCGGGCAAGCTCGGCATCTTGGTAGGCTTGCAGGCATTCAATATTAATTTCGGTAATAATCGAGCCGGGCTCGATCAGAGTGTCACCTTCTTTAAAGATAATTTTCGGTGGAGTGGTATCGCTAATTGCGCGTTCAATTGCGCGATTTGTGCTAGCTGCACTATACAGTAAGTTCGGCTGTAGGCCGGCTCTAAATATGTCAAACAGAGTGCGGGCCTTGGTTCGATTGCCCGAGAGTGCATCGAGCCGGACACGTAGTGCGATGAGCGCATCATCATACGAGCGCGAGGAGGGTAGATTGTAGCGTCCTTCCTCATCGATCAACTGAATGACGGTCACTTGTGGGGAATTACCACCAGCCTTGAGGTTGGAGTAGATGCCGTCGTCATAAAGTGATTTAAGGACCTGGAGTGCGTCTTTGGTCAAACCGGAACGCTCCTTCGGATTGGTTTGGTCGGTAAATGACGTAATCGTCTCGGGGGCGATCTTTAAGCCCGTCGCTTCGATTAGTTGTTTGGTGGTGGCTTCCAGCTCTGCGGTGACAACCGTTTGGCCTTCGGCTTCGTGATCAATCAAGGTCTTGGCAATACTGGTATTGAGGTCGCTAATGATCTCACGGAAGTTTTCGTAGGGTTTAAAGGTGCGTTGAAAAACGGGAGGCACTTGTGCCCGCACAGCTCGCATCTGTTCTTCGAGCAGCACTTGGCTATTTTGCTCGAAAGCAAATTCGGCGACAATACGCGATGAGGCTGGTTGATTGAGGATGACTTGCGGACCTTGAGACTTTTGCCCGAGAAAGCAGATGATGACGACGAGTGCAGTAAATAGCAGGAAGAGTCCTGTCTCGACAATGCGACTGGTTTCGAAAAAGTGCGAGGCACCGATTCGCTCAGCCCCTCGACCTGCGCGCTCCTTTTTCAAGAGGAGTTGCTTGGCTTTCGCTTTGCGGGAGGATTTTCTTTTGAAGAATGCGGCCATGGGCTGTTTTTTCTAAGGGAGTCAGTCGGTTAACTATAGGCGGAGAGTTACCCCAAAATATGAGCAGGGAAGGTGAAGGCAATTGGCAATCATTCTGCACTACAGGCGTAGGCATTGATTATATTTTGGACCAGAGGGTGTCGTACCACATCTTGTTCGTCAAAGTAGAAGAGCAGTAGGCCTTCGATATTCTTCAGCCGTGCGGCTTCTTTCAGACCAGATTGCATGGCCTTCGGTAAATCGATTTGAGTAATGTCGCCGGTGATCACCATACGGCTGCCGTCTCCTAGGCGGGTGAGAAACATCATCATTTGCGCATGGGTGGTGTTTTGCGCCTCATCGAGCACCACGAAGGCATTAGCGAGGGTGCGGCCGCGCATGTAAGCGAGTGGCGCAATTTCGATGATACCGCGCTCGACCATCTGCATGGTCTGCTCTTTGCCTATCATGTCATGCATCGCATCATAGAGCGGAGTGAGGTAGGGCAGTATCTTTTCCTGTAGGTCGCCGGGCAGGAAGCCGAGCGCTTCGCCTGCCTCGACTGCGGGGCGAGTGAGAATGATACGCTCAACATTGCCCGCGAACAGCTCTTTGAGCGCCATCGCCATTGCTAGGTAAGTCTTGCCAGTGCCGGCAGGGCCGATGCCGAAGGTCACTGTATTCTGGTCAATGCACTGTAAATAGCGCTTTTGGTTGAGAGTTTTTGGGATGATGCTCAGGCGCTTAAGCTTAATTATCAAAGGGTTGCTGTAAACTTCGCGCAATTCGTTAGACTTGCCCTCGGCGATACAGCGCAGCGTGTAGTGGAAGTCGGAAGTGCGAATCCGGAGACCTTGCTGGTGCGCGATATCGAGGCAGTGAAAGAGGTCTTTGACTTGTGTGATGCCTGCGGCGGAGCCTTCGGCGCTGACCCAGTCGTCGCGGCTGGCGAGCACGACATCGAGCATGCGCTCGGCTTCGATCAGGTTGCGCGTGTCATTCGCGTATAGCTGGCTGAGTAGTCGTGAGCTGGTGAAATGTATGGTTTCAATAGGCACAGAGAAATTGGCTGTAATGGTGAGGTGGGTGGTATCTAGTTGGAGCGCTCGGTGTCCCAACCCGAACGAGTCGCTCAGCTTGGGTCATCGATGTAGGCGTGCAGTCGCTCCCACATGGCATCCATCGCGTCGGGTAGCACTCGGGTGTTGCCGATCACAGGCATGAAGTTGGTGTCGCCTTCCCAGCGGGGCACGACGTGGCAATGTAAATGGCTGGGGATGCCTGCTCCGGCGGCTTTGCCAAAGTTGAATCCAGTGTTGAAGCCACTTGGCTGCAAGGCGCGAGAGAGGATCTGCTGGGCCTTTATGATCAAGTCCATCAGTTCGTAGCGCTCCTCTGTCTTAAGCGCTTCGAGTTTGTCGACTTCTCTGTAGGGAAGCACGAGCAGATGGCCTGCATTGTATGGGTAGCGGTTCATTACGATGTAGTTCCACTGGCCACGAAACAGAATGTATTCCTTTTGATCATTGCCGCTTTGGTGAATCTGCGTGAAGGGGTTGCCGCCATTATCCGGATTTTTCGGCGCCAGAATATAAGGCATCCGCCAATAAGCATGTAGGCTCGGCACGGATGACGGAAGTTGCGGTGAAGGATTATCGGAAGCTGTATCGACCATAAAAATGACCCATAATAGTAGAGTACTATCTTGTGGCGTCGATTATTTATTGAGGTGAGTTTTTAGTCCTTTTTTAGTAATATTGTCGTTTGCTGTGAGCTTTTTGATGGTTGCCTTTACCGACAGAGACTTTCATAAATTAGCATTTTAATTATTTTACCTCGACCTCTTTTTTCCCATCGTGAGTGATTCAGCCCAAGCATTCAGTTTTAAAAATTTAGCTCGAGATCAACTCGTTGCCATCGCTATGATGCTTGGTTTCGCAGTTTATACGATCTGGGATCAGTTCTACTGGTGGGGCGCACGTGAGGATTACAGTTTCGGCTATCTGGTGCCGCTATTTGCGATCTATGTGCTTTATGACCGTTGGCCAGTGATCCGCAGCTATTTGCTGCGAGGCGAGGCCCCGGATGTGGTTGCCATACCTGCTGCTCCGGTCGCTCCTGTTTTTACGCAGTTGTTTGAGTGGCTCGCATATGCAGTGTTTCTCGGCGGATTAAGCCTTTTCGCTATCGGTGCGTTACTGCGCTCGGTGACTGGCCCGCAAAATCCAGCTTCGTTGGCGATTGCTGCTGGCTTCGGTGGTTTACTGCTCAGTGTGATCTTTATAATGACCAAGGAGCGTATCGATGGTCAGCCGCTGTCGTTGAAGAGCCGCTTGATGCTGACTGGATTGTTTCTATTTCCGGCGCTGATCTGGCTAATTTCAGCGCCGATGGTGTCGGTGGTTGAGACCGAGATTCGTGTGTTTTTGCTGACGAAAGTGACGATCGTGGTGTTTAATCTATTTGATATTATAGGCTATGCGATTGAGCGAGAGGGCAATGTGTTGCTTCTACCTGAAGGGCAAGTGGGGGTGGAAGAGGCGTGTTCGGGCATCCGTTCGTTGACGGCATGTTTGTTTGCCGGCTCGTTTTTGGCTGCGGTTTTTCTGAATCGTTTCTGGAAGAAAGTCCTGCTGGTCGCCGCGGCGATGTGTTTTGCGGTGCTGACCAATCTGATTCGTAGCATATTTCTAACTTTGTGGGCTTATAATTATGGCTCTCAAGCGATCGATGCACATTGGGTGCTACCTTTGGTTGGTGATATTGGCAGTGTGCATGATGTGACGGGGTTCGCAATTTTAGGATTTACCTGCGTCGGACTAATCCTGTTGTTGCCAATTTTCAACTTTAGCTTGAAAGATTTTGATGAATCGGTTGAAGCGACGACTGTTTTTTCTGAGGGCGAATAGGACCTCGGCGTTGTCGTGGTTAGATGCTCAATGACTCGTGGAGTGGCGATTGCCTGTGCACATAGTTGACGTCTGCTCGATTTCGACTTCTATTCAATTTTAGTGAATGAACCAAACCGAGATTTTAACGAAGTTATCCATGCCATACGTAAGGACGATCCACGCTATGCGCGTGGTGCGTACTACTTTTTGAGGCGAGCATTGGACTTTAGTTTGAAGGAAATGGCCAAGCAAGGCGAGCTGAACGATTCCAATCACCTAAGCGGCCAGCAATTACTGGAGGGAATTCGGCTCTATTCGTTGGAGCAGTACGGTCCGATGACGCGTTCTGTGCTCGAATTCTGGGGGATCACTAATTGCCGCGATTTTGGCAATATCGTGTTCAATCTGGTCGCTTGTCGGGTGCTAGGGAAAACCGATCAAGACAGCCCCGAGGATTTTAATGTCGGTTATGACTTTAAAACCGCCTTTGATGCACCTTATGTGCCCTCGATCAAACCGACGATTAAGCGCCCTCGCTTGCGTTAAGGTACTTACAACGAATCGTTCTAAGTTTTATGCCGGTGAGAAGTTAGTGCTTTTGGTTTGGGTGGGAACGTCTTCTTCGCGCTGCTCCACCTGTGTTTCGCATGCTGTTAGAATTATGGATTGCGGCACTAGTGTGTTCTCGCACTCTTAGACGTAAACTTCACGTTGGTAGAGTACCTTGCGTTCCTCTAGCAGGGCTGCGCGTTCGTTTTATTCGAGATCGCGTGCGCTAGGTTTTTCCCCGTTGGTTGAGCAGTTCTTCGCGATTGATGCTGTCGGCCTGTAATTACAGCACATATGTTTCCAACTCCTGTTGTCCATCAGGCGGTGCCCTTGGGAACTCATCCATCGGATTCATCAAAGGCTTAGGGCTTGATGCCTTGAGCTTTGTTAGCGACGGCCACAGCGGCTTATAGCGTAGCTACTGTTTGGGCACCCGTTTCTGCTCTGGTGGCAGGAGAGGTGTGCCCTTGGATTCATGTAGGATGAAGTAGACTCTTTGAGCGAAATCGATCAGCTGATCTCGTGAGGGAATTCGAATCTAATATAAATGCTTGAGGCATGTATAAGAGCAGAGAGCGATTACCTTGAAGAATTATAACTTTAACCAGGGGTTGCTCCCGTCGCTAAAATAGCTTGTTTCCCTTGAAACTTAGTATCGAAATCGTGATACGAACCGAATTACTTTTATCAAATATATGGATCTTTCCACCAGTCTTTTCTCTGCCACTGCCTCGCACGATATTATCGAGCGCCTTTTCAAGGCACCCGTCGAACGCCATGTTTTGGATAATGGGCTCACGCTCGTGCACCGTCCTGATTTCTCCAGCGAGGTCGTCTCGGTGCAAGTGTGGGTGAAGACTGGCAGCATTCATGAGGGTGGGCTGATCGGTTCTGGCTTATCGCACTATCTTGAGCATTTGCTGTTTAAGGGCACTGCACGTCGCGATGGCAAGAGTATCAGTCGTGAGGTGCACGCCATGGGCGGAGGTATCAATGCATACACGACCTTTGACCGCACAGTCTATTATATTGATGCACCGTCTCAGGCGTTTACGCAGATGGTCGATGTGCTCTCGGATATCGTGCTGCATTCAACTTTACCTGCAGCAGAAGTCGAGCGTGAGCGCGATGTGATCCTCCGTGAGATTGATATGGGCTTGGACGATCCGGATCGTCAACTCAGTCAGGCGCTGTTTCGCACTGCGTTTCAATGCCATCCCTATCGCGAGCCAGTGATCGGGCATCGTGCTCTGTATGAGCAGGTCACACGTGATGAGCTCGATGCGTATTACAAATCTCGCTATGTTCCAAACAACATCGTGGTGTCTATTGTCGGTGCCGTGACGCCGGAGGATTGCTTGCGTGAGGTCGAAGCGACTTTTGGTCAAGCCGCGCGGGGTCGTTTAGCTCCCGTTCAAATCGAACAAGAACCAATCCAACTGGCAACACGCAGAGAGGAAATCGTTGGGGATTATAACATTTTTCGTGGTGGCATCGGTTTTAAGGTGCCGCATTTGAGTCACCCGGATTCGCCGCGGCTGGATGCACTGGCACATGCTCTGGGTGGCGGCGAAAGTTCGCTGCTGTGGGAGCGTCTGCGTAATCAGCAGAAGCTCGTGCACTATATTGATTGCCGTAATTGGAATCCTGGTGGGCGCGGGCTTTTCTGGATTTCATATGTCTGTGATCCAGAGCAGCAGGGCGAGGTCGAAAGTGCGATTCACGCAGTGATCCGCGAAGTCTGCGAAGTCGGGTTTTGCGAAGCGGTCGTTGAGAAGGCCTGCCGTCAAGCGCTGAGCGGCGAGATTAATGGTCGCAAAACAATGAGTGGGCAGGCCTCTCGTTTGGGAACTGGTGAGGTGGTAATTGGTGATATTTACTATAGTCGCCGCTATTTGAAGCGTTTGCAGTCGGTGACTCCTCAAGATTTACAAGCAGTCGCGCGCACGTATTTGGTCGAAGAAGGCATGTCGGCAGTCACGCTAGGGCCGAAGCCTGATGCAGCAGCGGCTCAGTCTGAAAGTATTGCCGAGGTCTTGTCGCTGGACCCGTTTGAGCTGATCGAATTCAACAGTGGGGCACGTCTGCTGCTGCAGGAAGACAAGCGTTTGCCGAAGGTGCATATTCGTTGTGTGATGCGCGGCGGGCCTTTTTATGAGCCGACCGAGCAACGTGGTGTTTCAGAGGTGCTTGCTGAATTGTTGACCAAAGATACTGCTCATCGAAGTGCCTCTGAAATCTCGACCCTTATCGATAGTATCGGAGGCAGCTTTTCCGCGGCCGGCGGTAATAATACACTAAGCTTCGCAATCGAGGTGCTGCCGTCGGATGTCGACGTGGCGCTCGATTTGTTAAGTGATGCTTTAACGTGTCCAATTTTTGACGAGGCGACATTCCGCACCGAGTTGGAGGCGCAGATCGCCAACCTCAAAGAAGAGGACGACGAGATCCTTGATTATGGTTTTCGTAAATTGCGTGAGCGATTTTTCGGTGAGCATCCGTTCGCGATTGCCTCGGATGGCCGTGTTGCGGATCTGGAGCAGTTGACACGTTTAGATGTGGTCGCGCATTTTGAACGCTTAGTGACTGCGTCGAATGTGGTAATCTCTGTAAGTGGCGATTTCGATCGGGCAGATTTACAGGCACGTCTTGAGCCCTTGCTGGAGGCAGGCATCAGTACGGAACCTTTTACGGTGGATCAAACGCCGAGCTATCCGGGTCCTGCTGAAGCGGTGAATGTGGTAGAGGTGATGGACCGCGAGCAAGCTGTCGTGCTGCAGGCGTATCCTGATGTGGGCATCAAGGACGAGCGCTATGCTGTCGGCGAAATGCTGAACGAGCTCTTTAGTGGTATGTCAAGTCGGTTGTTCGAGCGCGTGCGTGAGGACAAGGGTATGGCATACTATGTCGGTTCGAGCCGAGTGGTCGGCTTGCACGCCAGCATGTTTGTATTTTATGCCGGCACGCATCCGAGTCAGGCAGCTGAAGTGATTGTCGAAATCGATGCCGAAATCGCACGTGTAGCGGCAGGTGAGGTAACTGAGGAGGAGTTGGCGCGTTGTCGCACACGTCTGAAAGCGGCTCGGCCGATGGGGCGTCAGACTATCGGAGCTCGAGCAATGCATACCGCAATTAATATAACCTATGAGTTGCCACTCGATGACGACGCGAAGCATGCTGATGAACTCGACCGCGTCGATGCGACTGCGATGGCGGAATTTGCCAAAGAGTTCTTCGATGCACAGCGTCAGGTCCGCATTGTCGTCCAGCCAGAGGCGTAGATCCTCGCGCTCCGTGGCGCTTCGAAATTATAAGCCTGTCTTGGTGCGAGTCGCCGAGTATGGTTGTCAACCTGTTCGCCGATGCCTCGGTGTAGTAAGGCGGCGCCTGTTTGGGCTGTCGACAGTGATCAGAGAATGAACGACTCGCCCACGTTGAGCTGTTGTTGCTGTTAACGAGGTCGAGTCGACGCTACTTGCTAAGAATTTTGCAGTGTGCAGGCGTAAGCTGCAGCTAGCCTGGTTGAGCGATGTGTGAGCGTTCTATCAATGCCATTCCCTAAAAGTGCGTGATGCCTACTTTTTGGGCAAATTTGGCCAGATTGATGACTTGGCGGATGTAAAATACTTTTTGGGTAGGTAAGATGCGCGCGTGGGAGGGAAATTAGCGAGTGGATCATGTTCCCAGTGGACTTTATTTCCTGTTAATAAGTCACTCAAATCCTTTGTCTGAAGTGACTTAAATTGCTTATCCACAACTTGTTCACAGTTAATTCATTACAGGAAAAAACTTGACGTGTGGGGCGAAGTGGGGCGTTATGGGGGGTATTGGTTTACATCGGTGCACATGGGATTATTTAATACAGGAGGTTTTATTGGCGAATTTCGCCATAGTTTAGACGACAAAGGTCGCCTAACGATGCCCGCTGCATGGCGCCCAAAGGGGGATAGTTCGGAGAATTATTTCTTAGCGTTGCCGAGTATTGAGGAGGGTTCAGAGGCATTCGTTAGTGTGCTTTCTCCAAAGCGAATTGCTCAGTTGGAGGAGAAAATCGATGCCATCCCTTCGAGTGACATCGAAGGGCAACGCATGGTTGTGGAGCTGATGTCAATGGCTCACCAGTTTAGCTGCGATAAGCAAGGGCGCATTAATTTGAACGAGAAATTAGTGCAGCATGCTCAGATCAAAAAGGGCGCTGTCCTCGTTGGCATCATGTCCACTTTTAATATTTACAGCGAAGAAATCCGAGATGCTGCTCTGGCCGAGGGGCCAAGTGACCCAGCGACTCGTGCTGCCGTCTTCACACGGTTCGGCCTCTAACCCCAAATACCTCAAGCCATGCGTAATATATTCGAAACAATCTCTCGTGAAAATTTCAGAAGCTCAGGTGACATCAGGCATCCGAGAAGTGAACGTCGCACTGAGTGGCAGTTCACGAGTCCCCCGCGTAGTCCAGTGCAATTCGCTGACACTGTTCGCAGTGCCTTGCTCCGTCGCGAAAGTGCGCAGCACCGCAAACAAACAACAATCTCTCTACTACAAAACTGTGTAAATGTGCTCTTCCGCCGATGATGCTTTGAATCCCGCTGCGTTTAGTGGCCACGTCCCCGTCTTATTTCGAGAGACGTTGGAACTGTTGGCTCCGCGTGCAGGTGCCAAGATTCTGGATGGAACATTTGGAGGAGGTGGCCACGCGCGCGCGCTGCTCTCTGCGGCTGAAGATGTGAAGCTGGTCGCCATTGATCGCGACCCTGATGCACAGGAACGTGCGAAGTTGGTAACGGATGAATTTGGTGAGCGTTTTAGCTTCTATCCGATGAATTTCGGTGACCTCGCTGATTTGGATGAGACGGGGTTTGATGGTATCCTTTTTGACTTCGGTTTATCTTCTTTTCAACTCGATCAAACGGATCGCGGCTTTTCGTTTCGTCACGATGCACCGGTTGATATGCGCATGAACCCAACCGTGGGCATGAGCGCTGCAGAATTTCTAGAGACTTCCGATGAGGAGGGGCTTCTGCGCGCCGTTCGTAACTATGGCGAAGAGAAGCGCCACCGTCGTGTTGTGCAAGCAATCATCGATGCACGTGGCACTGGAAAACTTCAGCGCACGCATTCACTCGCGGCTCTGGTTGCCGAGGCGGTTGGCCCGACTCCACACGGACGCAAAGCGGTGAACCCTGCGACGCGCACGTTCCAAGGAATTCGCATTGAGGTGAATGATGAGTTGAAGGCGATCGAGCATGCCCTTCCTGCGGCGTTTGAACGTTTGGCTCCAGGTGGTGTGCTTGCTGCGATCAGCTTCCATTCGCTCGAAGACCGCATCGTCAAACGCTTCTGTCGTAAGATGGCCGGGCGGCCTGAGCACGCCAATGATTACCGGCCAATCGAGGAACGCACTGTCCAAGCCAAAATGGTTTCGACTCGCCCAATCCTCCCTTCGGCAGAGGAAATTAAAATGAACCCACGTAGCCGCAGTGCCCGTATGCGTGCTATTCGTAAGCTTTCCAACGACTAACAACAACTACCCCATGAATAACATATCCCAAAAAGCCCGAGGCCGTATTTTCTTTTTCGTGGTCGCGATGATCGCGATCACTGTTGGCAGTGGCTTTGCCATTGTTTGGATGCAGCAGCAGATCTCTCGCACAGCACAGCGCAGCCAACAGGTTGAGTCACAGCTTGCAGACACTGTCCGCAAACTGCGTTACCTCGACGAGCGTATTGCTGCAATGCATCAGCCAGTTGTGCTCCAAGGCAAAGTAGCCGACACGCTGCGTCCTTCGTTGGATAACCAAATTGTCTGGGTGCGCGAAAGCAATGCCTCGAGTGGCCGAGCTTACGCAATCTCCGAGGCTTACGAAGCATCCATGGACCTGGCATTTCTCGATCTGAACACTCAACGCTAACCACCTAACCTCTATTATTATGTATGTGACGTCTGATTATTACCGTGTTGGTAGATCCCTGCCATTGGCTCCGCATGTTCTGATAGAGCGTTCGAGTAGCGCTGTTCGTGATGCGAGGAAAAGCAATCAAGTTGAGCCGCTGCGACCATCGAACTGTACGATGCGCCGACTCGCTCGTCACTATAAAGGCAGTCGCTCACTCAACCACAGCGCTTAGGTTTTTTTATGAGTAGAGCATTCGTATCCACTGCACGTGCAGCACTCGTTTCGACCGCAGTCGCTTTTGCGTTCTGCGTCTTGGTTGGGCGTTTGTTCTACTTGCATGTATGGGAGCAGCAAGAGCTACTTGAGCATGTTGAAAACAACCGTAAGATGGTGCAAGTAGTTGAAGCACGCCGTGGTAACGTTGTAGATAATCGAGGTAACTTGCTTGCGACCACGCATACTAGAATTGATCTCGGCGTTGATCCGCAGTCTGTTCGTGAGGAAGATAACGACAAGTTGTCAGCGCTTGCCGCATTGATTGGTCAGCCGTTGGCGGAGATCGAAAAAGCGATCAATACGAAGACGCGTAAAGGCTCTGTACGTGCTAAAGAAGTGAGTCTTATTAAATGGGCGTATTTGGCCAAAGGACTGGACGAAGATACTTACGACTCAGTTTGTGAATTGGGCATCAAGGGCGTCTATGGAAATCGAAAATACAGCCGTACATATCCCGGTGGCCAACTGGCTGCGCATATCTTAGGCTATGTGAATCACGAAGAAACTCCAGTAAATGGAGTCGAACGTTTCTTTGATTATTATTTGCGCGGTCAAGATGGTTGGCGCGAAACTGAGCGCGATGGTCGTCGTCGCGAAATGGCTCAGTTTCGTGAGCGTGAAGTGGATCATGCAGATGGCCTGAATGTGGCACTCAGCGTGGATCTCATGGTACAGCACATTGTCGAAAAAGAGATTGCTCGTTTGGCTGCGGAATTCGATCCACAGAGTGTCAGTATCATCGTGAGTGAACCATCGACTGGTGCAGTGTTAGCAATGGCGAATTATCCGACCTACGATCCAAACGAATTTTTCAATACCAAAAAATATCCGATCGATTCGCAGCGCAATCGGGCACTAACCGATTTGATCGAGCCAGGTTCAACTTTCAAAATCGTACCTGCCGCGGCAGCATTGAATGAAGGAATTGTCGATCCTGCAGATATATTTCAGACCGGCCTCGCGCGTATTAGCTACAAGGGCCGTTCGCTCAAACTTCCAGGTGATCACCATACGTATGAGTCACTTTCAATGCACGATATCGTTGTGAAATCGAGTAATCGTGGCGCGGCACACCTTGGAATGATATTAGGTGAAGACCGTTTGCACGATTACGCGCAGGCCTTCGGGTTTGGTGAAAAGAGTGGTTTCGATTTGGGTGGCGAGGTGACTGGTACATTGCATCCCGTTAAGAACTGGGACGGTCTGACGATCACGCGTTTACCGATGGGCCACGCTGTGAGTGCCACGCCGATGCAGATCCATGGTGCGATGTCGGTGATTGCAAATAAGGGTGTGCTGATGGAGCCATTGATTGCGCAACGTGTTTTTGATGCCGATGGCAATGATGTGGTTCGCTTTTCGCCTAAAGCTAAGCGTCGTGTGGTGTCCACTGAAGTGGCTAAAATAGTTGCCGATATGTTGGTCGATGTAGTCGGTAAAGAGGGCACTGCTCGTAGAGCCTTTATCGACAATTATGTTGTCGCTGGTAAAACTGGCACGACTCAGAAGATCATCAATGGTCAATACTCTCGCCAACATCACGTGGCTTCTTTTAGCGGTTTTTTCCCCGCCGATACACCTGCTTTGGTCATCACCGTTGTGGTGGATGATCCTCAGTGCAAGGGTGTTGGCTATGGGGGTACCGTTTCTGCGCCAGCCTTTCGCAATATTGCGGAAGCCTGTATCGCTTATCTAGGTATTCGGCCAGTTAAGCCGGATACATCATTCCTCGCTTTAGAAAACTCTCGATATGATCGGTCTCGCCGAATTTCAAATTAGCACGTTGCTCTCTTCAGTTAGCTCTCGCCAGAGTTACTCTCGAACTTCCAACACCCACCAAGTAAACAGTGGTCGTCGCTTTCCTATGAACCCTAATGTCCATGAACTTATCGAAGGTATTGAACTAGTCGCTCGCAAGGGCGATGGTCATCGCGCAGTGACTTGCTTGATTACTGATAGCCGACGCGTCGTCCCCGGCGCACTATTTTTTGCGATAGGTGGTCTGCGCACGGATGGTAATTTCTATGTCGAAGAAGCGGTGGATCGTGGTGCGGTGACAATCATTACTGAGCAAGATCTTGGTGCGCATTTTCCTGTCGATTTCATTCAGGTCAAAGATGTGCGCGAAACACTCGCGCTAGTTTCACGCCGTTTTTATGGTAATCCCGATGAGAAGCTTCGTATCGCAGGCATCACTGGCACCAATGGTAAGACGACAGTGTCGATGCTTACACAGCATTTAATCGGTGGCCATGATTCAGTCGGTTTGATGGGCACAGTTCGTTATGATTTGGGCAAGCGCACACTGCCTTCTTTTAAGACTACTCCGGAGTCGGTCGATGTGTATGCGTTGCTCAGTCAGATGGTGGACAACGGTTGCGAAGAAGCCGTAATGGAAATCAGCTCGCACGGGATTGATCAAAAGCGCGTGCATGGGCTCAATCTAGAAATCGCGGTATTTTTGAATCTAACACAAGACCACATCGATTATCATAAGACGATGGAGGCCTACTATGAAGCGAAGAGAAGTCTCTTTACGGGAGCGACTGGTAACGTGCCGAAGGCTGCTGTGATCAATTTTGATTGCCCGTACGGGAAGCGTTTGCACGGGGAGTTGTCTGGTGGTTTGCCTGCGGTGACTTTTGGGCTCAATGGGGACGCTTTGATTTGCGCTGAAAATGTGCAGCTCTTCGCAGATCGCACGGAGTTTGATTTGATCTGGCCTGAAGGACGGGCAGCAGTCGTGTCACCTTTGCTGGGTCGTTACAATGTGAGCAACTTACTTGCCGCACTCGCGATCGGTCGCGCGAAGGGATACGATATCTCAGCTTTACTACATGAGTTGCCCAGTTTTCCTGGAGTTCCTGGACGTATGGAGCGCATCGATGCAGGCCAAGGATTTAACGTGCTCGTCGATTATGCACATACCGATGATGCGTTGAAGAATGCTTGCGAAATGCTACAGGAGATCACTCCGGGTAAATTGATAATCGTGTGCGGTTGTGGCGGTGATCGTGATCGTAGCAAACGTGCGCCGATGCTACGTGCAGCATTGAATGGGGCGACGACTGTGTTCGCGACTTCGGATAATCCACGTGCTGAATCAGTTGAGCAAATATTTGAAGATATGCGTGAGGCTTGCACGCCAGATGTCGCGCACCGCGTGATGTTTATCAATGACCGTAAACGCGCAATTTCGTTAGCATTGGATGTCGCAGGTCCAGGCGATTGTGTGCTGATCGCAGGCAAAGGGCATGAGACTTTTCAAGAATTCGATGGTACGGTGATTCCATTCGACGACCGGCAAGTCGCGGCTGAGTTGATTCGGCTGAAAGCACTTAATACTAAACAAGCTTAGTGTGTCGCGTGAGGCAGCTATGAGTCGCTTTGATCCCCAATATCTTGCTTCGTGGTCAGACGGTGTTTGGCAGGAAAATGAATTGCCGGCGGCAATTACAGGGTTCTGTTTTGACGCACGCCAACTTCAGTCAGGCGAGTGCTTTGTCGCCTTGAGTGGTGGCGCGCGCGACGGTCATGGATTTATCGCGCAGGCGATTGAGCAGGGGGCAGGGGCTTTATTAGTCGAGCATCCACAGCCCGTGTCGCTGCCTCAGTTAGTCGTCGATGACTCGTTGGTGGCGATGGGAGCAATCGGTGCCGGTGTTCGTCAACGTTTCGATGGGCCTGTTATTGGCATTACGGGAAGTTGCGGAAAGACTTCCACTAAGGACATGTTGCGCGTGTTATTGGGCGAGAGCCGCACACATGCGACTGCGGGGAATTGGAATAACCGTATCGGCGTGCCGATGACGTTGTTTGGACTCGATTCTGATCAATATGATTTCGCGGTGATTGAGGCAGGTATTAATCAGCCCGGTGAGATGGCTGAGTTGGGCGCGATGATTGAGCCAGACTTGAGCGTTGTAACCAATATTGCGGCCGCACATCTAGAGCTGCTTGGTTCGCTGGAACGGGTAGCTGCGGAGAAGGCTGGGTTGGCGCTGCGTTCGCGAGCCGATGCGCCAGTAGTCTTACCCCATTCAGTCTTTCAGTATGCGGCTTTTGCAGCCTTTGCGGAGCGGGCGCTGGTGCTTGCCGCCGAGGGTGAGCAGGTGTCTTCGCGAGCGTCTCGTGTCATTCGCTACCGTCTGAATATTGCGGGAACGGGGCATAGTAGCTTGCATTTAAGCGAGGGGCCAACCGATGCACGCTTTCAAATTGCAAGTCCGAGCGAGGGGATTTGTACGAATGCCGCACTGGCGATTATTGCGGCCCGTGAACTCGGTATTTCGGATGCTGTGATTGGTGAGCGCATTGCGGCGTGGTTGCCGTCCTCAAATCGAGGTCGTATTGCAACGCAGGGTGCGCAGACTTTCTATATCGATTGTTATAATGCCAATCCAGCGTCGATGAAGGATGCGCTTGCGGCATTTTGCCGTACTACGTCGGCCGAGCAGGCACGTTGCTATGTGCTTGGCGCGATGAATGAGCTGGGTGCAGAGTCGGTCGCATTACATCGAGAAGTCGGGCGGCAGCTTCGGTTGCGCTCTGAGGATCGGGTGCTGTTCGTTGGGGCAGATACACTGACGCAGGCATATACGGACGGTGCGATTGAGGTAGGGGCAGAACATGCACAGCTTAACTGCTCCACGGACGTCGAAAAAATGAAATCTGTCGTTGCTGATTTTGCGGGGGCGCTCTTTCTGAAGGGCAGTCGTTGCTGCGCGCTCGAAAAACTTTTACCGATGGAATTGCGCTAGCTCGGTTGTCTCAGATTTACCACTCTCACTTTCACTACCACTCTCACTAACTAGAATGCTCAGTTATCTCGCCGACTACGAAGCCTATTTTGGGCCGCTCCGTCTTTTTCGTTACATTACTTTGCGCGCTGCATTCGCTGCGCTGACTGCGCTGAGTATCGGCTTTATTATGGGGCCTTGGTTATTTGCCAAGCTGCGCGCGTTGAGTGCTAAACAGTCGCTACGCACCAAAGATGAGGTCGGTGAATTGGCTGACCTGCATGCCTCGAAATCGCAAACGCCGACAATGGGCGGATTAATGATTTGCGTTTCTGTGATCGTCAGTGCGGTGCTGTGGGCACGGCCGAATGTGTATGTGTATACTGGACTGTTAGTTTATCTCGGCCTTACGGTGATTGGTTTTATCGATGATTATTTAAAAGTAGTGAAGAAGAACAGCGATGGGCTTTCGGGTCGTTGGAAACTGGCGGGGCAGGGGTTGCTGACTGTTGTGGCGCTGCTACTGTTGTTAACCTGTGCAGAGTCCGCCGAGCGCATGCGCGAGTTGTGGGTGCCGTTTTATAAGGAAGTGCTGTGGTCGCAAATGTCGCTGCTCTTTCTGGTGCCATTCCTATTTCTCATTCTCGCAGGTTCGAGTAATGCGATTAACCTTACTGATGGAGTTGATGGACTGGCGATTGGATGTACGGTAACTGCCGCAATGGCGTTTGCGATTATGGCCTATGCGGCGGGTAATACGATCATCGCGGACTATCTGTTTATTAGTTACATCCCAGGCGCGGGTGAGTTGGCGGTCGTTTGCTCCGCGCTGCTCGGTGCCAGCCTAGCGTTTCTCTGGTATAACTCACATCCGGCGGAAGTCTTTATGGGTGACACTGGATCGCTTGCGCTTGGTGGCCTGATCGGGATGATTGCCTTTATGGTACATCAGCCGCTAACTCTGATTATCGTGGGTGGTATCTTTGTGATGGAGGCGGGTTCGGTGATTCTGCAGGTCGGTTCCTTCAAATTGCGCAAGAAGCGTATTTTTAGAATGTCACCGATACACCATCACTTTGAGCTCAAAGGCTGGCACGAGAACAAGGTCGTGATTCGCTTTTGGATTCTCTCGTTGATTTTCGCAATGGCCGGATTGGCTACGCTGAAACTGCGTTGATTTGTTTCGTTTTTTTTGGTAGAGTGCTTGAATGCTGGAGGGAAATGCTCCGTCATTTCCGGGCGTAGTATCAGGCTCTATTTAGATTCGGGGGAAACGACGGAGCGTTTCCCCCCACAGATCTAGCTTGGTTCCGTGGTTCTCAGAAATGGTATAATACCCACAGCAGTCGCCCTGTGTGCGCACAAAAAACGGGCACCTCATTATAAAATGCCCGTTTTGAGGAAACAGAGTCAGGTGTATTACGCGTCTTACTTGATCAGGATTTCCTTCGCACCGAGGCCTTGTTTGATCATCGGTAGAACGTGTTCGCTGTACGGCACGATTATTTCGAGAAGGTAAGGGCCGTCGTGGGCAATCATTTCCTGAATCGCGCCGCGTAGATCTTCGCGTTTCACTACGCGCTTTCCAGCAACGCCGAAGCCCTTGGCAATAGTGATGAAGTCCGGGTAGATCGCTTCAATGTTGTCGGGGCCACCAATATTGTCCTTGTCACAGAGGACCGTCTGGCCGCGAACACTTTCATACAGCAAGTCTTCCCACTGCACCACCATGCCGAGGTGTTGATTATTTAGGATCATTGTCTTGGCGTTGATCTTCTCGATCGCTGAGGTGGCAAGCTCCTGCACGTTCATGAGGAAGCAACCATCACCGTCGATGTTGACCACGAGCTTATCTGGAAAGGCAACTTTTGCGCCGATTGCGGCTGGTAGGCCGAAGCCCATCGTACCTAGGCCAAGCGAGCTAATATAAGTGCGTGGCTCGCGAAATTTGAAGAATTGTGCGGCCCACATTTGGTGTTGGCCGACGCCGGTAGTGATGATCGCATCGCCTTTGGTTTCTTCGTAGAGTGCTTCGATCGCTTCTTGTTGAGAAATGTGACCAGTCTTGTCGTAGCTGAATGGGTATTGTTCTTTCCACTCGTTGATGGTCTTCATCCAAGCGCTGATATCAGGCTTGTTGAGGTTGCCAGCCTTGCAGAGTTCGATCAGCCGAGTCAGCGCATATTTAATGTCGGAATGAATCGCATGCTTCACGCGCTTGTTCTTATTATGCTCAGATACGTCGATATCGATATGGACGATCTCGGAATCGGGAGCAAATTTCGAAACAAGGCCAGTGATGCGGTCGTCAAAACGAGCACCTGTGCAAATGAGAATGTCGCTATCGCAGACCGCCCAGTTGCCAGCAACTGTGCCGTGCATACCGAACCAGTAGAGTGATTGCGGGTGCTCAGCGTCGAATGCACCAAGCCCCATGAGAGTCGATGCGACAGGGATACCTGTGAGCTCGGCAAATTCACGCAGCTCGGAGTGTGCTTCGGCCGAAACGATGCCACCGCCGATGTAAAGTACTGGGCGCTCCGCTTTGCCGATCAAATCGAGGACGTTGAGCAGTTCTTCATCGGTCGCTTGTGGCTTGATCGCATCGATTTGGTAGCCGGGGAGGTTGACTTTCGCAGGGAAAGTTGGCTTGAAAATCGCTTGCTGCACATCTTTTGGGATGTCTATCACAACTGGCCCTGGTCGGCCGGTGGTCGCGATATGGAAAGCTTCTTTGACGACGCGTGGTAGGTCTTCTTTGTCCAATACTAGGAAGCTATGCTTTACGATCGGCAGAGTCATGCCGAAGAAGTCAGTTTCTTGGAAAGCTGTCTTACCAATAAATTCTTGGTAAACTTGTCCCGTGATCGCGATCAGGGGAATGCTGTCCATGTAGGCATCTGCGATGCAAGTCACAAGATTCGTCGCACCAGGGCCGCTGGTGGCCATACAGACTGAGGCTTGGCCTTTGGCGCGCGCATAGCCGTGTGCCATGAAGCCGCCGCCTTGCTCCATGCGGGGCAAGATCGTACGGATCTTTTCGCTCTTGGTGAGTGCTTGGTGAAGCTCCATCGACGCACCACCAGGGTAAGCAAAAACCACGTCCACTCCCTCGCGCTCAAGAGCCACGACTAAGGCATCAGCACCTTTCATTTCAGGGCCAATTTCGTCCTGTTCGGGAGAATCGATTGTGGTATCGGGTTTCATTATTCTATGATGTTTTGTTGTGTTCTTTAGGTGGGGGCAGCTACGCCCTCTGAAAGGTGCAGTACAATGACAGTAAAAAGCGCTCAAATCAAGCACGGAAGAGCCTTGCGGGGGGCGCTGTTTCTTTTTAATTTCAATTATATGCCAAAAGTTTTGTTTTTAGGAGATATCGTGGGGCGTCCGGGGCGCACCTTTGTGGCTGAGCGTGTGCCTTCATTGAAGGCGGAACTGGGCGCGGATATCGTGATTGCGAATGCGGAGAACTCGGCCGGAGGTGCGGGGATCACTAAAAAAATCGCCGATCAACTGATTGCGGCGGGCGTCGATGCGATCACCTTGGGCGACCACGTCTGGGACCAGAAAAATTTTGAGAATGAGATCGATGGGCTGGAGCAAGTCTGTCGCCCCGCTAATCTACCAGAGCAGAATCCCGGTCGCACCCACTTGGTGATCGACAAGGATGGTTTTCGACTCGCGATTTTAACCGTGCTTGGGCGCAATTATCTGACCTTGAAGTCGAGCTGCCCGTTTAAAATGGTAGATGCCAAACTCGCCGCTTTGAAGGATGCCTGCGATGCGGTGTTTGTGGAGTCGCACATGGAGGCGACTTCGGAGAAGATAGCACTGGGCTGGTATCTCGATGGCCGCGCAGCCGCGGTGGTCGGCACGCATACCCATGTGCCGACTGCAGATGGCCGCGTGTTACCGCAAGGCACAGCGTATTTAAGCGATGCAGGCATGTGTGGTCCATATGCTTCGGTGCTCGGGCGTGACGTCGATTCGGTGGTGGCGAGTTTTCTCGACGGCATGAAGCGCCGCTTCCCAGTGGCCGAAGACGATGTCCGGATCTGCGGCTGCCTGATCGACATCGACGCAGCAACTGGCTTGGCAACCAGCTTCGAGCGAATCGAAGTGGTCAAGGACTAAGCGAATACTCGCAGAGGGTATGCGCACTGGCGAGATGCACCGTTCTCTCTAGGTTTGGTTCGTTTCTGAGGAAACTGAAATCCTGTAAATATTGGCTCACAAGCCTATTTGGCTGCGGTTTTATTATGCTGCTGGAGCTCGAAAAATTAACGATTTGAAGTGGAATTGCTTACCGTGAGTAATTTGTGGGACAATATGCGGCAGGGGTTCGAGAATTCATCTGAGTCCGTTGCAATCTGCGTGTTGGGCGAATCGATTCAGGCGCAGCTAAGGTCTTGGATTGAGACAAAGTTGAAGGAAGTATTGGACGTCGATGAACAAGAACCGAATTCCTTTGGATACTTGATCTGGCCTAAATGGAGCCTTTTTAATTGCTACAAATAGCAAGCGCCAGGGGTTGGGGATTACCCCCTTCTTCGAGTATTTAGGCAGACCTCGAAAAGCTTGAGGTAACAGACGGAGCTCATCGTGTCATCTTTCGTTTGTTTTATCGAAGTTTGTCGCGAGTATTTCTATACGGAATATTTTATACTATGGAAGATGACTCGGTCATCGTTTATGTGCGACAAAATCCAGAGTTCATTCATCGCCAACTTGAAGAAACCAAAGCCCCACTTGGCGAGGGGCACAACGGCTTAGGGCGTGTGATCTCTCGATGTTGACGCTCTGGTTGCGTCATCCGTTTTTTAAGCTCCAATCACTAGATCGCTGTCGCCTTTTGGGGCGCAGCAGCAGAGTAGGGCATTACCTTCATCGGGCTCACCTGAGTGGCCCATGGGGTATTCGACTGCGCCGGAGACTATTATTTGCTGGCAGGCGGTACAGTTACCCATGCGACAACCGTAATCGAGGTCGAGGTCGTTACTCTCCGCGAATTCGAGGATGCTTTCTTCGTCGCCTGTCCAGTTTAGTTCAACGCCAGATTTTTGAAAAATGATTTTCGGCATGTTTTGCATCGAACTCGGAAGCGGAGGAAACGCAAACTGTTAATGCGTATGTCCGATGAAGATGACAGGTAGGAGCAAAATTATGGGTGAAATTCTTTACTGACTTGCCTCGCCATATGCGGCAGACCTCGATCTGACTGCAATCTTCTAACTCCAGCTATCAATGTCCAAAATCCGTCAGATTGATTATTCTACGCCGCGCACACTACATTCTTACAGTGGTAAAAGTGTGGTGCGCACGACTGGTGATGAGACGCGTTATAAGTTTTCGGGTGAAATGATTGATGGTGTAGAGGATGGATTTGTAAAAATCGGTGAGACTCGTAAAGACTGGCAAAAGAGTGCTTTCCCACTCCCATGGACGGACTCACCTGATGCGGTGCGCCCTGATTAGCTCAACAGATTCATATTCCTGTCGATTCTGTATTCTACGCGCTTGACAGGGGGCATTGTAGCCAGTTCTTTCTTCGCCTTTCGCAACTTCCGGCCCCTGGCCCTGAAATCTCACAAACCAATAACAATATATGGCTCTCAAAATCCGCCTCCAACGCCACGGTGCTAGTCACCGTCCCTTTTATCGTCTAGTCGTGACCGAAGCTACTGCTCGTCGTGATGGTCGTTTTGTCGAAGTGCTCGGCACTTACGAGCCACAAGCTAAGCGTGCTACTGATGAACTCAACCTGAAGGTTGACCGTATTGATTATTGGAAGTCTGTTGGCGCGAAGCCTACAGACACCGCTGCAAGCTTGATCCGTAAGGCTCGCCGAGAAGCTGCTGTGACTGAGGAAGCTGCACCTGCAGCCGAAGTTAAAGCACCTGTAGCTGAAGTTAAAGCACCTGTAGCTGAAGTTAAAGCACCTGTAGCTGAAGTTAAAGCACCTGTAGCT
>Ga0209302_10000061_pt1 | contig 69362 bp, 53 predicted proteins | sample ArcOceMetagenome_2_FD_187445 | JGI IMG/M metagenome (GOLD analysis project Ga0209302, IMG submission 187445) | Marine eukaryotic phytoplankton communities from Arctic Ocean - Arctic Ocean ARC135M Metagenome (SPAdes) (version 2) | ecosystem: Environmental > Aquatic > Marine > Oceanic | place...
TGCTGAATGTTATTTCTGGCATAGTGGCTTATTGTCTAAAAGAACAAAAGCCATGTATTAAATTATCACCGAGTGAATTTGCTCTGATGGCCATTTAAAACACACGGCTTAAACAGATCTCAGGTTAATTACTTTCTTGTTGTTATTCGCCAGTTCTGCAATTAATGCGCAAACATTTCGCGACAATAGTGCCTATGCCGCCTTATCAAAAGAAATTCAAAGCAATGATGCTAGCCGTGCATGGCAGTTGGCAACCAGCCTTGAAGATGAGCATTTAGGCGATCCTGACTTTGATTTTCTTTATGGTATTGCAGCGCTTAAAGTAAAAGAGAATGAATTTGCTGTGTATGCATTTGAGCGTGTTGTTGCGAATAAGCCGCAGTGGTTAGATGCACAATATTACCTAGCCCGTGCTTATCATCTAATGAAAAATTATCATGCGTCTGTCGAAATTACGCAGTCGTTAATTAATATTGACGCAATATCTCCTAAGCTGAAAGCCTCAACAGAAAGTTTAAACCGCCAGTCAAGTGTTGCACTTAATAAGCAATCATTATTTATACAACAATCAGTGAATATGAGTTTGGGGTATGACTCGAATATAAATGCAGGCACTAGTGAAGATAATATTTATTTACCTTTTTTAGACCAAGAAATTCTTCTCTCTGAAAGCAGTAAAGAAAACAGTGATAGTTATTTAGGGCTTGGCTATCAATTAAGTGGCACTAAAGCGTTAACTCAGTCGTCGAAATTAACATTTTTGGGTAGTGGTAAATTACATCGTTTTTTTAGTGAGCCTGAATTTAACCGAATAACACTTAGAACTAACGTGCAATATCATAAAGATTTTGAAGCTTTTAGTGCCAATGTTGGGTTTAGAGCTGTGCCACTTTGGTTAGATGGTGAATATTACCGAACACAATATGGTGCCACTTTTGGCTTAAGTAAGACTCTTAATCAACAATGGATGCTTTCAACGCAAGCTTTTGTAGGTAAAACTAAAAATGATATCAATAAACTTTTAAATACTGATGACGCTTCCATTCAATTATCGGCTCAATATCTAACGCAAAAATGGCGACATGTTCTTTCACTTATCTATTCTCAAGAAGAAAGTGAATTTGTTGAAAGCCAGCACAATAGCAAAGATATTAACACGATTAATTACATGGTTAATTTTGCTATTAATCAACAATGGTTGGCAACGACCAATATTGCTTTTCAACACCAAGCCTATCAGCATGAACATCCTTTTTTCTTAGAAAAGCAGAAAGATGATATGTGGTTGTTTAGTTCGTCAATTCAATATAAAGATTCTACAAATTGGACCTACCAATTAAGTGCTAATATGCAAGACAAAGATAGTAATCTAGCACTTTTTTCCTATCAACGTGCTGAAATTAATTTATCTGCTCGTATGAGCTTTTAGGGGTAAACGATGAAAACAAATAAGTATCTAAGCAGGTTTAAAGTATTTAACACTCGTTTATTGTTTACGTTTTTTATGTGTGTTTTAGGCTTACAAAGTTCAGCTTTAGCAAGTGATGTTGCAGGCAAAACGATTCTAGCCAAGGGAACCGTGGAGTCGTTTAATGTCGATAATAATGAAAAACGCAAACTTAAACGTCGCTCACAAATATTCACCGTAGATAAAATTGTTACTGGTGATAAAAGTAAAGCCCAATTTAGTATGACTGATGGTGGATTAATTACTTTAAAAGCAAATACAGAAATTTTAATCACTAATTACAAATATAGTCCAGAGGCAGGAGAGTCTTCAGCAACGCTTGAAGTTGTTAACGGAGGTTTTCGCTCAATAAGTGGCTTGATTAAAAAATCGGGTGGTGATTACCAAGTTAAAACCCCTGTAGGAAGTATTGGTATTCGTGGTACACACTTTGCTGTTGAAGTTGTTGGAGGGGAAACTTTTTTAGCGGTTTACAGCGGTAATATTGATGTTGCGTTAAACGATCAAAGTATTTTATCACTTGGCAGCTCAGAAGACTTCGCGTTTGCTTCTGTAAATGCTCAAGGTCAAGTAACCCGCATGACTCAAGCACCAGCCGCTATTTCTTTAGGCTTTTCTGATGTTGCACCTAGTGATGTCGATGAAGAAAGCGATATTAATGAATCACCCGAAACAACACAAACTGTATTAGTAGACTCAGATGTCAGTCCAATCGAGTTAGACACAGCTGATATTGATATTAATGACCAAAGCGATGTTTATAATGAGTCTGAGCAGCAAGGTATTGATGGTTCATCAGTCGCAGAGCTTTTAGCAGAGCGCACAGGCGTTATTGATTATAATAATGTAACCCAAAATGCCATTGTTTCGAGCGTTGGGGGAGTAAGTGATTTTTCTATCAACATGACCATAGATTTTGATAATGCTTCTGTACCAGGCGGCACGTTGAGTTTTTCTGACAGCGAGGGCGAATGGTTTGCCGCATACTCAGGATTGATAAATATTGATCAACTCGACCTAGGTATTAACTTTGCTTCGCATGGTGATAATAGAGCTGAAGGTATTATATTTGGTGCTTTTTCCAATGGTTTAGATGAAATTATTGGCGGTTTTGATTTACAAGAAGTTAATAACCCATCAGTAAATGCTGACGGTTCATTTACTATTCGCCCATAAACATTAGGATTTTTAAAATGTATATTAATAGATGTATATATATTATTACTTTATTGGGCCTTACCGCATGTGGTGGCGGAGGTGGTGACTCAGTATCTGAACAAAAACCAGTTGATACTGCTCCGGTAGTCACTACTCCTCAAGTGCCTAGTGCACAAACTTTTGATTTAACTGGGCAATCAGGTTTAACACTTGCTACGCCTCAAAAAGTTGCGGGCACACAAAGCGAGAGTAATAGCACAGTTAGTACTAGCTTTTCAAATGCACTAGGTACCATCAGGTACCCCAACACAACCGGTATTGCTGAGGGGAATTTAACGTTTGGCGTTACTGCATCAGATACTGATGTAATGAATAAAGTATCGCTATATTTGCCTAACACTGCACGTAGTTTGGTTTTATGTGCAGACAATTGTACTCCTGATTTTCAAGCGACCATTACCGGCTTTAACCCTCAATTATCAGATGAAGTAGCGGGTTCACTACGTATAGAGCTTGTTGTAGAAGATAGCTTAGGCAATAGCGTCGTGGTTGATGCTTTTAGTGTTAACTGGCAGCCAATCCAAATTTCAGCATTAAGTGCGAGCCGAGAAAATGGGCTTATTACTGTTTCTTGGTCAGGGAACTCAACACTAGAGCGCTATAATTTATATGCAGCGACAGAAGTTGGTGTAACATCAGAGAATGCTACTGAACTAGAAAACGGTATTCAGCAATTGGCCATTAATGGCACAACAGCGCAATTTAATGATGTCGACGAAAGCAAAAATTATCATTTATTGGTTACAGGTATTGATAACGGTGGTGAAAGCGGAAAATCAGCGCCTTTTAGTTTGGCTAAGTTAACGGGGGTCACGAACCTACCTCCTGTTGCAAATAACGATAGCTACCAAGTTAATGAAGATGAAACCATTACCGTTAATATGCTCGATAATGACTTTGATCCCGAAGGGTTACCTTTAATCATTGAAAGCATATTGTTAGCACCCATTAATGGTACATTAACACGTGATGATGAAGGTAACTTTACTTATGTTCCTAGATTAAATTTCCACGGCACTGACAGTGCTAGTTATAGAGTTATGGATGCTGAAGGGGCAACAGCTGAAGCAACGGTAGTTTTTGAAATACTCGCTGTAAATGATAACCCAATAGCCATAGATGATGCTTATGGTGTCGATGCCAGTGGGAATATTAGCGCCGTTGATACTAACTTATTAAGTAACGACTCTGACATAGATGGCGATAATTTAGCTATCACGACAACACCGATAACTCCACCCCAGTCAGGCACTTTATCAATTAACGCGGATGGTAGTTTTTCTTATCAATCGTTTGGTGTTTTAGTTGAAAACGATCAGTTTGTTTATCAAGTTACTGATGGTCAAGGAGGCACTGCCGAAGCAAGAGTTACCATATTACCTAACGGTGATGTTTTACCTCCTCTTGCGCTTAACGATAATTACACCGTGGATGAAGACAGCACACTAGTAGTATCTGCTATTAATTTAGGTATTTTAGCTAACGATAGCGACCCGAATGATTTGCCTTTTGAGTTACAAGAGCTATTACTGATTCAACCACAACACGGACTGTTAAATTTAGCGCTAGACGGTACCTTTACCTATATTCCCAATAGTAATTTTTTTGGTGTAGATCAATTTCAATATCAAATAAAGAATTCAGCCGGCTTAAATGCCCAAGCTTTTGTTACTATTACGATCAACCCAACGGCGGATATTCCTGTTGCGTTAGATGATAACTACCAGGTTCAAGAAGATATTCAGCTGATTGTTGAAGCATCAAATGGTTTATTAATTAATGATACCAATATTGATAATTCATCTTTACGAGTTAATACAACACCAGTAAGCGCACCTCAAAATGGTAGTCTAACGTTGGCTGACGATGGTAGTTTTAGCTATTTACCAGAGTCTGATTTTAATGGCGTTGATAGTTTTACTTATCAAGTTATTAGTGGCACAGGGTTAACTAATACCGCAAATGTAAATATCTCAGTTATCCCATTAAACGATGCGCCCGTTGCTGTTAATGACCTTGCTAGCACAAACGAAGATACGCCAATCACAGTTGATGTTTTAGCGAATGATAGGGATAGCGAAGGCGATTTTCTAACAATTCTATCGGTTAGTTTAGAAAATGGCACAGCAGACATTGTAGATAATAAACTTAACATCACTCCGGCATTAAACTTTTTTGGTGAAATTACTGCTACTTATACAATAACTGATAGCATTAATGGGCCTAGCTCAGGTTCATTAGTGTTAACTGTTTTCCCTGTTAATGATGCGCCAATAGCCGTTAATGACCGATATAGCTTGGCTGAAGATGCCGTATTGAGGGTTTTACCAAGCAGCAATAATCACTTATTAAGTAACGATAGTGATGTTGATGGCGATACTTTAACGGTTAATACCACGCCAATCTCTAGTACAACTAGCAGTAACTTCAGTATTAATACTACACCGTTGTCAGACGTTAATAACGGTAATTTAACGCTAAATAGTGATGGCTCATTTACTTATATTCCTGATCTTAATTTTAATGGTATTGATAGTTTTATTTACCAAATTACAGACGGTAATGGCGGCACAGCCCAAGCGAGCGTTACGATAGACATTGCTGCACTAAACGATGTGCCTGAAATAATAGTCAGTAAGGTCTTTACTATTCTTGAAGATGGTAATTTAATTAAATTAGTTGGTGATGCTGACAGTTTACTGAGCGGTGCAACTGATGCAGACGGTGATAATTTAGCTATTAATTCAACGCCGATTTCAACTGTTAATAATGGCAGTTTAACCTTAAATGCCAATGGTGCATTTAGTTATACACCAAGCCTTAACTTTAATGGCACAGACAGCTTTACCTATGAAGTTGTTGATGGCAATGGGGGAAGTACTCAAGGTAACGTTACACTAACGGTAAGTGCTGTTAATGACCTGCCGATTGCCATTGCTGATGCCTATAGTATTAATGAAGATATTGTTTTAAATATATTAGCTTCAGATACAAATAACTTATTAAACAATGATAGTGATGTAGATGGCGACAGCTTAACTGTTTCTCTGGTTTCTAGCACAAGTAATGGCTCTTTAGTCTTAAATAGCAATGGCGCGTTTAGTTATACGCCGAATTTAAACTTCAATACTACAGACAATTTTGTTTATCAAATAAGTGACGGAAATGGTGGTACAGCTCAGGCTAGTGTTACCTTAACTGTTAATGCTGTTAACGATATTCCTGTATAAACAGGCAATAAAAGCTTTAGTTTCGATGAAGATAATAGTTTTACACTATTAACAAGCGATAGTAATAACTTATTAAGTAATGCGACTGATGCTGATGGTGATACGTTAACTGTAACATTGTTTTCTGACGACGATCCTAACTTAACCCTTAATACTGATGGCTCATTTATATATACGCCAACACTCAACTTTTTTGGGGATAAAACATTTGAATATAAAGTTAATGATGGTACTAGTGATAGCGTAGGTACCAGTAGAGTCACATTAACCATAAACCCTATTAATGATATTCCCCTTGTATCAAGTACTACAAAAAGCTACACCTTTGATGAAGATGCTACTTTTAGTAAGTCTGCAGCAGATACTGATAATTTATTAGAAGGCGCTAGCGATGTTGATGGTGATGCGTTAACAGTAGTGCTAGCTACTGATAATACCACTGACGGTAATTTAACTTTTAATGCTGATGGCTCATTTAACTTCTCACCTGTGCCTAACTTTTTTGGTGCTAATGATTTTAGCTATACAGTAACTGATGGTGAAGATTTCAGTGAAACTGTTACTGTTACACTTAATATGCAAGCGGTAAACGATGCACCTATTCCAAGCGCAGCATCTTATACTTTTAGCATTACTGAACTGGCCACAGGTGGAGACGCTGTTGGCACCATTAGTGCGCTTGATATTGAGGGGGATGGAATTGTTTATTCCCTCAGCGCCGGTGATATTAGTTTATTCGAAATAGACCCCACAACAGGTGCTATTACAGTAAAAGGTATTTTTCCTTTCGACTTTGAAACAAATCAGGCTCATACCTTAACTGCTACTGTTACTGATGATGGTAGCCCATTAATAGCATCTACAGATGTTACTATTACTATCAATATAACCAACGAGGGTGGAGACTCTTCGATTGAAGAGCAATCTGACTTTGGCCGTACAGCTTTTGGTGGATTAGAGTTAACCGGAAAGAAAACCCAAGCACAGTTAACTGACTCTGTTAGGGATGGCTCTAGAGTGTATTTTGTCGGCAGCATAGATAATGTTGATAAAGATATATATATGGTGGCCTATAAAGATGATGGCGACGTAGATAACGGTTTTGGTAATAACGGGACAAAAACCTTTGATTACGGTGCAAATGAGTATGCTAAAGCGATCGTAAATATTGGCAATGATTACTTTGTTACCTTTGAACGTAATGAAAATAATGTTACAGAAGTGTGCTTTATTAAAGTGGATAACGACGGCGATATTGATGACAGCTTTGGTGATAATGGCTTACGATGTACTGATGAACAAAAAACGCTTTCAATCAATGACGCGGTAGCTTATTTAATTCCTGCTACACAAGGGGACGATACTACCGAAATTGAAACTATAGTTGCAGTCGGTAAAGTAAAAGATGCGTCTGATGATGACCTGTTAGTGATTAGAGTTGATAAAAACGGTAATTTTCAAACATCGACCACGATTGTTTCTGGTGTGGAGGTCGTTCATTCGCCCCATATTATGCTCGATATTACCGGTAATAATCTAGACGACGAGGGTGTTGCTGTATACAACCCACACGATAATGAAGCGATGATTGCTGGTAATGTGTTATCGGCCGATGGCGATTATGATGTTTTCGCTTGGATATTCAATCCGAAAAATGCTGATGGCAGTTACGCTGATTTTAATAACAGTACTCCAAAAGTTTATGATGTAGGGAGTATTGGCAAAGATGATAAAGTTAAGGCTATTGACGGTGAAAATACAGGTGCTGGTGGTCATACTGCTCATATCGTAGGCTCGACAGTTTTAGCAAGTGATGAGCAAGACGCCTTTATTATAGAACTTGATAGTTTTGCCCAGTATGTTACAGGCTTTGGTACTAACGGAATCGCTACTTACGATGTTGATGGTGTTTTGGGTACAGGTATAAGTGAATTTACAGATTACGTCTATAACTATGAAGATAACAACCTACTTTTAAGCGGTAATTTGTTTGATGGCAGTAATTATAAACCATTTGCAACACGTGTCTTTTTAGATGGTAGTGTAGATACCGACGATTATGGCTCTAATGGCTATCGGTTAGCTAATTACTCGGGAAATAATGCTTATGCGAAGTCAATGAGCTTAGATGGGGATGAAGGTATTTGGATCGCTGGTTATGTTGAAGATGGTAGCGATAACGATATGGCCATTACTGTTTTCGATTCGGATGGCGATTTATTTGATGAGAACGATTTTGATAATGGGAAAAACACCTTAACGCATTCAAGTTCATATTCAGATGACAGCGCAGCTGAAATATTACAGATTCAAAGTGGCGCGCAAGCGGGTAAGTATCTCATCGCTTCTATTGCCGATGATGGCACTAATCAACATATTATTTTGACTAGGCTGACAAGTGCTGGACAATTAGACACAACGTTTGATAGTGACGGTAACAAACAATTAAAAATTGGCACCAGCGCTAAAGTTAATGGCATGTTGGAGTTACCAACCGGAAATTTCATCATCTATGGTGATGTTACGGAAGGTGATAATACTGATGGATTTATTGCACGTTTAGATCAAAATGGCTTATTGGATTCAAGTTTTGCAATCAATGGTATTTATACAACATCAGCAATTTCTTCAACTAATATAAAGTTCAATCAAGTTAAGACTGATAGCTTAGGTAGACTTATTGCCGTGGGTAGCTTTGAAAGTGGTAATATAAGTGCTTTCGCTTTGCGATTAACCAGTAACGGTGAGCTTGATACTTTGTTTAATACTGGGATTAACTCTGGCTATATTATAGGTGCTAACACCGATGATTATTTAACCGTTGAAATCGACGCTAGCGATAATATTTTTGCAGGTGGTAATCGTGATACCGGTGATAAAGATATGCTGGTAGTGAAATATTTAGCAACTGGCCTACTTGATAATGAGCAAACTATCGATATGAGTCCATCTTACGATGATAGCGTGCAAAAATTAATATTTGACAACAACAATGACTTAGTATGGATTGGAAGTGGCTCAGCTTTTTTAAGTCCAATTACCCTTAAAGCAGTTAAAACTACATCGTCAGGCGAGTTAGTTACTAGCTTCTCTGGTGATGGTAAAGCAAGCTATACCATGGCGGTGCTTGGAGATACTATAGTTAAAGATGCTTTAATTGATGGTAATAACAATATTATTGTCGCTGGTGATGGTGAAATTTTAGGTAACAGTGGTTACCTAATTGGCCGTATTAAAACCAATGGCGATATAGATACATCGTTTGATGATAATGGCTATTATATTGAATTAAATTGCTCATCAGCAGCAAGTGTCGAGTCTATTATATTACTTAACAATAGTTCATTTGTTGTTGCTGGCCAATGTTATCAAGGTGCAACAGAAAAAAACAATATTAATATAAGTCACTATAAACTCAATTAATTTCACACAAAATAAGCGACTTTATGAAAATAGAATTTTACGGTGTTAGGGGATCTACCCCTACACCGGGTAAGAACACTCTGATCTTTGGCGGTAATACTTCCTGTGTTTATATTTCTCTAGATAATGGCCATAACGTGGTTCTAGATTCAGGTACAGGCATCGTTGAGCTTGGTGAAAGGTTGGAAAAAACAAAACACCCTATCAATATATTGTTAACGCATAATCACTGGGATCATATTCAAGGTTTTCCTTATTTTAGGCCAATATTTCAAACGAATAGAGATATTTCAATTGTCACCGGTAACGTTGATGGCGATGATAAAGATGCGATTCTCACGCAAATGTCAGGGTCGACTCATCCAGTTAAATTTGGGCAGCTACCGGCTAATATAAAAGTCGATATTAAAAGTTCAGCGTTAAAGCAGTTTGAAATTCCTGGTTTTGAAGTCAATACCCAACGCTTAAATCACCCTGATGGCGGTACGGCTTATTGTTTAGTGGCAGAAGGTAAAAAAATTGCCTATGTTACCGATAACGAACTGAATTCACCGGATGTAAAAAACACCTCATGGCAACAATGGCTTGATTTTATTGCTGATGCCGATATGTTAATTCATGATGCACAATATATTGAAGCTGATTTACCTTTAAAGCTTGGTTGGGGGCACAGTACTTTTTCAGAAGTGGCAAGGTTAGCCTACGAAGCAAAAGTTAAAAGTTTATACATTATTAGCCACGATCCTGCCCGTACCGACACAGAGTTATTACACGAAGAAAAACTATTACAAGCGCAATACAAAAATAAACTGGAAATTTTCTGCGCTCGAGAGGGGACGATTGTTAATCTGTCTAAGCAAAATAATGCGCAGCGCATAAATTAATGATCAATATCTTACGTTCAAAAAGTTTTCTAGTAGGTTTAGTCATTACCTTATTGGTAATCGGCTTAAACTTTATCCGTGTTGATAACGTTCAAAAGCTATTACAACGGGTTGAAGGTATTTTGTATGATGCACGTCTTTTAGCAACGTTATCAAATGAACCTCGACAATTTGATGAACAAGTTATTATTATTGATATTGACGAAAAAAGTATGCGCGAGCAAGGCCGATATCCTTGGAGTCGGAGTAAAGTTAGTGATCTCGTTGTTAAACTCATGGATGCAGGTGTTGTTGTTGTCGCATTCGATATATTTTTTGCCGAGCCTGAAAGAAATGCAGTCGAAGTTGTTTTAAGTAAAAATAATCATCTTGGGCAACAACCTCGTGAGCAGCTTAAACAATTAATAGATTCTGTTAATTTTGATCAAGAATTTGCTAAAACTTTAGAAAATTCAGAAGTGGTACTAGGTTTTTTATTTGATGACAGTGCCCAAAATGCTGGACAAATACCTAACTCAGTTATTAATTGGTCTAATGATGAAAGCCAACTCTCAGAAATAGCCAGTTTTAAACATGTACTGGCTAATATACCTGTCCTACAGTCTGCTGCTACAGGGGCCGGTTTTATAAATTCTGTACCAGAAAGTGACGGTTTTATTCGTAAAGCATCGTTGGTTTTAAATTACCAAGGAAAGTTATACCCATCGTTAGCACTTGAGGCGGCGCGGGTTTACACTTTGGCCGATACCATTGAAACTAAAAGTAAACAATCCGGAGGAGCGTCATGGCTTCAGGGGCTTAGTTTTGGTAGTCACTTCATTCCAACCAATGAAAAAGGTCAAATTTTTATCCCTTATAAAGGCCGTGAGCGCAGTTTTAAATATGTTTCAGCTACCGATGTATTAAATAATCGTGTTGAAGAAGATGTATTGAACGGTTCTGTAGCATTTATTGGCACCTCAGCCGTTGGTTTAGCTGATTTGCGAACCACTTCAGTTGGTGTTCAATATCCAGGAGTAGAAGTACATGCGAATGTCTTTGAAGGGCTTATACACCCTGAAATTATACCTGTAGAGCTTGATATCACCGTAGCTATTGTTTTTACGTTGTTACTGCTAACAGGCTTTACTTTAGCTATATTGATGACTAAACAAGGGCCGATGAGAATTTTAATCATTAGCTTAGTCAGTTTTGCTTTGCACATTAGTTTTAATTGGTATTGTTGGTGGGCATTAAAAGTGAGCTTGCCACTATTTCAAATAATTTTATTGATAACACTACTAACCATTTATTATGGCGCGGTTGGCTTTGTATCAGAAAATGCAAATCGTAAAAAAATAAAAGGTATGTTTGATCAATATGTACCACCAGCATACATCGAAAAAATGATCCGTTCAGCTAAGGGAGTAGAGCTTAAAACAGAGCGTAAAGACATGTCGGTACTATTTGCTGATATTAGGGACTTTACGACCTTATCAGAACAGTTTACGCCAGAAGAGTTAAGTGACTTCCTTAAAGAATACTTATCTGAAGCTACGGCTATTATCTTTGATAACAAAGGCACAATAGATAAGTACGTTGGTGACATGATCATGGCACTTTGGAATGCGCCGTTAGACGACGAAGACCATGCTGTTAATGCTGTGTTGAGTGCTATGCAACTTATTACGTTAACTGAAGTGTTAAGTGAAAAATTTAAAGAGAAAAACTGGCCAGCCATTCGAGTAGGTATAGGTATAAGCACTGGTGAAATGGTGGTGGGCGATATGGGTTCTACTTATCGAAAAGCTTATACCGTGCTTGGAGATGCAGTAAATTTAGGCGCTAGAATAGAATCGTTAACGAAATATTATGGCGTTGATATTTTAGTTTCAAGCAGTACGTTTGAAGAAATTTCCAAGCATAATGTTATCTGTCGAAAAATGGATAGAATAAAAGTAAAGGGTAAAAACACCGCGGTTGAAATTTATCAACCTATCGGTTTTGAAGCAGATGTAAGTGATGAAACTAAAGCGGATGTTTTATTGCATGAACAAGCCATGGAAAATTACCTAACCGGTAACTTTATTGAATCTCAAGAAATGTTTACCCAATTAAAACAAAATGCTAATTTACCAATCACTATTTATAATATATTGATAGAACGAATAGTTAATCTTATCGATAATGTCGATGCAACGAACTGGGATGGGGTATATACCCATGAAAGTAAGTAATTCATTATGACTAATAATTCATCACAACAAGCGGCTTTTGAGCACTTACTTAATATTAGTATCCAATTAAGTAAAGAAGAAAATACCGACTTACTTATGGAAAAAATTCTGCTGGCGGCTGTAGAAGTTTCAAACTCAGATGCTGGTTCTATTTATTTGGTCAATGGCTTAAAAGAATTAGAGTTTCGCACCATATACAATAAAAGTATGAACCTTCATCTAGGTGGTAGTTCAGGCTCAGCTATTAATTTTCCAGGTATTCCGTTATTTATTGATAACCAACCAAACTGCTCAGCTATAGTTGCCCATGCCGCTAACACCGGTGAAGTGATCAATATCGAAGATGTCTACGATGCTTTTCCTTTTGATTTTAGTGCTGCAAGAAAAATGGACAGTACGACAGGCTACCGTACAAAATCAATGCTAACTTTTCCGTTGAAAGATCATACGGGTGATATTATTGGCGTTATTCAATTAATTAATGCCATGAGTGATAATGACATTATCAGTTACGCACCAGAAGTTGAGCAACAGATATTATCTTTTGCGTCATTAGGGGCAATTGCGTTAACTAACAGAGCACTGATTACAAACATGCAGCAATTGTTTGAGTCGTTTGCTAAAACTATCGCGGTAGCGATTGATGCTAAATCTTCTCATACCGGTGGGCATTGTAAGCGTGTACCAGAGCTTACCTTGATGATTGCAGACGCTGTTAGTGACTATGATGAAGGGCCTTTAGCCTCATTCAAACTCTCGGCACAAGATAGACATCAATTAAGTATTGCAGGTTGGTTGCATGATTGTGGCAAGATCGCCACACCAGATCATGTGATGGAAAAATCAAGAAAATTAGAAACGATATTTGATCGCATTCATTATGTTACCGCTAAATTAGAAATCGCGGGTCGAGATATAGATATTCACTTCCAAGAGCAGATGATCACAGCACTAAAAGCCGGAAACACTGTTCGAGTCGATCAGTTAGAACGAGAAAGAGATTTAGCTAAAAAACAGTTGAAATTAGATACGGCGTTTCTGCAAAAAGTAAACGTAGGTGGCGAGTTTTTAACTGACGAGCAGGAAAAAAATATACACATGATTTCAACACGATACGAAATCATGATCGATAAAGTAAAGCAGCCAGTACTCTCAGAAGATGAAATCATTAATTTAAGTATTAAACGTGGCACGTTGAACAATGACGAAAGAAAAATCATTCAAAGGCATATGAATGTTACTTTAGATATTCTTGAAGCATTACCTTTTCCTAAGCATTTATCTAATGTTGCAGAATATGCGTTAGGTCACCATGAAACCATGGATGGTAAAGGTTACCCAAGAGGACTAACTAAAGAGCAAATGTCTGTACCGGCTAGGTTAATGGCATTAGCTGATATATTCGAAGCATTATCTGCTGCAGATAGACCTTACAAAAGTGCAAAACCAGTCAGTGAATGTTTAAAAATAATGAGCAGCATGGCAAAAAACAATCATCTAGATTCAGATCTGTTTGCTATTTTTGTACGTTCTAAAGTATACGAACCTTACATTTTAAACTTCGCTGATCCGAAACAGCTTGATGAATTTGATATGGAAGCTTTGCTAAGCTGAATATTGATCTAAAGCCTGTCTAGTCTATATAATAGCTACATATTGGCTAGGCATATAAAACCTCCTATTCATACTTACTCTGTCATTTTTAATGTATTAATGAACATTTTTTCTAAACCTTAAGGATTATCCTTGCTTAACAACCATTCACACTTTTCTTTACTAGAATATTATCTTAATCATAACGACAAACTTAACTGGGTACTTGTTACCATTGTCAGTAAAGAAGGATCTAGCTATCGCTCGCCTGGCGCTATTATGCTGGTTAATAACTTAGGGCAATCTCATGGTTTAGTGAGTGGTGGTTGTTTAGAAGCCAATATTGTTTTGCATGCTAAAAAAGTTTTCGATAACGAGCAAGCTCACTTTGTTGAGTACGATATGCTTGAAGAAGATGGCTATGCCGCAGAGCTAGGCGTTGGATGTAAGGGCAAAATAGGCGTATTACTACAATATATAACCCCTGAATTTAATCAATTATTAGCACTGCTTTTTCAACGCATGCAAATGGGTGAAACCAGTTATTTACAGCAGGTATTTCTAACCCAAAACTCATTAAAAACAAGCTTAAATGAATTAGTTTTATTTGATAACTTAGGGCAGGAGTTATTAACAACACAACAAGAAAGTAGCAAAATATCCAACAATGCTTTGGTTAACATGATCGCAGAGAATAAATCGCATTGTAATGCCACTGTAGATCAAGATGAGCAGTCTTTAACTAAAATTTCTGCCCCAACAAATTTATGGGTGTTTGGTGGCGGCTCGGATGCTATAGCACTAGTTACAATGGCTGCACAAATGGGTTGGCGAGTAACCGTTGTTGATCATCGTTCAAGTTATGCTCGCAATAGTAACTTTAAACATGCTGCTGAAATTATTCGTGTTCACCCAGATGACTTTTCTGCTTTCGCTCAATTTAAGCAAATTGATGCCGCTGTATTAATGACTCATAACTTAAACTTAGATTCAGCATGGTTGCGCTTATTGCATGAAAATAATGTCGCAAAATACATTGGTTTATTAGGACCTATTGAACGCAGAGGCAATGTTGAAGCATTATCTAATATTTCAGATAAAGCTTGGCTTATGCGACAGGTTAATGGTCCAGCTGGTTTAGATATTGGCGGTGAGCTTCCTGAATCAATAGCTTTATCGATATTAGCGCAATGTCATAGTGTTTTACATCAGCGCAATGGTTTGGCACTGTCAGGTAAGTTTATTAATAACGACAAGAACTAAGGGCTCTTAGCATAGCCGTGTCATTGTTTAGTAACTCTGTTGAATACTCAAGCAGTTAAGCGCGAATCGTTAGTTGGCTTTTGTTAAATAACTCGATTACTGACTATATTACCCAAACTCCATAAGGTGGCTATGCATTTATCTTCCGCAACAGATGAACAATTAATTGAACTTATGTCATGGTTTTCAAGCCAAGATGAGCTAGATATTTGGTCAGGCCCAAGCATTAACTTTCCTTTAAGTTTAGATACGCTCAAGAGTGAATTAAAGTTAATGAGCTTACCATCGTACTGTTTACTTTCAGAGCAAGCCGAGTTGTTAGCATTTGGACAGTATTACTTGCGCCTTGGTAGGTGCCATCTAGCAAGGTTAGTCGTAAAGCCTAAGCTAAGAGGGCAAGGCATTGCGGGTCATTTAATGACACAACTAATGAGCAAAGGAATGGCTGATCTACAAACTCATGCTTGTTCATTATTTGTTTTAGAGCAAAATCATAGCGCTATTAAAAGTTATCAAAATTTTGGTTTTAGCTTTGAAAGTTATCCTGAACAACTTAGCTTAAATAATATCTTGTATATGATAAAAGAATTCCCTCAGTATAATCAGTGAATAAACGGAATTTAGCGGTTCATAGGGAAGAAATAAAAATAGAAAAGGGGCATGATCAACACAGTTTTATGGCGCTAACCTTGATAAAAATATTCAAATAGTGATAATAGCCTCGCCTTAACCCTCAACCTTATTACGATATTATTGACTATGCGTCTAGACAAATTTGTATGCAAAAGCACCGAGCTCACTCGCACCGAAGCTAAGAAACTACTTAAAATGGGTAAAGTCACCGTTAATGATGTGGTTGTGAAAGATCCTGCGACACAAGTTCATGAAAATAATGATATTTGTATAGAAGGGCAAAGGCTTACAGCACGTAGCTCTCGCTATATTATTCTTCATAAGCCTTTAGATACCATTTGTTCAAATGTCGATGAAATTTATCCTTCGTTATTACACTTAATTGATGTAGATAGAGCATTCGACATGCACATTGCAGGTCGATTAGACGCTGACACAACCGGCTTAGTATTGATAACAGATGACGGTCGTTGGTCGCATAATATAATTTCCCCTAAAAAGCAGTGTGAAAAAGTATACCGTGTGTGGTTGAGAAGCCCTTTAAAGGACGATACAGCCGAAAAATTCTTACTTGGTGTACAACTTCAAGGTGAAGATGATTTAACGCGTCCTGCTAAGTTAGAGCAAGTTGATGAGCGTGAAGTATTGCTGACCATAACCGAAGGAAAGTACCATCAAGTAAAACGTATGTTTGCCGCGGTTGGAAACAAAGTTATAGGTTTACATCGTGAGCAAATAGGTCCAGTTAAGCTTGCAGACTTGCCATTGGCTCAATGGCGGTATTTAACACCCGAAGAAGTCAGTGCATTTGTGTAAAGATATTTTATCAATATCTATTTAGGCTTTATACCAATAGGCTTTACATAAATAGGTTTTATATAAAGCTAGCTCTACTATAGAATTTTTTGCTAAGTTTGGCTTTTGCTTAAAACAACTTAAATAACAACTTGAATAACAAATTAAAAATAATTCCAATTCAACCGAAGCCAGTCCAGCTTGCTGAAATCACTCAATTACTTTATTAGTTGAATGGTATTTTGTTTTTGTTTTATATAAACAAATAACATTTTATACCAAACCGATTGATATTCTGACAGCTATACATGTTCGAACAACGCAATGTCTATATTGTGTTAAATCCCAGCCCGATTCCTAATAACAACAATATTTTAATGTACGGTAAAATACTCTTGCATTGTTCTGCTGGTATACCTTTCGTAATAACTAGGCTTGGGTATTGCTCGGTAGTACTTGTACAAAGATCTTTTTTTTTGTGATAAAAGTAAACTTTTCTTATGAATTGCCGATAAATTAATCATCTACACTTAATACCATTCAATTTATAAAAGGCAAAAGTGCATTAAAATGGACGTATTTACTGAATTACTTCCCGCTAGCTTCACCACTAAACCTGAAGCAACGGCAAAAGATAGTAAACAGAAAAAGGCGCGCAATGATAAAAGCAAGCCATCAACCCCGCAGTCGGTTAAGGATAAACCTGAGCAGAAAGAAGTGGTTGAAACGGAGCGGCGCACAGGAGAAGAACGCCGAGAGAAATCCGTTAATAGAGGTCGCTGGTTAGAATCTCGTGATAGAAAAGATCGCAGAGCAAATAATCAGAAAATTAGCGTAAAAATTTAACGACAAAGCTGAAATAAGTATTTAACCTGAACTCTGGATAATGAGTGCTTGAAACTCAAGTGAACCAAAAGCTTAGGTAATAAAGTAAATGCTATAGTCAGGTGAACATCACGAATAGATATCATCAATGCTTCATTTTATGCCATTTCCAAGGCAAAACGTTTATGAATAGCGCGCTATTTATCGACGTTTTAACGCAGAAAATGGCTTAAAAGGGAATATTGAGCAAGTGCTGCTTTTCCAGAGTTCAGGTTATTTAGTCACTATAAGCTTGAACAGTTTGAAAGTTTGAACCGGGTACCTTTTTATATCTCTCAAGAATTTCCTCTATTTCACCAGAATCTTTCAACTTATGTATCGCAGTATTGATATTATTAATGGTTGAATTACTCAGACTTGGAGAAAGCGCACAATGTATTTTGTTGTCATTCATATGAATAACTTCATCTTCCGTTTTTTTATAAAAATAAGATGCCTCTATTGATGCACTAACAAAACCTGATACTTTGTTTTTACGATATTTTTCATAGCTTTCTGAAGGCGTTGTACTGATAACAGGAAGTATGTTTTTGTCTTTAATATAACCCACAATCTCTGGATATATGTAACCTAGTGTAGTGCCAATTCGAAGGTTTTTATAATCAGATAAAGCATCCAAGGTTTTTATACCTTCGCGATTAATCAAAATATCTGGGTTGCTATAAAGATCATCACTCCACTTTATATACATCGATTTATACCACTTGGGGTTAGCAACGCAATTCATATCAACTAAGTTGGTTTCTAAAGACATTTCTATTCTCTTGCGCGGAATAGGCAGCATCTCTAGCTCCATATCTAGCTGCTTCGCTATCGCATGGGTAATATCAAAAAGAATACCACTGGTTGGGCGGCCCATATCGTCATAAAATAATTGCGGGGCAACATTTTGACTATAATAAGAGGTTTTAAGCAGTGGTTTATCGGCAAAAGAGTTACTAGAAGTCAGCATTAACGTAAACATTAAAGAAAACATGACTAAAGTAGATTGGTGTTTCATAAATGGAATGTCCCTATAACGTTTATAGCAGCAACTATTGCCTTAATCATAACAATTAAAGCAATTATTGCCCAAAATTTTAACTGTTATTTTTTCGAGTTTAACTGGTTAAATTTTGCAAGCTGTTCCTCAGTTGCAGGCAATTGGTGTTTTTCTTTCCATTCGCTATAAGGCATACCGTAAACTTGTTCACGGGCAGTATCAATATCAACATTAACACCTAGCTTTTCAGCCTCAGCTACGGTCCATTTAGAAAAACAGTTGCGGCAAAAGCCAGCAAGATTCATTAATTCGATATTTTGCACGTCTTTACGGTTATCTAAATGTGCAAGTAAGCGACGAAAAACCGCTGCTTGAATTTCAACTTCTTTATCCATTTTGTTCTCTATTTTTATTTAAAATCAGCCCAATGATAATTAATTATCTTCAGGCTCTGGTTTTGTATAAGGTCTTATTTGAACAATCATCCCCATGTAAGGGTGATCGAAATAATGTACTTCACCGCTTATAACACGACGATTTTGTTTAAACCTAATGGCTTTTGCCTGAATCGGTTTAGCTGTTTTTGTTACCGAAGGGGCAGTAATTGATGAAGTATCGGTTAACCGAGCCGTAGCGATTTCGCTTAAATTTTTATCTAAAATATTAAAGTCGGCGGTTATAAATAAATAATGCTGTAAATGAATATTAAAAAAACCGTCGATAAACCAGGGTTGAACAGGCACTTTAGGTGGTGTTGTTATTAATGGGTTTTGATTTTCAAAATTAAGGGATAAGTCTTGTGACTCAAGCGAAGTTAATAACGCTTCTGTATTATCATTAACCTTGGGTAATTGGGTAATAATCTCTTGAATTCGCAATGCTTTAGCTGCTTGTAATTGTGCATTTTGATTATTATCAGCCTGTTCATGCATGGTTTCAATGCTCATAATACTTTGCTCATTATCCGCATCTTTCGCTTCGGCTATGTAGAGATTTTTCTGTTGATTGTAGCGGGCTAATTGCTTGGTGTGATCGGCAAAAAAATTGTCGCCAGCATAAACTTTAACCGGTATCGATTCTTTTTCTGGTCTAGCAACTTGTCGCCAGCCCATATGCAGCATAGGACGAAAGTTTTTGCTATATCTTAAGTCTTTGATTATATCGCCAAGCTGCAAAGATTCTTTGCTGAGCAAATGAGTATGGTTATTAGAAACTTCTTCTTTCCCATCAATTAACAATGGCACTTTATCGACGCTAAAACCATAGTAATCGAAGCTTGGGTTATTGGCTTGATAGTCAGCAAATGTTGATTCATCCATTTTACATAATATATTAGGTTCAACGATCATTGAATATTCAAACTTTGGTGCTTGAAATGCATTTTCAGCAGCTAATAATAATGCTTGAATATTTTCACGTTCTGCAGCTGTTAACGCTTGAGAAGGCTCTATATCATGTTCACCCAATGAACTACCTTGAGCTGCATTTAGGTTTGAGTCAGCGTTTAATAGGGCAGCATTACTGTCAGTGGTAGAGTATTTTGTGTTGTTATTCGGTTCAGTTAATTGCTCTGGTACTACAATAGTTTCTGATACGCTTTGCTTGGTTGATACTAAAGCGTTATTTAGTTCGCTTTCACTTGCTCCCAAAGCTTGGTTTGCGTCGTTAATTGCCATGCTTTCGGCTACTAATTCTTCAAGTTGTGCTAACGATTTTATTTCAAATATTTCAGGCAGCTTTGCCTGCTTTTGTACTAAGTTATTATGATTTTGTATGGCGTCACAGCGAGGTAGCAATTGCTTTAAGCTGCGAATATCTGGATTTAAGTACTGGCGCAATAAATCTTCTACACGGCGGTGTGTGGGCAGTTCACTAAGCTCTGGAAAACTTTCTTTCGACTGACTTTTATCATCTAATTGACTAAAAAGAATAATTTCGACATCAAACCATCTGTCGTCACTTTTTTGCGTTGCTGCATTTAACGTTAGCGGTAATGCTAACGAGGCAGAACATAAAAATAGTTGTGTTAATTTCATTCAGTATCCAGTTAATGGTTATTTACCAAGAGATAATAGCAAAAAGTTATTCAATACTTAAATTATCAATTAGTTATCTGTTTTATATGTGTAATAAAGTGTTTGCTTAGTAGCTAAGGGCGTAAATGGTTCGCCAACTCGTTCAACATAGTAGTGATTAAAATAAAACGGGCTTTAGCATCTTCACTCGGTACTTTGAATTTGAGCTTATTTGCGCCGTCCATGGTGTAAATTTTTGGTTGCTGCTGAATTAAGCCAAGAATAAACATGTGATCAACTTTGGTGTCTGGGCCAAATTCAAATGAACCTCCTGCAGGACCGGCATCTATGCGAGTAATACCAATCTTTTGAGCTTTAAGTTTTAGTTTAGCAATATGCACTAAGTTCTTTGTAGCTTGTGGCAATAGGCCAAAACGGTCAATCAGTTCAACTTGTACATCGTCAAGCGCTTGCTTGTTTTTACAACTGGCAATACGTTTGTATAAGCTTAGTCGGAGGCTAACATCGAATATATAGTCTTCGGGAAGCAGAGCAGGTACTCGTAAATCGACTTCAGTTTGTGTTTTAGTGACTTGATCAAGCGTTAACGATTTGCCATCTTTAAGCGCTTCAACAGCAGCATCTAGCATTTCCATATACAGCGTAAAGCCCACTTGGCTCATCGAGCCACTTTGGTCTTCGCCAAGTAATTCACCTGCGCCACGTATTTCTAAATCGTGAGTAGCCAAAGTAAATCCGGCGCCTAGGTCTTCAAGGGATGCGATGGCTTCGAGGCGTTTTTTGGCGTCTTTGGTTAAGCGTTTTTCGTGAGGTGTTAATAAATAAGCATAAGCTTGATGATGCGAACGACCGACACGACCACGTAATTGATGTAGTTGTGCTAAACCAAGATTATCAGCACGGTCCATAATGATGGTGTTAGCACTGGGAACATCAATACCGGTTTCTATGATCGTAGTACAGACTAAAACATTGTAGCGTTGATGATAAAAGTCGCTCATAACCCGTTCAAGTTCACGCTCGCGCATTTGCCCATGTGCGGTAATAATTTTTGCTTCAGGTAATAATTTTTGAATATCGGCGGCTGTTTTATCTATGGTGTCGACATTGTTATGCAAAAAGTAAACTTGTCCACCACGTAAAACTTCACGCAATATTGATTCACGAATTAGGGCGTCGTCACGTTGGCGAACAAAGGTTTTAACCGCTAAACGTTTTGCTGGTGGTGTTGCGATAATCGACAAATCACGCATGCCACCCATAGCCATATTTAAGGTTCGCGGAATAGGCGTTGCGGTTAAGGTTAAAATATCAACGTTGGCGCGTAGTTGCTTTATTTTCTCTTTTTGTTTAACGCCAAACCTGTGTTCTTCATCAACAATGAGTAAGCCTAAGTCTTTATATTTTATGCTATTTTGTAATAGCTTATGGGTACCAATTAATATGTCGATTTGCCCCGACTCAACCTCTTTAATTACCGCATTTTGTTCTTTGGTGGTTTTAAAGCGTGATAACACTTCTATGCTTATTGGCCAGTTAGCAAAACGGTCACGGAAGCTTTCGTAATGTTGTTGAGCAAGTAGGGTCGTTGGCACTAATATCGCCACTTGTTTACCGTCATTTACCGCAACAAATGCCGCACGCATGGCCACTTCTGTTTTACCAAAGCCAACATCACCACACACTAATCTGTCCATAGCTTTTGGCGATAGCATGTCGCTTATCACGGCATTAATGGCTTGTTTTTGGTCGAAGGTTTCTTCAAAGCCAAAGCTGTCAGCAAAAGCTTGATAGTCTTCTTTATCGCGTTTGAAGCTATAACCATGATTGCTGGCACGCTTGGCATAAATATCGAGTAACTCAGCAGCAACATCACGTACTTTTTCGGCGGCTTTTTGTTTGGCTTTACTCCACGTATCGTTACCCAACTTGTGCAATGGGGCGTGTTCAGCATCGGCGCCTGAGTAGCGACTGATTAAATGTAGTGAAGCAACAGGAACATAGAGTTTGGCTTCTTTTGCATAACTCAGCACTAAAAACTCTGTAGTAATACCGCTGTTTTCTATGGTTTGTAAGCCCATGTATCGACCAATACCATGTTCAATATGTACAACAGGTTGGCCAATGCTCAGCTCAGCTAAGTTTTTAAATATCGCGTCGTTTTGAATCTCTTGTTGTTTATTGCGACGACGAGTTTGGCGAACTCTATCGCCTAGTAATTCAGCTTCGGTGATTAATGCTATGGCATTCTTTTTTGCACTGCCTTTGGCTTGGAAAATAAAACCGGCACTTAAGGCATTAACGGTGATACCCAAAGGTGCGTCACTGTTAACAAAGTCTTCAATGGTTTTAAATATATTGGGTTTTATTTTATTACGCTCAAGTAGCTCTAATACACTTTCACGTCGGCCTTGGCTTTCAGCGACAAATAACAGTTTATTTGGCGTTTCTTTACTAGTAATAAAGTTGTTCAGCAGTTCAAAGGGCTGCTTTAATTTATGATCAATAGTTAAGTCAGGTAGCTGATGTACATCAAACTGTACTTGAGATAGCTTGACTTCTTCTTCATTAATCTCAGGCTTTAAATTAATGCGATCAAAGGGTTTTAAAGCGCTGTAGAGCTCTTCACTGTTTAAAAATAATTGTTCAGGCGGCAGTAATGGCCGAGTGGGATCATAGCGGCGATCTTCATAACGATAATTAATATCGCTCCAATAATGGCTTAACGATTTATCAATATCGCCACTGATAATAATTAAGGTGTTATCAGTTAAGTAGTCGCATAAGGTGTTGGTTTGTTCAAAAAATAACGGTAAGTAATATTCGATACCAGCGGGCATAATACCGTTACTAACCTGATGATATATAGATTCTTTATCTATGGTGCTAGTGAATTGTTCACGGTATTGGCTGCGAAATAAGTTAGTGCCGTCATTATCTGTTGGAAACTCATGTGCAGGTAGTAAATTTATACCGTCAACTTTATCGCTAGAACGTTGGTTTTCTGGGTCGAACAAACGGATTTCGTCAATTTCATCATCAAAAAAATCTAATCTGAACGGAGTGTTGCTGCCCATAGGGAATATATCAAGAATAGCGCCACGAGCAGAAAACTCACCGTGTTCCATTACTTGGTCAACACTGCGGTATCCGCTCGCTTCTAGGTTTTGTCTTAGTTGGTGTAAATCTTTTTTATCACCTTTTTTGATGATTAAGCTGTTTGCTTCAATATATTGCTTGGGTGCTAAACGTTGAATCAAGGTGGAAATAGGCACAATAACAATGCCTTTATCCATACGAGATAATTGATATAAGGTCGCTAAACGTTGAGAAATAATATCTTGGTGTGGTGAAAACGTGTCGTAAGGCAGTGTTTCCCAATCTGGAAATAAGCAAATAGGCAGTTTTTCTTGTTTATTTAAGCTGGCAAGTTCTTGCTCTAAACGCAAAGCCGAAGGCGTATCATGAGTTAATAAAAGTATTGGCTGTTGCGTAGTTAACGCACCATGAAAAATAGCAACAGTGGCACTACTACCAGGCAGGTTTTGCCAAACCTTTTTATCGGCATTTTTTCCGCGGCTTTTAGCTAATACAGGACTGAAAATACTAACGTTTTTACTCATGATTACTCGTAACTTAATTGCGTTTTAAAAAGGTGAACTTGGAAAACTTACTCATTGATGATTTTGATTCAAGCAATATTTTATACATTGTACTCGTATGTCATATGCTCAAATTTTCCATATCTTAACATGAGTTTTAGCTGAACTTTAACCGCTAAATTTAATGCTTTGCCGCTTTTAGGATAAATAGCACATACGGGTAAAGATCTGGTTATTTAAAGCGTGTATAATAGCGCACAATTAAATCATTACATGTTACTGCATGTTATTAAGTTTACGTTTAATATCAGTAATAATATCCAGCGAAAACCGTTGGCCCTTGGAGAAAATTTTTGACTAATAACGATGTTTTACGCCGCTTACGATACACTTTTAATTTTAATGATCAAAAGGTTATAGCTATTTTTGCTTCGGGCGACCTAACAGTAACGCGCGAGCAAATAAGTAACTGGTTAAAAAAAGAAGAAGATCCGGCTTATGTAAATTGCCCTGATACCACTTTTGCGGCTTTTTTAAATGGCTTTATTAATGAACGTCGTGGCAAAAAAGAAGGCGAGCCAGCAAAAGCTGAAAAACGCTTAAATAATAATATTATTCTTACTAAGCTTAAAATTGCTTTTAATTTAAAAGCAGAAGATATTATTGAAATGTTGGCATTAGCAAACTTTCGTTTAAATAAACCAGAATTAAGCGCTTTCTCTCGCAAGCCAGATCATAAAAATTATCGCGAATGTAAAGATCAAGTTTTACGTAACTTTTTACAAGGTATTGATAAAAAGTTTCATGTACAACGTCGCGCTAAAGTGCAAGTAAACAAGCCGGTTGTCGAAGAAACAAAAGATAATTTAGAAAAAGTGTTAGCAAATAAAAATTATAATTCGGCTAAAGCTAATGCGAGCAAAATTTATGTTAATCCGAATAAAACAAAAGTTGAACGCAAGCCTGGCGAACGTAAAGTGTTAAAACTTAAACCGAAAGATATTTGGGGCGAATAGTTACTTGTTAACACTGACTTTTTTGCTCAAAATGTAAAAATACATCAGCAATAAATAGATTCTATATTATTATAAAAATAAGGAACTACCTATGTCAGAAAATACACAAACTGCACACCTAAATGGCTTACCTCGTTGGTTTACATTAGTCGCTATTTTAGCACTTGTTTGGAACTTACTTGGCGTTATGGCATTTTTTGGTCATATAACGATGACTTCAGAAGCGATAGCCGAACTACCTCAAGCAGAGCAAGCACTTTATAGCGCAGTGCCAATATGGGCAACTATTGCTTTTACTGTTGCTGTATTTGCGGGAGCTATAGGGAGTATTGCGTTATTAATGAGAAAGCGTATTTGTTATCCCTTATTTGTCGTTTCATTAGTGGCGGTATTAGTGCAAATGTTTCATTCATTTTTCATTAGTAACTCTTATGAGGTTTATGGTCCAGGCGGCACGGTAATGCCACTTATGGTAATCATTATCGCTTTCTTGTTAGTCGCATTTTCGATTAAAGGTCGTAACAATAACTGGTTTAGCTAATACTTCTCCATTTAATTCGATAACACGTTTATTCTGAAAGCCTGCAATTGCAGGCTTTTTGTTTATTAATCGCTGTTGTTAACAATTTTTAGCAATTGAAAATAGTTAATAAGGTCTTGCTTAGTGATACACTTTCTTGATTAATTTATAGTAATAAAACCCTGCGGTTATACGAACAATGCTCACTAAAATTAAAGCTAAATTACCCGGTGTTACCTTATGTGCAGCTATCGCGGTTATCGCCGCTATTATTGCTACACGCTATCAAGCGCCCATTATTCTATTTGCTTTGTTAATAGGTTTGAGCCTACATTCCTTTTATAGTCACTCAAGCCTTCAACGTGGTGTTAATTTTTGTTCGCGAGAGTTATTACGCTTATGTGTTGGTTTGCTCGGCGTGCGTATTGCTTTTTCTGATATTGTTTCACTGGGGATAACACCACCTTTGATCGTGATGGGAAGTATGTTTTTAACGATTATTTTTGGTGTGTTGTTTGCGCGTACTTTAGGCTTATCGAAAGTATTTGGTGTGTTGTCGGGTGGGGCAGTTGCAGTATGTGGCGTCTCAGCAGCAGCGGCAATCTCTACTGTATTACCAAACGATAAATCACAAGAGAAATACTTTGCCTTTACGGTGATAGGTATTACCACTTTCAGCACTTTAGCGATGGTTTTTTACCCTATAGTGGCGAGCTATTTGGGCTTTTCAGACGAGCTTGCTGGGGTTTTTATTGGTGGCGCTATTCATGATGTCGCTCAAGTTGTTGGTGCTGGTTATACTATTTCTCCAGAAGCGGGCGATGTTGCCACTTACATTAAACTACTTAGGGTCGCGCTGTTAATGCCAATTGTAATGATGGTATTTTTTGCCTTTAAAGAGAAAAACAGCAAAATGTCGGCTGGTGTTAGCGCTTTTATACCGGGTTTTTTAGTTATGTTTTTCGTGTTGGCATTGTTAAAAAATGTTGGTGTGTTACCTATGTGGTTAATTGACATTATTCGAAGCTTGTCGAGTAGCTTACTGGTTATTGCCATTGCAGCGATTGGTGTTAGAACATCGTTAAAACAAGTGTTATCTGTTGGTTGGCGACCGGTATTATTAATGGCGAGTGAGAGCGTATTTTTGGCTGGATTGGTTATTTTGGGCATTATCTTTTTTTATTAATAAGGCTTTATAAAGCTTTTTTATGGTAGGTCGTAGCGAATATAACTGCGAGCAATGAAGCAAAAAGTGCGCATACGAGGTGTGGTTTATGCGCACAAATTTAATCGACAATTTTAATTGCATAGCGGCCTAACTATGGCTTTACTTAAAATTCACTATCAACAGCATTTGCATCTTTAATACGTTCAATGCGCGCTTCTTCTTCCTCAAATGCCGCTTTAATTTCTTCAAGCACGGTATCAACATCTGCAGCGCCAGTATCTTCTTCAAACAAGCCGGTTAGCGGGGTTTCTGGTGTTAACTCACCTGATTCGAATAATGCCCACATTTCTTGGCCATATTTACTTTGCTTTAATGCCGGACTAAATTGACCATAGTAGTTAGTCATATTAGTAACATCACGCATTAACATTGACTTGGCGTTATTGTTAGCAGAAGCATCAACTGCCTGCGGCAAATCAATAATAACCGGGCCGTAGTCATCTACTAAAACGTTAAACTCTGATAAATCGCCATGAATAACCCCAGCACAAAGCATTAATTTAACGTAATGCATAACTAGGGTGTGATCTTCTTCAGCTTGCTCTGCTGGCATAACTACATCATTTAAGCGTGGTGCAACATCGCCATCGTCGGTGGTAACAAGTTCCATTAATAATACGCCGTCGAAGCAACCAAAAGGTTGAGGTACGCGCACGCCAGCTTCTGCTAGTTGATATAGCGCGTCAACTTCAGCATTTTGCCAAGCGGATTCTTGTTGATCACGGCCATATTTAGAGCCTTTTTCCATTGCTCTAGCACGACGACTGTTGCGACTTTTTCTGCCTTCTTGATATTGTGCTGCTTTTTTAAAGCTGCGCTTAATGGCTTCTTTGTAAACTTTCGCACAGCGAATATCATCGCCGCAACGCACCATATAAACAGTGGCTTCTTTTCCACTCATTAATTGGCTTATTACTTCGTCTATTAGGCCATCATTTACAAGTGGCTGTATGCGTTTAGGTACTTTCATAGCGCCGTTATACCTTAGTTGGGCGTTGGAAGATAGAACAAAATTATAACTTTTTATTTATCAATAGATTAAAACATTGTCTGGTTTACGTATTAACTTGGGGTAGTATAATCAAATCTATTTTACATTAACACAACGCCTTATGATCCCATTTATAAATCAGTTACCTAAAGATGAAGAAGTCAGGTGGTTAGCAGCGCTTAATCAACGCTTGCCGAATGAAAATGTTGTGTCGTTTTCTGAGCTTAAATCTAGTGATAAAGCGGGTATTGAATTAGCCATTGTCGCTAACCCAAATATTGATGAATTGGCTGAACTTAAAAGTTTAATTTGGGTGCACAGTGTTTGGGCTGGCGTTGAGCATTTAATGCTTTCACTGGCTAACTCATCAATTGACGTTGTACGATTAATGGACCCAACGCTTAGCCAAACCATGGCAGAAGCGGTGTTAGCATGGAGCTTATATTTACACCGAGAGATGCCGCGCTATGCCAAGCAGCAAAGAAAAAAACAATGGCAGCAACATCAACTAGTGCCAGCGAGTAAGCGACGTATTGGTATTCTGGGTTTAGGAGAACTTGGGCAAGTTAGTGCAAAACAGCTACAAATTAATGGTTTTAATGTTATGGGCTGGAGCCGAACTGAAAAAGCTATTGAAAACATTAGCTGTTTTAGTGGCGATAGCGGCTTAGCTGAAATGGTCGCGCAAAGTGATATTCTAGTGTGCTTGCTGCCGTTAACTTCAATCACGAAAGGGATTATTAATAAAAGTTTATTAAATCAACTACCCACAGGTAGCGCCATTATTAATTTTGCACGTGGTGGCATTATTAACACCAGCGATTTACTAGCAGCTTTAGATAGCAATCATCTTAACCACGCCGTACTCGACGTATTTGAACATGAACCTCTAAACGCAGAAAGCGAACTGTGGCAACACCCAGATATAACTGTTTTGCCACATATTTCAGCGCCAACAAACCTCAATAGTGCCAGTGACATTGTCGCAAAAAACATAACAACTTACCGCACAACCGGACAGCTACCTACCACAGTTAATAAACTTATAGGGTATTAAGGGCAGCTATCAGCTTTAAGCTATCAGCTTTAAGCTATCAGCTATCAGCTATCAGCTATCAGCTATCAGCTATCAGTTGTAAGTTGTAAGTTGTAGGTTGTAGGTTGTAGGTTGTTAGTCTCTTACTGACAGCTGACAGCTGACAGCTGACAGCTCTAAGCTTAAAGCTATTTACTGACAGCTCTAAACTTAAAGCTATTTACTGACAGCTGACAGCTATAAACTTAAAGCTTTTTACTGACAGCTCTGAACTTAAAGCTTTTTACTGACAGCTGACAGCTATAAACTTAAAGCTTCTTACTGACAGCTTCGAACTTAAAACTTCATAAGGGTTTTGCTGTAATAACATAACGTTCGTTTGAGTCGTTGCCTAGTTGGTTAAAGGGGTAGCATGTAATTAATACTAATGTTTGTTCATCAGCGATTAACGGCAGTTGACCTGTTGTGGCATCGACTATGTCAATATTTTTTACTTGATATAGTTGGGTTTTTCCTTGCCCGTCAACTAATGAAATAACATCTTTCATGGCAATATCCTCTAAAAAAGCAAAGTGACTATCTCTATGACCTGCCACCACAAAAGGGTTTGTTGCTTTAGGTTGGTTAAATGGCGCAACGGCACCAGCTGAGAACGCTAATGTGGTTGGGTCGCCGCCATTTAACACCACAATACTTTTATCTAAACGTTGAAATATCAGTTCAGCAATAGGGTATGTATCAGCCCAAGGCCAAGGTTTAATTGCTACCAAAGGTTTTGGTGCTGTTATTGATTGCTGCCAACTGTAATTAATTAATTGTTGCGACAGCCAGGCTTTAGTTGGCAGCCAACTGGCTTGAATAGACATAACGCCTCCAATAATCACTAAGGCTAAAACGACTAATTTTTGAAAAAGTTTAGTGACGTTAGTCATGTTATTTAGACCAAATACGTAACAATAAAGGTGCTGATAACATTAATATCAATCCGATAACTAACTGTTGATGCCAACCCAGTGCTGTTCTGGGCATTGCCACCATTAAGTTTTCATGGGCTTTTGCTAATGTATTCATTTGGTACTTAGCTTTTATCGCGTTATTTTTTGCACTATTTTTTGCCGTTATAGGAAGTAACTCCGCTGGCATTTCTACGGCAATAAAACTGGTGTATGGCGATAGGGTTTGATGGGCAATTGAAGTAGAAATAACGTCTGCTTTTACTTGCGCTTTATCAGCACCAGTAACCAAGCTGTCTAACAAGTTTTCAATTTTTCTACGGGCCCAAAGTGTTGATATACCTTTCGATGATTGATTGTCATCAACTATTACTTGCTGGTACCAAGGGCTTTGTGCGCTATCACCCATAGCTTGCATGCTGGTAATGGGGAGTTTAGATTTTACGGTTATTTGTAAAGGCTCTCCCATGTATAAATCGGTAATTTTTTTCGGAAAAACCTCAGTTTCTTGATGAACTAGATTATCAAAAATCAATGAAATATTGGTTATCGCCGGATGGTTTATTTTGCTCATTAAGGCAGTCATTTGTTTTTGCACATCCTCGCTATTATTAATAAAAACATAACTGCCACGACCGAATTGCGCTGCTTTTTTCATAAAATAACCATTAGGAGCTGCGCCAATACCCACTGTAAATAAGCGAAAGTTGGCTTGAGCACCTTCAAGTAACTGCATTAATTCGAACTCATTAGCCACTGCGCCATCAGTAATAAAAATAACTTGTCGAATGGCTTTTGCGGTTTGCTGTTGATCTTTTGCCATAACCAGTGCCTGACTTAAAGGGCGATACATTTCAGTACCGCCATCAGCTTGTAAATGATTAATAAATTGCTGTGCTTGCGCTATGTTGTGATTAGTAGCCATTTGGGTTTTGGTAAATAATAGCGATACGTTATCGTCGAAGGCGATAATATTAAAACTGTCTTCTGAGCTTAAGTTTAAAATAGCTTGTTGAAGGCTCGCTTTAGCTTGTGCTATGGCGCTTCCCTGCATAGAGCCTGAAGTGTCAATAATGAAGATAATATCTCGCGATAACGTTGACACCTGCTCACTTTCTGGCGGAAAAAAGGTTAATAAAGTAAAGTATTCATCACCTATTTGCTCAGTAAAACTACTTACTTGAGGTTCATAGCTCGCTTTAAGCTGCCAACTGATTTCAAAATCCTGTTTAGCCGTTGTTTGTTGTTTTTGCAGGGTAATTAAGTACTGGGATTCTTGGTTATCAAGCGCTTGTGTTTGTATGTTATGGCTAGCACTTTTAATCGTGCGAATGCTAGCTCCAGCATTAAGCGAAATACTAATCGCAGTATGGTTATCTGCTATCGCTTTGGGCAATACTTCTGAGTTATATTCAATGCGCTTTAAAGCCTCTTTAGCGTTATGAAAGAGGGCTTCTGAGTTAGGCTTATCAAATGTTTTTTGATCATAAATGCTTTGATAGCGAGTGGTGATTGCTACAGGTAAGCGCAAATTAAAAACACTTTCACTCAAACTATTTTTAGTAATGTTAACCGGCATAATAAACTCTAACGTTACCTCTACTTTTGATAAAGGCGGAATATTGGCAATGTTGTTAGTGAACAAATTTGGCTTTTGTTGCTGTACTAAACTCGCTTTTTTTCCTTGTTTTTTTGCCTGCTGATAAACGGCCTTCGCCGCTTGTTTTTCCATAATTTGGCCAATGATAACTTGGTCAGCCATCTTGATCGTTAAGTGTTTTATGGCAGAGCTTTCAGGTAACGGGAATTGATATTCACCCGAAACCGAACTGTTATAAGGGTTGATAAATACTTGCTTTATTCGTGCATAAGCCACCAAACCATTAACCTCGATATTCGCAGTAATATCTACCGGTAATGTTGCGCGCTGGCGTTTGTCAGGGTGACTAAATAACAATTGAGGCCCCTGAATTAAAGGGTTTTCGGTAACCGACGACATTTTCGCTGGTAATTCTTGATTAAATGTAGCTGCTCGAGCAAAAGGTACAATAACAGCAATAACACTTGTTACTAGCAAAAATAGAATGATAAATTTAAGCCATTTTCGGCGTTGTTTTTTGCGCTTTTGTTGATAAAAGTATGAATGTTGATAATCGATTAGCCTTAAATTTTTATTTGAGTTAAACACTTGAAGCTCCAATATTGAGTTATTAGGGCTATTTCAACAAAACAAAAAGGATGCGGGGCGTTAACATTGAGGCAAAGTGGTGAGCAATTGTGGCAAAATTATGGCTTTGGAGCGCAAGAATAAGTTATTGCGTTCAGCTGCCAAGGTACATTTTACATTGTTAGCAGGGGTAAGTTTTTATGAAAACTAAAGTCAACAAAGCAGTAAGAGTAAGTTATAAGTATCTCTTACATATAAAATTTTAAGACTTTAGCGATTAATCTACATTGTCAAAAACTTGTTGCGCCTGAGTCCAAAAATCGCTCGATATTTTATTGATAACATTCGATTCTGCATTGATTAAAATGGCAAAACCTATATCAAGTGTTGGTGAGTAGCCTATATCAGCACGATAACCAGCAACCCAACCTGAGTGATAAATTATTGGGTGACCTGCAAACTGATAAATTCGCCAGCCATAGCCGTAGTGAGCATCGGTGAGGTGTTCTCGCCAATATCGACGGCGTAAGTCTTTCTTGGTTTTTATTCTTGGTGTGGTGAGCTCAGAAAGCAGGGCAGGTGAAAGCACTTCAGGGTTATTACCCAAGTTGGCTATTAACCATTTCGATAAATCTGTGATGCTAGCATTTACCCCAGCGGCTGGCGCAACTTTATAATAGTCGGGCTCTACATTTACTGTACGCCAAACATAGCGCCTAATGTCTTTTCCTGCTCGAGTTTTTTTACCCGTTTTTACTCTTTTTCTTAAAATATGCGGTTGTGCAGTATTATTTTTAGTTAAAAACACATCAATACCGACTGAAGCATTATCCATTTTTAATGGAGTAAACACTCGCTCTTGCAGCAAACTTGCATAACTTCGCTTAGTAACGGCCTCTATAGCCGGTTGCAAAAATCCGTAAGCAATATTTTGGTAACCGTAACATTTAGCCGGCTGACAAATAGGCGTAACACGGTCAAAACGACTAATTATTTTTGCCATACTCCAGTTTTCATGGAGTAAATTGTCGTAGGCATTTGGCATTAAACCCGTTGAATGGCTGAGTAAGTGTGTTAATTGAATTTTTTCTGCTGCACCTTTACTTGCCAGTGCGAAATTAGGCAAAAACTTTGTAATAGGATCAGATAAATTAAGCTTTTTTTCTTGCGATAACATAGTCGCAATGGTCGCTGCGAAAGGCTTTGAAACAGAAGCGAGACGAAACACCGTGTTTTCGTTTATTTTTTGTTTATTCGTTTTATCGGTGTAACCAAAACTCTCAATGGCAATAACTTTATCACCTTTAACAACAACATAAGCAGCACCAGGAACACTGAATTTATTTAATTCAGTGTTAATACTGTTTGAAAGCTTTTTCTTAAAACTATTATATTGAGCGGCATTTACGTTGGAGATAGAGCACAGGATAAAAATAACCGAGAGAAAGCGAAAAAGCATGTAAGCAACCAATTTTGAGAAACATTTAATTCTAACGAGTTAATTTGTAAATAAAAAGTAAAATTAACTCGTATGAAAGATTTACAAGCTTTAACTTGAATAAGTCAGGTTAAAAGCTTGATAGTGAAGGTGAACTTATTTATTTGTGTTGCTTAGCACTGAACCAGAAATTCATAAAATCTGCTGTTAGCTTGTTTTCAATCTCCATTACTCGCTCTGTTGGGCAAAAAATGGTGAAGATAATTTGTGTATCGCCAAGCTCTGACGTAGCAACTTCAATGTGTGGCTCAGGCCCAGCTATGGTTATATCTAATCTATGCTCAATGACTTGGTTATATCTCGCGGCAACATCATTAAAATCAGCACAATAACTATTGGCCTTTTCTTTTAGTGCATCAATAAAGTCAAACGGGTTTACGCTGCCATCGCGGGTCAAGGTAAAATGGTGTACTGCATAGCGCTTAAGAAAGTTTAAGTTTTTTATAGGGGTAGTAATTAATTGATTGTTCGGTAAATAAAGTGTTTTACCTGTAAATTGATAATTGCTTACATTCACTTCTAATAAGGTTAAGTTAATCCAATTAATAGAGTTTACCTCACCACAATAATTACCCACTTGGATCCAATCGCCGACTCTGAATGGGCGGTTAGATACAATATAAATAAAACCAATAAAGCATTGAATAAACTCTCTTGTTGCCAACACTATAGCGACAACAAAAGCGGCAATTGAAAAGGCGAACATTTGTATTTCAACTGACCAAATATTAAACAAGACGACGATCAGACCAAAGTTAAAAATATTATTTAAAAAGTTAACGGTGAAGCGTTTGTCGATTTTTTTCTTTTTTGCACGACGTTTTATAAAGCGGGTAATAACTAACTTGAAGGTAATGATAGTAACAATTAAAACAATAGTAACTATAGATTTGTTTTCTAGAAGATTTTGCAGCATGAGTTACCTATAAGTTAATACATTAAGAACGTACTTTAGTGCGATAAAAGTGGCACCATAATGGATTTAAAGCGACAAATCGAGTGAAATATGACTTTAATTTTTGATTATAACTATTCGCCGATAAAACCAGTACGGCATTCGTTCAGCTAAGATTCAGCCTACACTAAGTAAACTGATGTTAAGTTACAATTAATCACGCAATATTTGGCGATTAAGGCCTGTAGTCTGTGGTATGTATTTTGAGCTAAGGTTTAAAGTATTAATCATCTATAGTGATTAATTTATCACAAAAGTCGCCGTTTAAAAGTCGTCTTAATTTTTTACGATAGTGTGATTAAATCGCTTGTTTAATTTAATAATAACGCTGTTGATGGCGTATTATCATTTAATTTTCAAAAGGATATTTTATGAAATTTTCTACTTCTACATTGTTGGTGACATTACTACTAAGTTTTTGCTCTTTTACATTTGCTAATAATAGTTTGCCAACTCACCGGCATATCTCAGTTACCGGCACGGCTGAGTTAATGACAATGCCAGATATAGCCGTGCTACATTTAAATGTTGAAAGTGAACAAAAAACCAGTTTAGAGGCAAAAAAAGAAGTGGACCTGCGAGTGAATAATTTACTGGATGGTTTAGTCGATTTTGATATTAATGAAGATAATGTATCGGCGTCTAATATTTCAACAGAAATACGCCGCAGTTATAACCGTGGTGAGCAAGATACTATTGAAGGTTACATTGCTCGAAGAACACTAAAAGTAACGCTAAATAATATTGATAAACTAAACGCCTTTATGGACTTTGTACTCTCGGTAAAAATTAATGCGATTCGAAATATAGAGTTAACGTCGTCAAATCAGAAGCAATTACAGCAAGAAGTTAATGCACTTGCTGTTAGTAACGCTAAAAGCAAAGGTAAATCGTTAGCTAATGCTTTTGATGCGGAATTAGGCGCAATTTATAGTATTAATGCCAGTTCAAATCAAAGCTATCATAGATACGGTGCGAATAATGAAGGTTATAAAATGAGATCAAGTATGGCTGATAGCGCCGCAAAACCTGGCCGTTATCTTCAAGAAAATATTGTTTTTTCAGCAACCATTGATGTGGTCTTTGATCTTGAATTATAAAGTCATACTTCAGCAACAATAATATTATTGCTAACTCACATGGTACTAAGGGACCAAATATTAACAGGCCGAAATAAGTTAATCTTGAGCATAAATTTATATTACCAATATATAATAAGGAAACCTTATGCTTAACGAAAAAGTTGCCCTGATTACCGGCTCAACTAGCGGTATCGGCTTAGCTACGGCCCATGTGCTAGCCGCGCAGGGAATTAACTTGGTTTTACATGGCTTAATGTCAATTGATGAAGGCGAAGAATTAGCGGCTGAATTTTCTGCTCAATATGGTATTAAAGCCATTTTTGACGATGCCGATTTAATGAAAGTTGAAAGTATTGAGCGATTAATACAACACGCTATTGAGCAAATGGGCAGTGTTGATATTTTAATTAATAATGCTGGCATACAACACACTGAGTCGGCTGAAAATTTTCCGTTAGAAAAGTGGAATGCAATTCTAGCGATTAATTTGTCAGCCGCGTTTCATGCCATTCAATATGCTTTACCGAAAATGAAACATAACAATTGGGGCAGAATTATTAATGTTGCTTCCGTTCATGGTCTTGTGGGCTCAGTAAATAAGTCGGCATATTGTGCAGCAAAACATGGCTTAGTGGGCTTAACAAAGGTGCTAGCGTTAGAATGCGCAGAGCATGGTGTTACGGTAAATGCTATTTGTCCTGGCTGGGTTGATACGCCGCTAATAAACAATCAAATTTCAGCTATAGCTGAAAAACAAGACATTAGTTTTGATGATGCAAAATACAAACTGGTAACGGCAAAACAACCTTTACCTGAGATGATGGCACCAGAGCAAATAGGTGAATTTATTTTATTTCTTTGCAGTGAAAGCGCAAGAAGCATTACCGGATCTGCATTGCCTATGGATGGTGCCTGGACTGCACAATAGTTATTTTCTGAATGAGTTTTGACATTTTAAAAAGTAAAAAAAAGGGCTGTCTCGGTTAAATGAGGAGCCCATAGGAAGTTAGTAAAATAGGAAGTTAGTAAAATAGGACGTTAGTGGATTTGCTGCGGATATTTTTCAGCTAGCTTATATATTAGTTAAATGTACTGAATATATTGTCTTAAATAAGGCTGTTAAAGTTGTTCTTATTTAGCTTCAATAAACTTTTTAATCATCAAATAAGTTTGATGATATTGCTCAGGGACCAATTTAGAAAGCAGCATGTAAGCGTGAATTAATTCATCAAATTGATAATGCTCAACACTTACACCCGCTTGTTGAGCTTTGTCAGCATATAAGCAACCTTCATCTCGTAAGGGATCACAGCCTGCGGTTATCACTAAGGTTTTTGGCATTTTATGCGTAAACGCGCCCAGTAGTGGCGATGCATTTTTTATTAATGATGCTGTAGCTTCATTTGTCTCTAATTCTATATTATCAAGCTGAAAATATTGCTGAAAGTACCAACGTACTTTGTCGGCTTCTAGCAAAAAACCTTCGCCATTTTCGGTAATTGACGGACAGCTCATGGTGTAATCAACACTGGGGTAAAGCAATATCTGCTTATCAATACTTATTTTAGAGTTATTAATATTGTTAGCAACTAAGCTTGTACAAATTGCACCACCAGCGCTATCACCCGCAAGATAAAGTTGTTGGTTGAATTTATAACCTTGGAGTAGGTCTTGATAATTTTCCAAAAGGAACTGGCAGTCGTCTATTCCACAGGGATATGGATGCTCAGGAGCTAAGCGGTAATCAATACAAATAACAATTGCATTAGCCGCAATGGCTAGCTCGCGACTTATAGGGTCATACAATTCAATACTGCCACACATGTGGCCACCACCATGAAAATGTAATAAAACTGGTAAGGCTTTTTCTGGATTTGGATGATATATACGTACCGCCACACTATGATCTCCGGCTTTAATAAAAGTATTTTTTATTAAAGGCACTTCAGGGCCTGGGATCATATATGCGGTTAGATTTTCTAAGTTCTGCCTAATAATAGCCGGTTCAAATGCGGCACCACTTGCTTTTGCTTGTTCAATGCCTTGATTTACTTGCTTAAGTAATGGCTTTAAATTGTCTGAAACTATACCTCGCATGTTAACTCCCTGCTTGTAATTTTTCTTTCTTGCCAGATTCCGGTAAAAAGTAGCTACCAATAAATAGTGTTGAACTTAATACTGTGATCAAAATAAACGACCACGTAAAATCGCCTTGATGACTATCCACCAAACTACCGAATATCCACAAAATAAAGGTCGAAATTATATAACTGATTGAGTAAAACATACTAAAAATAATGGTAATACGCGGTAAGGTCATTTTCGGTAATTCGTGCGGAATTGACACTAAAGCGGTAACGGGTAAGAAAATAAAAAAGCCAAGCACCATGGCCGCAAACGTTTGTAACCAATAGAGTTCACTAAATGAAAATATCGCTGTGCTAATAATGACTACAAAGCCAGACCAACGAATAACCGGTATACGCAAAGGAACTTTCTTAGCATAAATAATACCGAATATTGTCCCTACAATACCAAAGCCAATAACCCACTTACTTTGTACAATGCCGGCCTTTGGGTAGAAAGTGAATAAACAAATGTAGAAGGCTAAAATGCCTGAATATGCTAGGCCGTAAATCCAATTAAAGCTGTCTTTTAGTCCTTCACGATAATGGTAAACCTCAGGAGTCTCATTAATATTTTGCGTAGGGGCATCAGGCTCTTCAAATTTTACGAATAACCAGAGCACAGCAACAAGTAAGCTCATAACAGAGAAAAGTGTTAAACTATTTTGCCACCCTCCGGTAAGGTCGTTAATGCTGCCCATTTGCCACAAGATTACGGCAGTACCAATGTTAAACGCTACCGCATTAATACCATTAATGGTCGAGCGCTCCTCAGCTTTAAAAAATTGTAAAACAATCGGGTTAAAATACACCACCATAAACGCACCACCAAGACCCATTAAAAAACGGCTTAACAGTAAGAGTTCATAATTGGGCGCGTAAGGCGTGAGTAGGCCAATGGTAATTAATAAACTTGAGACAAAAAAGGCATATTTAATGCCCAGTTTTATTGCTATCCAAGCAGCGATGAAAGTACCCACAATTTTCGCTATGGTCACTGCGCCACTAATAAAGCTTGCTGAAGCTAAACTGTGTACGTCGAGCGAAAGCATAATGCTTTGCATGCTAGCGGTGCCACCAACCCAAGCCATGGCAAATAATACATAACTAAAGAAAACAATAGCTTCGACTAAATATTTGTTAGTAATTTTCATCTATGATAACTTTTATACAAAACAACAATGAATAACTAGGTTACCTGAGGATGTTGGGGAAATAAGTACTACCTTAGTGCACTATAACTCACTAGCTTAAGTGATATGCTAGTTCTTGACATCTCTATGCTAGGCATAGCATCTTTAAATCAAAGGAATAAATTTGTTAGCTTGGCTATCTATTGACACATGGTTGATCACCATTCTTTCTATAGGCTATCTTTGCCTACTTTTTTTAGTTGCTTATAAAGGCCAAAATCAGTCACCTGAACAATGGCGTTGTAAACCTTGGGTTTATAGTTTTTCATTAGCGGTTAGTTGTACCTCGTGGGCCTTTTATGGCACGGTTGGGCAGGCTGCTACTACCGGAGCTTGGCTAGCACCAATTTATATTGGCACGATACTTTGCTTGGTTTTTGCCTGGCCTATGTTGATGAAAATGTTAAAAATCATCAAACGGCAAAACTTAACTTCTATTGCTGACTTTATTGCTTTTCGCTACGACCGCTCGCCTAAAATAGCCATTACCGTTGCATTAATCGCTTTAGTTGGCACCGTGCCTTATATTGCCTTGCAACTACGGGCAATTAGCACCAGTTTTGATTTACTTACCGGTACCTTCCAATCGGGCATTAGTACCGCCTTTGTCGTAACAATTGTGTTAATTGTTTTTAGTATATTTTTTGGTACACGCCAAATTGCTGCAAGCAAGCAAAATCAAGGCTTAGTGTTAGCGATTGCTTTTAGTTCAGTGGTAAAACTTATTGCCTTAACCGCGGTTGGGATTTTTGCGACATTTTTTGTTTTTGATGGCTTTGCAGATTTAGCAACGCAGCAACAACAAAACGAGCAATTATTTACCGATCACAATTCGGTTTATCTTTCAGTGGCGCAAGCTATTTTGGGCGCTATAACTATTTTTGTATTACCGCAGCAGTTTCATATGATGATGATCGAAAATCATCATCCGCAAGAATTAAAAACCGCACGTTGGTTATTTCCGGTTTACTTTATACTCATCAATATTTTTGTTTTACCCATTGCTATTGCCGGTCTAATTACCTTTCCGGGTGGTAGTGTAGACGCTGATACTTATGTGCTTACGCTGCCTTTGTTTTTTCAACAAGCATGGTTAGGTGTTTTGGTTTACATTGGTGGTTTAGCGGCAGCCACTAGCATGGTAATTGTCTCTGCAATCGTGTTATCGACTATGATTTCAACCGAAGTTATTACGCCGTTAACATTAAAATTTAAATACTTTAGTAAGGCAGGCGCACCGCAGTTTTCAGGCCTTTTGTTGAAACAACGCCGTTTTGCTATTACCGCTATTTTGTTATTTGCTTTTGCCTTCGAACGCAGTATAAATCAACAAAGCCACCTAGCCAGTATTGGCCTACTCTCGTTTGTTTTATTATCGCAATTTGCGCCCGCCATTATCGGCGCTTTATATTGGCGAAAAGCCAATGGTAAAGGGGCATTAACAGGGTTGATTGTTGGTAGCGTTATGTGGTTTTTTACTTTATTTTTACCCATAGTTGCGCCTAACTTAGCTTGGGTAGAAAACGGTATTTTCGGCGTTGCTTGGTTAAAGCCGACAGCGCTTTTGGGGATCGATTTTTTAGACTTAACTAGTCATGGTGTGTTTTATAGCTTAATCAGTAATATTGCCTGTTTTGTGCTTGTTTCTTTACTGACTCATCGTAGCCTTGGTGAAAAACTTCAAGCGGATATTTTTATCTCTAAAAGTCAGCGCAAACATGAACGTAACTTAAGTACGGAAGATCTTTACAGTTTGTTATTACGTTTTATCGACAAAAATGCTGCCGATGCCTTGCTGAAAATTGCAAAGTCGAATCAAGCAGCACAAAGTAATAACAATGTTGATGCTATTAACCTTATTGAATACACACGTTTGCAACTATCCGGTGTTTTAGGCTCCGCCTCAACACGTATGGTAATGAAGGCTGCATCAACCTCCGAAAAAATGCCACTTGAAGATGTTGTCAGTATTGTCGATGAAGCCAATGAAATGTTTCGATTTAACCGTGAGTTATTACAATCGGGCGTAGAAAACATTGAGCAGGGCATCAGTGTTGTTGATGCAGACATGAGGTTAGTGGCTTGGAATCAACGTTATATCGAATTACTTGATTACCCCGAAGGCTTTGTGCAAGCCGGTTTACCTGTTGAAACCTTGTTAAAGTTTAATATTTCAAGAGGCATTATTGCCGGCAATGCAAATAATGAGCAAATGATCGCTAAACGCATTGCGCATATGAAAAACGGCGATAGTCATCATTTTCAACGAAAAATGCCAAACGGTATTGTTTTAGAAATCAGTGGTCAGTCGATGCCCGCGGGTGGTTTTGTGAGCACTTTTTCTGATATTACTGCTCATATTGAAGCGGAGAAAGCGCTAAAAAAAGCCAACGAAAATTTGGAAAAGCGGGTTGAAAGTCGTACGCAAGAGTTACAAAAAGCAAAATCTGAAGCGGAAGCGGCTTATAGCAGCAAAAGTCGATTTTTAGCCGCAGCGAGTCATGATTTAATGCAGCCATTTAATGCCTTATCTTTATTTACATCTATGTTAAAAAATAAAGTACAAGGAGATGAGTTAACAGCGCTTGCAGAAAACATTGATGATTCGCTTAATGTCGTTGAAGCGTTATTGTCTGATTTAGTTGAGATCTCTCGTTTAGATAGCAGCTCTGAAAAAATAGATAAAAGCCACTTTGCCTTAGATGACTTACTTAGCCCGTTAAAAAATGAATTCTCAGTTTTATCAAAGCAGGCGAACATTCAGTTTTCTTATCAATTAAGTCAATGTGTTGTGCATTCCGATAAGCGCATGTTAAGAAGAGTGATCCAAAATTTCTTATCAAATGCCGTGCATTACTGTAATGATAAGCAAGGTAAGAAAGCCGGTATTAGAAATAGAATTTTACTCGGTATACGCAGAACCAAATCAATGATTCGAGTTGAGGTTTGGGATAACGGACCAGGTATTGCTTTAGCACAGCAAAAAGCCATATTTCGTGAATTTGAGCGCTTAGAGCAAAACCGTGAAATACCGGGCTTAGGTTTAGGTTTAGCTATTTCTGAGCGAATAGCAAAATTACTCGGTTTATCTATATCGGTTAAGTCGCAAGAGGGTAAAGGTACATGCTTTAGTATTGAAATACCAAGAGTTAACACGACTGAGGCGACGTTGTTAACTGCCAATGCAGCGAATAAGCGTAATATAAGTTCAGAGGTTAATTCAGAAATATCATCAACTAAGCCTTTTAATAATATTGTGGTTTTATTAATTGATAATGACGAATTAATGCTGACGGCGATGACTAAACAACTGATTGACTGGGGTTGCCAAGTATTAACAGCATACGATCAAGCGTCATGTCAGCAAAAGCTAACACAATCAGGCCTTAAGCCAGATATAATTATTGCCGATTATCATCTTGATTATGGCAATAATGGCGTTGAGTTAGTTGCTAACCTACTTGCAGTTAAAAACTGGCAATTACCGACCATAATTTGCTCTGCTGACCCATCTGAAAGTGTTAGGCAGCACACCAGCGATGCTCAATGTTTGTTTTTACGAAAACCTATTAAGTCGTTAGCTTTAAAACGTATAATGAAGCAAGTGCTGACTTAGCTTGAGTGTCTAACTATGCTGAGTATTCCACTCAACAAGAAAGCCATTAGTTACCGTTAAAAAGCGAGGTAACTTTTCAATGGGCATTGAATTTTTTTATTATGAGACATTTAAATGCTGTGAAGGACTTAGCATTAATTGCTGGTAAGCCAACCCTGCTAAGGTACGATTATTCACTTCTAACTTTAACAAAATAGCGGAAACGTGCTTCTTAACCGTTGTTTCTTTAATATCGAGATCATAAGCGATTTGCTTATTTAATTGCCCATCAGCTATTTGCGTTAATACGATGTATTGTTGCGGTGTAAGCTGGCTTAATTGTTTAGCTAGCTTTTGATGCGCTAAATCGGTTTGTTGGTCAGCATTAAACTCAATATGCGCGGGTAGCCAAATACCGCCATCTAATACCGTTTCAATAGCTTTTGCTATAGTGGCTAAATTTGCTGATTTTGGAATAAAGGCGGCAGCGCCAAAGTTAATCGCTTTTTGCATGGTTTCAGAGTTATCGTCTGATGACACCATGATCACAACAATATCAGGAAAATGGTTTTGCAATTGCGTTAAACCCGTAAAACCGTCGTTACCGGGCATATGCAAGTCTAGAAAAACAATTTCCAAACTGTCGTTTTCGTTAACGGCTTTTAGTAAGTCGTGAAAGTTATCTACCTCTAGGGTTTCATCATCTTCAATGCACTCTACAATTGCTTGCTTCAAAGCGGTACGAAATAAGGGATGATCGTCAGCGATAATTACTTTTGCTTGGGTCATTGCAGTAGCCTTTAAATGATTAAAATTATAAGAATGATTAACAATAGAAGAGCGGATAAAGTGAAATATTATCTCACATCAAGTCGAAAAATCAGTCTTATTTATCGATGTTTTATTATCAAAAAAAGAGCCGGTAAAAACCAGCTCTTTTTATTGTTTAAAAGTAACGCTTGTTTTAGAAGCTATAACCAATAGTTAATGAAATAGTTTCAGGGTCTCCGTAATAGCCAATCAAGGTTGTATCACCACCTAAGCCAGGAGCATAACTACCATCAGTACTTTGTGCTCCTAGGAAAGCGTAATTACCTACTAAATATTCCTCATCGGTAATATTCTTCCAATGTAGTGCTGCGGTCCAATCACCGTCATTGCTATACCAGTTAATACCAAAGTTAAGTAAGCCGTAACCATCTTGTGTTAGTAAGTTATCGGTAACGTTTAAGTCGTAATCACTGCGATAGTAGTAGTTACCATTTACAACAAAAGCACCTGCAGAGGTTTCAATATCATAAGCAAAGCCTAAGTTTGCCGTAGTTTCTGGCGTATTGGTAATAGTAAAGCTATCGCTAATATCTATTGGGTTACCCGCTTCATCAAATGATCTTACTTCATCAAAAGAAGAGTCGATTAAACCAATGCTGGCAAATAAGTTTAAGTTATCGGCTGCAGCGTATTCTATTTCTAGCTCTAAACCTGATGCGGTTGATTTACCAATGTTACCTAAGCGTTGGCTTAAAGCACTGTTGTCTTCTGAAGGTAAAACAGTCACAAATTGTCTGTCTTTGTGATCAAGATAGAAAGCGGTGGCATTAACCCTTAAGTTATCATTCCACTCACTTTTTACGCCAATTTCGAATGAATCAACAACTTCTGGATCTACTGCTGGCTCTGGACCTTCTGCTCTAGGGTTAAAAGTACCTGACTTAAAGCCTTGAGAGTAACTAGCAAAGAACATCATGTCGTTCGAGTATTGATACTCAACACCAACGCGTGGTGTAAAACGTGACCAGTCTTCTTTGTCATTTAACACTTCTGGAAATTCGGTCGAAGTTCGCACATAACCTGGTACCCAATCGCTTTCAGGGTACACGGTTTCAAATGCTAAACCATTATTCACCTTAGCTGTTTTTTCTTCTGTGGTATAACGTGCACCTAAAGTCATTGATAACTTTTCAGTAAGGTCGTATGAACCTTGGGCATAAACAGCATAGCTTTCGCTGTTGTTACAACCGCTAACCTCGCGAGTTAATCCTGGTAAACCTAAAGATTGACCAAAGTTTTCTAAAATAGCATCAAAAACGCCACACGATTCGCCATCAAAGTAATATAAACCTGAAACAAAGGTTAAATTGTCTGAGTCATAGTTAAGTTGAAACTCTTGGCTAAACTGTTCATCGTCATAAATCGCAGGAACATCAAAAATACGTTCTGCGGTATTATCAAAATCGATATTCGTTTTTGAGTAGTTTTCGCGGCTTGCTGTTACAGATTTAACTGACCAATTATCGTTGATAAAGTATTCAGCGGTTAAGCTAAAGCCTTCAGATTCAACACTATTCCAAGTCGGCATGCTGGTGTAAGAGTCATAAACGCTATCAGGTACTGGCGCATCTGTTATTATGCTTGGTAGTAAACGGTAACCGCCTTTAGCATTAGAATCGTCGGTTGTTTTGTCATAGTTAAAGCGGAAAAACAAATCGTCAGTCGGTTCAAATTCAATGGTAACTCGGCCAGCAAAAACATCTTTATTGTAGTTCTCTAAGTCTTGATTAGGTTGATCAGATTGTAAGAATTCACCGTAACCATCTCGGGTTAAGTTAGCTAAGGCAAAGCCGACATATAGTTTGTCGTCGATTACCGGGATTTTACCCGCTACTTTATAATCTTGGCGGCCATAGTTACCAAAGGTTGCTTTAAGGTCTAGCTCTACATCACCAGCCATTTTTTTTGTCACGTATTTAATTGCACCACCGATAGTGTTTTTACCGTATAAACTACCTTGTGGTCCACGTAGAACTTCGATGCGTTCAACGTCAAGAATATCTAATACCGCACCTTGTGGGCGCGCCATATAAACGTCATCAACATAAATACCAACACCGGGTTCATAACCCCATAATGGATCATCTTGACCTACGCCACGAATAAAAGCGGTTAATGTTGAGTTAGTACCACGACTTGCTTGTAAAGTTGTATTAGGCGAAAACTGTTGAACCTCAGACATGACACTGACGCCATTTTGAGCTAATTGCTCGGCACCAACAGAGGTTACAGAAACTGGTACTGACTGCAAACTTTCTAAAGATTTACGCGCTGTTACTTCAATACGCTCTAACGTTGGATCATTTTTTATTTGTTCATCGGTTTCTGCAGCCATAATGCTTTGGCTAGTTAATGCTGTAGAAATTGTTATGGCTAAAATACTTAACCTAGTATTAAAACGTTTCATGGTATTTCCCCGTATTTTTTAATCTTATAAACCGCTAGTTCCAGCACTTTATTGTTTTTTTATTAGTGTGGATAAAACTCTATAGTAAATTTGAAAAAAGTTAATTTGTACTATAGTAGTATGCTGCGATTTTTTGTTTTAACTTATTGTAAATAAAGAATATAAATTTAATTTTAATTGTTTTTACATGTTATTTGTTACTGATATTTTCCTAAAGTTAAATTTTCCATGCATCAAGTAAGTACTTTATGGTGCTAATAGAAGTGCTGAGCACAAATGGCGCTTCACTGCCTCCGTCGGTTTGTTCTGGCGCTACAGCTATACCGTGCCCCATGTTTTCAATTTCTATGAGCTCAACATTGATATTTTTGTTTTTTCCATGCCATTGGCTTACTTGATAGCCTTGATATTTTGAAATCTTAGCTCGCGGCGTTGACTCCGTTAGTTGTGCCCAATGTATGGCTAATTGTTGTGAATTTTTAGGATTTACTACTGCATCATTTAAACCGGTAAATATCGACAATGCCGGCCACTTTGGCTGTACTGTATTTAGCTGTTTTACTAAAGCAGTTAATTGTTCCGCCGTTTGTGAAGGGCCGCTGCGCATGCAAGCAATAGCGGTAATTAAATTATCTGCGCAAGGATATGGCAAACCAGCAACAATAGCACCTGCGGTGAATAACTCAGGATAATTTACCACCATAGAGCTTGCCATAGCGCCACCAGCCGATAAACCTATGATATAAATATTGCTAAACGCTTGCTCGGCGTTAACTGTGTTAATCATATTTTTTATAGACAGGCTTTCACCTTGATTTTTGTCAATGTCTTGGGTGGAAAACCAATTAAAACAGCCTTTAATGTTATTATCCTGACTTTGCTGTGGAATGAGTAATGAAAACTTTTTTTTCTGCGCTAGCGCCATTAATCCACTTTGCTCTGCAAGGCGTTCACCTTGTTGCACACAACCATGGAGTAACACAATTAAAGTCTTACTGTTTATATCTCCCTGATAGTAGCTAGCACTTAACTCGCCTGGGTTATTGCCAAACTCAGTAAGTGCTGGAGTTTTTGCAAAGATAGCGTTAGTAAAAAAAAATGTTGTAGTGACAATAATCATCGATAGACATTTATACATGATAATTTTCCAAAGTTAAAAGCTATAAATCGGGTGTTATATATTAAGGTAAAAAGAGGCAGCCTCAGCTTATCAGCATGACGTATAATATAAAGGTTTAGAATGCTACTTTAGTTCCACAGTGGTTATGAAGTTCTCGTTAAATGTTTACTTTTAAAGGATTATTTTGAGCATAAAATGAATGGTTTTATTCTCAGCAGCCAAACGTTAACTTGTGAGCGCAATAGAACATTTAGAGAGCATTTAGTTTAAAGGAAGAAGGGAAGTTAGCATGCATGTTAGCCTATTAGCGCAGCGATTATTTTTTATCAAACCATTATTAAATTTAAGCTTTGTCATAGGCATCATGACTATAGTTATTTTGTTTATTAACGGTTCAATAGAAAGTCAAAATACTTATGCCGTACCCTGTCTATTATTTGCGACTTGGAGTTTGTTATTTAGTGCCATAATCGGGTTGCTGGTGCAAAAAACCAATACCAGTAAAGTAAATAAAGGTTGGTTTAGTAGTATAAAAAGCAAGCTGGTTAACCTTATGTTCTTTTCAATGATTATCGCTTTTATTGCTATCAGTTTAGCGCTGCTATACGCGACCATTAAAATACTGAGTTTATAAAATATCGTTTTAAAATAGGTAATGTTGTTAATAAATATGTTGTTAATAAATATGTTGTACCTATACAACGAATAGATATAGCAGATTAATGGTTATTCATTTTAAGTTGTTGTTATAAAATATTAAGTATCTATTTTGTGGTTAGCTTTTCATGCATTTATTAAACGATTCTTGAAAGGCTGAACAGCTTTGATTTAAAAGTTTTTTTTACCTATTTAGCATATAAACTAAAAAAAGGGGTTTTTACAACACTAGGTAAATGATGGCTGTTTAGTATACTATCGGGTCAAATGAGTAAATTATTCCTTCATTAAAAGAGCAATAAAATGGAAAATGAACAACACCTAGCCTTACTTGGGGCTATTGCCCAGGGTGACAAAAAGGCGTTTTCAGAGCTGTATCAATCAACCAGTCAACAGCTTTATGCCGTGAGTTTGAAAATGCTAACGCGTAAAGAATTAGCCGAAGAAGCACTTCAAGAAGCCTATGTACGTATTTGGCATAATGCCTCTGAATATCGCCAAGGTAAGGGCAGTGTGCTTACTTGGATGATAAGTATTGTACGGTATCGTGCATTAGATGTTCTTCGCTATAACAAAGTAAGAAAAGAAAGTGAGTTTGATGAAAGTAATAATTTTGATATCGAAACCATTGAGCAAGTTAGCGATGCTGAGCAATTGTTGTTAGATAAATGCTTACAACAGCTCGATACTCAACAGCGCCAAGCAATATACCTTGCTTACTTTAATGGCTGTTCTCATAAAGAGGTGGTTAAACACTTAAATAATCCGTTGGGCACCATTAAAAGTTGGATCAGACGCGGACTTATGAGCTTACAAAGTTGTTTAACATCATGAATTATCAATCCGAAAACCTCAAAAACTCACTAGCAGCAGAATATGTTCTTGGTACTTTGCGTGGTCCTGCTCGTCAACGCTTTCAAAAGCTAATGATGCAACACTCAGCTTTCAGCGAGGCAACTTCAACATGGGAGCAACACTTAAATACTTTAGGCCAAAAACTACCACCGGTAACACCGGATAGTTCTGTTTGGCTGCGAATAGAGCAACAATTAGGCTTTACTGACGCGCCAGTTCAAAATAACCAGCCAATAAAAACAAGCGAACAAACCGTCAGTAAAGTTGTACCAATCACCAAAGCTAGATCTAGAGTGTGGCAAAGTATTGCAGGATTAGCTTCAGCTGCCGCATTAGTTCTTGCTGTACTTTTAGTTAACCTTGATACAAGCGTTCCAGACACCAAGCAACTTGCTTTGGTAAATAATGAACAAACGCAATTATTATGGGCATTAGAAATAAGTGCAGATACTATTAGTGTTCAGGCAACTAAAAGCTTAGTAGCACAAGCCAATGCTGATTATGAATTGTGGATAGTCGCAGCCGATGGCAGAGCACCAATTTCGTTAGGGCTACTGCCTAAAACAGGTAAGTTAAGCTTAAGTAAGCCAGCAATATTTGACCAAATTGAAATTGCTGCGTTAGCGGTTAGTATAGAGCCACTAGGCGGTTCACCAAATGGTTCACCCACAACGGTATTATATACTTCTAAGCTTGTCACGCTTTCGTAATGCTTAGGTAACACCTAAATAGAGCGGTTTAACAGTAAATGCCAAAAGCGAAACATTTGTTTCGCTTTTTTTATGGCTAGAAATAATATCAAGTTGATTAATTACCTACTCATTTTGCCTGTTTAACATGAATACCTACTGCGCTATTAAGCTCTTTTTTACAGATTCAGTCCTAGATTATTTCATTAATCTACTTGCTATAACCATGCTATTTAATATTTATAACGACACTTTTCGAGATGAATGTTTAGGGTAAAATAATATTAAATTTAAAATATTTTTTATAAGTATTAGTTAACAAAGACTTAGATGAAATAATGGAAGGAAAATATAATTATTTGAAAAATATATTCATTTTTTTGAATCCAAAAGTGAATTTCAGACGTTTAACTTTATGAGCTTTCAAGAAAGTAACCACTAAGAAGTATAAAATTAAAAAGGAAACGTCATGAAAAAATTTAAAATAACGCTGATTACCTCGGTAATCATGAGTGCTACCTTGTCTCAAGCTGTTTCAGCATCGAGTCATCGTGAAGCACCTAATCTTACGCGTATGCCTACAGTAGATTCCACAGATTTTTACGCATTCAATAGTTACGAAGAAGGTCGCGGTGATTACGTCACATTAATTGCAAACTATATTCCCCTACAAGACGCTTATGGTGGACCTAACTACTTTGCTATGGATCCGGCAGCATCTTATGATATTCATATTGATAACGATGGTGATGCTGTTGAAGATATTACTTTTAGCTTTAACTTCAGCCAAATGTTAGGTAACAATAATGCCGGTATAGCCTTAATGGTTGGCCCTGAAGGTGAACAAAAGTCGGTTGGTGTGCCACTTAAAAACGTAGGTGGCATTAGTATGGCAGACCAAGCTGCAGCCAACTTCTCTGAAAGCTATACCGTTAAAATGACTTCCGGCCCAATGGCAACTGGCACTAGCGTAAGTGTTACAAATACTACCTCTGGTGGCGCGAGCTTTGCTAAACCTTTAGATTACATTGGTAATAAAACATTCAGTAGTGCACAGCAGTACATGGCTTATGCGAATAGTCATATCTATTCAGCGGCTATTCCGGGTTGTGACGCTCCTGCCAAAGTTTTTGTTGGTCAACGCAAAGATGCTTTTACTGTTAACTTAGGTCGCGTATTTGATTTAGTAAATTTTGTGCCTGTTGAAGGTGATAGTGCTCCAGGTGCGGGTGATGCTGCTGGTTTTCCTGGCGGTATTACACAATCAGCAATGAATGATGACTTAGCTGACAAAAATGTTACTAGTATTGCCATTGAAGTACCTACTGCTTGTTTAACGGGCGATGGTAATGGTGTAATTGGTAGCTGGACTTCAGCAAGTTTACCGCAAGCGAGAATTTTAAACCCAAATGCTAGCTTCGATAAAACTGAAGTAAACGGTGGAGCAATGACACAAGTTTCGCGTCTTGGTTCTCCATTGGTTAATGAGTTAGTTATTGGTATTGCCGATAAAGATAAGTTTTCTACGTCGCACCCAAGTAATGATGGCCAGTTTGCTGATTATGTAACACACCCAACCTTGCCTGAGTTGCTAAATATCTTATTTAAAGATGCGGTTAATACCACACTTAATGCCAATATCGAAACACTTGCACCAACTAACTTTCCGCGTGTTGATTTAGTTACAGCATTTTTAACCGGCTTTCCTGGCGTGAATCAAATGTCGACTGTAACTGCTTCTGAAATGTTACGTTTAAATACTGGAATCGCAGCCGTTTCTGCTGATATGCAGTCATCGTTTGGTGTTGCGGGTGATGACTTAGCCGGCTTCCCAAATGGTCGTCGTCCAGGTGATGATGTGGTAGATATTGCGCTTCGTGTAGTAATGGGACGTTTATGTTATCCAATTCCAGTTAACGGCACCGATACTGATTTAGGCTTGTGTGCGCCTGAAGATGCAAGCGTTGGTAACGTACCATTTACAGATGGAGCCCCAAGTAATGCTTCTATGATAGGAACAAGTTTTCCTTACTTAGCCATGCCATTACCTGGTTCTGAATAAGGATCACTATGATGAATTATAGTAAACACAATACGGCATTGAACACTAATGCACGTCGTCCACTTAAATTATTGAGCTTAAGCTTGGGGGCAATAATAGTGCTTGCCGGCTGTAACAATGATGATAAAGCTGAAACACCTAATACAGCGCCCACTACAATAACGGTTGATCTGATCACGCAAACAGAAACATCTATTACTGATTTGTTAAGTGCTGATGATGCTGATGGCGATATTTTGACCTTTAGTTTAGATCAACAAGCGATGTTAGGGGTTGTAACCATTGCTGAAAATGGTGGTTTTATTTACCAGCCTAATGACGAAGTTACTGGTAGTGACAGTTTTACTTTTGCAGTAACCGATGGCGTAAATACACCGGTTACTGGCACCGTTAATATTACCATTGAAGCGCTAGTAGTATCTTTTGATACATCGAGTCGTGCAGCTTTTAATCAGCAGCCAACAGATAAACCACTATCGACAAATGGTCGAGTGTTTATTCAAGATGTTGAAGATCCAACAGCTTACGACGACATACTCTCTCAGTAATATCGAGCTTGACTGCGCCAAGGAAGGCGCCCTTTTATGGATGAAAATATGCCAATGCAAATGTTTACCAATTACACCATTAAAACGCAGAAAACCAACCTTAAAAGTAAGTTAAGAAGTTGTGGAATAATTCGCTTTAAAAACGTATTTATCTTGGCTTTTTTATTTATTACGTCTCCAGTATTTTCCGAAAGTTATATTCCTAAATCAGAACAAAGTATTGTTGCTAAATGGACAGTGCCTAAACCGGCAAAGCAACCGAAAGTTTTTATCGCTCAACTCATTAAAGATGCCAGTAAACCAGGCTTAGCGAGTCGATATTATGGTCGAGCAAGTGCACTAATTAAGCCTTTGCTAGCTGCAAGCCCTAATGATGTAGAACTACAGTTTTATTCAGCAACAGTACTTCAGCATTATCATCAATTTGACCAAGCGCAGCAGTTGCTTACTCAAATACTACAACAACAGCCAAGTCATATCAGCGCTTGGCTAATGAAAGCCAATATTCACATGGTACAAGGCGATTTAGCCGCAGCGAGAAAAGCCTGTGTGCAAGCATTAGGTCAAGGCGGCCTTTTTGTCAGTACAGTTTGTGTATTAGAAGTTAATGCGGAGCAAGGTCAGGTTGAGCAGAGTTACCAGCAGTTAAAACATGTTGTTAGTGTTGCAGGCGATATTCCACATGAAGAGAATATCTGGCTTAAGCAAATCTTGGCTGATTTAGCGCAGCGACAACAGTTGACGCAACAGGCAAACGCGCATTTAGCCGGTTATCCGTTAACAGAAATGCCAGTAAGTTATTTAGCTTTATGGGCCGATATTCAGTTGTCTGAACAACAAAACAATTCGGTATTAAATACCCTTGGCCCTATAGTTTTAAACAGTGACAGTTTTGATGATGCTTTATTGTTACGACTCGCTTTAGCAGAAAAAAATATTAATCTCAGTGGTAACTCGATAAACACTATTTGGAAAAATAGATTAAAGCAACGAATCGACATACGTTTAAAGCGCAACGACACCGCACACGCAGCAGACATTGCTCGTTATTACTTAGATATTAAGCCGGATCAAAGTAAAGCGCTTTACTGGGCAGAAATTAATTGGCAACAAGCGAAATTACACACTGATAAGCGTATTCTTGAACGGGCAAAAACAGCGCAAAAATCGAGCAATATTTAATAACGGCAAACACCATAAACATGTTAACAGTTAAAATTAGGATAGTGAGTAAACTATGTCGAAGTGGTTAAAAATAAGCTTAGTGCTAGTATCGTTTTTATTGAGCCATGTCGTTGCCGCTCATCAATTAAGTACCAGTTACATTATTGCGAAAATGGACGATACCGGCCGCATTAATGGCCAATGGCAATTAAGCTTAACCGATTTGGAATTAGCGGTAGGTTTAGACCTAAATGCCAATGGCGAGTTAACATGGGGAGAAGTTAAAGGTAGTCAAACTAACATTGCTAGTTACTTAGCAGAGCATTTAAAACTTAGTCGCGATAACCTTTCATGTAACCTCAGTTTTGGGGTGGTAGAGCGCTTGCAAGATCATGCCAACGAAGCTTTTGCAGTTACCGATTTTTCAGGGCAATGCGCCATTAGTGGCCCACTAAATGTTAAATACAGTGCGATATTCGCATTAGATAGTAGCCATGAAGTTATCCTTAATGTTGGCGATGCCAGTAATTCACACAGTTTTGTTTTAGACGATACCACTCGAGAAATAAGCCTAGATATAAAAGCGGGTAGTTGGCAAACCACTTTCACTCAATTCGTTTATCAAGGCATGATTCATATTTGGATAGGAATAGATCATATTCTTTTCCTACTCGCATTATTATTGCCGGCAGTATTGCACCGAAAAAATAATCAGTGGCAAGCCATTGAAAGTGTTAAACCTATTTTAACGCATACGGTTTGGATTATTAGCGCGTTCACACTAGCACACTCGCTAACGTTAACAGCTACGGCATTAGGTTGGTTAACGCCAAGCAGTCGTTGGGTAGAGCTTGGCATTGCGGTTTCGGTATTGTTTGCGGCAATAAATAATATAAAGCCTGTTGTTTTAAAGTTAGCTTGGTTAACTTTCGCCTTTGGTTTATTGCACGGTATGGGGTTTGCTGGAGTATTAGGTGAACTAGGTTTACCGGCTGATCAACAACTGTTAAGCATTTTAGCCTTTAATTTAGGAGTTGAAATAGGGCAACTAGCGATATTGGTAATTTTGCTACCGATTTTGATCTTACTGCGTAACAACAAAGTTTATAGTAAAGCTATTATGCGTGCTGGCTCTTTATTAATAGCCTTTATGGCAATTCAATGGATTATAGAACGTTGGTAACTTTCTAATGCTAGCGGGCAGTTAAACACGATATAACGAGAATAGCGAGATAAGTACTACATAAGTAAAACACGATTTTGCACGGCAATAAGTGCAGAAAACAACATAATATGCGCTCGGTTATTAGGGCTAACAATCAGCATAAATAGCATTGCAGAGCATTTAAAAAGAATTAAACAATGAGTCTGCTTGGTCTAAAATTGAATATTGAACGACAAGCGTATTAATTAAAAAAGCCCTAGTTAATTTAATAACTAGGGCTTTTTATTTATAGGGTATTTACGGTTTTAAAACTGGGCTTTACGGTATGCTTCACAAGCTTCTTCGTCTTCACATTCACCATATAGGTATAAACTATGGTTAGTGAGCTTAATTTTATGCAACTTAGCAACATCTTCTTGTCGCTGTTCAATAACGTCATCTTCAAACTCAACAACTTTACCGCATTTAAGGCAAACAAGATGATCATGATGTTTCTTATGGCTAAGCTCGAATACTGACTTACCACCTTCAAAATGATGACGAGTTACTATACCGGCATCATCAAATTGGTTTAATACGCGGTAAACCGTTGCTAAGCCAATTTCTTCGTTTTGCTCAAGCAAAATTTTATATACGTCTTCTGCGCTTATGTGTTGATTATTTGGGTTTTGTAAAATAGCCAAAATTTTAATGCGCGGCAGAGTAATTTTGAGTCCGGCTCTTTTTAGTTCTTCATTTTGTTCAGGCATTAATTTTTATCTCTACATCGGCGTTCAATTTAGGGAAAATTATAGGGTGTTATGAGTTTGGTTTAAAGAGCTAGTTGTAAATGATTAACTCTTTTACTGGTTTTATTGAGCTGAAACGTCATAATGCCCGTCAGAATTGAACAGTCTAGCATAATAAACCATACGGTTTATATGGGTAATAAAATTTATAAAGGGTTTTCAAGGTAGTTATATGTTTAAAAAAGCTTGGCAAATGAAATTATTATTAAATCTTTGGCCGCCATTTCTATTTACAGGTATTCGTGTTTTAGACGTTTCAGAAGATTTTCGTAAAGCCAAAGTGCGTTTAAAGCTTAGTATGTTTAACCAAAATGCTGTTGGTGTGCATTTTGGCGGCTCGTTATATGCGATGACAGATCCCTTTTGTATGTTATTGGTTATGTCGCGCTTAGGAAAAGATTATGTTGTGTGGGATAAGTCTGCCGATATTGACTACATTAAGCCTGGTAAGGGTACCGTTACCGCAGAATTTCTGATTACCGATGCTTTTATTGATGATATTTTGGCTAACACAGCGCAAGGTGAAAAGTATCTACCTCAAATTCCGGTTTATGTTAAAGATGAGCAAGGCGAAGTTGTGGCTAAGCTTAACCGAACCATTTATATTCGACGTAAAAAATAGCGACGATGTGTTTTATTTTTCCTGCCACCTTATGCTAATAAATTTAATTGTATAATCAATAAGTACAGACTAATCGTTAAAATACCTTCTACATAATAACGCCAATATCGATTGGGTATTGGCTGTTCAACTTTTGAAGCTTATTTGATTTACTTCAGATAAAAAATTTCCCCGCTAAATAGATGAAATATAGTTTTTTAGGCTTTACACTAGATTTATCATTTCACCTTTTTTGATGTGACACTTGCGACTATTTAATTTAATTGTTTTGAAAATTTTCATGTTAGCGTCAGGCTTATTGCTTGTGAACCCTACGTGGGCCAATGAAAAAGTGGTACTTCAATTGAAGTGGCTGCACCAGTTTCAGTTTGCAGGCTATTATGCTGCTAAAGAAAAAGGTTATTACGCTGAAGCAGGTTTTGACGTAACAATTAAAGAAAGAAATTCTAGCGTAACACCCGTTGAAGCCGTATTAAATAACCAAGCCGACTTTGGTATAGTAGGCTCAAGTATTATCCTTGACCGCATGAAAGGTCTTCCTGTTGTTGCCTTAGCTGCTGTTTTTCAGCATAGTCCTCTGGTACTTATAACCCTCGCAGATAGCGGTATTATTGGACCATACGAACTCAAGGGTAAGCGAGTTATGTATAGTAAGGGAGCTGATGACGCGACCTTTTTCGCTATGTTTCATCAATTGGGCATCAATGAATCCGACTTTGAACACGTTGCCCCTAGCTTTGATGCAGGCTCCTTAATACGAGGAGAGACCGATGCCATTGCCTCTTATTTAACAAACCAGCCTTATTACTATAAAGAAAAGGGTTACGATATTCATATCATTAACCCGATTAATTTTGGTGTCGATTTTTATGACGACATCCTGTTTACCAGTGAAAAGTCGGTGCGTGACAATCCTGAGCGAACGCTTAAGTTTCTTGAAGCAAGTATGAAAGGATGGCGTTACGCACTTGAGAACAAAGACGAGGTTATTGGTTGGTTAGACAGTAAATACCCGTCAGAAATATCACACAATTACTTGCAATTTGAAGCTGAAGAAACCGAGAAAATGATTTTGCCCAATATGGTCGATATTGGACACATGAGTAGCGAGCGCTTTCACCGCATAGCTGATATATATAAGCAACAAGGTCTGGTCGATGAAGATGCAAGTTATAGCGGTGTCACTTTAGGTGAGTATTTGTACACGCAAGACGCATTGCCTTTTTGGGCTAAGTTTGTATTTGCTGTTGCGGGAGGAAGTTTATTACTGACGATATTTTTGGTCGGTATAAATCGCCGCCTTAAGGCAATGGTAGATAATAGAGCAATAGAACTGAGTGAAGCACAAGCTAATTTGGCACGATATGTCGATATTGTTGATCGCTATGTAATCTCTTCTCAGACCGATCTCAATGGTATTATTATTGATGCTTCTACGGCGTTTTGCGAAGTATCTGGATACAGCAAAAATGAACTCATTGGACAATCACACAGTATTGTTAAACACGCTGATACTCTTCAGTCGACCTATCAAGACTTATGGAGCACTATTAAGCAAGGCAATGCGTGGGCAGGCGAGCTAAAAAACCAAGCAAAAGATGGCTCATTTTACTGGCTTGATGCAAGAATAGACCCGATCAGAAGTAAAACGGGTGACATCTATGGTTATATTTCGATTCGACAAAATATTACTGATAAAAAACAAGTTGAACAATTGTCAATTACAGACTCGTTGACTGGGCTTAATAATCGTATGTATCTTGATAACGTATTATCAGATGAATTTCGAAGGATGAGCCGTTATACCTTAGATTTATCGATAATTTTATGTGATATAGATTTCTTCAAAATGATTAATGACAATTATGGGCATTTGATTGGTGATCAGGTGTTAATTTCGATAAGTAAAATATTACGTCTTTACTGTCGCGACGTTGATGTGATTGGCCGGTGGGGTGGTGAAGAGTTTCTTATTATTTGCCGAGAAACTAATGTTGAGGGGGCTATGATTGCAGCAGAAAAATTAAGAGCCATAATATCTGATCATGTGTTTCCTCGTGTTGGTCATAAAACGGCAAGTTTTGGGGTAACTTTAGCCGTGCCTGACGAAGCTGTAGAGGATGCATTGCAACGAGCAGATCAAGCACTATACCGAGCTAAAGAGCTTGGCAGAAATAGGGTAGAGTGCCAACTCAAAGGTATAGAAAATAAGCCTGCCTAGCATTTTCATCAAATAAAATAGTGAATTTTTATAAAGTCGACTTCAGCTGATTATTTTAATCAGCTGAAGTCGACTAATAGTTAATACGCACGGTAATCTTGCAATGTAATTGTTGTATCGTGCAGGCTGTCTTGATTTACTTGAATAATGCCGCGTTTAGGGCGGTCTAAATCAATAATGATAAACACCACTAGTACGATTAATGTGAACAATAAAATCGTGGGAAATGCTGGGCGCTTTTTTCCTAAACCACTGTTATAACCCAACATACCGCCAACAGTGACAAATACACCGAATAACAAAAACAACACCGGCTCAGGTACATGCAACCTCAACATTGAAGTACGTTTGTTTTCTATTTGTATCATTGCTGATAACGACTGATAAAAGCCATTGGCGATTAAAAGTGATTTTGGATTAACCAATTCTTTTTGCGCTAATTCAATCAGGTTGGATTGTGATTGACTCACTTTCTTATTAATGGCATTTCTTTGCTCAGGGTTTGACAAGTCTATTTGGCTTAAGGAAATACGTAGTGTTAAGTATATTTCTAACTCATTAAAAACCGCGTTTCTAATTTCAACAGGCAATAGTTTTGCTTGCATAGCCACTCTGTTTATTGCACCTGCTTCTTCTATAACGGCACTGCTACGTGCATCATACCTTTGCAACGACATATTAAATGTAAAGCCTAACAATAAGGCGAGTAGACCAATAATACCCGTTTGAATCGCCGTTGATTGAGCTTTCATCTCAACGTTTTCAACATCTTTATTGTTTCGGCCTAATGTGTAGGCGATTTGATTAATAATTAACATTAAAATGAACAAAGTAATGATAATTATTAAGCTATTTTTGTCGTACATAAGTTCTTGGCTCACTAATAAGGTCTCGATGCTAGGTAAATAATTAAGCTAAAGCGGTTTTAGGATAACAATATCTCAGAAGGTGTTTATACCAAATTACTGAATGTTAGTTAATTCGCCTTATTTATAATTTTATTAAGCCCTAGCAGTTGAAAGTAAAATGCCGCAATCGGTTTTTACTGACAAAAAAGCCAGCGGGAAGCTGGCTTTATTAACGGCGAGTGTTTTGCTTAAAATTAATCTTCTAATTCAGCTAAACACAGTTCGTCATAAATTTGTTTAACCCAAGCATCAACTCGTGCTTCTGTTAATTCTGGTTGGCGGTCTTCATCGATACATAAGCCGATGAAAGTGTTTTCGTCTGTTAATGCTTTAGAAGCTTCAAATTCGTAACCTTCAGTTGACCAGTTACCAACAACGATTGCACCTTTAGACTCAACGATATCGCGCAGAGGTTCCATCGCATCACAGAAATATTCAGCATAATCTTCTTGATCACCTAAACCAAAAATAGCCACTAACTTGTCAGTGAAATCAATTTCTTCTAAATCGGGTAAAAAATCATCCCAGTCACATTGGTTTTCACCGTAGTACCATGTAGGAATACCTAAGATTAATAAATCGAACTCAGCGATTTCTTCTTTAGTACTTTTGGCGATATCTTTAACATCGACAAGTTTCTTACCCAATTTTTTTTGGATCATTTTGCCTACGGCTTCTGTGTTACCTGTATCACTGCCAAAAAATAAACCTACAATTGCCATCAATCTAACCTTTTAATATCTAACTAAACTTTAATATCGTTGGTATCAAGCGATTGAACTAATAGTATTTCTATTAATTCACTTCGACTAACACCCTTATCTTTCGCTAAAGCGTCTAAACGTTCAAATACATCTTGATGTAACTTAAACTCTACTCGCTTTAAACCATTGTTTTTATCGCGCTTGACTTGATTACGTTTGTTTATTTTGACTTGCACACTGCGCGAGTGTGGGTTCGTTTTAGGACGCCCCGGACGCTTCTCATCGCTAAATAAATCAATGGTTGTTAAATCTGCTACTTCTTTTGCCATTTTATTATTTACTTATCCAACGCCTTGGCTTTCCCAAACAAACTGAATGATACCTTTTGCGATAAATCCGGCACATCCTAAAAATAATACAAAATAAACTACTAACTTGCCCATTTTAGGGACATCATTTTTTTTCATTACATCATGGATAGTTAACCCAATGAAAATAAAGATAAAAGCATAAAATAAATTCAGCCCTATGGCTTCAACTAATTCAAAGTTTTTTGCTATCATAATCAACCCTAGAATTTTCAGGCGGCACTATAGCATATCAGTGCTTTTAAGCACATTAAAAATGTACGATATCAATTAACTTGCTAAAAAATTTTCTACGCTTCGGTTAAAAGCAATTGTTTTTTCGGCATGCAACCAATGTCCAGCACCTTGAATAACGCGAGCACGACTTTTGGGAAATAAGCGTACAATTTCACTGCGATGTTCGGGTAATATATAGTTAGAGTTTGCGCCTTTTATGAACAAGGTTGCGCCTTGATAGCTATTACTACCTTGGTAGGTTTTCATTATTTCAGGATAATTGTTTGCAATATTTTCGACGTTACACCTAAATGTTAGTTGTCCATTCTCACTTTTTAAATTACTGAGTAAAAATTGTCGAACACCAAGTTCTTCTACATATTTTGCAAGCTGGGTGTCGGCATCTTTTCGTAGTTTTATCGTTGAAAAGTCGAGCGACTTTAAGCCGGCTATTATTTTATTATGATGTGGTGGGTATTCAACAGGGGCGATGTCAGCAACAATTAACTTCTCAACTAACTCAGGCGAAGTTAACGCGAGTTCCATGGCAATTTTCCCTCCCATTGAATGACCTAAAATAACGGCACTTTTTATGTCAAGGTGTTGCATAAGCTCAACAATGTCTTGAGCCATGGTAGGGTAGTCCATCACGTTATCGTGAAATGAATCGCCATGATTTCGAACATCTACGCTGGTTACACGGTAATTTTCTGCTAAAGGTTTAGCCACCATTGCTAGGTTTTCTAAACGGCCAAACAAGCCATGAATTAGAATAATGTCTTTACCGCTACCGGATTGTTGAAAGTTTAAAAACTTGGCCATTATTTTCTCTAGTTTATGATGTTTAATAGCAGGAATTGTCGTTGTTTTAAGATGTTGATGCAACGTAAAAGCAAGCTTAATGTGCTATTTAACCTAAACTTTGGATAAGCAGCATTTGCTTAATGTTCCCTTTTAAGCCATTAAGCACTCATTCTCCAGAGTTCAGGTGATTTATTGCGCTGAAATTAACCATAAATGAGCGATAGCGTTTTAATTGCACTGAATTTTAGGTATTAAGCGACTTACATTATGAAAAAATAATGTCATCATTTGCAGATCCACACTAGAGACTTCTTATCAACGTAAGTATAATCTTGCCGCGATCGATAATAATTATCCTAGGGTCATCAATGAAAAACATCGAAATAGATGAAGAGCTTTATCAGCACATTGCCTCAAATACACAGTTTATTGGCGAAAGTGCTTCGTCGATATTACGTCGTCTTATGCAATTACCAAGTGAGAATGATGCTGCAAGCCTTATTGCAGTTGCAAGCGATACTATCGAAAAAAACGAAAACGAAAATAAAAATAGAAATGAAGATGAGGTTGCTCCCACTCAAGCAGCTAAGCTTAAGCTCGATATTAATGGTTCAGTATTTAACTACATTAATAGAGAAGAGTTGGCTATGCAGCGCGGCGCCGTTGGTCGATTTTTATTAATTTTAGCTGCTTTGTACCGTGTTCATAATCAACAATTCTCTACAGTTTGTAATATAAGAGGTCGTGATAGATTATATTTTGCTGCCAGTGAGACTGAGCTTTCAGAAAGTGGCAGCAGTACTAAACCACGTCAAATCCCTGATAGTCCATACTGGGTGATCACGAACTCAAACACCACACGTAAGAAAATGATGCTGACCGAAGTTAGTCGAGCATTAGGTTATGATGAACAAGATATAGAGAAAATCCGCGATTTACTCTAATGTTGTAATTATATTTTTAATATATGTTCACCTTGAATGACAAATCTTATTTAAGCGCATATATGAGTACAAGGAGTTGACATGACAGTTCATCAGCATGCAGGAAAACCCGTAAGACCTGAAGACCGTATTAATATTGGTCGTTTAGTCAGTGATTATTTTTTACGTTCACCCGACGTTACAATAGCTGAGCAAAAAGTTACCTTTGGCACCTCCGGGCACCGTGGTAATGCAAGCAAGTTAAGCTTTAATCAACAGCACATAGAAGCTATTTGTCAGGCAGTGGCAGAGTATAGAAATGCACAAGGATTTAAAGGGCCACTTTATTTAGGTAAAGACACCCACGCTTTATCTGAGCCAGCATTTGCTTCAGCTATTTCAGTATTAATTGCCAACAATGTTCCTGTGGTTATTCAAAGCGATGAAGGCTTTACGCCAACACCTGTTATTTCCCGTCTTATTATTGTGCATAATAAAACGCACGAATCTCAAGCCGATGGTTTAATCATAACGCCTTCTCATAATCCACCAACCGATGGTGGCATTAAATATAATCCACCTCATGGCGGCCCAGCAGAAGGCGAAATAACCAAAGTTATCGAGCAACGTGCGAATGAAATTATCAGTAATAAACTGGTCGATGTTAAGCGCTTAAACTTCTCTCAAGCAATGCAATCTGCGCTATTGGGGCGTGAAGACTTTATCAACTTTTATGTTGAACAACTTAGCCAAGTTGTTGATATGGAAGCGATAGCCAAAGCCGGTGTTCACATTGGTGTTGATCCGCTAGGTGGTTCTGGTATTCATTACTGGCCCGTTATAGCAAAGAAATATGGCTTGAATTTAGCTGTGGTTAACCCCGTAGTCGATGCTAGTTTCGCGTTTATGCCCTTAGATAAAGACGGCAAAATACGCATGGATTGTTCATCGCCTTACGCTATGTCTGGCTTAATCGCTTTAAAAGACAAGTTTGATATTGCCGTAGGTAATGACCCGGATTTTGACCGCCATGGTATTGTGACTAAAACCGGCGGCTTAATGAATCCGAACCATTACTTAGCCGTAGCTATTCATTATTTAATGACTCATAGAGATTGGTCTAAAACCTGTAAAATAGGTAAAACACTAGTTTCAAGTTCATTAATCGACCGTGTTGCTAATCTTATTGACCGACCACTTTCTGAAGTGCCTGTTGGCTTTAAGTGGTTTGTTGATGGTTTACATAACTCAAGTTATGCCTTTGGCGGTGAAGAAAGCGCTGGCGCAACGTTTCTGGCAAAAGATGGTAGCTGTTGGACAACCGACAAAGACGGTTTTGTTATGACGTTACTCGCCGCTGAAATGTTAGCTGTTACAGGCAAAGACCCGTATCAATTGTATCAAGCATTAGCTGAGCAACTAGGTGAACCTTGTTATGGCCGTGTTGAAGCTGTAGCTAACTTACAGCAAAAGCAGGTGCTTACTTCACTCACTGCCGATGCTATTACCTCTGATGTATTAGCAGGCGAAAAAATTAGCCAAATATTGTCACATGCGCCAGGTAATAACGCGGCAATTGGTGGCATTAAAGTTTGCACTGAAAATGGCTGGTTTGCCGCTCGTCCGTCAGGCACTGAAGATATTTATAAAATATATGCAGAAAGTTTTATTGACGAGGAACATTTACAGCTAATTATTAGTGATGCACAAAAGCTTGTAAGTGCCGCTTTTGTTGCAGCAGGTTTATAGGGTAGAGCTATAAATTCAGGCTATAAGTTTAAAGCTATCAATTAAAGCTATAAGTTTAAAGCTATCAGCTGTCAGTAAAACATGAGAAAGGTGCTTGTAGCACCTTTTTTGCATCTCAAGTGTTGGCTTTTTAGTCATAACAGCATTAAGGTATTTCATGTTACGAGCAGATGCGGAAAATTATGAGTAACGGCACTTAATCTACACCTAGCACGATTGATGGTGGAGCATTATTTTCAGCCCACAACTTTTCAAATTTTTTAGTTTCAAGATCTGTTTTTTGTAAGCATTTTGAGAATTTTTGGGTTGTTTTTGGACGCTTGCACTCTTTATTTGGTCGATAGTAGTCAAGCCACGCTTGTTGCTTCTTCCCAGTAAATAATCCTTTTACATTAACTTTACTGATTGTAGAGCTATATTTCTTATATTTGATTGGCTTTTTATTTTGGCTAAGTTTTGCTTTATCACTGTCAGAATAACGTCTAGTTTTTGAATGTTGATTTTTATTCCCTTTTCGGCATTCTTGATATTCACTATGTTTACTATGCTCTTTATCTCTTAGCCTTTGTGTACTTTGATGTCTCAATTGGGTTTGTACGTTTTTTAATGCGTTCCACTCCATTTGGCATTTTGAACCGGCTATTGATAGATTACTGAAGATGAAAAAGAATATTATTATTATTAACTTAGACATTGGCATCTATATTTCCTTATAGAGATTTATAAAGCATATAATATACATAAGCTCCATTATTTTATGTTGTTTTTATTTCATAAATATCGTCAAACAGTAGTTTACCTATTTAATGTAATGGCGATCTGCAATCTACTTACCGATTAAATGATGAATGTTAAATACTGAATTGAAAGTATATAAAAACCTGCTGTTGATTAGTTTACAATAGAATAATTCTTAAGAAAATAATACCAAATGGGCCTTACATTAACATGTATAAAAGAAAACAAGACGCTAAGCCGCAAGTTATTTCTTATGAGCGAGTAAAGTCTTATATGCTTTGGATGATTGAGCGCTATGGTGATTATTCCGCTAAAACTATGTTACAAAAAGCCAACCTATTGTTTAAAGACGATAAGCAATTTAATGAGCCTGCGCTTGAGTACCTAATTGAGCGAGATATTATTAATGATCTCCGTTATGCAAAGCGATTAACCGCGAGCTTATCGGAAAAAAACATCGGCGCGAATAAGATCAAAGAAAAGCTTTACTCAAAAGGCTTTTCCTCACAAACAATTGCTGAATGTGTTGGCGAACTTGAAACAACAGACGAAGAGTATTTTGAGAAAGCGCTAATACTAAAAATAAGAAAATTTGGCGCAGAGCCTATTGAAGATTTAAAGCTTAAACAAAAAGCATTACGGCATCTAGTAGCTAAAGGCTTTGCATATAATATTGCTAATAAAGCAGTAAGTTATTCACCTGAAGAGGACTAGGGTTTTATGTGCAGTGACTATAAAGTTTTATACTTAACAAAAAAGAATCACCCTTTACAATAAACTATTATACTTTCGAGCTGCTATTTCTCGTCAGAAATAGGTAGCCACAGCGTTATAAGCAGAATACGTTTTAGTTGTTTTCGATCAAGGACTGACCTAAATTAGTCTTCAAAATTAGGCAAGTTTAAGTCAACAAATAGCCAGAAACTGGCGTAGTATAACTCGATTAATATTTCTGTTTGAGCACATTGCTGATATTTCAACGAACCTGGCTCCGCAGTTTATGTTTAATTTTTATTGTAAAAGCCAACAAAATTATCAACTAAAAAGTATTGATGTAAAAACACATTGATGTAAAAAGTATGGCAAGGAAGCTAGCAGGAAACCTTACAGCGAGAATGACTTTGAATATATCATCACCTTCAATGAACCAGAGTAAATAGTTTATATATATTGTTAACCTGTAAGTGGCTCATAGTTTTCTTGGTATCACATGACCCACTGAAATACTGTTTTTTCAGAAGAGTTTACTTAAAACGGCTCTAATCCTTTTATCCACATCGGCTCTTTAATATGAATGATAAAAAGAGAGCTCATATATTTATCCTTATTCATTTTGTTACGCTACAAATTGAGCTGTATATTTATACAGTTTAGTGTTGTTTCCTGCTTTCATCCAATAAAAAGGAAATATTCTCGTTTATGTCTTTAACATAACGAAATGTTTTATTAGTAACTTATTGTAGATAATGAATAAATCAGGTATGTTTTGATTATCTTAAAATATGAAAGAAGGATTTTTTCCTTGTTTAAACAAGGATTTTTTCCTCATAATAAGCTGTTATGTGCTAAAATCGTCGCAAAAAATACAAAGGTAGTTAAATGAAGTATCGTGCAGAAATTGATGGATTAAGAGCTATCGCAGTTATTCCTGTGATTCTATTTCATGCTGGATTTGAGTTCTTTGGCGGCGGTTTTGTTGGAGTAGATGTATTTTTTGTTATTAGCGGTTACTTAATAACTACTATTATCTTATCTGAAAAAGAGCAGCATAAATTTTCAATAGTTAATTTCTATGAACGCAGAGCAAGAAGGATACTACCTGTTCTTTTCTTTATCATGGCACTGTGTTTACCATTCGCTTATTTTCTACTTTTACCTTCTGATTTTAAGGATTTTTCGGAAAGCCTGGTCGCGGTTTCATTGTTTTCATCGAACATTTTATTTTGGCAAGAATCTGGATATTGGGGCGCTGCTAATGAATTAAAACCATTATTGCATACTTGGAGTCTGGCTGTTGAGGAACAATATTACGTTTTGTTCCCAGTTTTTTTAATGCTTATGTCGCGCTTTAGAAAACGCTGGATACTTAGCTCATTCCTTGTTATCGCTGGAGTAAGTTTTCTAATCTCTGAATGGGCCGCTTATAACAAGCCAACAGCAAACTTTTTTCTACTTCCAACTAGAGGCTGGGAACTAGCAATAGGTGCAAGTATTGCATTTTATTTTTTATATAGGAAAACAACGATTCACTCTTTATTGGCCAATAAAACATTGGATGAAGCTGCTGGCTTTCTTGGTCTAAGCATGATTTTTATGTCTGTTTTTTTCTATAGTGAGTCAACCCCGTTTCCGAGTAGTTATGCTTTAATCCCAACCATCGGAACGGGGTTGATAATATTATTTTCCTCGCAAGATACAATTGTCGGGAAAATGCTAAGTAACAAGCTTTTAGTCGGAGTTGGATTAGTTAGTTATAGTGCATATCTTTGGCATCAACCTCTTTTTGCCTTTGCGAGGCATGCTTCTTCAATTAAGCCAAGTGAAACAACTTATATATTATTAATTGCAGCTACTTTTATCCTTTCTTATTTTAGTTGGCGTTATGTTGAAGTTCCATTTAGAAATAAAACTAAAATAAATAGAAAACAGATTTTTTCCTTCTCAATAGTTGGCTCTTTATTCTTTATTTCAATTGGTTTATACGGCCACTTAAGTAATGGTCTTGACTTTAGAGAAACCAGAGATGGAATTGCTTATAGTGATTTTTCAAGAGTTTTAGAAGTTAATAATGGGCTATCTAATAATTGTACCGTTGATAAATTGTCAGACAAATGCTTTGTTGGAGAAAAACCGAAGGTATTATTGTGGGGTGACTCTCATGCTGAACATTTAGCATTGGGATTCAAATCGAGTCCAACTAAGATTGACTTTGTACAAATAACAAAAAGTAGTTGTCGCCCCGTTCTTGGTCTTGCAATTGTTGGACAAATACGTGAGGGAGCCGCCATCAGGACAGAAAGCTGGGCAAAAGAGTGCGTTAAAAATAATAACGAAATTCTGAAATGGCTAGCATCTAATAGCACAATTGAATATGTAATCCTTGCGTCACCTTATAGCTTTACCCCCAGCGTTTTACATGAGGGTTCTATTGTAAAGACGCAGGATAAAATAATTGAAAATGCGTTTGCTAAAACCATTACCGAGATAAGACGTATTGGAAAAAAACCAATTGTTATTTCACCTGTTCCAAATAATGGTTCGGACATTGGAAGGTGCTCAGTCCGCTCTTTAATGCTAAGCCAAGATAATAGTTTATGCGACTTTAGCAACAATGATTACTCAGATTACACAAAGAACTCTTATCACACTATCAGTTTAGTACAGGGTTTTTCTCCGATATTTCATCTCAAAGATTTGATATGCATGGATAATTATTGTGATGTCGTCATTAATGGCACTATTCTCTATCGAGACAAAGGGCATCTAAGCAAAGATGGTTCAGAATATATTGGCTCAGAATATGACCTGATGGGTCTCATTATAGAATCGACTGATGATTACTGGAAATGACTATAAGTCTCTAGCGATTATCTTTCTCCACAATGCACATAACAATCACATGCACTCGGACAGAAAAAAGCGCCGCTCCTTCGTCGCTCTGCTTTTTTCTGCCGGTGATGTGAGGCGTTAGCCTTATAAGGATATTCGAGTATGAAATCGACCTTTTTAATTGTCACAAGTATTATTTTGATGCTTGGATGTTCATCTCATTCAGTTAAAGAATCAAGTATTACTGCAAGAGAACTTGGCAATTCCATTGAGCTTACTGTTCCAGCAAGCAAGGTTAAAATGACAATTCCAAAATTGGAGTTTGTTAAGCAAAATAACTCCGGAAACAGTTACAGATATTTTTATTACTGGGACACTAATGAACAATTAGGTATTTCGGGGTGGTTTGAGCCTCAGTCACTTTATAAAGGTGCACAGTTTCACTGGGAACAATTTCTGGCTAAGTGGAAAGGCAATCAACCAACTAATGTTACTTTTGAAAAATTAAATAACTGGGAAGTTATACGTTACAACATTGACGTGCAAGGTTGTTCTCAATCTAATGCAAAAGCTTTTCGTGTCCAAAATGAAACTTGGCTAGAAATACACGTATCCTCATTTTGCAAAGATGGTTCAGAACAAGCTGATATTATAGATTTCATTCAAAAAATATCAGTCGAAAACAAGTTGTGATAAGGCTAACAAGCTGTTAAACAAGGACAAAAAACAGTTGGCTGTTTTCGTTCCTCAACATTTTAGCCAACAAATATTTATCAAGCCACCCATAATATCTTTGTAGAAAAACCAAGAATATTTATCAAGCCACCCATAATATTTATCAAGCCACCCATAATATCTTTGAATATTTATCAAGCCACCCATAATATCTTTGTAGTGGTCAACTAATTCCGGACATTAAATTAAGGTTTTCTTCTGCTTTAGCAGGAGAAAACCCGTTGTTATAACTATGTGGCCTACGCCAGTTATAGTAATTCATTAAATAAGTGCTTATATCCAGCTCTGCTTCTTTAATTGAATGATAGCCATTGGTTGGTACCCATTCTGATTTTAAACTTCTAAACACACGTTCCATCGGTGCATTGTCCCAACAATTCCCGCGGCGACTCATACTCTGAGTTACTCTATAACGCCATAATCGTTGACGGAATTTTATGCTTCCATATTGGCTACCTTGATCAGAATGGAACATTAAATATTTATCAAGCCACCCATAATATCTTTGTAGAAAAACCAAACAGAGAAAGAGAAGATTACTTTTGCTTTAGTAGAAAAATATTTATCAAGCCACCCATAATATCTTTGTAGAAAAACCAAACAGAGAAAGAGAAGATTACTTTTGCTTTAGTAGGACTATTCAGTATGTAACTGAGGGATATGTTGTCTATTTGCAGAGTTTTCTGGGTATCTGCTGAATTTCAGGCAAGCTTTTAATGTCATCCTCAGAAAACCGTATTTTTTGTTATTGAACTGAGTTAGTTTGCTAAGCGCTATTCAAACAAGCCTGAGCGTTGGCGATACCATGAGCTCGCTTTAAACCGACCTGCTCTGTAAATTCACACAAATGCTCTGCAGTACCTACCGCGCCAGTGAACATACCTTCAAAGTTGGTGGTGAGTTTTAACCAGCTCTCATCGCTGATGTGGAGTCTTGACAGTATATCAGCCG